>Ga0008834_1000438_pt1 | contig 31762 bp, 26 predicted proteins | sample HotLakConsUCCL28_FD_62213 | JGI IMG/M metagenome (GOLD analysis project Ga0008834, IMG submission 62213) | Hypersaline microbial mat communities from Hot Lake, Washington, USA - Hot Lake Consortium UCC-L28 | ecosystem: Environmental > Aquatic > Non-marine Saline and Alkaline > Hypersaline >... | reverse complement strand
CCCCGAAAAATCCGCCACCCGCCAGATCATCTTCCGCAACACCTCCTTCTCCCGGTCCCCGAACAGCCGCTCCCCGTTCACCGTCCGCGTCATGCAGTGGTACGCCGCCTCTCCTTCCCTCACCTTGATCCGACGATGCCGCATGATCCCACCCAATCCAAACCACCGGCAAATGCAAGCAATTTTTGCCTGGCACTTGTTTTGAGTCCGGGAGTCCAGTATTTTTTGACGGGCACTTGTTTTTGGTGCTTCGTCTGTTTCGGCAGTGCGATGCTTGCTTTCCTCCTCAGGTCAGGTAGGCGCAGCAGTAATCCAACCCGCCAGGTTTGACGCGGATGGCGAAACTCGACTTTCCCGGAACGCTGAAGGATTCTCCAGCGGTAAAGTTCTTCCACCCATCTATCTCCGCCGTTTTGACCTCCGCCTCGCCTCCGAGAACTTCCATCCGCTCCGCTTCCTCGGTTCCGAACTCGTAGACGCCCGCTTGCATGAATCCCAAGGTCTTCTCAGATCCATCGGCGAAGATGATCGTGCGGCTGATGACGCCGCCATCGAAATAGACGTTGGCGCGTTTTATCACTGAAACGTTCTCAAATGAAGAAGACATGGGACTGCTGATGAACGTGAAGTCCATCTGCTGCAATCCGGATTTTCGTCCTCGGCCCGCCACCTCCCGTCAAGGACGCCGCACTCCACTCCCTATCTTGCCTGAAAATCGACGCTCCGGCATCAAGTTGCCAAGTGCGTCCCCAATCAATCGCCTCTGCCCGGTAATTCGAAAAGATAAAAGATCGTATTACCGCGCCTCGAAACGCCCGTCCGCTCGTTTGACCAGCTTGCGTTTCAGCTCGAGCCCCATCAGCTCGGCCGCCACTTCGGAAAAGGGTCGCTCCAAGATCTCGGCGATCCCGTCCGGCGTGAGCAAACCGCCTCCGGAAAAACAGTCGAGAATGGCCCGCTCGGAATCGCTCAGCCCTTCGTGACGATCCGCGACGGTCTCTTCCAGAGGCAATTCCTGCTCTCGGGGGCGGCGGTAGCGCAACTCTTCAAGAACGTCATCGACCGAGGTCACCATAATCGCGCCGTCGCGAATTAGCTGGTGGCAACCGGCGCTGCTGGCTTGATCGATCCGGCCCGGCACCGCCAGCACGGTGCGGCCCTGTTCCCCGGCGAAGCGCGCGGTGATCATGCTGCCGCCGGCCACATCGCTCTCCACGACAATCACGGCCTCACAGATCCCCGCCACCACCCGGTTGCGCATGGGAAAGGTCTGGCGGTCAGCCCGCCGTCCAAAGGGAAACTCGCTCACCACCGCCCCTTCCATCGCGATGCGCTTGTACAGATCGATGTTCTCCGGCGGGTAAATGATATCCAACCCACAGCCAAAAACAGCGACGGTTTTCCCACCCGCTTCCAGCGCACCTTCGTGCGCCGCCGTATCCGTGCCGCGGGCCATCCCACTGACGATGCAGAAACCCAGCCGCGCCAGCTCGGCGGCGAACTGCTTGGCGACCTTATGCCCGTAGAGCGTCGCGCGCCGCGTCCCTACGATCGCGACGCAGGGCCGGTCGACCGAATACTCGCCCATCCAGTATAAGCCGATCGGCGGATCATAGGTCTCGCGCAACATCGGTGGATAGGCCTCGTCGCCCGTCGTGATAAAGCGCACCCCCTTCTTCGCCATCGCCGCTTCCTCTTTCTCTAGCTTAAAGTGCTCGGGCCAATTGAGGAGAGCGTCGGCTGCTTTCGGGCCGATTCCGCGGACCGACTCCAAGCGAGCGCGCGGACCCGCCAAGACGGCCACCGGGTCGCCATCAAAAGCTTCCAGCAGATGCCGGAGTAAAACCGGCCCGACGTGTGGGAGTGCGTTCAGGACGAGCAGGGCTTGCACGTGATTGAGCGGGGACGGCATGCCTTATGCCTAGACCAAGAGGGACAGAAAACAAACTCTTTTATAGGGAGGGGAAAAGGCCGACCGTACGCACGGACCCATCCGTTTTTGGGCGGAATCAGCGGACTTCTCGCTTGCCGCCTCACGGGAAGACGGCCCGGACCCGGATCAAGTCGGCTCGATGGGCTTCTCCACCGGCGGCCACCTTGCCCGGCCGCTTGCCGCGCAGGCGGACCTTAGCGATGGAAAGGTCGGCGACCACATTGTTCCTTACCGCTTCTCACAGAGGTGGCGACGGATGCGGCGGCGTTCGCCCGATCAGGACCGGCGCAGCACCTCCGGAAGGTAGTCGAGAACGTCCAGCGTGCGGACGGTCACTTGGCCGCGGCTCCGGGCAAGCGCCTCGGCCGCACTTCCGTGGAGCACCACGCCGCGAGCGACAGCCGTCAGAACGCTCGAATTGTCCTGCGCAAGGTTGCCGCCGATCAAGCCCGCCAGCAGGTCGCCGCTGCCGCCCCGCGAGAGGACGGGACCCCCGAAAGTGTTGAGCAGGACCTGTTCGCCGTCGCTGATCCGGGTGACCGACCCTTTCAGGACGGTCACAACGCGATTGCTCCGGCAGAAGCCAAGGAGGGTTTCCTTGGACCAGTCCGGTTCCTTCAGCTTGGCGATCCGCATGAATTCCCCCATGTGCGGGGTCAGCACGACGGGCCCGGCGTGCCTCTTGCGCTTCGAAGCCTGCTCGACCACCCGCAGGCGAAGCGCATCGCCGTCCAAAAGAACCGGCAACTCGGTCCGCTGGACGATGTCCATCGCGAGCATTTCGGTATTCCGGTCCTGGCCCATGCCGGGACCCACCAACACGGCCGAAGCACGGTCCAGCCGATCAAACAGCAACGGCAGCGCCCGCGGACTGAGCGTGCCGTTAGCGGTCTCGGGCCAGGGCACCCACATCGCTTCCGGCACTTGGGCCGAAAGGCTGGCGGCCACGGAAGCGGGCGCGAAGGCGGTAATCAGGCCAACTCCCGACGAAACCGCAGCCCGCACCGCCATGAGCAGCGCTCCCGGCATGTAGGCGGAACCGCCCACCACCATGAGGTGACCAAAACTTCGTTTGTCGACCGCAGCCGAGCGCAAGCGGCGAAGCCCATCCAGGGTCCGCTCCGTCAGAATCAGTTCATTCGAGTGGCTGTGCTCGGAACCCCCGTCATTGAAAAAGCCGAAGTCGAGGTAACGAACCCGCCCGCACTCCGCCACGCCCTCGAAAAGCGTCCTCTTTGCGATACCGGTGGCGTAGGAGAAATCCGCTTTGAAAAATAGTTCGTCCGACTCGTCGCCCCGTCCGCTCGGCAGGTCCACCGCGGCGCGCAAACCGATCGGACCGTACTGATTGACCGCCTCGAGGATAGCCCGCGCGGGCCCGCGGAGCGGAGGTTCGAACGCCATCCCGAGGAGCCCGTCGATGCAAAGGTCGTAACCCTCCCCTCCGACGGCTCCGGCGATACGCTCGCGAACCGCGTCGACGGACTCGGACTCTTCGACCGTCTCAACCCGCAGACGGCCCTCGACCTCCTTGAAAGCCTTGGCCGCGAGCGGCTTCAGCTGGTCTGAGGCGCAGGCGAGCAGAACGACGACCACCGATCGGGGATAATCGGCCAGCAACTGCCCGCAGGCGACCAGCGCGTCGCCGCCGTTATTCCCCTTCCCCACCAATGCGAGCACCCTCAACCTGTCGGGCACGGCGCGTAACTCGCGAAAATCCCGCACGACGGCCCGTGCGAGGCTGCGGCCGGCCGACTGCATGGCGGACCATTCGGCGGCTTCATCCCGCAGGACGCACTGTTCGTGAGCGGCGGCGTTCTTACAAGACAGGACCGGATGGGCGAAGCTGGATTTGGGCATGGGCGGGAAATTCTTTGAGTCGGGAAGAAGACCGTTTTGGAGGAAGAACGTCCGCCTGACAACCGTTCATCCCAACGCCGCCTTCATCTCCCGAACCGCCGCCTCGACACCCGCGAAGAGGGCCCGACTGACGATGGAATGCCCGATATTCAACTCGTGCAAGTAGGGTATGGCGACGATCTCTTTGATGTTGACGTAATTGATGCCGTGGCCTGCGTTGACAATCAGGCCGAGTCCGTGAGCGCGTTTCGCCCCTGCGACCAAGGCCGCGAAATCCTCGCCGCGCCTCCCCCCGTAATAGGCGTTCGCGTAAGCGCCCGTGTGCAGCTCGATCCAAGGACTTCCGAGCTCCGCCGCCACTTCAATTTGCGCGGGATCCGGATCGATGAACAGGCTGGTCAGGATTCCGGCCTCATTCATCGCATCGACTACCTCGGCCACCCGGGACTTCTGCCCGACAACGTCCAGCCCCCCTTCGGTCGTGACCTCCTGCCGGTTCTCCGGCACCAGGCAGACGGAATCGGGCTTCAGTTCCAACGCGTAGGCGATCATCTCGGGCGTGCAGGCCATCTCTAGATTCAAGCGGGTGGCGATCTCCGCGCGCGCCCGGCGCACATCCGAGTCCTGCACGTGCCTCCGGTCTTCCCGCAGGTGCATGGTGATGCCGTCGGCGCCGGCCGCCTCGCAGCGGAGGGCGAACTCGACGGGATCAGGCTCGACCTCGTCCCCATGATCGAGGTGGTGCTGACGGTAGCGCGCCTGGCGGACGGTCGCGCAGTGATCGACGTTCACGCCGAGGAGAATGTTTGGTGAATCGCTCATGGCAAAAAGGAATCCAAGCTTCGGCCCGCTGCCTTCGCAAGCCGTTCCGTTCGTTTCGCAATCCGCCAAATCCACCCGGCCCTCGAATCGGAAAGGTTCAGGACTGCGCGGCCCGCCAGTCGACCAGGGTGATCTGGGGATAACGGTTGTTGCGGAAGAAGTTCCAAGCGAAGCGGACGGCCATGTCGACCGGCTGGCCCGGTTCGGGCACGCGCTCCATCCGCCAAGCCACCCCGGAGATGCCGCTTCGCCCCCCCCCGGAGGCATAGAGGCGAAAACGGAAATTGTCCTGCCCGAAGCGCTGGGGAGGCTCGCGCAAGGAAACCCCGCGCAGGCCGAAGACCGGCTCGTGGTTGCCCATACCGAAAGGATGGAGGCGGTCCATCTCCTGCAAAAGCTTCGCCCCGAGCTCGTCCGGCGGCAACCAGCAGGAGAGCTGGAGGCACGGATCCGGCAGCCCATCCGGGTGGAGATCCCGCAGGCTCCGGTTGAAACGCTCGGTAAACTCGGCCACGCGACTGCGGTGCATCGAGATCCCTGCCGCCATCGGGTGGCCGCCCCAGTGCCCGAGCAGCTCGCTGCAGCGTTGAAAGACCTCCACCAGATTCACGCCACTCACGCTGCGACCGGAACCCTTGGCCTCTTCGCCTTCGCTGCCGAGAATGATGCAGGGTTTGTGAAAGCGGCGGCTCACCCGGCTGGCCACGATCCCGACCACGCCGGGATGCCAGTCCTCGCCGAAAAGCACGATGCCGGGAGCGTCGGCGAATTCGACCGCCGCCCGCGCCTCCGCCTCGGCGGAGATGGAGCGCTCGATCGCCTGCCGCTCGCGGTTCATGCCGTCGAGCTCGCGGGCGATCTCCTCGCATGTCTTGGCGCAGTTGCTGAGCAGCAGCTGGATCGGCAACTCGGCGTCGGCCAGACGGCCGCTCGCGTTGATGCGCGGTCCGAGGCGAAAGGAGATGTCCACGCTATTCAGCTCCTGCCCCGAATCGAGCCCGCTGACCGTGGCGAGGGCGCGGATGCCGGAACGTCCGTTGGCGCGCAGGTGCTGCAGGCCGAACCAGGAAAGAATGCGGTTCTCCCCGTGCAGGGGAACCAAGTCGGCGATCGTCCCGAGCGCGACGAGATCGAGGTAATCCTTCAACTTGACGTCCGCTACCCTCGGGTCCTCGGCTTCGCGCCGGCGCCTTAGAATGCCGTGAAGTAGTTTGAAAACCAGCCCGGCGGTACAGAGGTCCCGCCAAGGCGCCTGATCGGGGTCGTTGACATGCGGATTAACAAAAATACAATCCTTCGGAGCCTTCGTTTTTGTCTGGTGGTGGTCCACCACGATCACGTCCACCCCCTGCTCCCGCAGGTAGGCGATCGGCTCGTGGGCGTTGGTCCCGCAGTCGAGCGCGATGAACAGCTGGGGCACGCGTCCGTCGAACGCGCGGTCGATCGCCTCGCGGCTGATCCCGTAGCCTTCCTCCAACCGACGGGGCACGCAGAACCGCGGCTCAAGGCCAAGCTTGCGCAGCATGCAGACGAGCTGGACGGTGCTGGTGACCCCGTCCACATCGTAGTCCCCGAAAACGACGACGTCTTCCTGGCGGGCAAAGGCCTGCTCGATCCGCCGGACCGCGGCCTCCATATTCGAGAGCGCGAACGGGTCGTCGAGCACCGCCAAGCGCGGCCGGAGAAACTCCTCCGCGCGCTCGGCCGAGTCCACCCCGCGCTGGACGAGCAGCTGGGCCATGACCTTCGACACGCCGAGCCGCTCGGCCAGCGCCTCCGCTTTCGCTTCGTCGGTGTCGATCAGGGTCCAGCGCATTTAAAAAGAATGGATGAAGCGGAAAAATAGGAGCGCCAGATCCGGAGTGTTCGGGCGCCTACTGAATCGGGTTCCTTCGGCGAAAAGATGTCAAGCCCGCCGATGCGGGCGTTTTGGCGGCGGACGAGCCCCGCGGAGGCCGGCTCAGGCCTTCGAACTTTCCCACTCGTAGCGCTTCGGCGTGAGCTCGCGCTCCTCGACGTGGCGGCGGTCACCCTTGTGCCACCAGTAGAAGACGGGGCTCGCGATAAGGATACTGGAAAAAGTCCCGGTCAAAATACCGACGATGAAGACGAAGGCGAAATCGTTGATCACGCCCGCGCCGAAAACGTAGAGCGAGGTCGCCGCCAAAAGGGTCGTGATGCTGGTCAGCAAGGTTCGGGAGAAGACGCGGCTGATGGCCAGGTTGATGATCCGTCTCAGGTCCGTGCCGGGGTTGAGGGCCAGCTCTTCGCGGATGCGGTCGAATACGACGATCGTGTCGTTGATCGAGTAACCGACGATCATCAAGATGGCGGCCAGCATGGGGGAAGTAAATTGCCCGCTGACGAGGATGCCCATGGCCCCGCACACCACGAAGACCCCGATCGTCATCAGCAAGTCGTGAATCGTCGCGACGACCGCGCCGATCCCGTAACCGACCTCGAAGCGTAGCGCGACATACAGCAAAATGCCCCCGAGCGCACAGAGCACGGAGAGGATCGCGTTGACTTGGATGTCGCCGGAAACCGAGGCGCCGATCTGGGTCAGGCCCGCTTCCGTCAGATTGGCCTCCGGAAAGGCCTCTTGGAGGACCGAAAGCACCTCGCGGGCCTGGTCGAAGGGCGTCTGGATTTTGAGCACCTCGCGATCTTCCCCGATCAAGCTCTGGTAGAGCGGGGTGACGTCGCCGAGATTCTTTTCCCGGATGACCTCCATCATCTCATCGGTCTCGATCCGTTCGTCGTAGGCAACGGTGATCTCGTCGCCACCGGTAAAGTCCTTGCCGAGGATGTTGTCGTGATGGACCACCACGCTGACCACCCCGGCCAGCACGAGCAGCCATGAGGCGGTGAAGGCGGGCTTGCGGAACCTGAAGAAATCGAAATCCCGGTGCGGCAGGATATCGAGGCCGAGGATCCTGCTGACCCCGAGCCGGTGCACGAGGAAGTCGATAATGAAGCGGGTCACGACCAAGGCGCAGAAGATCGAGGCGCAGATACCGATCGCGAGGGTAATGCCGAAGCCCTTGACCGGTCCGGTGCCCAGCCAGATCAGAATGCTCGCGACGATCAGGGTCGTGACGTTGGCGTCGACGATGGTCGAGGTCACCTTCTCGAAGCCGGACTGCACGGCGTTCTTGATCGACTTGCCCGCCCGGAGTTCCTCGCGGAGCCGCTCGAAGATCAGGATGTTGCCGTCGACGCCCATGCCGAGGGTCAGGACGAGGGCGGCCACGCCCGGCAGCGTGAGGGTCGCACCGAGGCTGGCCAACACGCCCAACACGATGACCACGTTGACGAAGGATGAAACCACCGCCACGAAACCGCCGACGAAGTAGTAGAGAATCATGAAGCCGACCACGAAGATCGCGCCCCACATGGCGGCATTGACCGAGCTGGCCCGGGTGCCGGCCGCCAGGCTGGGACCGACTTCATACATTTCGTCGACCCGCAGCTCGACCGCCAGCGGGTTGTTCAGAACGTTGGCCAGATCGATCGCCTCGCGCTGCGAGAACCGGCCGGTGATCTGGGCGTTCTTGGATAGCGTGTCCTGAATCGTCGGGGCCGAGTAAAGCTTGCCGTCGAGCACGATGGCGAGCGGCTTGCCCGGCTGACCGCCCTGCGGCGCGAGCTTTGAAGTCACATTGCGAAAGACCTCCGCACCGTCGTCCGTCATGACGAGGTTGATCTGAAAGCCGCCGGATTGATTTTGGGAGGCGAAGGCGTCCTCGATGATCTCGCCGGTCGCTTCCGGAATACGCTTGATGAACATCGGCGTCTCTACGATCTCCCCCTCGCGGGTCTCGTCCTCCAGCATCAGGACCTCGTAACCGACGGGATGCTCGTCTTCCGGAGTAGTCCGCGGATCGAGGGTCGGATGAACGAGGCGGAACTCGAGGCGGGCCGGCTTCTTGAGCGACTCGACCACCTCCGGATTGTCCTTGGTGGAAAGCCCGGCGATCTGAATCTCGATCGCGTCCTCGCCGCTGGGGCGGATGACGGGCTCGGCCACGCCCAGCCCGTCCAGACGGTCGCTCATGATGTCGATAGCGTTCCGAAGCTGCTCTTCCTGCTCGAAGGAGCTCAGCTGCGCCTGCGCTTTCTCGTCGATTTTCAAGGTGAAGCCCACGCCGCCCTTCAGGTCGAGGCCGAGGCGTAGATTACTTTGGGCCGAGCCGAGCAGGTGCTTCAGCAGGATGTCGTTGCGCTTGTTCCGATTGGCCAAGTCGCGCAAATTGATTTCGGGAAAGAAGCGGGCGTAGTCGATCTCCTCCTCTTCGCCGAGCTGGCGCAGGGCGATGAAGAGGGTCGGCGCCTCCCCGGCCGCCACCCGCTCCTCGGCGCGGTCCATGACCTGGCCGAACTCGACGGTGTCCGCGGTGGCCTGCGCGACGATGTACTCCTCGAAGGGTCGGTCTTGGAGCGGCGTGATGCTGGCCACGCACCATACGATGATGGCGAGCGTGAGGATGAACTTCCAGAGAATGTTTCCGGACATAAAGCGGGACGGCCGAAGCGGCGCGTGATCGGGGTTACTTGGGTTGGATCTTGCTGGCGACAAAGGTCTTACCAATCTCGACCTTCGTGTTGTCGGCGATCTTCACGACCAGGCGGTCGTCCTTGACGTTCGTGATGGTGCCGAAGATGCCGCCGCTGGTGACGATCTCGTCGCCCGTCTTGAGCGCCTTCAACATGGCGTCGTGCTCCTTTTGCCGCTTGCGCTGCGGAGCGATGATGAGGAACCACATACCCACGAAGAGGAGAATGATCGGAAGAAACTGTATCAGCCCTCCCCCTCCGCCCGGAGCAGTGGATTGGGCAAGCGGGAAAAGACCGGAGAAATCTGGTTGAATCATAGCGGGAAATCGGTGGAAAAACCGCAGAAGCAAAGGTAGTCGCATTCAAATGGCAAGTTCCTATTCCGGAGGGCCCGCTTTACATTCCCGAGGCGCGATTTATGCTCCGAGTTTTACGCGATGGCGGCGAACCGCTTCTTCGAGAGCGACGGACGCCTGAAACTCGATGTCGGCCCCTTCGTCTCGGCCCTCGAGTACGGATGCGGGCGAAAAGCGAAGCTCGTCGGAAAGCCTTCGCTCGATTTTTTCAGGAGCGCCGTCGCCAAGCTCGACTTGGAGCCGGGCGAGGTCGCCATGGTCGGTGACGACCTCGAAAGCGACGTGGGCGGCGCGATGGACGCCGGCCTTACCGGAATCCTGGTCAAAACCGGGAAGTACCGTCCCGACACGGAAAAAGACCGCTCCTTCCGACCCGATTACAGTCTGGATTCCATCGCCGGACTTCCCTCGTTCCTCGGCATCGGTTGAACGCCTCCTTCCGGCGGGCCCCGCCGAAGCAGCCTCGACGGTCAAACCGTAATTCCGAAGTTTGGATTGCCGAAAAGAGGCCACAAAGCCTCGAAATAAACGTCCCCGACCGGCATGGGCGGGACCTGCGCCACGCCGAAACGGCGAAAGCCGTGGAGCACTCCGCAGCCGGCCTCCTTTGCCTGTTACGCGCATTTGCGGCGATCAACTCATCGTTTAAGTCTAAAACAGCTCCCCCTGCCCCATCGCCTCGCGCCCCGCCTCGCTCGAAGCGCTCTGCTGCAGGAGCCAGCGCAGGGACACGGCCTCCAGCTCGGGCAGCTCCAGCAGCCGCTTCAACAGCAGGGCCGAAGCCAACGCATCGTAAAGCGCGCAGTGATAGCGCGCCCGGCGGACCGGGCAATGCAGGTCCGCCAAGCTCTCGAGCTCGCCCTCCAATTCGAACAAGGTTACCAGGTCGCCCAGCTTGTAGCTTTCCAGATTCGGGTAAACCCGGCGGTAAAGCGGCAGCGTATCCAGCCACGGCCCCCAGCCGGAGGTCAACAGCCCCTCTTCGGAAAAATCCGGCGAGCGCCGCCCGTAGGCCCAGACCGCCCGCAGAAGGCCGTCCTCCACCGCCGCATGGTGGGCGCAGAACGGCCCGGACTCCCGCAGTCCCGCAAACAGCTCCCAGTCCGCCTCGAAGGGTTCGCTCCCGGCCACCGCCGCCTCGCTGATCCCATGCTGCAGCCGGTCGCCGTCACTGATCGTTCCCGTCGCCCGGCACAAGCGCGTCTCCGTCCCTTCGATCCGTCCGGCACGAAGCGTCACCAGACCATACTCGACGATCCCGCTCTGGCGGCTGCCCTCGAAATCAAGCACATGGATCGGAACCGGAATCATCCCCACGGTTTTAGGCCCTCCACCCATCCCCGTCCAAGCAAAAGACAAGGCCCGCCTCCGCGCGACGGATCGCACCATCGCCCGGACTCAACCCGTCAGCTGCCGCATCACCTCTTGGATCGGCAACCAGTAGGCGTAGCTCGCCGCTTCGGATAAAACGTAGGATAAAAAGCCGACCAAAACTCCGAAGGCGAGAAACATCGGCTCCCGCTTCTTCGCCAGGATCACAACCACCGCCGCCACGGTCAGGAGGCTGGTCGCCCCGTAGATTTCGAGGGGATAGCTCGTAAAGATCTCCGTCGAGGTGGGAATCTTCGCCCCCGCCAGCATCTCGTCGAAGACTTCGCCGAATCGATCCCCCTGCCTCAGAACATTGAACAACCGCAGATTCGCCGCCACCGCGAAAGCGACCACCAGCGCCCTCAAAGCCCGCGAAAGCCACAGAACCTGACTCTGCGGATCGGCCGGGGAAGTTTCTTCGTGGTTCATATCGCGCGATTCAAGCCGGGCTGGAAAATCGGCTAAACCTTAGAAAGATGGGCTGATCTCCGCGAAAGGCGCAAACCGCGTAGAAGGACGGTCTGGTCCCGGAAAAACTCTCACCTGCGGGCATGGGAGCGAATGAAAGCGCGCCGAACGAAAACAAGCGAGCGCCTTTTGGATTCTCCGGTGCCGCGCGCCCCGATTTCAATACCGTTCCGATTGCCGTCTTCCAGCTAGACCGGAAAGCCAGCTCCAGCGCAGCGCAAAGAAATTTTCGCTGTCCCTTGTTTCCATATTCTCTTCGCGCAAGTAATTAATGCCTGGCCCTCCTTTTAGACGCTCCTTCGGGGAATCCGGACCGCAAGCAATTTTTGCCCGGCCCTTGTTTTGGAAATTCCACATACAAATCTTTCCCGTCCCTTTTTTAAAAAAATCACAGTTGTTCCTCGCCGCCGACGCCGTCAGCCATTAGACGCTTCGCACCGCTTTTGCCCGCTTGCGGTGCGCTTCCATCAGATCCTGAAGCTCGAGGCCCTCGATCCGCCCCTCACGCACGCGGACGACGCCGCCCACCACCAGCTCGGAAACCGACCGCGGATGACAGATCAGGAGCGCGTCGAGGGGATTCTCGGCGGCGTTGGCATAAAGGTCGGCCACCGGAAAGAGCGCGAGGTCGCCGCAGTAGCCCGGGACCAGCCTCCCAAGATCCGTCCGTCCCATTAACTCCGCCGCCCCCCAGGTGCCGAGCTCAAGCGCGTCCGGGACCGTCATGGCCTCCGCGCCGTAGCGGACCCGCGCGAGGTAGAGCGCTTGGCGCAACTCGCCGAGCAGGTGCCCGGAGTCATTCGACGCGCTGCCATCTACCCCGACGCCGAGCTTGATGCCCCGCTCCAGCATCTCGGGCACGCGGCAGATGCCCGAGCCGAGCCGCATGTTGGCATTGGGACAGTGGGCCACTCCGATCTTTTCCCGGGCCAGGAGGTCTAATTCCGCATCGTCGAAATGAATGCCGTGGGCGAACCAAGCGCGGTCGTAGCCCCAGCCGCAGTCCAGCAAATACGCGAGCGGCGGACGGCCGAAGCGCTCCATCGAGAAGCGGTGCTCGTCGCGGGTCTCGCCACAGTGCGTGTGCAGCCCGACCCGGTGCCGCCGCGCCAAGTCCGCGCTCTGCCGCAACAAATATTCCGAGCAAGAAGTCGCCGCGCAGGGGGCCACGACGAGCTGGCGCCAACTTCCGGGCGAAGCGTCGTGGTAGCGGCCGATCAACCGCTCGGTGTCGGCCAAGATCGTTTCCGCATCCTGCACCGCCCAATCGCCGATCAGTTCCGAGCTCAGGTCCATCGAGCCACGGCTGGCGTGAAAGCGGACCCCCATCTCCGCGGCGGCGGCGAACTGGGCATCGATCATGTCGACCGCTCCCTCGGGAAAGACGTAGTGGTGGTCGGCCACCGTCGTGGCGCCGCTGAGCATGAGTTCGGCGAGACCGAGGCGCGTGCAAAGGGCGAGGTCGTCCTCGCGGAAGGCCTTCCAGAGCCGGTTCATCGCGGCGAGCCAAGGCAGCAGCGGGAGGTTGTTGCCCGGCGTGTAGGCGCGCGCCATGTTCTGGTAGAAGTGATGGTGCGTATTGATCAGGCCCGGCAGGACGATCCGCCCCTTGCCGCTCAACTGTGGCAGACCGACGGGCAAGTCGGGAGGCGGAGCGCCGTCGCCCAGCGAATGGATGCGCCCCTCCTCGATCCGGAGCCAGGCGCTTCTCAGCACCCGCCGTTCGGCGTCCATCGTGACGAGGTAATCGATGTCGCGAACAAAGAGGGAGGCGTTCGCCGGGACCTTCGACATCGTCTTCGTTTCCTTGGTGGAGTCGAGGCGCGGAAGCGTCAACTGGCGGCGGATTTCTCCGCCGCGCGGTAGACCTCCAGGGCGGCCAGCGCGCCGTCCTCCTTCGGGAGCGAAAGACCGTGCAGGCGCAGAACCGAACCGAGCGACGAGAGCGTGCGGAGGATGGCGTCCTTCCGCGCGTTGTAGCCCATCGCCCCGATCCGCCAGATCTTGCCGTGAAGCGGCCCGAAGGAGGTGCCGATCTCGATCCCGAAGTCGTGCAACATGTCGCGGCGCACCGCCTCGCCCTCCACGCCGGCGGGGATGTGGACGCCGGTCACGTTGGTCATCTTGTGCTCCAGATCGCCGAAAAGCTCCAGCCCCATGGCCCGGAGTCCGGCGACCATCGCGCGGCTCGCGAGGGCGTGGCGGTCGAGGGTGTTTTGCAGTCCCTCTTCGAGCACGCAACGGGCGCACTCCCGGGCGCAATAAAGCATGCTGGTGGCCTCGGTGTGGTGGTTGAGGCGCTGCGGGCTCCAGTAGGCCATCACCATGGCGAGGTCGAAGTAGTTGGATTGGATGCGCGAGCCCTTGCCCGGGACGAAGCCGGGCGGCTCGATCCCCTTTTCCACATGCCAACGACGCTTGATCTTCTCCGCCACCGGGTCGCTGATGGTAATCGGCCCCGAGCCGGAAGGTCCGCCGAGGCATTTCTGGAGCCCGACCGTGCAGACGTCGAGCTGCCACTCGTCGATCGGAAGCGGGTTCCCGACAATCGAGGCGGTGGCGTCGACGTAGGAGATCACTCCGCGCTCGCGGCAGATTCGGCCGATCGCCTCAAGGGGCTGGTTCATGGTGGTCGAAGTATCGCCCTGACAAATAGCCAACAGCTTCGGCCGGTGCTCGTCGAGGGCGGCGGCAATCTCATCCGGGGTGAAGACCGTGCCCCACTCGCGATGAAGGGGCACGACTTCGGCCCCGGCGCGTTGAGCGATCTCGGTCAAGAGGTGCCCGAAGCGGCCGAAAACCGGCACCAGCACCTTGTCCCCCTTTTCGACCAAAGAGACCAGCGCCGCCTCGATGGCCGAGCGACTGGTCCCGTCGATCAGGAAGGTCCAGCGGTTCCTCGTGACGAAAATCTCGCGGTAGAGCGCCATGACCTCGTTCATGTAATCGGTCATGGCCGGATCATACTGCCCGAGAAGGTCGGCGCTCATCGCGCGCTGCACGCGGGGATCGGCGTTGACCGGTCCCGGGCCCATCATCAGGCGGGGCGGCGGATTGATCTGTTTGAGTAGGGCGGGGATTTCCATGGTAGGATCTTAATTCAGCGACTTGATGTAGGCCACCAGTTGTTCGATCTCTTCCTCGCTGAAAACCGTCGCGTAGCCGGGCATGGACGGCGCGTAGCCGTCGACCACTTTCGCGCTCGCGTCGACGATCGACTCGGCCAGGTAGGCCTCGTCGGCCAAAACGAATTCTCCGGAGGTTAATCGACGCTCGGTTCCATAGATTCCGTGCACGCTGGGCGCGATGGCGGAATCGAGCGGCTGGTGGCAGGCGTTGCAGCCGTTCGAGCGGTAGAGTTTTTCCCCTTGGACGATGAGCTCGCTGACGGCCGGGGAGACATCGGCCATGGCTTCCCCCGAGGTCGGCAGGAGTTTGATCCCGACGATGGCGAACGACGCCAATACGAAGGTCGCCATCGAGACGAAAAGCCATTCGCTGAACTGATTGTAAAGGTTCATCATCCACTTGATGATGACCAGCGCGGCCACGATGACGGCTCCGATCAGCAAGTAGTGCTCGTCCCCGTAGAGCGTGGGGAAGTGGGCGCTGAGCATGAGGAATATGACCGGGAAGGTGACGTAGTGGTTGGTCAGCGAGCGCAGCTTGGCCTGGCGCCCGAGCTCCAGATCGTGCGGCTTGCCCTCCTGCAGGTTCTTCATGATCTTCTTCTGGTTCGGAATGATCACGAAACGGACGTTGGCGCTCATCGTGGTCGCGATCATCGCGCCGATCTGCAGGTAGACGAAACGGCTGTTATAGAACTGGTCGATCCAGACGGCGTAGCCGCCGAGGAGCACCGCCATGACCGCGATGGCGGCGGCGGGAGATTTTTTCAAGGGACTCTTCCAGACCGCGTCGTAGACGAACCAGGCGAGCACGATCGAAGCGAGACTGATCAGCGAGGCCTCCCAACCCGTCATGTCCGATTTCGAGGGATCCAGCAGCAGGGTGCCCGGACTCGTGTAGAAAATCATCACCAGCAGGATGAAGCCGCTGATCCAAGTCATGTAGGACTGCCACTTGAACACGTGCAGCCGCTCCGGAATCGCCTTCGGGTCGATCACGCGCTTGTCGAGGAAGAAGACGCCGCCCGCGTGCAACATGTTCATGTGCCCGAGGGAGTTCTCGTTCTTCGGGTCCTTGATCAGGTTGATCTCCATCCACGTGAAGAGCAACGAATTGCCAATCCACATAATGGCCGCCACGATGTGAACGAAGCGGAAAACGACATTCGAGAAATCGATAAGCTCAGGACTCATGGGCGGAACCGGACTTCGATTAAACAGTCTGTCCGGCCTGCGGCGATTCCGAAGATACCGGCGCACTGGCGAAGTCCGGATACAGCGAAAGCAGGACGCGTTCCGGAGTCACCGGGCATCTCACTTCTTTTTCCCAAGTATGCAGCGGGCTGAAGGCCTCGATAGCGCGTCTAATAGCGAAGAAGCCGGCGATCCCGTACATAAAGGGGGGTTCGCCGACCGCTTTGGTGCCGAGCGGGCCGCCGGGGTTCTCCACGTTCTCCAGCAATTTGAGCTCCATGATCTCGGGCATGAACTCCGCGTCCGGCGCCTTGTAGGTCGAGAGCGCGTGCGAGGTCAGGCGGCCGTCCGGATTGAACGTCAGCTCCTCGAGCGTGACCCATCCGAGCCCCTGAGCCAAGCCTCCCTCGATCTGTCCTTGGTCGACCGTGGGGATGATCGTGCGGCCGAGGTCGTGGACGATGCGGGTGGCGTCGATCTTGTAAGTGCCGCGCACGCAGTCGACCGTCGCCTCGACCAAACAGGTCCCGTAGGTGTAGTAATGGAACGGGCGCCCGTGGCCTTTGACGGGATCGTAGTGCAGCTTGGGTGGCGCGTAGAACCCGTGCGCCATCAGTTGCACGCGGGAAAAATAGGTCTTCAGCACGAGGGCATCCCAGTCCATTGCGCTGGCCTCGCCCCGGACGTGCACGACGCCTTCGCGGATCGAGATATCCTCGACCCCGCAGCCGAACTCTTTCGCCGCGACGGCCTTCATGCCGGCGAGGATCTCCCGGCAGGCCACGATCGTGGCGTTGCCGTTCAGGTCGGTCGTGGCGCTCGCCGCGCTCGGGGAAATATTGGCGATGCGGCTCGTGTTGGTGCTGTTGCAGCGGACGCGCTCGGCCGGGATGCCGAAGACCCGAGAGCAGATCGCGATCATGTTGGAGCTGATCCCCTGCCCCATTTCGATCCCCCCGGTGGTCACGCTGACGGAGCCGTCGGTGTAGACATGGACGAGGCTGCTCCCCTGGTTGAGAAAGGTCTTGGTGAAACTGATTCCGAAGCAGACCGGCATCACCGCGAATCCCTTCTTTAGGAACTTGTGCTCGGCGTTGAAACGGCGGATGCGCTCGCGCGTGCCCTCGAAGTCGTAGTCGCGCCGGGCCTCCTCCCAGGTTCGCCGCATGTTGCACTCCTCCAATTCCTGCCCGTAGTGGAAGACATAGCCGTCTTCGATGAGATTGCGCGACTGTATCCACTCGGGCGTCACGCCCATCTTCGCCGCAGCCTTCTCGATGGCGACCTCGAGGACGAACATTCCCTGCGGGCCGCCGAAGCCGCGGAAAGCGGTGTTGGGAGGAAGGTTCGTCCGGCAGCAGGCCGCGCGGATGCGGACGTTCGGTATCGCGTAGGCATTGGTCGAATGCAGGACGGTCCGCTCCAGAACCGCGGCGGATAGGTCCATGAAGGCGCCGCCATTTTGGTAGTGGCTGACCTCGTAGGCGAGGATGCGGCCCTCCGTATCGAGACCGATCTTGAAGTCCTGCTTGTAGGGATGGCGCTTGCCGGTCATCCGCATATCCTCGGTCCGGCTCAAGACGATCTGGACCGGCCGGTCGAGGCGCCGTGCCGCCACCGCGGCCATGCAGGCCCAGTGCGTGGCTTGGTCCTCTTTGCCGCCGAAACCGCCGCCGAGACGCCGGACGTCGACCTCCACCTTGTGCATCGGCTCGCCCAATACGCCGGCGATGTGCTTCTGCGCCGCCGACGGACTCTGGGTGGAGGCGTAAACCGTCATTTGCCCGTCTTCGCGCGGCACCGCCCGTGAGCGGTTCGTCTCCAGATACAAATGATCCTGGCCAGCCAGATCGACCGCGCCTTCGACGACCGTCGCGCAGCGCTCCCAGACGTCGTCGACCGATCCTTTCTCAAAAATCCGCGTCTCCTGCAGCAACTCGTTTTTCGCAAAAGCTTCGCGGGGACAAGTAATCACCGGACGCTCCTCGATCGTGACGGCGCAGGCCTTCACCCCCCGTCGCGCCGCCTCGGGGCTCTCCGCGACGACAAGCGCGATCGGCTGCCCTATGAAGCGCACTTCGTCGTTCGCCCAAAGTGGTTCGTCCTTTCTCAAAGCGCCGATGATCGGGTCGCCGGGGATGTCGGAATGAGCAAATACCGCCACCACTCCCTCGACTTCGCGGGCGGCTTCCAATTCGACGGCCTGTATCTTTCCGTGCGCGACCGGCGCACCGAAAACCGCTCCGTGGAGCATTCCCGCGGGCGGCGGCACGTCGTCGACATACTGCGAGCGCCCGGTGACGTGAAGGTCGCTGTCACGATGCCGCATACAACACCTCCTCATCCATCGTTTCGGGAAACAGCTTCGAAAAGTGCGCCAAGATCAACTGGCGGGCCAGGAGGCGCTTGTAATCGGCGCTTCCGCGCACGTCGCTGATCGGCGCGAACTCCGACATGGCGACCGCCACGGCCTCCCGCACGGTCGGCTCGCTCAGCGGCTTGCCCGCCAAGAAAGCGCTCGCCTCTTTCAAATAGAGCGGCGTGGCGGCAACCCCGCCGAGCGCAAGGTGCGCATCGACGATGTCGCCCCCTTCGACCGTGATCTTGATCGCCGCATTGACGGTCGCGATATCCAGCCAGGCGCGCTTGGATACCTTCTCCCAATTCACCTTCGTCTCCTCGCCGAACAGGGGAAAGCGCAATTCCTCGACCAGTTCTCCCGCCTGCTTGTTCAGCCGCTTGTAGCCGAGGTAAAATTCCTTCAGCGGAAGTCGGCGGCGACGACCGTCCTCGTCCACCAGCACGAGCTCGGTCTCGAGGGCGAGGAGCAGGCAGGTCATGTCCGCGATCGGCGAGGCGTTGCAGATATTTCCACCGAGGGAGGACCGGGTCCGCATCGGCCAGCTCGCGATCAACAGGTTGTACTCCGGCATCTCCGGCAAATAGCTGAGGACCAAAGGGTCTTCTGCGAAGGCCTCGAAGGTCATGCGCGCGTCGACGCAGAGAAAGCCTTCTCGTATCACTGCCGCGGATACGGCTTGACCGGTGTTCAAGAGCGCCACCGGGGCTTCCGCAATATCCTCGCCCCGCTGCACGTAAAGGTCGGTTCCTCCCGCAATCACGAAACGCGAGCCGGTCCGGGCGACATCGGGTCCGCCCTCGTCGGCCGGTTGCAGCCGAGCGCGCAATTTTTTGAGGCGCTCCGCGATCCCCTTGAAATATTCGGGTAAAGCGCCCGCCTCTACCAGTGCGGCGATCCGCTCCTTGTGCGCGAGCTTGCCCGACAGTTCGTCGATCGCCCGCAGCCCGGCGGCCTTGATCGAACGGTAGCCCGTGCAGCGGCACAGGTTGCCGGAAATCGCGTAGAGCATCCCCTTCTCGTCCAGTGGAAGCTTCGGCTCCATCAATCCGGCCGTCATCGATACGACGAAGCCGGGCGTGCAATAGCCGCACTGCGTCCCTCCGCATTCCACCATCGCCTTTTGGACCGGGGAAAGGCGCTCCATGTTGAGCCCCTCGATCGTCACCAGATGCTTCCCCGAAAGTTCGCCCATCGGGAGCAGACAGGAAGTCATGGGCCGGTAGCGCAGGCGTCCTTCCTGGTCCAGCTCGCCGATGACGACCGTGCAGGCGCCGCAATCGCCCTCCTTGCAACCGGATTTCGTGCCGGTCAGCTGTTTCCGCTGCCGGACAAAGTCCAATGCCAGCACGCCCGGCGCTACGTCCGCTCGGACATCCGCGTCGTTGAGGATGAATTCAATGTACTGGTTGATCTTGACCATTGCCTAGCTCCTTTCTCGCTCCAGCAAAATCCGCGCCGCAACGCTCACCGCGATCTCATCGGGCGTGTCGCTATTGAACTCCAGACCAACCGGTGCGCGTATTTTCGAGATTTGCGAATTCGGAAATCCTTTTTCCCGCAATGCGGCTGCGATCCGGGCGATTTTCGGTTTGCTCCCCATCAAACCGACTTCGCGGAAGCCGACTTTCAGGATGCCCGCCAAGGCCTCGACATCCGTCGGCATCGAGTAGGTCATTACCACAGCGATCGTCTGGGATGGAAAACGGACCCCTGCGGCACCACCCTCGAAATCCCCGGCCACCCGACTGACGCGGGACGACAACACATCCATTGCCGGAAGTCCGGGGCGAGGCTCGATCACGGTGACCGCGTAGCCCAAGCGGTCCATCAACTCCGCCAGGGCGGACCCGCAATGCCCGCCACCGAATACCGCCACCCTACGCGGATTCCGCAAGGGCACGAAGGCCGTCCAGGCATCGCCGCCGCCCTGCAATTCGACTTTTCCGCTCTCTTCCTCCCGCTTCTCCAACGAGAGCCCTGCGGGGCGAAATACCGCGCAGCACTCGTCTTCCGCTTCCGCCGCCTCGCTGATCCGTCGGACCACCTCCAAGTGTTCTTCCGGCTCCAGAATCATCTCCAGATTCGTCTGCCCTCCACCGCAGATCAGCCCCGAGGCCGTATCGGCGTCACCGATACGGTGCTTCAACTCCACCAGTCGCGGCTCCCTCAGGCCGGGACCCGCTATCAGACGGGCCGCTTCCTCCAGCACGCGTTTCTCCATGATCCCGCCGCCGATCGTTCCGTATTGCCTCCCCCCGGACGTCAGGAGCATGCGCGCCGCCGTGGTTCCGGGCGTGCCTTTGCGCTGGGCCACCACCAGACAGAGGTAGACCGGCCGGGAGCGCTCCAGCTCGGACCGAGCGATCTTCCAGAATTCGCTTAAGTGCATGACCGAATGGAGCGCTCGAAGCGCTTGATACCGCGGATAAAAGTCGCCTCGACCAGTTCGTCGGTCGCCTCCCGGCTCGGCAGCTGATCGACCAGCGCGCGCAGTACGGGCTCGGCGTCGCCCGATGCGAAGTCCCCCTCCGGCCGAGGCACCCGGATGCCGTCGAAAAACGCGCCCGCTTCCAGCCGCCCGCGATCCCCGCCGAGATCCATCAAGTCGGCTCCGCAGGCCGTGCTGCGGTGCAGCGCTCGGGTGTAGCTCGCCCTGCGGCCCGCCGCCTCGTTCTGCTCCACGAAGGAACGCATCACGTCGAACATGGAGAGGAACGGGCCGCCGCCAATGTCCGAGGCCAGCGACCAGGGAATCCCATGCGCCTCCGCCCGCTCGAAATCGAAAAGCCCAGAGCCGATACCCAGCTCCTCGATCGGCGCGTTCGAAGTCGGACAACTGGCAATGCGGCTCCCGCTGTCCGACAACATCCTCCATTCGTCCTCCGTTAAATGAAGACAGTGGCCGAATACGCTGCGCGGACCGAGCATGCCGACGCGCTCGTAGATCTCCGTGTAGGTCCGCACCCCCTCGAAGCCCGCCATTTTCCGGTAGAGGCCGAGGACCCAGGCGATCTCGGCCTCGGTCTCGTCGAGGTGCGTCTGCTGGAAACACCCGTTGGCCCGGGCCGCCTCTGCGGACGCACGCATCACCTCCGGTGCGGTCGTCGGGGCGAAGCGCGGCGTGCAGATGTAGCGGTCGCCGTAACGCTCCGCGCAAGCGTGGACCAGCCGGATCGCCTCCGCCTCCTCCTGCCGCAGGAAGTCCGGACATTCCATCGTCATCAGGACGTTCCCGATCCGGAAGTCTTCCGGGGCATACTCCATCGCCGCCTCCAACGCGACCAAATGGATCGAACTGTAGCAGAGCCCCCCGATTGTGCCCAAGCCCAGTATCCGCTTCCAGAAAACCCGCGCGCGCTCGATCGCGAAGCCGGCGTCGCCGAAGCGCGCTTCCTCGGGAAAGGTGTAGCGGTTCAACCACTCGATCAACGAAAGCTTGGGCATCGCACGCACCTCGTCTTGCACCCAATGAAAGTGAGTGTCGAAGAAGGCGGGCAGATACAATCCCTCCGGCTCCGGAAGATCCCCTCGCTCGAGCGCGTGGCTGGCAGCGACCGCGTCGACCGGCCCGACCGCCGCGATTCTGCCCGCCTCCGGACCATCCGCCCGCACGAGGATCAAGCCGTCGTCTAGAAAATCGGCACGGTCATCCGACCGCGATTGGATAACCGCGCCTCGATAGGCGCAAAAACTGGATGACGAAGCACTCATGCGGGAGCGGAATTTAGAAACCCTCGGAAATTTTCAATCAGTGGCACAAAAAAAGCTTAATGCATGCCATGTCCTCTTTAAAGCACCGTCTAGTCTTTTGCCTGCTCATCACAGCCGGTATCGCCCAAGCCTCGCAAAGCATTCGCGACACCCAAGACGAGCTGATCGCTTGGGTCGAAACAAGGAAAACGATCACCGAAACCGAAGGCGAGTGGTCGGCCGAAAAGGTCATCGTCGAAGACCTGATCAAATTGATGGAGATTGAGAAGGAAAAGTTGGAGACCGACATCGCGAAACTCGAAGACAGCTCCGACGCGACCGACCAGCTCCGCACCGAACTCAACGCGGACCGCGAGCGCCTGCTTGCCGCCAACAAAGCCCTCGAAGAAGTCGTTCCGGCGCTCGAGACCAGCGCCCGCGAGCTGCTCGCGAAATTGCCCCAGCCCCTGGCCGAGGAGCTGGACCCGCTGATCCGCCGACTGCCCGAACCAGATGCCGAAACGCGCCTTCCCGTTTCCCAAAGACTGCTGACCGTCGTCGGCATCCTCAACAAGATCGATAAATTCAACACCGGGATCACCACCGTCTCCGAGATCCGGAATATCGGCGAAAAAAGCGTCGAAGTGGACACGATCTACTTCGGCCTCGCCGGGGCGTTTTTCGTCAGCGAGTCGGCGGGCTACGCCGGCACCGGAACCCCCGGCCCGGACGGCTGGGTCTGGAACGAACGGCCTGAAATCACCGGTCAGGTCGTCGACCTGATCGAAACCTACGAAGGAACCCGCGAAGCCACCTTCGTCAAACTTCCGCTGGAAGTCCGCTGAACAATCCAACCCTTCCGCTCGATTCCATGAACATGATTTCCCTTCGAATCCTCGCCCTCGGCCTTTGCGCCTCCGCCGCGCTGTCCGCACAATCCTTCACCCAAGCCCGGGGTCAAGCCAACGACAAGTTAGAGTCCGCGCTCCAAGAGTTGGCAGCTCTCCAAGAATCCATCGCTGACGAAAAGGTGCCGCTCGCGACGAAGCTCAACGGGCTCGAAGCCGAGGTCGGCGAACTGCGCCAGGAACTAAACCGTCTCGAACGCCTTCGGGACTCGCGCGACCTCAACCTCAGCGCCCTCGAAAACGAGGTCAAGGCGCGGCGCGATGAGATCGATTATGCGAAGAACCTGCTGATTGAGTTTATCAACAACCAGACCGCCAGCGCGGATGCCGCCGAGCGTCAACTTTATGAATCGACCTTCCTCGAAGTCCTGAACTCGGCGGATGCGTCGGCCGACGACGAAGCCGCTTCCGTGGCCGCGATCAAGTCGCTCCTGGAGGGCGTCGATCTCGGTATCAGCCGTCTAAACACCTTGGTCGGAGGCCAAAGTTTCGAAGGGCGTGCCGTTCTTCCGGACGGCAACTACGAGGAGGGCGAGTTCCTGCTTTACGGACCCGTCGTTTACTTTGCCTCGGCGGAGGGCTCGGCAGCAGGTCTCACCGTGCAGGGCGATTCCGGGGAGCCGACCCTGATCGCCCTCGACGACTCCTACCCGGAGATGGCCGAGGCGATTCTCGCGTCCGGCGGCGAGATCCCGCTCGATCCGACGCTGGGCAAAGCTCTCGCCCTCGCCACCACTCAAGATACTTTGGCCGAACACATCAAGAAGGGCGGCTTCTGGATCTACCCGATCCTGACGATCGCTTTCGTCTCCTTGATCATCGGCATCATCAAGCTGATCGAACTGAGCGGCATCAAACGCATCCCCAAAGACAACCTGGTCTCCATTCTGGCCGCAGTGCAGGAGGGTAACCGCGAAAAGGCCTTGCAAGAGGCGAACAACCTCTCCGGCGCCGCCCGGGATCTGATGACCGCGGGATTGAAGAATATGGGGCACGGCCGCGACCTCGTCGAGCAGTCGATGGAAGAGGTGTTGATGAAGCTTCAGCCGAAACTCGAACGGCTCATCTCCGTAGTCTGGATTACCGCCGCGACGGCGCCCCTTCTCGGGCTGCTCGGAACCGTCACCGGCATCATAACCACCTTCAAGTTGCTCACTATTTTCGGCTCGGGCGACCCGAAGGCCCTCGGCGGCGGCATCTCGGAAGCGCTGATCACTACGGAATTCGGCCTGATCGTGGCGATCCCTTCGCTGATCCTTCACGCTTTCCTTCTCCGTAAGGCCCGGGCCATCGAGAATGAATTCGAAGGAGATGCGATGACCTTGCTCAACGGTATCCTCCGCGCGGAAAAGAAACCGGCGGCCTGAGCGAGCGTTACCTGACTCTCGTCAGCCATGTGGGAAACAATCGAACAGAATGTCATCGGAACCTGGGTCGCCGGCGGTCCCCTGATGATCGCCTTGGCCCTGCTTGCGCTCGTCATCTACGGCTCGATTCTGCAAGCCCTGTTTTACCTGACGCGCTTGAAGCAGTTGCGTCAGGATGAGGACCAATGGGGCCATTGGGTCGAGAGACCGGAAGATGCGAGCGGCCTGATCGGCGAAATGATCCGCTACACTCAGCGCGATATCACCTCCCGCCAAGACCTTCACTTCCGGTTCACGATGCTCAACCGGAGAATCATCCAACCGCTCGATCGCCAGCTGCGCTTCGGCACGACGATCGTGGCGGCCGCCCCCTTGCTCGGGCTGCTGGGGACCGTCGTCGGCATGCTCGCCACCTTCCTCGGGCTCTCGGTTAGTTACGGCGGCAACTCCCTCGACCTTGTGGCGGGCGGAATCTCGGAAGCGCTGATCACGACTCAGACCGGCTTGGTCCTCGCGATTCCCGCCATGTTTTTCCTAACCCTCGCGCGCTCCCAGCGGCGCGGACTGAAGCACTTCCTCACCCAACTTGAAGCCCGCACCGTCAGCATCTACGACGCAAAGGGACTCAAAGACTAACGCGACGAAACTCTTCCCTATGGCACTTGGAAAACGCAAACGCGGCAGCGACGAAGGCAGCGAGGAGATCAACATCTCCCCGTTGATCGACGTCGTCTTCATCCTCCTCATCTTCTTCATCGTCACCACCGTTTTCGTGGAAGAAACCGGAGTCGAGGTGACCAAACCGCAGGCCTCTTCCGCTGTCGACCTTGAGAAGAACAGCGTTCTCATCGCCATTACCGACACCGGTAAAGTCGTCTACGGTGGTCGCGAGATCGGCCCCGCCGGGGTCCGCGCGATCGTGAAGCGGCTGAATCAGAAGGAAGACATGCCGGTCATCATCCAAGCCGACAAAACCGTCCCGACCAGCCTCCTCGTCCGCGTGATCGACGAGGCCAAGATCGGCGGCGCGCCTTCGGTCAACATCTCGACCGAGAACTGAACCTCCATCCCTTCTTCCGAAACCGTGGCAGAACCGGTCGACAACAAGAAATTCAGCGGGGTCATCGACTTCGAGATTCCGAGTATGAACCAAGCCTGGCCCGCCGTGGCGCTGGCCTCGGTCTTGGTCTCGCTCGGGATTTTCATGCTGATCCCCTTCACCCAGTTGCTCGAATCCGTAGGCAGAAAGGACAACCTTACCGTCAGCGTGGACATCGCACCCCCTCCGCCCCCGCCACCGCCCGAACCGCCGGAAGAAGAGGAACAGGAGGCCGAGGAGGAAACGCCGCCGCCTCCGCCTCCACCGCCGCCGCCCCAGCTCTCGCTCTCGCAACTCGACCTCGCGCTCGAACCCGGCATCGGCGATGCCATGGCCGGAGCCTTCGGATTCGGCGGCTTCGACACGCGCCCGGATGCGATGGCCGAAATGAAGGAATTCTTCGATGTGCAGGAACTCGACGAGAAGCTTCGCGTGCTGAACTTCCAAGCTCCGGAGAAACCCTTCCAAATGCGGAAGGACCGGATCAGCGGCTACACGCGCGTGATCTTCATCGTCGACGAGGCCGGCAATGTTTCCCGGGTCCTCGGTTTCAAGGATACCACCCACAGGGAGCTCGAAGACGCCGTCCGCCAAGTGATCAATGTCTGGAAATTCTCCCCTCCCACCAAAGATGGCCGCAAGGTCAAAGCCCGTGTCGAACAACCGATCCGCTTCTAAACGCTTATGAAAACCCGAATTCTACCGATCTTCCTCGCCACGCTCGCCTGCCTCGGCGCACGGAGCTATCCGCTTTCGGAAAACACCTGGTCCAACCCCGATTTCGTCGACCGCTTCATGGGGACCTACGGTTTCGATACCGAGAAGACTCCTTCCGTTTCAGAGGAGGAAGGCGAGGTCTTCCGTCAGGTTTCCCGCATCGCGGGCAGTAATCCGAGCGCCGCGGTCAGCATGCTTCGCGATGCCCTGAACTCCGAATCCAGCGCGGCACTCGACTTCGCCCTCGCCAACTTCCTATTGCAGCAGAACCAGATCGGCTCGGCTATCGCCTCCTACCGGAACGCCATTCAAAAATTTCCGAACTTCGGGCGCGCTTACAAGAATCTGGGGCTCGCCTACATTCAGCAGCAGAACTACCGCGAAGCACTCCCGCACCTGACCAAGGCGCTCGAGATCCTCGGCGCGGACGGCGGACTCCTCGGTCTGATCGGCTACTCGCACCTGAATCTCGATCGCTCCGGTCCCGCCCTCGATGCCTACCGCCTGGCCCTGGTTTACGAGCCGGAAAGCCGCGACTGGCGGCTCGGACAGCTGAAGGCCCTCCAAAACCTCCGCAAATACGAGGACGTCGAGGGTATCATTTACCGCTATATCGAAGAAGACCCCGATGAGGTCGAGTTCTGGCTGCAGCAGGCCAACGCCTTCATCGCCCAGCGCAAGTATGCGGAGGCCGCCGCCAACTTCGAAATTGTCAAGCTGCTTGGTGGAGCGGATTCGAAGATGCTCGTGCTCTTGGGTGATATTTACGTCAACCTGAATGCCCCCGTCCTCGCGCTCGAGCCGTACGAGCAGGCCCTGGAGACGGGAAATGTCGAGTCCGACGATGCGCTCTCCCTGGCGAAAACGCTCAGCCGCCGCCTCCCACCGGAAGCGCTCAGAGACTTCCTCGAGAAGATCTCAACCACCTACGGCGACAACCTGAACCAGGAAAACGAGCTCACCCTGCTCACGCTCAAGGCCGGCAACGCGCTTTCGCTCGGCGACAAAGAGTCCGCCATGGATACGCTCTCGAAGGTCGTCGCCCGCGATCCGCTCAACGGATCGGCCCTTCTCACCCTTGGCGGCCATTACTACGCGGAAGAGGAATTCGTCAAAGCGCTGGACTACTACAGCCGCGCCGAAAAGGTCGAGGCCGTGAAAGTCGAAGCGCTGCTCGGAAGCGCGCGTGTCCTCGTCAAGCAGGGCGAATACCACGAAGCGATCAACCGCTTGAAGGAGGCCCAGGTCATCAACGAACAGCCTTTCATCGCCAATTACATCAACACGCTTCAGCGGTTTGTGAATTAGTAGGACCGCGAATCGCTGATCTCCGGCATCCGCGCCCGGTCTCGCGAGAAGACTCGAGATCCGCGCGAATGCGGAGGCTTCCCTTGGCTTCCGACTTCGCATACAACGGATGATCCTGCTTTTCCCTGTATCGGTTTTTCTCAATCATGCTCCATTTCCTCGACAAGTCGGTGACTTACAACGCGTGGGACAACTCCCTCCCGCCCCGCATCACGATCGACCCGGGCGATACCATCCGCATAGAGATGGAGGACTCGAGCGACGGCCAAGTGCGCCCCGGAATGGACGTAGAGGCCTTCAAGAAAATCGACTTCGAGAAGATCCACGCCCTCACCGGGCCGATCGCAATCAAGGGCGCCCGACCAGGGGATACCCTCCGGATCGATATCCTCGAATATGAGCACAAAGGCTGGGCATGGCAGAGCATCAACCCTGAGAAGTGCTTCCTGCCCGATGATTTCCACGATTTCTACCTGCACCATTGGACGCTGGATGGCGGGCGCACCCGCAGCATGCCGGGGATCGAACTCGCGCTTCACCCCTTTGCCGGAATCATCGGGGTGCAGCGTTCCGAGCCGGGCGCTTTCCGGACCCGACCGCCCGGCCCCTACGGAGGCAATATGGACGTCAAGCACCTGACCGCCGGCAGCAGCCTCTTTCTTCCCGTGCTGGTCGAAGGGGGAATGCTCTGCGCGGGCGATGCGCACGCCGCCCAAGGCGACGGCGAGGTTTCCATCAACGGCCTCGAAGCCCCAATGGACGTGACGCTGCGTATCACGATTTCCGATACGACCTCCGTAAAAGACCCCTACCTTCTGACGACACCGCAACTCTTGCCGCCAGCCTATGCCTGCAAGCCTTTCCACGCCTTCATCGCCAGCGGGCCGGATCTCAAGGAGAACGCCCAGGATGCCGTGCGTCGGGCGATTGACTACCTCGGGAAACGCGCAGGCCTCTCCCCCGAGCAAGCCTTCTTGGTCTGTTCGGCCGCGCTCGACCTGAAGCTCTCCCAAGTCGTCAACCAGCCGAACTTCACCGTCACCGGGTACCTTCCCGAGGCGATCTTCGTCTGAAAGACCCTCCGCAATCCATGAAAAGTTTTTTCAAGATCGACGAGAGCGGCAGCACGGTCGGCCGCGAAGTCATGGCCGGCCTGACCACCTTCGCGGCGATGGCCTACATCCTGGTCGTCAATCCGCTGATCCTCGGCGATGCCGGCATGGACTCCCAGGCCGTCATCATGGCCACGGGTCTCGCCGCCGCCGCGGGCTGCTTTCTGATGGCCCTGATGACGAACTACCCGATCGCGCTCGCGCCGGGCATGGGAACCAACGCCTATTTTGCCTTCATCATCGTGCTGGGGATGGGCGTGCCTTGGGAAGCCGCGCTGAGCCTGACCTTTTGGAACGGGCTTGTCTTCCTGGTCCTTTCCGTCACCGGTTTCCGCACGCGGCTCGCCGAGGCCATCCCGGTCGGTTTGCAGGTCGGGATTCAGGCGGGGATCGGATTTTTCATCGCGCTGCTCGGCTTGAAGGCAGCCGGCATCGTTATCCCGAGCCCGGCCACCATCATCACCCACGGCGATGTCACCGCCCCGCATATCCTGCTCGCTTTCACCGGCCTTTTCCTGATGTGCGTCCTCTCGGCGCGCAAGGTCCCCGGAGCCATTCTGCTGAGCATGGTCCTGCTCGCGATCGTAGGATTCTTCATCGCGGGTCCTGATGGACAGAAGTTGACCGCCGCTCCGGATGCGGTCGTCGGCATCCCGAGCGGCATGGGGGCGACCTTCTTGCAGCTGGATTGGCTCTATCCGTTCACCAACCCGGAATCGCTGAAGATCCTTTTCGTGCTGCTCATCCTCGATCTGTTCGACTCGTTGGGCACGATAATCGGGGTTTCACGCCGCGCCAACTTGATGGATGCCAACGGCAAGCTCCCGAAGATGTCGTCCGCGCTCTCGGCTGACGCTGTCGCGACGATGGCCGGCGCCCTCTTTGGAACATCCACGACGACCTCTTACATCGAATCCGCCGCCGGCATTGAGGCCGGTGGACGGACCGGCCTGACTTCGATGGTGGTGGGCGGGCTTTTCCTGCTTTCGCTCTTCTTCTATCCGCTGATCGCCGCCGTTCCGGCGATCGCCACCGCACCCGCGCTGATCTTCGTCGGCCTGCTCATGGGGCAAAGCCTCCGGAACATTCCCTACGACGATGATGCGGAAACCTTGACCGCTATTCTCACCGCGCTCGCCATTCCCCTCTTTTTCAGCATCACCCACGGTCTCGCCATCGGGATAATTCTTTATCTGATCATGCGGCTCGCCACCGGGCGCGCGAACGAGGTGGGATGGATGACCTACGTCATCGGTGTCATGTTCATCCTTTTCTACGCCGTCGGCTGATCCGCAGTCCTTCCTGTCCATGAAGCTGTTTGTCAAGGGCGACATCGACGGACTGTTCGCACTGGGTCTGGACAACCTGCTCATGCTCATCCTGATGAGCAGCCTTTGCCTGGGCTTTCCGCTCTTTCTCCCCCCGGAGCTGTATTCTCAGACCATCCTACCGGCGACAGCTGTCGGAGTCGTCTTCGGGAACCTAATCTACGCCCGAATGGCGCTACAGCTCGCCGCCAAGGAAGGCCGCGACGACGTTTGCGCGATTCCATACGGCATCAATTTGATTACGATTATCGTCTTCGTTTTCCTTGTCATGTTCCCCGCCAAACTAATCGCGCTGGAACAGGGAAAAACCGAATTGGAAGCTGCGCGGATCGCATGGCAAGCCGGTCTGGTGGCCTGTTTCGCTTCTGGTTTGCTGGAGATCGGATGCTCTTTTTTCGCCGGGCTGATCCGCCGCGTCACGCCGCGGGCCGCGCTCCTCGCCGCGCTCGCAGCGATCGGCCTCTTTTTCATTGCTTCGGACTTCATGTTCCGGGCCTTCGCCTTCCCCGTCATTGGCATGACCGGACTGGCGCTTACTTTAGTATTTTACTTCGGACGCGTCGAGTTCCTCGGGGGCGTCCCCGGCGGGGTCGTCATCCTCGGGTGCGGCATGCTCATTGCTTGGACGATGCACTGGCTGGGCTTCGAATCCGTGGTGCCGTTTGGAACCTTCGACACTTCGCAGATCGGGCTCCACCTGCCGGTCCCTCCGATCGGAGATCTGATGGCCGGCCTGCCGCAATTGATACCCTACCTCCCCGTGATCGTCCCCATGGGCCTGCTCAGCGGCATTCTGTCGCTGCAGAATCTGGAGTCGGCCAAAGCTGCCGGCGATGATTTCGAGGCCCGTCCGGCGCTCCTCACCAATGGATTCGGGAGCGTCATCGCGGCCCTACTTGGCTCATCGTTCCCTACCACGATCTACATCGGGCATCCCGGCTGGAAGGCGATTGGCTCTCGCGCAGGCTATTCCGTGCTTACCGCGATTGCCGTCGGAATTCTTTGCTTCACCGGTCTTGTCAATGTCATCACCTACTTCGTTCCGATCGAGGCGGGCATGGCTATTCTTATTTGGATCGGCTTGATGATGTGCTCCCAAGCTTTCGATGCCGTCCCGCGCCATCATCTCCCGGCCGTGGCCATCGGCTTGCTTCCCGGTATCGCCGCCTACGCCGCGCTCGTATCGAAACATTCTTTGCGCGCGGTCGGGATGGGATCGCCGGAGGCTCCGTTCCCGGGGACCTTGGTCGGAGACTTTGCCACGACCTCCAACTTTTTCGCCGAAGGCATGTATGCGCTCGAAGCGGGCTACATCTACAGCTCGATCGTGCTCGCCGCCGCCACCGTCTGCATTATCGAAAGGCGCTTCCCCCAAGCGGCCGCATGGTTTCTGGTGGGAGCGTTACTTTCCGCGGTCGGGATGACTCACGCCTATGTAAACACCGGCTTCGACATTATCGCCCAAATCCGGCCAGCCCCAGCGTGGGCGCTCGGCTACTTTCTGATGGCCGCTGTCTGCGCCCTCGTGCCCTACTGCACAAGAAAGACCGGGCATATCGGACACTGAGGCCCGCGGTTCGAGCCACGCCAGCCTGACTCCCGCAAGATGCAGCGCTACGCGCATGGATGAAAGTGGAGCTCCTTGCCATTAGGTTCAGGTCGTTCTCTGGGAAATCCCATCCCGCTGGTTCTCACGGAATTCACCTCGCAAGAAAATCCCGGCACCTAAGAAAACACGGCCCGGCGCAGCCCCCGGACGACTGCCAGGTCGCCCCAGTCGGCGCCCGTCAGCGCGCGGGGCCTGGGCGGGCGCTTGCGGCCGCGGTCGGCCGACCAGTCCGCGGCGAAGCCCCCGACGAACTCCCGGGTCCCGAGGACCGCCCCGTCCGTGAAGTAGCGCACCCGGCAGCGCAACGCCGCCGCCTTCGGCAGCGCCCCGTCCTCCCGTTCCAGCACCTTCAAGGCCGCCTCCCGGCCGATCGACTCGTCGGCCGCGCCCGCCGCGAAGACCAGACGCCGGTGCCGCTCCAGCGCCTCCCCCGCCCCCACCGGACGGACCGACCCGTCACCGTAGCCCGCCCAGACACGCCGGAGCCCCTCCCGAGCCCGGGCACGCCCCGCCACCGCCTCCGCGTAGCCGCAGAAGCGGTAGTCCTTCGGGTCCTTCGCCAGGCCCGCGCGC
>Ga0008834_1000428_pt1 | contig 32697 bp, 30 predicted proteins | sample HotLakConsUCCL28_FD_62213 | JGI IMG/M metagenome (GOLD analysis project Ga0008834, IMG submission 62213) | Hypersaline microbial mat communities from Hot Lake, Washington, USA - Hot Lake Consortium UCC-L28 | ecosystem: Environmental > Aquatic > Non-marine Saline and Alkaline > Hypersaline >... | reverse complement strand
ACACATAACTTATAAGCACCTTTTTCGGGGCGAATCCAGGTTTTTTACCTGTTTTCGCCCCACTTTTTTACCCGCAACCTATTCATTGATAACGGCTTCCAACCCTGGGACAGGCTCTAAGTAACTTGGAACACTCAGATCGGGAATCCCATCTTCAAATATGATCGTGCTACCGGATGCCGAAGAAATTTCACTTTGAAAAGTCTTGGATTTGAGGAGAGGAGATCCGATCAGGTAATTCCCACTATCACCATTAAACGTCACATACCCGACCGGATCCGTCGTAACCGCATCCTGAGCGTTCAAAAGCGGGGCGGCAGCCAGACCGAAGGTGGAGCCGGCGAGAAAGAGGAGCGATTTGTGCGTAGCGTTCATGGATAGAGGAAAAGAATCAAAAATCGGCGGGCGGCAAGTCTGAAGTGGGCGAATAGGCGTTGAACAGTAGAATTGAGGAAACTTTAGCAAGGTTTCCAAGAAATACGGCACGGTCAACCCGAAAATCAGGAAAAATCGATTGAGGGGATTCCCCCGTATCGCCGTACTCGAGAACGGCCAAGGCCGGTTTTTCCGCTCCTAGCCGGGTTGCTCCAGCTTCGATCCTTGCTAGGCCGGACCAGCTTGGAAAGCCGCGACGTCACCCGACGCACCACCCGCATCACGCACCCCACATCACCGCAGCTCCATCTCCAGCTCCTCCAGAATCGACTCGCGCTCGGTCTCGTCGAGGTCGGGGAAGCGGGTGTCGGCCCCCGTGCCGTCGAGCGCCTCGACGGCATCGGCAGCCGGCGCGCCGTCCGCCCTGCCCGACGCCCGCCCCCCGCCCTCGTAGGCGGCCGAGGACCGTCCGAACATCCAAGGCATCACGCCGAGATTGGCGCTGATCCGGTCGGAGAAGATCTCGCTGACCAGTTCGCCATCCACCTCGCTCTTCGAGCGAAAGGGAATGGCCAGGCGACCCGGCGGATGTCGTAAAAGGTGTTGACCACTTCCTGTCCGGTGACGGCGTTGACCGTCCTCTCCTGCCGTTGGAGGTAATCGGAGGCGTCGATCGCATAGACGACCGTCTGGCCGTTCGGCAGGCGGACCTCGATGTCGTAGCAGACCTCGCCCTCGACCCGCCGGGCGCCGAGCAGGCGCAACCGCTTTCCGGGCAGCGTCGGGTAGGCGAGGTGCCCGCTGAAGCCGGCATCGCGCGCGAAGTTGAGCGCCTCCGCTTCCGGCATCGGCTCCGGTTCCTGCTCTCCGGCCGTCGAGAGCTGCCAGGCCTCTCCGCCGTCGTAGGCCATCACGAAACTGGCGCCGCTCGGCCCGGTCAGCACGACCTTGCTGTAGAAAGGCTTCTTCTTGAAGGCGACGAAATCGAGCTTCCCGCCGTCGGCCAGACTGAGCCTGCCTTCGAACTTGACGCTCTGCACCGTCTCCCAATTGCGAATGCCGCCGAAAGTCGCTTCGTAATAGTTGTCGAGCAGTTGCGCCAAGGCGGAGTCGAGGCCCGAAGTGTCCATGGGCTGGTGCCGCGCCAGGAGCTCGTCCGACCACAAAAAGGCGGCCGACGCGACCGGCTTCCCGACCGCGAGCGCCGCGAGCGGGAAAAGAACGGTCGGAAGAAAACGGCAGACCATGGCCGAAAAAAGAAAGAGGAGGCCCGGACAGGCAAGCCGCAAGGGGAGGAAATCTCTTCCAACGTTCAACATCCAACATCCAACGCCCAACATCGAAGTTCGGACTGCGGCTAACGGAGGGGGTTCGCCCCCGAGCCCCCCGGACGGGACTGACCCGCCCGACGAGTCGCCGCTCCGCCGCAGGCGGACAGGAGTGTCCGCGCTCCGATTTTGCCGCTCCGCCGCAGGCGGACAGGAGTGTCCGCCCTCCGATTTTTGCCGCTCCGCCGCAGGCGGACAGGAGTGTCCGCCCTCCGTTCTCCCAATCCTGCGCGCCGTCCGCATCCTTGCCGTGCGGCGAGCGGAGCGACTAGTCTTCGTCGGTCGCCGGCATGCCGAACATCCAAGGCATCAGGCCTTGGTTCACCTTGACCTCGTCGAGAGTCAGGGTGGACACCCATTCTCCGTTTTCCTCGGTGCGGACGTGCTTGGCGATCGGCATGCCGACTTCGCGGGTGTAGTCCTTGTAGGTCAGGCTGCTGACCAGTTCCGTGCGGAGGTCGGTGTTGACCACCTTGAGTTCGAGGTAGCTGCGGATGTCGAGGAAGTAGTCGACTTGGTAGCCCGTATCGAGCTCGACCCGGATCTGGTGGCAGATGCTGCCGTCGACCGGAACCGTGTCGAGGTAGCGGATGGTCTTGCCCTCCTCGAAAGGGTAGAGCAGGTGATTGCCGAAACGGGAGCTGTGGATGAAGCGGCGGGCCTCCTCCGCATCCATCGGCTTCGCGTCGGCCGTGCTACCGCTCAAGGACTTCCAGGCGGTGTCCCCGTCGTAGGCGAGCACGAGTTCCCGCTGGTTGCCGGAGAGCGTCATCTTGATCAGGTCGGGCTTCTTCTGCCAGGCGCTGAAGTCGAACTCGCCGGTCTCGACCTCCAGCGTGCCCGTCGCCCGGAGGCTTTCGACCCGCCCCCAGTTCTCCGGGCCTCCGAGGCCCTCGCGGTAGTAGCGCTGGAGGATCTTGCCCAGGCGGGTGGGCGCGAGCTCGGGCATGGGGTCCTCGCGGAGGCTGAGATCGACCGAGCCGCTTGCCGGACGCAGCTCCTCGGCGGAATCTCCCGAAGCGGAAGAGGCGGCCACGCAAAAAAGAAGAGCGACGAGCGAAGCGCCGGAGAACTTGGAATCGAACAAAAGCATGACCGGAGAAACCTAAAAAGCCTGAATCGATTAGCCATAGATGGCAAGGACGCAACTTTGTTCCCGGGATCCCTGCGAGGCCCTACGGCATTTCCCTTCAGCGGCTGAAAGCCGCACACTCCAGACTCCCCTCCTGCTCCGGCAGGAGGGGCGCCCGAAGGGCCGTAAGCGTTCACCTAAGAATCCGGGTCTTACTTGTTGGACTGATGAGTGTCGATTGTTGACCGTTGATTTTTGATTGTTGGAAGGAATTTTATGAACGAAATCAATTCCGACACTAGTTGCGGCAAAACCAATCAATCGATTTTCGAGTTCTTGTGCCTTCGCACCAATCCATCAAAATTCAAAAATCAACACTCCGCAATCGTCAATCTGCGCCCTATTATTTAGGAGGTTAACGCTGACGGACGCCAGGTGGCGTAGCGCGCAGCTTTAGCAAGCGAGCGGTGGAGCGGTGGCGGTGCGTACGGACGCTTGCTGAAGCGGCGCGCTACGGGTGGCATTTAGGTTGACGCTGATCGCCCGCAGAGCGGGGTGGTCGGACTTGAAAAGCCGGGAATCCGCGCCAGGCTCGGCGCATGTTTCGGTTCGACAACACCCTTGGCCGTCGGCGGGTGGTCGGCGTCTTCGAGGCGGTTTCCTACCTGCTGCTTCTGTTCGTCGCCATGCCCTTGAAGGAGGGGGTTCACTCTTGAGCCCCCGGAACGAGACTGACCCGCCCGACGATTTTGCTCCTCCACCGCAGGCGGACAGGAGTGTCCGCCCTCCGGCCAACGCGCCCCTAAAGGAGGGGGTTCACTCTTGAGCCCCCGGAACGAGACTGACCCGCCCGACGATTTCGCTCCTCCACCGCAGGCGGACAAGAGTGTCCGCCCTCCGTGTCCGCCCCCTCCTTCCGACGCCCGACCTTCGACGCGCGTCGCTCATTCGCCTTCCGGCTTTCCGATTTGACGCTCGACCGGCGGTCCGGCTACAAGGCACCCGCCCATGCTCCATCTCCTCGACCGCATCCGCCGATCGCACAGCGACCGGGCCACTTTCCTACGCTTTGCAGGCGTCGGCGTGAGCATTTCCCTGATCGACGCCGGCGTGCTCTACCTGATGCTCTGGCTGGGTGTCGATCAGTACCTCGGGCGCGTGCTCTCGCTGGCGACCGCGATGGCGGCCGGCTACGTCCTGAACCGTTACTTCACCTTCCACCACCTCGAGACCGGTCGCGCGCTCTGGCATTCGCTGCTCCGCCACTACAGCGTGCACTCCGCGGGCGGTGCCTTGAATATCACCGTCTATGCCCTGGTCCTCGAAATCGGGCAGGAGATGGGCGGCGAAGTCGCCGCCGGCGCCACCCTGCCCCTGGTCGGCGTCTGGATCGGCGGGATGGCCGGGCTTTGCTTCAATTACTTCTTTTCCAAGAAGATGGTCTTCGACAACTGAGCGCCCGCCGGCGCCCGGCCTCGCTCCGCGCCTCGCCCCGCGCTTCGCCATTGCCAGCCCGCGTCCGCCCCGTTTCCCTGCATGCGAATGCCGAAGCTCTTCTTGAAAAGCGCGGGATGCTACCTGTCCTGCTGGCTGCGCTCCTTCCTGCCCGGCCGCCATCCGGGCGCTCCTCTGAATGGGCGGCGCTTCGTCTTCCTGCTTCTGCTCTTTCCCCCCTTCCTTGCCCTGCAGCTGCTGCACGCGCTCGCCTGGCTCCTCGACGAAGTCCTCTTTCCCGGCTACCGGCGGGTCGAGTTGCGGGCGCCGGTCTTCGTGACCGGGCTGCCGCGCAGCGGCACCACCTTCGTCCACCGGACCCTCGCGGCGGACCCGAGGTTTTGCTCCTTCTCCACCTGGGAGGCCCTGCTCGCGCCCACCGTGCTGGAGCGCCGCCTGCTCCGCGCGGCGGCCCGGATCGACCGGCGGCTCGGGGGCCCGCTCCGCCGCACCGTCGACCGGGTGTTGAAGCAATTCGGCGGCGACTTCGACTCGGTGCATGCGGTCCGGCGGGACGCCCCGGAAGAGGACTACCTCGCGCTGCTGCCCTTCTCCGGCTGCTTTCTCCTCGTCCTCGCCTTTCCCTTTTGCCGGGGGTTTTCCGCGCTGGGGCGCTTCGACCAAGTCCCGAAGGCAGCCCGGGAGCCCTTGCTCGAGGCCTACCACCGTTGCCTGCAGAAACAGCTCTTTTGCGCGCCTCCGGGCAAGCGCTTGCTCTCCAAGAACGCCGCCTTCGGCAGCTGGGTGCCGGACCTTGCGCGGCGCTATCCGGACGCGCGCTTCCTGCTCTGCATCCGGGACCCGCTGGACGGCCTCAGTTCGCAGCTCAGCTCCGTGGCCGGAGGGCGCCGATTCTTCGGCACGGATCCGGACGACGAGGCCTTCGCCCGGCTCTTTACCGACACCTTCGCCCACAATTACGCCGGCCTCGCGGACTTCACCGCCCGCGCGCCGGCCGGCCGCTTCGCGATCCTCGACCAAGGCCGGCTGCGAAGGGACCCCCGGCGGACCCTCGGGCTCGCGCTGGAGGCCAGCGGCATCGAGCCCGACGGGACCCTCCGCGCCCGCGTCGATTCACTCGAACCAGCCAAGCCGAGCGCGCACGCCCACGATCCCGGCGAATTTCCCTTGGACCCGGAGCAAATCGAAGTTTGCATCTCTCCCGCCTACCGGAAGATGCTCGAACGCAGCCCTTAGCCCGCTCCCGAATGCGCCCACCTCCTCCCGATACCCTGCCAGGCTCCGGACCGCGCGCCATCGACTGCCCCGCCGGCGAGTCGCCCGCCGCCGACATCCGCGTGGCCTTCTTCTCCGATTCGCTCCCCGAGCGAAACGGCACGGGCGCCTACTACCACGACCTCGCCTCCCAGCTCGCCTCCCGGGTCGCGCGGCTGGAGGTGTTCCAGCCCTTGCAGATCCACCGCCCGCCCTGGCTGTCCTTCCCCATGCCGGGAGACCCGATGCAGCGCATCGTCACGCCGAATCTCTTGCGCATCGCGCGCGGCTACAAAGCCCTCCGCCCGCAGGTCGTCATCGCCGTCACGCCGGGTCCCTTCGGCCTCCTCGGGCTCTACCACGCATGGCGCAGCGGCGCCCGCTTCATCACCGCCTACCATACCGACTTCGAGCACCTCGCACGGATCTACTGGAAACGCGCCTCCCGGGCGATCGTCAGCGGCTACCTGCGCGGGACGAACCGGATCCTCTGCCGCCGGAGCGAGGCCGTGTTGATCAACAACTCCCAGCTCCGGAGCGACGTGGAAAAGCTCGGCGCGCGCCGCGTGGAGGTCATGGGCACGCCGCTCCAGCCCGACTTCCTCCGCCGGCCGATGCGTCCGCCCCCGGCCGCGGTGACGCGCATCTGTTTCGCCGGACGGCTCGCGCCGGAGAAGAACATCGACCGCATCATCGACGCCGCGCGCCACTTGCCCGGGATCGAGTTCGTGATCGGCGGCGACGGCCCCCTGCGCTCCCGGCTCGAGGGATCCGCCGAAGGCTTGAAGAACGTCCGCTTCACCGGATGGCTGAGCCGCGAAGAGCTGATCGATGTATTGGACGGCGCCAGCCTGCTCCTCCTTCCCTCGAAGGTCGAAACCTTCGGCTCCGTCGCTCTCGAGGCGATGGCCCGCGGCCGCCCCGCGCTCGTTTCCAGCAACGCGGGCATCCACGACTGGGCCCAGCTGCGCGAGGGGCTCGTCGCCTACGATTCCTCGAAACCATTGGTCGACGCGATCCGCCCGCTCCTGCGGGAGCCGTCCGCCTACTGGCAGCAGAAAGCCTTCGCCGCCCGCCGCGCGGCGGAACAGCTCAACCGGGAGACGATCGACCAGTGGGCCGAAATGCTGGCGCGTTACGCGGACGGCTGATGGACGCCCTCGTCAGCATCCACGACCTGATGCCGCACACGCTCGACCGCGTCGGCCGGATCATCGACTGGCTGGAGGCGCGGGGCGTCCCGCCCGCCACGCTTCTGGTCGTGCCCGGACGGCCTTGGACGGAACGGGAGATCGACCGCATCCGCGGGTGGAGCGAGGCCGGCCACCCGCTCGCCGGGCACGGCTGGCTGCACGAGACCCGCCCCCGGAAGTTCGTCCACCGCATCCATGCCGCGCTGATCTCCCGCAATGTCGCCGAGCACCTCGCGCTGGATTCGAAAGGCGTCCTCGACCTGATCGTGCGCAGCCGCGAATGGTTCCTGCGCCAGCGCCTCCCGGACCCCGAACTCTACGTGCCGCCGGCCTGGGCGCTCGGCCCGCTCTCCCTCCGCGACCAAGCCGCCGTGCCCTACCGGATGATCGAAACCACCCGCGGCCTGCTCTTCCCCACCGGCGCGCCGCGTCCGCGCTTCGAATCGCTTCCGCTGGCCGGCTACGAAGCGGATACCGCCTGGCGCGAAGGCTTTCTCCGCCGGTGGAACGCCCATCAGGCCGCGACGAGCGTCCGCCGCGGCAGGCCCCTGCGCATCTCGATTCATCCCCACGACCTCGAGCTCCGGCTCGCGGACCAACTGGAAGCCCAACTCGCAGCGGTCTCGTCCTTTTCCAGTTATCCTTCAGCGACGAGTCGATCGCCGCAAAAATAGGCAAACCCGCCGCAAGCCGGGCTGAGGAGCTTTCCACCCTCCGCTGTTTCGGCTTGGCGCGGATCCGCGCCTGGGTGTCGGAGACCTTCGTTTCGAGGCTTTTTCGCCTCTCCTCGGCTATTCGAACTGCGAATCAAGGACTGTTCCTCCCGCGCCCGGGAGCAGCCCTTCCGGGTCTGCCGGCCGCTGATCCATGCCGGTGACGGCTTTCCGAATAACGCCCGCGCGAAGGACCGCCGAAGTTTCCGCATCGACTTCCGCGGAGCGCGTTCGAATACTCTCCACTTGCTTATGCTCGTAAGTTTTCGCACGCCCTCTCCGCAGCCGGTCGAAACCGGGAAGTCGGACTCGTCCGAACGCCGCCCGCTCCTGATCACGGGGGCGAGCGGTAATATCGGCAGCCGCTTGGCACCCTTGCTCGCGGAAGATTATCCGCTCCGGCTGATGGTGCTCGATGCCCGGGAGGAGCGCGCGCAGAGGGTTGCGGATCTCGGAGAGATGGTCGAAGCGCGGCTCGAGGACCTCGACCGGATGAAGGAAGTCTGCGCGGGGATCGACAGCGTTCTCCACCTCGCGGCCGTTCCCTGCACGGATGCGCCTTGGGAGAGGCTCCTCGGGAGCAACATCATCGGACTCTATAACACCCTGGCGGCGGCCAAGGCGGCCGGCGTGCGCCGAGTGGTCCTCGCATCCAGCATCAACGCGGTTTCCGGCTATTCCAAGAAGCGGCAAGTCCGGAGCGAGGACCCCGTGAAGCCAGGCAACCTTTACGGGGTCAGCAAATGCTTCGCCGAATCCACGGCCCGCTACATGGCCGAGCAAGAGGGACTGTCCTGCATCGCACTGCGGATCGGATTTTTCAAATCCCCCGAGCGCTTGCTGGCGCGGGGCAAGACGTCGGAAGCGGACATGTGGATCTCGCCGCGCGACCTTTACCAAATGGTCCGGCGCTGCATCGAGCACCCGAACCTTCAGTTTGCCGTCTTCAACGCCCTTAGCAACAACCGCTTCAACCGGCTCGATATTTCGGACTCCCGCGAAGTGCTCGGCTACGCGCCCGAAGACGACGCCTTCGCTCTCTTCGAGGAGAACGGGCAAGCCGTCCGCCCATAGCCGAAGCGGTATTAAGAGCGTGGCAGGAAGTGAAAGATTTCTCGCGGAGGCTCGGAGGCAGGGAGAACGCTCTAAAATGGCTGTTTATTCCGATCCCGGATGCCCGTGAGCTACGCGGGTAATCCGGTTCTTCATCAATTCTTCCCCGAAATTCAGCCGGTAGCGGGTTTGCAAGCACCGCGCCCTCAGCTCCCCGCATCGTCCGCCCGGCGCCAACGGCTGGCTTGGGCGATCGAATACTGGAATTTGCGCGCGTGCTCGCGGATGAGGAAGGGCATGTCCCAGCTGGCTTCCAGCCCAAAGGCGGGCTCCAGCGCCCGCCTGAGCCCGGCAAAGGAACCGGCCCCGCCGCCCCCCAGCCAGTTCTTCCGCGGAGTGTACTCCTCCAGCCAGGTGAAGGGCGTCGTGATAAAGAGCTGCCCGCCCGGACGAACCAGCTCCGGCAGGCGGTCGAGCAAGCGCATCGGCTCCGGCAGCCGGCAAATCAAATTGCAGGCCAGCACCAGATCGAAGCTGCCGAGATCCGGCCGCAGCGACTGCGCGTCGCCCTGCTCGAAGGCGACGCGCCCGCGGTCGACCGCAGGGTCGACCCGGACCTCGAGCCGCGTGACCGCGTCGCCCTCGTCCAAGCGGGTCGCGGGGTGCCGGCCGTCCCGCCGCAAACGCCGCCCCGCCTCGACGAAGGCCTGCGAGTAGTCGATGCCGACCACCTCGCCGCAACGCAGGGCCAGCTCGAAACTGCTGCGCCCCACCGCGCATCCCAGGTCCAGGGCGCGCGCGTCGCCCCCGACCGAGTTCCAATCGACGCCCTCCCTCGCACAGCGCTCCGGAAATCCGAGCGCGTCGCGCCCGCCGAAGGCATAGGGGAACTGCTCCTCCGGGCGTGCGTAGTGAAAAATCAAATACTGCTGGAGCAGCTCGTCGGTTTCGTAGGGATTGGACATCGGCATGGCTTCGGCGGGAGCGGAGCGGGCGGCTCGCGCCCGCTCCGACTCCAGCCTTCCTTGGTAAGCCCGAAGCTCCCGAAGGCAAGTCCGCCGGACGATTCGGCCCACGCAGGCCCCCTTGCGACGTCACGCAGCGGAGCGGACGGCGCATAAGCGCGTTGACCTCGGAGGCGGTTTCGGCATCTGCTCGGAGCATGTCCGAAATCGCCCCGCTCTGGTCGGTCCACCGCTTTTCCTCCTCGAAGGAAATCCGCCTCCAGGTGGCGGACCTCGGCCTCCGTATCCTGAAGCGGGAGAACGACCTGCTCCTGGTCGAAAGCCGCGGCGAGAGCGCGACGGGCGACGTGGTGCACCTGGGCGAAGAGCCCGAGTCCGGCTTCCGCCGCTACGCCTTCCAATATCCGGTCGACGGGATCGAGCTGGCGCCCCGCACGCCCGACCGTCCGCTCGTCGTGCAGCCGGTCCATCCCCTGCGCCTCGCGCCCCGCGCCCGGGTCGACTTCTTTATCAGTTTCCCGGTCGACCTGCAGCTCTCCAGCCTGACCGGGGACAAGTCCGAGCCGCTGGAGCGCATCCGCTCGGCCATCCTCTCCGACACCTGGTTCGGCGACCAACTGACGGGCGTGCTCTGCTACGCGCTGAAAAGCCCGGCCCGCCGGGAGAGCCCGGCGGAGGGCCGCGGCGAGCCGGGGCGCGCCTTTTGCAAACTCCAGATCGAAAACGAATCCCAAGAGCAACTGCACTGCAAAAAGTTCTGCCTGCGTCTCGACCATTGCCACCTCTGGCTCCATCAGGACGCCCTCTGGACCTCCCCCGTGCGGGTGCGCTTCCACGGGCGCGAGCAGATGAGCGCGGTCGACTACGGCGCCAATCCTCCGGCCGAGGCCCCCGGCGCCATCCAGGTCGCCGCTGCGGCGGAAGAACCGCTCGGCGGGCTGATCCGGCGCACCTTCGCCTTCGCCGGCCTCGGCGGCAGCGATTTTTGAACCCAGCCCGCCTCCCTTCGCCGTGAAAGAACTCAGCCTCAACGACTTCCTCTTCGCCACCGCGATCCTCGTCGGGGGACTCGCCATCGTGTTCGCCCTCACCCGCCTGATCAAGCGGGTGATGAAGGAGCGCCTCTCCCCGCACCATGCCCTCGTGGTGCAGAAAGCCCTGCTCTACCTCGGCATCGTCCTGGTCGTCTGCACCGTCCTCATCCACCTCAACGTCAACCTCACCGCCGTGCTCGGCGCGGCCGGCATCGCCACCGTGGCCATCGGCTTCGCCGCCCAGACCAGCCTCTCGAACTTGATCAGCGGACTCTTCCTGCTGGGCGAACGTCCTTTCGAGGTCGGCGACCTGATTCTCGTCGGCGAGACCCGCGGGATCGTCCTTTCGATCGACCTGCTTTCGGTCAAGCTGCGGACCCTCGACAACCTCCTCGTCCGCATGCCCAACGAGACCCTGATCAAATCCGAGCTCACCAACATCACCCGCTTCCCCATCCGCCGCCTCGACATCAACGTGGGCGTCGCCTACCGGGAGGACCCGAAAAAGGTGGTCCGCCTGCTCAAGGAGATCGCCGACGCCAACCCGATCAGCCTCAACGAGCCCGAACCGCTCGTCGTCTTCGAGAATTTCGGCGCCTCCTCCCTCGATTTCATGCTCGGCGTCTGGTTCGAAAAGTCGAAGTTCCTCGAACTGAAGAACAGCATCATGCAGGACATCAAGACCCGCTTCGACCAAGAGGGCATCGAAATCGCCTTCCCCCACCTCACCCTCTACGCAGGCAGCGAGACGCCCCCCTTCCCCCTGCAAGTCTCCCGCAAGTGAGCTCCCACCCGTAGCACGACGGCGACAGCCGTTGTGCCGACCGCGCCGACCGCGCCGACCGCAGGCACCGGCTCCCGCCGGCACCCTACGATATCACGCCAACACCCCAAGGTGCCGCTCCTCCTACCGCGTCGCCCCCGCTTCCTTCGGCTTTTCCACCAGCAGCCATTTGACCAGATAAATCAGAACGACCGCCAACAGGTACCCGATCACCCACTGCCAGCCGGGACCGAACTTCGGCGTAATATCGGTAGTGAGGATCTGAAAATGGTGGATGATCCCGATCGCCGACAGCCCGGCCCCCGCCAGCAGCCAGCCCATCAGCGCGGTGAAGCGCCGGTCGATGATCGCGACCATGACGGAAGTCAGGATGATCGAGCAGTAGAGCCAGCCCTGTTCCAGCGCGAAGACGCCCTCCGCAAACAGGTTCCCCGCCTCCCTCAGCCGCGTGAAGAGCGCGGAATCGTAAGGCATGGCCTCCGTGCCGTAACCGACCGCGCCGAGCACCCGCTTGACGATCAGGGCGCTGAACGCCCCGACCCCCGGAATGATGCCCGCGATAACCGCCGGCGCGTGCTCGCGCGGGACCGCCTGAAAGGCCTGCGCCCCGATCGTGAAGCCGATCCAGATGAGGATGGCCATGCCCGCCTCGATCGGGACCCACTGCGCGAGGAGACCAAAGCTCCCGGTCAGGCAAAGCGCCGCCATCGCGACGCCGTTGATCAGGGAGTAGCCGGCCCGCGCGCCGATCGCTTTCCATCCGGGATGCCCGATGTAGACGGTGGTCGGAAAAGGAGAGCCCAGCACCCCGGCGACGAGGGAGCCGACACCGTTCACCACCATCGTTTCGCGCGGCTCGAAATCATCCCCCGCCGCCGCCGCCGACTCGATCGCCTGCATCGAGCCGACCACATTGATCAGGCCCATCGGCACGATGATCGCGGCGAAGGAAAGCAGCTCGCCCATCGCTCCGAACGCCTCCAGTCCGTAAAGCCCCGGCAGGTAAAGGCCGAACTGCAGGTCGGAGCCCGAGAGCGCGTCGACCGGACTGCGGAAGCCCGCGAGGTGCGTCCCCCAGGCGATCAGGGTGCCCAGCGCGAGCACGACCAGACCGCCCGGAATATTCCCCCTGAGCTTCACCCCGCCGTAGTAGAAGTAGAGGGTCAGCAGCAGCGTCGGGATACCGATCTCGGGAAAGGCGTAGGCGCGGAAGAAATAGTCCGCGCCGATGAAGAAAATCCCGATCACCGCGAGCGCCGCGAGCAGCGCCGCCCGCGGAGCCACCCGCCGCAGGTGATGCACGAAAAACGAGCCCAGCACCTCGATCAGCCCGGAGCCGATGCAGGCCACCACCCCCGCCCTCCAAGCCAGCAGGTCGGCCTCCGCCTTCGTCGCGCCCGCCGCCAAGGCGATCTGTTGCGCGGGCAGCATGACGTAAAACACGAAGAAGAAAATCGGCAGCAGGTTGATCCCATAGGGGATCGCGCAGACGTCGTCCCGCCCTTCGCGGATCCCCAGCCGCCGGGCCTGCCAGGCGTAGAACAGGTTGCCGAACAGGAGCCCGATCGCCATCCCCGGCAGGACCCGCTCCGCGATCAGTTCCACACTGAAGCCGAGCACGAAGAAGCTCAGGTTGATGATCAGCAGGAAGTTGATGAAGTTGTTCAGCCCGAGCCCGAAAAACCCGTCGAGGTCACCTTTGGAAATCCACTTCATCGCCGGCCTCCGAAGCAACCGGAGGACCAAATCCAAAAAAAGCAATCGCTAGGGGGCGACCGCCCCCCCGGGGCAGCTGGCCACGCGATCAGAGAGCCCCGCGAAAATAATAACGGTTTGGGTTTGCCGCCGCGTCTGAATTAAAGAGCCTTTCGCCAATGGCTTCAATACGAGACTATTACCTACTGCGCCCGAAACCGGATCGGACCGGAGTGGCCCGTCTTTCCGGCGCGACGGCTGCGAGTCCTCCGGTCCGGCATCCCGGAGGGCTTCGGCTCCTTGCCGCCTACGGTGGACTCTTGCTCGGCAGCTTCGCGAGCCTTGCGCTGACACATGCCGCCGATTTGAAAGAGAATCCCGCCGCGAGCCTTGTTGCCTCGGCCCAGTCTCCGGACGATCCGTCTCCCAGCGAAGAAGCCACGGCGGTGTCGCCTGATGCGATCGAAGCGGGCGCAAAGCGGTCGGCTGACTGGTTCAGTATCGCCGGAATCCTTCTGCTCGCCATGGTCATCAGCTTCGTTTCCTTCCCGCAGCTCTATCTTTCCTTGGAACTTTACCACGGCCAGCCGGGTTTTCTGGTGACCGCCGTCGCCTTTCAATACGGGTTTTTCTGGGAATCCGCCATCCGCTCGGGATCGGTTCTCGCGAACGCGGGCTGAATCGGGTCCGCCGATAAAGCGACACTATCCAATGAAAAAGATAAGCTTATGCATTCTGAAAGGGATCGAACCCTTGGAGGGTGCCTGGGCCGAATGGGTTGAGGATGAAGTCCTAACCCCGTCGCAGCCGAGCGATGCAAGGGGCCGCATTACGATCGAACTGACGCGACCGGTTCGATCCCTGAAGGTTTTCGTTTTCTGCCCCGGATTCTGGGAAACTTCTTTCAAGGTTCTTCGCGCCGATGAAGAAATACGGGTGCAACTTCGCAGAATAGACCCCACGGAACGCCCGTGGTGGAAGAAGGCGATCGGCTCGCTCGCGCCTGCGGCGGGTGCGGGGGTCCGCATCGGCGTAATTGATTCCGGCTGCGGAGCCCATCCACACCTGGAAAACGTGGAGGTCTTCGAACCCGCTTGGGTCGAGGAGGACGAACTTTTCCTCCTCGAATACCGCCCCGCTTCAAAGGTCGACCGGGTCGGACACGGAACCCACGTCTGCGGTATCCTCGCCGCTTCCCCCTCCAACGGGCCTATCGGACTATCGGGCATCGCTCCCTCCGCCGAAATCAAGCTTTGTCGCGTCTTTCACGGCTACGAGGAGAACGCCGAAGACGAGCGCCTCCAAAATAAGATCGCTGAGGCCATTGAATTCCTTGCGCAGGATCAGGCCGTCGACATCATCAACATGAGCTTTGATATCGACCTTTCGGACCGCGGATCGCTCACCCTATCCAATGCGATTGATGCCGCCCATGCGGCGGGCGTCATTCTCGTCGCGGCGACCGGCAACGACGGCGCACAACAGCTTGCCTTTCCGGCCAGCCACCCGAAGGTCTGGTCAGTATCGGCTTTCGGATTGGATCACGAACTGCCGGACGACCTGATGAATTTCCGTCCTCCGCCCGGAAGCGACCGCTGGTGCTCAAAGAATTCTGGCATGTTTTTAGCGAATTTTTCGAATACCGGTCTCCCGGGCTCCTTTTGCGCTCCCGGCGTCGGCATTGCCGCAGCATTTTACAAGATGCCAGAAATGTCTGATTGTCAGGATGATCGATTATTCATATCAATGTCAGGAACGTCGATGGCCAGCCCCATGGTGGCAGGTCTATTCGCCGCGTGGATCGGCGACGACTCGTCGCCCGACCAAAGGCCGGAAGCAATTGACAAACACAGGTTTATCGTCGACGCTACAGCGCGTTTTGTAAGGCGTGGCCATTTCGGCAACAGACACCGGATCAACGGTGTGTTTTGCTCTTGAATCCATGCCGATGAGGTCTATCAGGAAGAAAATGCCTACCAGAGTCTATACCGTCGGTTTCGTAAACGGAGAGGCCAAGCGAGCGGAACTGGTAAGGGTTCTGCGTTCGCTTCCGGTAGATTTGAAACTACGATCGGGCACCCGCAGGACGGTCTCCTTTCATTCCGAACTTCCCGAAGAGGAAATCCGCGCGGCTTTGCCGGAAGGAATCTACGTCGAGCAACCGGCGCGGCGCGCCCGGTTGGCACGAGTGACCCGTTGATGCGACCCACGGAGGAAGCTCCCCGTCGCCGGGAGGGCTCGCACCTCGGTTGTTCGACAGGCTCAAACCCTGAGCGAAGCCGAAGGGGCAGCAACGGCCAGAGGCGTAACGCCTCCACACGCGCGGCACGACGCCCCACGCGACAGACCCCCTGCCCGACTTCCGCCGCTACCGCCGGGCCCAACAGGGACCCGGCCGCGACAAGCCTGCGGGCGTAAAAAAGCCCCCGGACGTTCCGCCGGGGGCTTTCAAAATGGAGCGAGCGAAGAGCTTGCCTGAAGCTCCGCTTCACCGCTGCGCGGCGGCCCCGCCACGGCGGGGCCGGGCCATCTCCGCCCTGCGGGCTCCGTCGAACTCTCCCATCGAGTTCGAGCCCTCTTCGCTCCCTGCCCTTCCAGGCTTCCGGGCGTAAAAAAGCCCCCGGACGTTCCGCCGGGGGCTTTCAAAATGGAGCGAGCGAAGAGGTTCGAACTCTCGACATCTACCTTGGCAAGGTAGTGCTCTACCAACTGAGCTACGCTCGCTTGAAAAGGAGAGATGCGGAACAATCCATAGGGGCAAAGGCATGTCAATGCGTTTTTCGGAAAAATCAGTCCCGCTCCAGGTCGAGATCGATCAGGAACTTGCGCCGGACCGTGTCGGGCAGGGCGAAGAGGTCGTTTTCCCGCAGGGCGGCCGCCGTTTCGTCGCTCAGCAGCGCCCGCAGCACGGGCTTCACGCGCTCCTCGTCCCGCTCCTCGAAGACGATGAAGAAGGCCAGGCGGATCGGATAGTCGCCGTAGTGGACGTTGTCTTCGGAGGGACCGAAGGCCGGACCGTCCTTGGCCGAGGACACCATCAGGGCCTTCAAGCGCGGAGACTCCGGCAGGTTCGGCAGGATCGCGATGGAAACCGCGTCGGACGCGACCAGCGCCTCCACCTCGCTGTCGTTCACGATCGAGACGGAGGGCTTGAGGCCGCCGCGCAGGAGGACGCTGTTCTTGAACAGCTCCAGGGAAATGCTGCCGGGCTTCTGCCCGACCAGAGGCTTGATCGAGCGGTTGCCCCAACCGGACAGGCCCAGCTCGCCCCAGCTGTTGTGATTGAGTTCCTCGTTGGCGCCAAAGACTCCGCCCAGACGGGCCATGCTGATCTCGTCGATCGGGTTGCTTTCGTTCACCACGATGACCGCCACGTCGTAGGCGAAGGGATAGACCATGTAGCTGTCGCGCGGGACCGGTTGGCCCTCGGGAACCGCAATGATGGCGATATCCGTCTCGTCCGCCCGGAGACGGTCCATCGCGGGCAGGGTCCCGATCTTGTCGATCCGCAACTCGACGCCATTCTCTTGCTCGAAGCCCTCCAGCGGGGGCTCGATGTATTCGCCCAAGAGGTCGGATGCGGATATCCGGATTTCCTGCGCGGAGGCAGCCATAGTTCCGGCCATGCAGAGCAGGCCCATCAAAATACTTCGGATCGTCATGGAATAATCCCGGTTGTCCAATGGGAGGCAGGTAGAATAAGACCGGACCGTTGTGGGGCGACCGGCAGCCCGAGTCAATGTCTTAGGACGCCTTTGGACCTATTGCTTGGTATCAAGTTCCGGCCACTGCACGAGCTTGCGGTGCAGCGTCCTTCGGCTGATTCCCATCAGCTCGGCGGCCTTCGTCCGGTTGCCGTTCGCCTTGATCAGGGCGTTGCGCAGCAGCCGCTTTTCGTTCTCCTCCTTGCTCAGCGTGGGGCTGCTCGCGACCGGCTCCGGTTCGCCGCTTCCATCGCCTCCGTTCCGGACGAAGTATTTGGGGTCGAGGTCGTACTCGGTCACTTCGTTGCCCCGCTTCAATACGACGATGTTCTCGCAAAAGTTGCGCAGCTCGCGGATGTTGCCCGGCCAGCGGTAGCCTTTCAGCACTTCCAGCGCGTCCTCGCTCAGCTCGACCGGCGGGAGGCCGTTTTCCCGGGCGAAAAACTTGATGTAGTGGTTCAAGAGGACCGGCAGGTCGTCCTGCCGCTCGCGCAGGGGCGGGAGCAGGATGGTCACCACGTTCAGCCGGTAGAGCAGGTCCTCGCGGAATTCGCCGCGCTTGACCATGCTGTTGAGGTTGCGGTTGGTCGCGCAAACCAAGCGGACGTCGACCTTGATCGGCTTCGAACTGCCCAAACGCTCGAAGCTGCGCGTTTCGAGAAAGCGCAGCAGCTTGACCTGCGTGGAGGCGTCGATCTCGCCGATCTCGTCGAGAAACAGGGTGCCCCCGTCGGCCGCTTCGAAGCGCCCGATCCGCCGCTCCGTCGCCCCGGTATAGGCGCCCTTCTCGTGGCCGAAGAGCTCGCTCTCGAGCAGGTTGGCGGCGAGGGCCGCGCAATGCACGGGCACGAAGGGCTGCCGGGAGCGCTCGCTGTTCTGGTGGATCGCTTGGGCGATCAGCTCCTTGCCGGTCCCCGTCTCCCCCTCCAGCAGGACCGTCGCCTTCGACGGCGCGACCAGCTTCACCTTGTCCAGCACGTCGACCAGCCCCGGCGAATTGCCCACGATCCCGTCGAAGCTGTACTTCTGGTCCAGACGCTGGTGCAGCACCAGATTCTCCTTCTCGATATGCCGGGAAGTCAGCGCCCGCTTGATCAGGATCTCGAGCTTCTCGAGGTTCACCGGCTTGGTCAGGAAGTCGAAGGCGCCCCGGCGCATGGCCTCGACCGCCGTCTCCACGTTGCCGTAGGCCGTCATCATGATGCAGATCGGCCGGTTCGGCAGGGTGATCGCCTTGTCGATGACCTTGAGGCCCGACTTCCCCGCCATCCGCAGATCGGTCAGGATCACATCGAAATTCTCCGCCTCCACCAAATTGAAGGCCTCGTCCGCACTGGACGCGAGGTAGATGTCATACTCGTCCTCCAAGGCCAACATCAGGCCCTCGCGGGTGTTTTTTTCATCGTCGACGATTAGGATGGTGGCTGGCATATGAGACAATTAGGCGCAATTCCACCTTGAATGCAATCCCTCGTTGTTGCATGAAACCCATCGCGGTTGATCCTGTCATCCCTCAAGTCGCCCGTCCTGCCGAATCACGAATCCAACATGAGCGAAGCATCCCAATCCCTCTCCGCAACCCTCGACAACGAGGACGCGATCAAAACCGCCACCGGGTGGATCCCCACGCTCCGCCGCGAGATCGGCCGCGTCATCGTAGGCCAGCACTACCTGGTGGACCGCCTGCTGGTCGGGCTCTTGGCGAACGGCCACGTGCTCCTCGAGGGCGTCCCCGGCCTGGCCAAGACCCTCAGCATCCGCACCCTCGCGGCGGCCACCGCGGCGGACTTCAAACGGATTCAGTTCACGCCCGACCTGCTGCCGGCCGACATCATCGGCACGCTCATCTACAGCCCGAAGGACAGCACCTTCCACACGCGCAAAGGCCCGATCTTCGCCAACCTCATCCTCGCCGACGAGATCAACCGCGCACCCGCCAAGGTCCAGAGCGCCCTCCTCGAGGCCATGCAGGAGCGGCAGGTCACGATCGGCGACGCAACCTACAAGTTGCCCGAACCCTTTCTCGTCCTCGCGACCGAGAACCCGATCGACCAAGAGGGCACCTACCCCCTGCCCGAAGCCCAGGTCGACCGCTTCATGCTCAAACTCCGGGTCGGCTACCCGAGCCGCGCCGACGAACGCGAAATCCTCGACCGGATGGCCTCGACCGCCCCGGAACTCGGGGTCGATCCGGTCACCTCGCTCGAAGCCATCCGCGAGGCCCGCAAATTGGTCAACATGGTCTACGTCGACCCTAAGATTCGCGACTATGTGGTCGACCTCGTCCTCGCCACCCGCGACCCGGACGCCGTCGGTCTCAAACTCGCCCACTACATCCAGTTCGGAGCCAGCCCCCGCGCCACCATCAGCCTGACCCTCGCCGCCAAGGCTTGGGCCCTCCTCCAAGGCCGCAGCTACGTGGTGCCCCAGGACATCAAGGAAATCGGTCCGGACGTCCTCCGCCACCGCGTCATCCCCGGCTACGAGGCCGAAGCCGAAGAGGTCACCAGCGAAGACCTGGTCGAAGCCATCCTCGACGCCGTGCCGGTGCCGTAAGCGAAACCCTGATTTCAGAGTCCCAGCATCTCAGCACCTCAGCATCTCAGCATCTCAGCATTTCAGCATCTCGGCATTTCAGCGTTTCAGCATCTCAGCATTTCAGCGTTTCAGCATTTCAGCGTTTCAAAATCGTGTCCCCCTCCGAACTCATCAAGAAAGTCCGCCGCCTCGAGATCCGCACCCGCCACTTGGTGACGGACTCGGTCACCGGCGCCTACCACAGCTCCTTCAAGGGCCGCGGGATGGATTTCGAGGAGGTCCGCGAATACGCGATCGGCGACGACGTCCGGGCGATCGACTGGAACGTCAGCGCGAAGATGGACCGGCCCTTCGTGAAGATTTTCCGCGAAGAGCGCGAGCTCACCCTCATGCTGCTGGTCGACCTCAGCGCCTCCGGCCTCTTCGGCTCGGTCGAACAGAGCAAGCGCGAACGCGCGGCGGAGATCGCCAGCGTGCTGGCCTTCTCCGCCACCCTCAACAACGACAAAGTCGGCCTGATCCTCTACACCGATGCCGTCGAGCATTACATTCCACCGAAGAAAGGCCGCCGCCACGTCCTTCGCCTGATCCGCGACATCCTCGCCTTCGAGCCCGAGGGCCGGCGCACCGCGCACAAGGCCGCGCTCGACTACCTGAACAAAGTCCAGCGCCGACGGGCCGTCGTCTTCCTGATTTCCGACTTCCTGGAAAACCGCCCGGATTCCAATTCCTCCGAGAGCGCGCCGGAGTTCGCCTTCACCCGGGACCTCGCCCTCGTCAACCAGCGCCACGACCTCGTCTGCATCGCCCTCGCCGACCCGCGCGAGGAAGCCCTGCCCGACGTCGGCATCGTGGCGCTGGAGGACGCGGAGACGGGCGAAGTCGTCGAGATCGACACCGGCAGCAAGGCGCTCCGCCAACGCTACGCCGAGGCCGCCCGGGTCCGCCGAGCCGCCTTCCAAGCGGCCCTGCGCAAGAAGGGGCTGGACTGGATCGAGGCCCGCACGGACGAGCCCTACCTGCCCGCCCTCCGCCAACTCTTCGCCCGGCGCACCAGCCGGCACTGATTCCGCCACCCTCCGCTTTCCCTTCGATTCCACCGCCCATGTTTCCCGCCCAAGCCAACGCTCCGCAGCTGCCGGACCTGCCCGAAGGCCCGTCGATCGAACGGCTGCGCGGGCCGGTCGAGCTCTCGGCTTGGACGACGGGGCAGATCGTGCTGGTCGTTCTCCTCGCCCTCGCCCTGCTCGCCCTCGTCGCTTGGATCTGGAGCGCCCGCCTTCGCGCCCGCCACGCACGGAAGGCCCGCATCAGCCCCGAGACCGCCGCCCGCGCGGAAATCGAGGCGGCCGACCTGGCCGTCGAGGACGAACGCTTCGCGGTGCTCCTCTCCGGGGCGCTTCGCAATTACATCGAGCAGGGGCTGGCTATTCCCTGCCGCGCCAAAACGACCGAGGAGTTCCTCCGCCAAACCGAACTCCCGGAACCGCTCCGCGCCGATCTCGACGCCTTCCTCCGCGGCTGCGATCAAGTCAAGTTCGCGGGCCGTCGGCTCGGCCGCGACGAACGAGCTCGACTGTCCGAAACCGCACGCCGCTTGGTGGAGCGCGGCGCCGCCACCCAATCCGCTCCGGAGCGGGAGGAGGTCCTGCCGGCATGAGCTTCTTCCAGTTCGAGGACCCCGCCTTTCTCCTGCTCCTGCCGCTCATCCCGCTGGTCGCGTGGTGGACCGGACGGACCGGACCGGACGCCGCCATCCGTTTCTCCAGCACCGGGCTGGTGCGCGCGATCAGCCGCAGCCGCCGCAGCCGGGCCGGACGCATCCTTCCGGCCCTCCGCTGGCTCGCCCTCGCCCTGCTCGTGTTCGCCATGGCCCGCCCGCAGCTCGGCCGAATGAACGACAGCACCGAGGCCGAGGGCATCGACATCGTGGTCACCCTCGACCTTTCCGGATCGATGCGCGCGCTCGACCTTTCGACGCGGGACGATGTCGTCACCCGTCTGGACGCCGCCAAGCGCGTGATCGAGGACTTCATCGACCGCCGCGACTACGACCGGATCGGCTTGGTCGCCTTCGCGGCGGAGGCTTTCGTGGTCAGCCCGCTCACGCTCAACCACGACTGGCTGAAGAAAAACATCGCCCGCCTCGAACTGGGCGAGGTCCAGGGCGCGCGCACCGCCATCGGCACCGCGCTGGGTGCCAGCGTCAACCGCCTCCGGGGGCATGAATCACGTAGCCGGATCGTCATTCTCCTGACCGACGGGGAGAACAACGCCGGCACGCTCTCCCCTCTCGGCGCCGCCGAAGCGGCCAAGACCTACGGCGTGAAGGTCTACACGATCGCCACGGGAAAAAAAGGCCGCGTCCGCATCCCCGTCACCGATCGCCAGGGCCGTGTGATCCGCGACGACGACGGCCGGCCCTATTTCCAAGGCGATGCGATGGTCTCGAACTACGACGAGACCGAACTGCGCAAGATCGCAGAGATGACCGGCGGCCGCTTTTTCCGCGCGACCGAAAGCGGCGACCTGGAACGCATCTACGAGGAGATCGACCGCCTCGAGACGACCAAGATCGAACTCCGCAGCTACGCGACCTTCGACGAGCTCTTCGTCTGGCCCGCCGCCCTCGGCCTGCTGCTCCTCGGCCTGGAGCAAGCCCTCGCCAACACCCGCTACCGCCGCCTGCCATGACTTTCGCGCAACCGATCTGGCTTGTCCTGACCCCGCTGATCGTGCTCCTCGCCGCGGGCCTCTTCGCCTACGGCCTGCGCAAGCGTTCCGAACTGCTGGCCGACTTCGCCGCCGCGCGGCTGATCGACCGGCTGACCGAGCGGGCCAGCCTCCCGCGCATCCTGACCAAGGCGGCGCTCGTCGTCCTCGCTCTGGCCGCCGTCGCCCTCGCCCTCGCCCGCCCCCAGTGGGGCGTCGAATGGACCGAGCGGAAGGCACGCGGGCTCGATCTTGTCTTCGTCCTCGACGCCTCCCGCAGCATGCTGGCCACGGACCAGCGCCCCAATCGCCTGGAGCGGGCGAAGCTCGCCGTTCTCGACCTGATCGACCGCCTCGAAAGCGACCGTATCGGACTGGTGGTGTTCGCCGGCCAAGCCTTCCTGCAGACCCCGCCGACCCTCGACTACGTCGCCTTCAGGGAGAGTCTCGATGCCGTCGACCCGGCCATCCTGACCCGGGGCGGGAGCGATTTGGGCGGTGCCATTCGGGAGGCCGCCAAGGCCTTCCCCTCCGAGGGCAACGTCAAAGTCGTCGTCCTCCTGACCGATGGCGAAGACCTCGGCGGCGATGCGCGGGAGGCGGCGGAAGCGGCCGCCGGGGAGGGCATCCGCATCCACACCATCGGCCTCGGCACGGCCGAGGGCGAGTACCTCCGGGTGCGCAATTCCGAAGGCCGCGAGGAATTCGTGCGCGACGCCGACGGGCAGCCGGTCCGCAGCAAGCTCGACGAAGCCACCCTGCGGAGAATCTCCGAAAGCACCGGCGGCCTCTACTCCCGGCTGAATCCGGGCTCGCTCGCACGGCTTTACGACGAGGTGCTGGCGGCCTTGCCCCGCGAGGAGCGGGAATCCCAACTCCGCGAAATCCGGGTCGAGCGCTTCCAATGGCCGCTGGCGGCCGCTTTCGCGTTGCTCGTAGTGGAAAGCTTGATACGCCGCCGCGCCCGCGCGGCGGCGGCGCTGATCCTGCTCTGCGGGCTCGCCCTGCCCGCCCCGCGGAGCCTGCACGCGCAGGATAGCCCGTCCAGCCCTCCTCCGGCCGCCGAGGAACTCTACAACCGGGCCGTCGAAGCCATCCAAGGCGGCAACTACGAGGGCGCGATCGACGAGCTGGAGCGCGCGCTGCGCCAATCCGACCGTTTCGAGCTCCAGCGCGACGCCCTCTACAACATGGCCCACGCGAAGCACCAGCTGGGCGAGGAGGCCTTTCGCGCGGGCGAGTTCGAGCGCGCGATCGAAAGCTGGAAAAAGGCCGAGGACCTCTTCCGCTCCGCCCGCCAGATCGACCGGGAGGACGCCGAGGCCGAAGCCGACCGCGCAGCCGTTGAAAACCGCCGCAAGGCCCTCGAGGGATTCCTGAAGCAGCAGGAGCAACAGCAAGAACAACAACAGGACCAACAGCAGCAACAGCAGGAACAAGAGCAGCAGGACCCGCAATCGGGCGATGATTCCGGCGACTCCCCGCCGCAGGAGTCCTCCGGCGGAGAGTCCGGCCAGTCGGAAGGGGAAGAGGCGTCCCCGGAGGCCCCGCAGCAGCAAAGCGGCGATACTCCGGAAACCGGGTCCGAGCCGACGGGAGATGCGGGCGACGAAGCCCGCGAGGAGCCCGGCGATCCGCCGGACGGTGCGGAAGGAGAAGACGAGTCTCCGGAAAGTCCGCAGGATGATGCGGCCGAATCGCAGCCCGATGAGGGCGGCGCTCCCGAGTCCGGAGAACCGCAAGAGGCGCGGCCGGAACAAGCGTCGCCCCAGGCCGAGACCGGCGGCCCGGAGGCCGATCCCGACTCCCCGCCCGAAGAAGCCGCCCCGGAGGACGCGTCCGCCCCCGATGCCGGCGAGCGCCAAGAGGTCCCCGCCGTGCCGGAGACCCCCGAAGCGTCCGAAGAAGGCGAAGCGGACGGCCGGGCCGCCGCATCCGCCGAGGCGATCGAAGGCATGAGCGAGCGGCAGGCCCGCGAACTCCTCGAGAGCCTGCGCGGAAGCGAAAAGCTCCTCCCCTTCGTCGAACAAAGCCCTCGCGACCGCGGCCAAGACCTAAAAGACTGGTAGCCCCCTTTTTGCCATGACGCGACTTCGTTTCATTCTCTGCATTTGCCTCGTCCTCCCCTGCCTGCTGGCTGCGGAGATCACCGTCAACGCACGCTTCAACCCGCCCCGGGTGGCCCTCGGCAATCCCGTCCGCTATGTCGTCGAGATCGTCGAGACGAGCGACGGTCCGCTGGCTTCACAAGAGCCCAGCGCCTCCTTCCAGTTGCCGGACACCGGCGCGCTCTCCCTCCGCAACCTGCGCACCTCGGAGAGCACGAGATCCGAGATCAGCCTGAGCTCCGGCAGCGGCATGGAGCGCCTCACCACGACGACGCGGACGATCAGCCACGATGTGATCGCCCCACGCCCGGGCGAATTCGAGATTCCCTCCTTCAGCTTCACCTACAAGGGCGAACGCCTGCGGGTGCCCGCCGCCCGACTGACGGTGGTCGAGCGCGGGGAGGAGGCCGGACCGACGGGGGATGACCTGATCTTCCTCCAAGCCGCCGCCCCGCTCGATTTGTGGATCGGGCAGACCGCGGCGCTCGATCTGAAGCTCTATGTCGAGGAGTCCGCGCGCTTGAGCGACCTGCACCAGTTCGAGCGGTTGGCCGACGGCTTCACCGTCACCGATCTGCCCCGCGAGCCCGACGACACCATGGAGATCGTCAATGGCCGGCGCTACCGCGTCCTGACCTGGCCGCTGGCCGTCACTCCGATCCGGACCGGCATGCAGGAACTCGGCTTTCAGTTCTCCCTCAGTGCCCTGCTCCCCTCGCGCGAACGGAACGACCCCTTCGGCCGACGCTCGCCCTTCGGCCAGAGCGTGTTCGAGAATTTCTTCAGCCGGCCCGAGCGCCTGAACGTTTACACCGATCCGATGGAGGTGGAGGTCAAGCCGCTCCCGGAAAGCGGACGCCCCTCCAGTTTCGGGGGAGCGATCGGAGAGTTTTCCATGGAAGTTGCAAGCGACTCCCGCACCGCCGAGGTCGGCGAACCGATCATGCTGTCGGTCAGCCTCTCCGGTCAGGGTAATTTCGAGCGCATCCAAGCCCCCGCTCTTCCCGAGACCGAGGCCTGGCGCGTTTACGATCCCGAGGCGCAGTTCGAAGCCAGTGACGAGCTCGGCCTGAGCGGCCGGAAGCGGTTCGACTACGTGGTGGTTCCACAAAAGTCCGGGCGCCTCGAACTGCCCCCGGTCCGCTTCGCCTACTTCGATCCCGCAAGCGGACGCTACGTCGAGCGCAGCGGACCCGCCATCCCCGTCGAGGTCGCCCCGTCCGCCTCTCCGACCTCCGCCCCGTCCATCGTCCCGGATTCCGGGCAGACCGAACCCGCCGCCGACTCCGAACTCCGCCGCTCCCTGACCACGGAAGAAGCCCTCCTGCTGCCGGACCACCGGCCCCGGCCCGGCCGCCGGATCGACTCGAACCTCCTGAGCTCGCCCTGGTTCGCCGCCGCCAATGCGCTCGCGCTCGCGGCGCTCGCCGCCGCCGCGTTCCTGCTCCGCCGGCAGCGCCGCCTCCGCGCCGACGCGGACTTCGCCCTCATGCGCCGGGCCGGCCGGGAGCTGCGGGCCGCCCGCGCCGAAGCCAAAGCGGCCGCGGAGACCGGTGACGCCGACCGGTTCTACCGGGAGGCCCAGCGGGCGCTGCGCCTCTGGGCCACGCGCGAGAGCGGCCGCGACCTCAGGAATGCGGACCTCTCCGAAATCGAACCGGTTCTACGCGGACGCGGGCGCGACGAGTCCGTCCGGGAAAAGGCCGCCGCGCTTTTCGAAGCCGGAGACGCCTGCCGCTTCTCCGGCCGGAAAGCCGGGGGCGACCTCTCCGCCTCCCATCGACAACTCGAATCCATCCTCTCCGCGCGATGAAACTTCTCTCCTACCTGTTCTGCGTCTTTCTCGCGACCGGGCTTCACGCCGACTCCTTCGAAGCCGGGCTCGAAGCCTACCAAAGGGGGGAGTACGCGACGGCGGCCGACGCCTTCGCCCAAGCCCTGGAGGAAGAAGCCTCGGCGGCCGCCCACCACAACCTCGCTCTCGCGCTCTTCCGCCAGGGCGAGGCGGCCCGGGCGGTCTGGCAGCTCGAGCGCGCGGTGCAGATGGCGCCCTTCGATCCGGACACCCAGTTCAAGCTCGCCGCCCTCCGCCAACGCCTGGGCCTGCCCTCCGGGGAACCGCGCTGGCAGGACTTCTACGCCCTCGCCCTGAGCCTGAACGGATGGCTGCTCCTCGCCGCCGCCAGCCTCTGGCTGGGCCTGGGCGCCTGGCTGCTCCCCGCCGCCGCCGGTCTGCGTCCGAACCTCGGCCTTAAGGCCCTCCGCGCCCTCGCCCTCCTCACGCTGCTCCTCTCCTTGCCCGCCATCGCCCTCCAGCTCCAGCTTCGTGCGCGGGCCATCGTGGTGGCCGGAGAAAACACCCGGCTGAGCGCCGCCCCCGCCGACGCCGCCCCCCAGACCGGGAGCGCCCGCCCCGGCGAGCGCGTCCGCCTGATCGAGAGGCACAACGCCTTCGCCAAAGTCGAAACCGAGGCCGGCGCGGAAGGCTGGATCCCCCAAGACGCGGTCAAGCCGGTCTTCGCGCCCGAGCGCACCGCGCCTCCGGACGGGTTCTTGATTTTTCTCCGAGCCTTTCTAGATTGAACGGTTTTTCCCCGGACCCGCAGGTCCGCCAATCCACCATCCTTAAACGTAATCCCCTCCAAACGAAAACCTTATGAGCACAAAAGCACCCGAACGCCACGAATTCCAAGCGGAGGTCAAGCAGGTCCTCGATATCGTCGTCCACTCGCTCTACACCGACAAGGAAATCTTTGTCCGCGAACTGGTCTCGAACGCCTCCGATGCGACGGAAAAGTTCCGCCACACCCAGATCACGGAAAAGGAGGTCTACGACGCCGACCTCGAGCTCGAAATCCAGGTCGGCTGCGACGAGGAAAAGGGCGAGATCACGATCCGCGACTTCGGCATCGGCATGACCCGCGAGGAGCTGATCGAAAACCTGGGCACCATCGCCCACTCGGGCTCGAAGGCCTTCCTCAACGCGCTGAAAGAAGGCGGCCAAAAGAACGAGAACCTGATCGGCCAGTTCGGTGTCGGCTTCTACTCGGTCTTCATGGTGGCCGATTCGGTGGACGTCTACACCCGGACCTGGAAGCCGGAGGGCGAGTGCCTGCGTTGGTCGAGCGACGGCTCCGGCTCCTACGAGATCGAGCCCGTCGAGGGCGAGCGCCGCGGCACCCGCATCGTCGTCCACCTGAAGGACGAGTTCAAGGAGTTCGCGCAGAAGAGCCGGCTGGAAACCGTCATCAAGAACTACTCCGCCTTCGTCCAGTTCCCCATCAAGGTCGAGGGCGACACCCTCAACACGGTGGGCGCGCTCTGGCTGAAGAACAAAAACGAGATCTCCGAAGAGGAATACAAGGAGTTCTATAAATTCCAGGCCAAGGCCTTCGACGAGCCGCGCTTCTGGCTGCATTTCTCGGCCGACGCGCCGCTCGAAATCAACGCCCTGCTTTACGCGCCGACCGAGAATATCGAAGGCTTCGGCTTCGGAAGGATGGAGCCCGGGGTGTCGCTCTACTGCCGCAAGGTGCTGATCGACGGCGATCCCAAGAACCTCCTCCCGGACTGGCTGCGCTTCGTCCGCGGCGTGGTCGACAGCGCCGACCTGCCGCTGAATATCTCCCGCGAGTCGATGCAGGACAGCAGCCTGCTCCAAAAGCTCAACAAGGTCCTGACCAAGCGCTTCCTCAAGCTGCTGGAGGAGAAGGCGAAAAACGAGCCGGAGGTTTACGACGATTTCTGGAAGTCTTTCGGACTCTTCCTGAAAGAAGGCGTGACGACCGATTATACGCACCGGGACCAACTGCTCGGGCTCCTCCGCTACGAGTCCTCCTACACCGAATCGGGCAAGACCACCAGCCTGTCCGACTACCTCTCGCGCGCCCCCGAAGGCCAAAAAGAGATCTACTACCTCTCCGGCCCGAGCCGCAAAGCGATCGAGAGCGGCCCCTACCTCGAAGCCTTCAAAGCCCGGAAGATCGAAGTGCTCTACATGTACGAACCGGTCGACGAGTTCGTCATGAACCACGCCCGCCAGTTCGAGGAGAAAAACTTCGTCTCGGCCGACAGCGACGACATCGACCTCGACGCGATCGCTCCCGAGACGGAGAGCGAAAAGTCCGAGGCGCTCGACAAGGAAGCCCTGGACGGCCTCTGCGGCTTCATTAAAGAGCAACTCGGCGAGCAGGTCAGCGAAGTCTCCGCCAGCGAGCGCCTGGTCGGCAGTCCGGCCATGATCGTCAACGCCGACCGGATGATGACCGCCCAGATGCGGAAGATGATGAAGGCCCTGCAACAGGGCCAGGGCATGCCCGACCGCGAGCCGCCGGTGAAGCTGCAAGTCAACGCCCGCCACCCGCTAGTCAAAAACCTCGCCACCCTGCGCGAAAAGGACGGCGAACTGGCCGGCCTGATCAGCCACCAACTGCTCGACAACGCCCGCGCCGCCGCCGGCCTGCTGGAAGACCCCACCGCCATGGTCCGGCGCAACTACGAGCTGATGGAAAAGCTGAGCGCGATGCCCGGCTGAACGGAACGCGCCCTCCCCGATGGAAATAAAGCGGAGAAAGCCGAGCGGCTCTCAGTCTTGATAACCTTCGATCTCGCCGGTCTTGTAGCGCTCCATCAGAAGGCGCGGCCCGGTGGAACCTTCGTAAGCCGTCCGGGTGCCGGTCGTAGACCGTTCCTCGGCGGGTTCTTCGGCAGCTTCCTCGCCGTTCGAAGCGGTCGAAGCACCCGCGCCACCGTTGGACGCGCAGCCGGAAAAGAGGGCCAGAACAAGAAAGGCAGAGAAGATAGAGAGGAGTTTCATAAGTGTGGATGATTGAGTTTGGTAAAGTTTTGTCGGATTTGGCTGACAATGCAATCTTTCTAGCTCTATTTTTCGGAACTCGGCTAACGCGGGCCCCCTTCGATTTGCGAGTTCAGGCGCAATTCGGACCGGTCGCTCTTGATTTCCTCAAACGCCTACCTCACGTTCAAGGAGTTCCCAGAACCCTCGTTTTGTCCAAGAATCATCAGAATTCGCACCGCTTTCCCTATTTCAACCGGGAGCTGAGCTGGCTCGCCTTTAACCGGCGGGTGCTCGAACAGGCGGAGACGGAGGACTACCCGCTGCTCGAGCGGATGAAGTTTCTCGCCTTCGTCAGCTCGAACTTGGACGAGTTTTTCGAGATCCGGGTGGCCGGACTCATGCAGCAGGTCAAGTCGGGCCTGATCGAACGGGGCCCCGACGGGCTGGGCCCGAAAGAACAGCTGCGCCGTATCCAGAGTATCGCGAAGCGGCTCGTAGCGGACCAGAACGAGTGCTGGAAGAAGCAGATCGTGCCCGGCTTGGAAAAAGCCAACATCCTCTTCCGCAAGTACGACGAGCTCACCCGCAACGAGAAAAAATGGGTCGCGCGCTACTTCGACGAGCAGGTCTTCCCGGTCCTCACCCCGCTGGCCATCGACCCCGCCCACCCCTTTCCCCAAGTCGTCCACAAGGCCCTCTACGTCCTCGCTTCGATCGACGACCCGAAGACCCGGATGATCGAGCGGATGATGGCGATCATCCCGGTTCCGCGCATCCTTCCGCGCATCGTCAAGGTCGGCGCCCCCCGCCATGGGAACCCGGAGGTCTACATCTTCCTCAGCGACATCGTCGAGCGCTTCGTCAACCGCCTCTTTCCCGGCCTGCGGGTCCGCTCGGCCGTGCCCTTCCGCATCACCCGCAACAGCGACCTCTACTTCGACGAGGAAGAAGTGGAAAACCTGCTCCGGAAAATCGAGGAGGAATTGATGAAGCGGGAAAAAGGCGCCGCCGTCCGTCTGGAAATCGGCAAGGGCGTGGACGAGGTCCTGCTCCAGGAATTGCTCGAGGCCATCGACCTCCAGTCCGAGAACGTCTATTCGACCGACGGCCCGATCAACCCCCTGCGCCTGATGGGCGTCTACGACCTGATCGACCGGCCCTTCCTCAAATTCCCCCCGCAGGTCCCCTACCTCCCTCCAGAAGTCGACGCGCCGGACAAGATCTTCGACAGTATCGCGCGCAAGGACATCCTGCTCCACCAGCCCTACGACAGCTTCCAGCCCTTCATCGACTTCATCAAGTGCGCCGCGCGGGACCCCCAGGTCTTCGCCATCAAGCAGACCCTCTACCGCACATCCGGCGACTCGCCGGTGGTCGAGGCGCTCTCCGAGGCCTCGCGCAACGGCAAGCAAGTCACCGTCCTGGTCGAAATCAAGGCCCGCTTCGACGAGGCCAACAACATCCAGTGGGCGCGGCAGCTCGAGGAGGTCGGCGTCCACGTGGTCTACGGGCTGGTCGGGCTGAAGACCCATTGCAAGACCTGCATGATCGTGCGGCGGGAGGGCGAGCAACTGCGGCGCTACGTCCATCTGGGCACCGGGAACTACAACCCGAAAACGGCCAAACTCTACACCGACCTGAGCTTCTTCACCGCCCGCGACGATATCGGGGAAGAGGTGGCCGGCCTCTTCAACACCCTCACCGGCTACGCCCACTCGCCCAACTTCCGGAAGCTTCTCGTCGCGCCCTTCAACCTGCACCGGAGGATACAGGAATACATCCTCGAAGAGGCTAAGAATGCCAAGGCGGGCAAGGAGAGCCGCATCATCGTCCAGACCAACAGCCTGGTCGACCAGGAGACGATCGATCACCTCTACGAGGCCTCCCAAGCGGGCGTGAAGATCGACCTGATCGTGCGCGGCATCTGCAATCTGGTGCCGGGCGTCAAGGGCGTCAGCGAAAATATCCGCGTCCGCAGCATCCTCGGCCGCTACCTCGAGCACAGCCGGATTTTTTACTTCCGCAATGCCTCCGGTGCGCAGCCCCGCATTCTGGCGGGCAGCGCGGACTGGATGCCGCGCAATTTCTTCCGGCGGATCGAGTGCGTCTTCCCCCTCGAGGACGAGGAGATCCGCGCCCGCGTGGTCGGCATCTTAGAGACCTACCTCGCCGACACCAAAGACGCCCGCATCCTCCGCTCGAACGGCGCCTACCACCGCGTCCCCCGCGCCAAAGAAACCATCTCCGCTCAAGAGACCTTCGCCGAAGCGGCCCGCGCCAAGCGCCTGAAGCTCGAAAGCGATAAGCCGGAAGACCTGGTCACCCACCCCGGCGGCATCCAGAACTTCCCGCAAGCCCCGCAGCCGAAACGGTGACGCTTTGGATGCCGATACTCGCTCCCTCGGCCCGAGGCCGAAGGCCGGAGCACTTCGTTCTCTTCCGGCGCGCTCCGCGCATAAAGAAACCCGCTCGGTCGAGCGGGTTTATGTGGTGGTGGGAGCCGGATTCGAACCAGCGAACTCTGACGAGAACAGATTTACAGTCTGCGTGCTTTGGCCGCTTGCATATCCCACCATTTGAGGGGAAGGGGAGCAACTTAGGCGGGTCGGGATGTATGCCAAGATATTTTTCCGGAATTTCTACCGTGCATTGGAGCGGCGGATTTCTCCCCGCTTTCAGAGGTGCGGGTCGTGGGTGCCGGTCAGCTTGAAAAACCCGCCCGACCGGAGCTGCGTCCGGTTCGGCGGTGAGCCCGCCCCTAAAAGAAGAAGCGGGCGAAGTCCGCGAAGTAGGCGTCCACGAAGCCGTCGAAGCCCACGAAGTAGATGACCGCCGCGGCCGCGAGCATCGGACCGAACGGTACCTGCGCGCCCATTTGCACCGACTCGTGCTCGGTCTCCTCGGGCTCCCCGCCCTCGCTGGCGGTCTCGGCCGCGGGCGCTTGCTCGCCGCGCATGAGACGCCCGATCAGGAGGACGGGAAGCAGGACCACGGAGCCGACGAAGGCCCCGCCGAACATGGCGAAGACCGCGCCCTGCCAGCCGCAGAAAGCCCCGATAAAGCCGACGAACTTCACATCCCCTTCTCCCATCGCGGGCTTCCGGAATACAATTTCGCCCAGCACCGCGATCCAGTAAACCAGACCCGCGCCGATCAGGGCGCCGATGATCGAGGTGATGCCGGAGCGGATGTTGGCCAGCGGCCCCATTCCCTCGATGCCGTGCAGCTGCGGGAAAACAAAAGAAAGCGCCACCCCGAGGATCATCCCGCCGATGGAGAAGCGATCCGGGATGATCATGTGGTCGAGATCGATGAAGGTCGCGCAAATGAGGAAGGCGATAAAGAGCATCCCGATCATCGCCGCCACCGGCGGATGCGCCACCCAGGCCGCCCAGAAGAGAATCGCCGTGAGCAGCTCGACCAGCGGGTAGCGGATGCTGAATTCCGCCCCGCAGCAGGCGGCCCGCCCGCGCAGAATGATCCACGAGAAAATCGGGATGTTGTGGTACCACGGAATCGCTCGCCCGCAGGCGCAGCGCGAGCCGGGGAAAATCACCGATTTACCCTCCGGGATCCGGTAGATGCAGACGTTCAGGAAGCTGCCCCAGATCGCGCCGAAGACGAAAGCCATGGTGCCAAAAAGCCAAGGGAAGTCCTCGTGAATGATTTCGAAGGTTTCGAGCATGAGCCGTGATGCCCGCCAGCAGACAGAACGCCCGCCCCCCTTTCAACAAAATAGGACCGACTGGCAGCCATGGACCGGACGGAGTAAAAGCGCCTTGCAAAGCCAACCTTCACAACGGCTCCCGCCGTCGTGCTACCCCCAACCACGTGGCGTGCGTGCTCGCACGCGCCCCCCGAGCCCATCCGCCGGACCCCGGAGCCGGCCCGGTCGGGCAGAGGCAAAGCGCCTTGC
>Ga0008834_1000425_pt1 | contig 32846 bp, 32 predicted proteins | sample HotLakConsUCCL28_FD_62213 | JGI IMG/M metagenome (GOLD analysis project Ga0008834, IMG submission 62213) | Hypersaline microbial mat communities from Hot Lake, Washington, USA - Hot Lake Consortium UCC-L28 | ecosystem: Environmental > Aquatic > Non-marine Saline and Alkaline > Hypersaline >... | reverse complement strand
CACCGCCTCCGGCCTTGGGCAGGCGTCTTCACACCGCGCCATCCCCCTGCGCCCCTGGCAGGCGCGGGACGGACAGCTGCGCCGTCAGCTCTTGAAAACCGACATCAGAGGTCGGACCAGCGGTCCGAAACCCCTTTCGTAGGTCGGACCAGCGGTCCGACATCCCGGCGATTGGGTCTTCTCGAAACGCCGGGATGTCGTACCGTCGCTTCGCTCTGGTACGACCTACGGATGCGCCGGTATGTCGTACCGTCGCGTCGCTCTGGTACGACCTACGGATGCGCCGGTATGTCGTACCGTCGCGTCGCTCTGGTACGACCTACGGTGGCGATGAGGGTCCGGCGGCCCCGCCCCTCACATCTCCGCCGCGGTCCAGCGTGCGAGGAGGGCGCGTTCCTCCTCGGTCAGGCCGGTCAGGTTGCCCGGCGGCATGGCGCGGCTGGCGACGGCTTGGGCGTGGATGCGTGCGGTGTTGGCGCGGATCTGCGCCGGCGTCTCGAACACCACTCCGGCCGGGGGCGCGGCGAAGCCGTCCTGTGTAGGCGCAGCGGCATGGCAGCTCGCGCAGCGCGCCTCGACGACCGCCGCCACCTGCTCGAACGCGGGCGGGGCGGCGGCTTCGGCCGTGCCGCCGCCGGGCAGCGCCGCCTCTGGCCGCCAACCCGCGATCATCACCACCACGGTCATGCCCGCGACCGCAACCGGCCACAGCCAGGCCCCGCGCTCCGCCCGGCCGGCGTTCTTCAGGTTGAACCAGTGGCGGACGAGCGCGCCGACCACCCCGATGCCGATCAGGATCGCCCAGTTCCACGGATGGGCATAGGTCATCGGGTAGTGGTTTGAGATCATGATGAACACGACCGGCAGGGTCAGGTAGTTGTTGTGCACCGACCGTTGCTTGCCCGCCTTGCCCAGCGCCGGATCAGGGGTACGGCCGGCGACCAGGTCGGCGACGACAATCCGCTGGTTGGGGATGATCACCATGGCGACGTTGGCGACCATGATCGTCCCGATCAGCGCGCCGGTGTGGATATAGGCGCCACGCCCGCCGAACACCTGTGCATAGCCCCAGGAGGCAAGGCCGACCAGGGCGAAGACGCAGGCCGCCAGCAGCCACGGCTTCTCGCCGATCGGCGACTTGCAGATCCGGTCGTAGACGACCCACCCAAGACCCAGCGTGGCGATGCCGATGAAGACCGCCTGCGCCGGCGTCAGTTCCATCACCGCCGGGTCGATCAGGTAGACGGAGGCTTGGGCGTAGTAGAGCACCACCAGGAGGGCGAAGCCGCTGATCCAAGTGGTGTAGGCTTCCCACTTGAACCAGTGCAGCGTCTCCGGCATGTGGCCGGGCGCCACGAAGTACTTCTTCATGTGGTAGAAGCCGCCGCCGTGGACCTGCCAGCTCTCGCCCTGGACCCCGTCCTCGGGCTCCGCGCCCGGCTTCAGCCCGGCGTCGAGCCACATGAAGTAGAATGAGCTGCCGATCCAGGCGATGCCGGCGATGACGTGCAGCCATCGGACGATCAGGTTCAGCCAGTCGAGCAGCAGGGCATCCATGGGCGCGGTCTGATCTAGCGGAAACGGGCGGACGGGGCCGGGGACCCCTCCGACGGCAACCCGTCAGCCTCACCCGATCGCAGTCGCGTGCGCAAGCCGATTTTGCGCCGCACCCAAGGCCGACCCTGTCCCTCCGCCCGCCCCTCCGCCCGCCCCTCCGCCTGCCTCTCCGCCCGCCGGCGGCGGGCACCTGCCCGGGCCTGGCAGTGTTGGGAGGAGGCGCCATGACAGCGGGCACGACAAAAACCGCCCGGCCTCACGGCGTCGGGCGGTTCGTCGTCGTCGGGGTGCCGGTGCCCGGGCAGCCGAAGGGGCGCCCGGGGGAAGGCGCCGTCGGCCGGCCGGGGCGAGCGGGGCCTAGTAGCCCTCGCGCTCCATCCGCTTGCGAAGCAGCTTGCGGGATCGGCGCACCGCCTCCGCCCGCTCGCGCGCACGCTTCTCCGAGGGCTTCTCGTAATTGCGGCGCAGCTTCATCTCGCGGAAGATGCCCTCGCGCTGCATCTTCTTCTTCAGCGCGCGGAGGGCCTGATCGACGTTGTTGTCGCGAACCTGAACTTGCACGTCTGCTCGTCGCTCCCTTCGACCTGGATGGGACCCGCGGGCTGGGCCCGCCGGCCGGATGCACGAAAACGCCCGGCGACGGAAATCCCGGGACTCTCCAAGGGCCGGGTTGATATCATGACCTCGGCCGCTTGCCAAGCGTCGAGCGCCGGCCTATTCAGCCGGCAAGACACTTTTCCACCCTCCGACAGATGGGGCGTGCCATGGCCGTCTTGAACATCGTCCGCATGGGGCATCCCGTGCTGCGCCGGCGTGCGGAGGAGATCACGGAGCCCGATCTGCCCGGCTGGGCGGCACTGGCCGCCGACATGATCGAGACGATGGACGAGGCTGGCGGCGTCGGTCTCGCGGCGCCGCAGGTGAACCAGGACGTGCGGCTTGTCGTCTTCCGCATTCCTCGCGAGCGGCAGAATCCGGACGAGCCATCGGCTCCGCTCGAGACGCAGGTGCTGATCAACCCCGAATGGGTGCCGCTGGACGAGGACGGCGAGCCGATGCCGGAGCCCGAGCTCGACGACCCGGACTTCGACCTCATGGAGGTCCTGGACATCGCCGAGAGCGTCATGGAGGAGGGGCTGGAGGGCTGCCTCTCGATCCCCGGCCTGCGCGGCCTGGTGCCCCGCTACCCCCGCATCCGCTATCGCGGCATCGACCTGGAAGGTCGGGTGGTGGAGCGCGACGCCGAGGGCTTCCACGCCCGCGTCGTCCAGCACGAGATCGATCACCTGGACGGCATCCTGTTCATCGACCGGATGGCCGATCTGGAGACGCTGTGCTTCGAGAGCGAGCTGCACTATCTCCTAGAGGACGACCGGGATCCGGAGGCGGGGCTGGGCGAGCGGGTCTGACCGGCCGCATCGACGCGGCACCGATTCGCGTTGACCCTCTGCCCGACTCGCCCCCCGATCGACCATTGCCGAGAGGTCCCATGACCGCTGCCCCCCAAGGCGCACGCGACGCCGATCCGACCGCCGAAGCACCGGCCGCCGCGGTGCTCGACGACCTGCTGATGAACGTGATCTTCGACGGATGGACCCGCCGGGCGCTGGACGACGCCCTGCGCCGGGCAGAGGAGGACGGCCGGATCGCGCCTGGCGACGGGGCGATCCTGTTCCCCGGCGGCGTGCCCGATGCGCTCGCCGCATTTTCCGACTGGGCCGACCGGCGCATGCTGGCCGCCGTGGAGGCCGAGGGGGAGGCGTTCGCGGGCCTCAAGGTGCGCGAGAAGATCGCCTTCCTGGTCCGCGCCCGCCTGGAGGCGCTGGAGACGCACAAGGAAGCGGTGCGCCGCGGCCTCGGGGTCCTGGCGTTGCCGCACAACGCAAGGCTGGCGGCCCGGCTGACCTGGCGGACCTGCGACCGGATGTGGCGCGCGGCCGGCGACCGCTCGACCGACATCAACTGGTATTCCAAGCGCGGCCTGCTGGCGGGAGTGTGGAGCGCAACCGTGCTCTACTGGCTCGACGACAAGTCGGCGGGCCACGAGGAGACGTGGGCCTTCCTCGACCGGCGGATCGCCAATGTCCTCACCATCGGCCGCCGGATCGGCAAGGTGCAGCGGCTGGGCGACCTGGCCGAGGCGCCGTTCCGGCTGGCCGCCCGGCTGCGTCGTCGGACGGCCGGGGCGGATCGGTGATCCGGACGGTCGGAAATCCGCGCCGGGATTTGGGAAACGGCAAGGATCGGGACTATAGTCTGCCGGCGGCCCTTTACCGCCCGGGCGCCGGAACGGCGGCGCCGGCAGCCTCGGAGACCCTGCTGGCATGAAGTTCATCCGCGACTGGTTCAGCCGTCACTTCAACGATCCTCAGGTCGTGCTGCTGACGGTGCTGCTGGTCGGCGTCACCCTGGCGATCCTGTTCGTCGCCGAAATGCTGGTGCCGGTGATCGCCGCTTTGGTGATCGCCTATCTGCTGCAGGGGCTGGTCGGCCGGCTGCAGCATCTGGGCGTGCCGCATCTCCTCTCCGTGATCATCGTCTCGCTGGCCTTCCTGGCCTTCGTCGGCTTCCTCGCCTTCGCCGTGACCCCGCTGGTCGTCGTTCAGGTCCGCGAACTGGTCAACCAGGTGCCGACCATGCTGCTGGAGGCGCAGGAGGTATTGCGCCGCCTGCCTGAGGAGTATCCCAGCTTCTTCACCCAGGATCAGATCGACCAGCTGTTCAGGACCATCAGGGGCGAGGTGTTCCGGTTCAGCCAGTCGGTGGTGTCCTATTCCCTGGCATCGCTGGTTTCGATCGTCACCCTGCTGGTCTACATCATCCTGGTCCCGCTGCTCGTGTTCTTCATGCTGAAGGACAAGGACCGGATCGTGCACTGGGCGACCGGCTTCCTCCCGCGCGAACGTCAGCTGCCGGCGCGGGTCTGGGCCGAGATCGACCAGCAGATGGGCAACTACGTCCGCGGCAAGTTCTGGGAGATCCTGATCGTCGGCGGCGTCACCTACGTCACCTTCGTCTTCCTGGGAGTCCAGTATTCCGAGCTGCTGGCGGTGCTGACTGGGCTGTCGGTGCTGATCCCCTATATCGGCGCGACCGTGATCACCCTGCCGGTGGCGCTGCTGGCCTGGTTCCAGTTCGGGCCGACCTGGGATTTCGCCTATGTCCTGATCGCGTACGGCATCATCCAGGCGCTGGACGGCAACGTGCTGGTCCCCGTGCTGTTCTCCGAGGCGGTCAGCCTCCATCCGGTGGCCATCATCGTCGCCATCCTGTTCTTCGGCGGGCTATGGGGCTTCTGGGGCGTGTTCTTCGCGATCCCGCTGGCGACGGTGGTGCAGGCCGTGCTGCGCGCCTGGCCGCGCCGCGCGCGGCGCTCTGGCCACGATATCCGGCCGTCCGCAGACGCGAACGCCGATGGAGGCGAGAGCCCGGCCGACGCCGCGCAGTGACAACGGTGCCTCCCGGCATCGATAGCCCGGTCATGGACATCGGCTGGCACGTCGCGCGGGACGGGGTGCACCTGCGCCTCGCGCGGTGGCGGGCGCCGCGCGCCGCAGGGGCGGAGAGGCCGCAGCGCGGCACGGCCCTGCTGCTCAACGGCCGGGCGGAGTTCGTCGAGAAATACGCCGAGACGGCCGCCGACCTGGTCGCCCGCGGCTTCGACGTGCTGTCGATGGACTGGCGCGGCCAGGGCCTGTCCGACCGGCTGACGGACCACCCGGAGCGGGGGCACCTCGACAGCGTGGACGACCTGATTGCCGACCTCGACGAGGTCGTCGAGGCGGAAACCGGCGGCCGCCAGACGGCTGCGGGACCCGTGATCGTCCTCGCCCACTCCATGGGCGGCCATGTGGCGCTGCGCTGGCTGGCCGAGCACCCGGGCAAGGCCGCGCTGGCGGTGCTGGTCGCGCCGATGGTGCTGGTGGCGCTGCCGGGCGCGGCGCGGGCGCCGGCCGCGACGGCGGCGCCGATCTCGGCGCTCGCCCGGAGGGCGGTGCGCCAGGGTTGGGACCGGCGCTACGCCCTCGGACAGCGCGACTACCGGCCGGGCCGCTGGGGCTTCCGCAACAATCTCTTGACCGGCGACCCGCAGCGGTTCGACGTGCATCGCCGGCATTTCGACGAGAGCCCCGCGCTGCGGCTGGGCGGCGTCACCTGGGGATGGCTCGACGCCGCCTACCGGTCCAGCCGGATCCTCACCCAGCCGGCCTATCTCCGGCGCATTCGGGTGCCGGTGCTGATCTGCCAGGCCGGGCGGGAGGTCCTGGTGTCGAACCCGGCCCAGCGGCAATTGGCGGCGCTGCTGCCCCATGGCCGCCTCACGGTCTACCGGGACTCCTTCCACGAGATCCTGATGGAGCGTGACGAGATCCGGTCCGCCTTCTGGGCCGATTTTGACACATTCCTGGCCGATCATGGGATCTGAGCCCCTCCCTCCCGCCCGAGCATCGCGAGCCCGTTGCCCAATGCACCGACGCCACTTCCTGGGCGCCGCGACCGGCCTCGTCGCCGGAACCGCGGCATTGGCCTCGGCCGGCGGCAGCGCCGGGGCGGCGGAGGATGAGACCGGCGCGTCGGCGCGTCCGGGACCGAGCGCGCTGCCGGGGCCGGTCGACCTCGCGCTGGTGATGGCGATCGACGGATCGGCCTCGATCTCCGGAAACACGCTAGCATTCCAGCTGCGCGGGCATGCCGGGGCCTTGCGCGATCCGGCACTGGTGCGGGCGATCCGGGGCGGTCCGGCGGGCGCGATCGCCGCGACCGTCGTGGTCTGGAGCGATCCCGGCCGCCTGACGGTCCTGGTCCCCTGGACCCGGATCGCCAACCCCTACGATGCGGTAGCGGCCGCCGACGCGATCGACGCCGCGCCGCGGGACGTGCGCGCCGGCGCGACCGCCATCGGCAGCGCTGTGATCCAGTGCCTCGGCCTGTTCGCCGCGGTCGACGGGGCGCCGCGCCGGACCATCGACCTGACCTCCAACGGCTTCGCCAATGCTGGCCCGGAGCCGGAGGCCGGCCGTGCGGCGGCGGAAGCGGCGGGGGTGACGGTAAACGCGCTTGCGATCCTCAACGAGTTTCCGTGGCTGGAGGACTACTACCGCGACCGCGTGATCGCCGGCCCGGGGGCGTTCGCCCGCTCGGTGGCGGATTTCGAGGGCTTCGAGGAGGCGCTGAGGGCCAAGCTGATCGCGGAGATCGTCTAGAGGGGCACTCCCCATCCGGGTCGTCCTGGCGCAGACCAGGACCTCGACGGCATGGGCACGTCCGGCGACGCCGGGGTGCCGTCCCGCGGGGCCCTGGATCGGCGCTGCGCGCCGTCCAGGATGACCGGTGCCGTTGATCGGCGCCGTTCGATGGGCCGGGCCCCTATGCCGGCGCCATCCAGGCGGGCCTGTGGGGGCGGACGGAGATGCCGCTGGCGTCGAGCGGGCTGTCGTCCTTCAGGACCTCGAGCCGGATCAATGCCAGCGCCCGGCCGCCGCCGTCTAGCGCGAGGCCCGAGCGGACCTCGCCGACCGGCTTGCCGTCGCGGGTGATTGCGGTACCGGCGGCAGGGGGCGGGCCGTCGAGCGCGATCGGGACGAGCCGGCGCTTGACCAGGCCGCGATACTTGGTGCGCGCCGTCAACTCCTGCCCCATGTAGCAGCCTTTCTGCCAAGAGATTCCGTTGAGTTCGTCGAACCCGGATTCCATCAGGGTCGACTTCTCGACCTCCAGGTCGCGGCTGCCGTCGGGCACACCGAGCGACAGGCGCAGCGCATCCCAGTCGCGACGGTCCGCCGCCTCCAGCCCGGCCGCCGCGAGCGACTCCTCCGCCCGGTCGGCCGGAACGATCGCACGGGCGCCGAGCGCCGCCAGCCGAGGATCGACATAGGCGACGCCACCGGCGAAGGGCAGGGCGGCACCCGGGATCGCGCCACCGCCGATCGCCGCCACGGCCCCCTCGCCGTGGATCGCGGCGACGGCCCAACTCTCGGTCTCGTCTGCGATCTCGACCCTTGCCCGCAGCTTGTAGATCTTCAGCCGGCGCATCAGGTCGGCCCGCCGCTCCACCTCGCAATCGAGCAGCAGGGCTTCGCCCCTCTCGACGATGAAGAAGTCGTGCAGGTACTTGCCCTGCGGGGTCAGGAAGGCGGCGTGGATCGCCCGGTCCGGCGCGACGGCGGCCACGTCGTTCGAGACCAGCCCCTGCAGGAAGGCGACGCGGTCCTCGCCGCGGATCGCCAGGACGCCGCGATCGGTCAGGCGGGTGAAGACAGGCATTGTCGCGCGGTTCCTCGCTGTCGTGGGGCACGGACGGCGGTGGTGGATGGCCCTGAAGAATTGGGCTGCCGCGGTCGGATTGGCAAGAAGCCGGGCACGGTCGCCGGCTTGCGGGGCGGTCCCCGATATGCGGGAATGGCCCCCGACCCGCCGACCTGCGCCGAGAGGAGACCGCCACCGTGCCAGAAACATTCCGCGCCCTGGTGCTGGAGGACGGCGATCCCGCCCCCCGCGCCGAGATCCGCAGCCTGAGCGACGCCGACCTGCCGGACGGCGACGTCACGGTGTCGGTGACCCATTCCGACCTGAACTACAAGGACGGCATGGTGATCAAGGGGTTGGGCCGCCTGGTCCGTCGCTATCCCCATGTGCCAGGAATCGACTTCGCGGGGACGGTGGTCGACAGCGCGGACGACCGGTTCAGGCCGGGGGACGCCGTGCTCCTGACCGGCTGGCGGGTCGGGGAGGCCCACTGGGGCGGCTATGCGGAGCGGGCGCGGGTCAGGGCCGATTGGCTGACCCCGATACCGGACGGGCTCGACGGCCGCACCGTCATGGCGGTCGGGACGGCCGGCCTGACCGCCGGCCTGGCGCTGATGGCGCTGGAGGATCACGGGCTGACCCCGGAGGTCGAGGGGGACCTGCTGATCACCGGCGCGGCGGGCGGGCTGGGCAGCGTCGCCGTCGCCCTGGCGGCCGCCTCCGGCTATCGGGTCACGGCCGCCACGGGTCGACCGGAGACGCATGATTATCTTCGCGCTTTGGGTGCGACGGATTTCGTCGACCGGGCGGAACTCTCGGAAGGCAGGATCCGCCCGCTCGACTCCGAGCGCTGGGCCGGATGCATCGACAGCGTCGGCTCGACCACCCTCGCAAAGGTGCTGAGCCAGACCCGCTACGGCCGATCGGTGGCGGCCTGCGGGCTGGCCGGCGGCAGCGACCTGCCGGCGACGGTGGTGCCCTTCCTGCTGCGGGGCGTCAATCTGCTGGGGATCGACAGCGTGATGTGCCCGCCCGACCGGCGAGGGGCGGCCTGGGCGCGGATCGCGCGCGACCTGCCGCTCGACCGGCTCGACGCGATCACCGAGGTGGTGCCGCTGGAGGCGGTGGTCGGCCTCGCCGACGACATCCTGGCCGGCAAGGTCCGCGGCCGCATCGTCGTCGACACCCGCGCCTGAGCCGCGGCAGGCGGGCGGCTGGAGGGCGGCGGCGTTAGGGTTTCGTTGACCGATTCCGCCCGATGATCCGCGGACCATGATCCGATGCCCGCTTCTCCGCCCCGATCGCTCTCGCATGATCCGGACCGCCACCGGACTGGCCGCCGTCGCCGGCCTCGCCGTCGCGCTGTCGGCCTGCGCCGGCGAGATGCCGTTCGGACCGGAGCCGGAGCCGGTCTACAGCTCCGCGACCTATGTTCCCGGTGCTTCGGCGATCATCTGCTATCGCACCCTGGCGGCGCCGGACTGCTATGCGACACCCCAGCCGGGGCCGCCGAACCGGGTGATCGCCGCCTATGACGAACTCTACCCGCCGCCCCCCCCGGACGAGGCGACCCGGGTCCCGGTGGAGGTGGTTCCCACCACGGGCGGCGGCGTTCCGGTGATCGAGCACACGCCGCAGGGGCCGCGACCGATCCTGCGGCCCGAGGGCTGATCCCGCGCCGCGGGACGGGCCCGGAACCCGCGGCGCGGGATCAGCGGCGCCGGGCTGCCCTCGCGGGGTTGATCGACGACGGTACGCGGTCCTCGTCCCGGCGCGACCGGCTTTCCGCCACGGCGAGCGCTGCTTCGAGGCGGTTGCCGACGCCCAGCTTTTCCAGGATGCGGGCGACGTGGACCTTCACCGTTCCCTCGCGGATGCCCAGCGCTTCCGCGATCTCCCGGTTCGACATGCCAGCCGCGACATGCTCGACGATCTGCCGCTGGCGGTCGGTCAGGGTCTCCAGACGCTCGACGGCCGTACCCGTTCCCGCGCCCGCGCCGCGGGACTTGCGGGGTGGCCTGGGGGGCTCCGGGGCGGCGATCAGCGCACCGGCCGGAATGTAGACCCCGCCGTCGATCACGAAGCCGAGCGCCGCCGTCAGTTCGCGCATGCTCTCGCTGTGGGGCACCAGCCCCTTGGCTCCGGCCTCGAGCGTCCTCGTGACGCCGGCGATCGAGGCCCCGGGGGCGACGACGACGATCGGAACATCCTCCATCGCAGTGACCAGCCTGGACATCTCCTGCCGAACGTCGTCGCCGCCGTCGTCCGCCAGCAACAACACGGCCGCCGGACGGGCGCCTTCCTTCCGCAGCCGTTCGAGCGCGGCAGGGTCGGCCGCCTCGCGCCCCTCGAATTCCGCTTCCGAAGCCGTCAATGCGAGACACAGGGCGCTGCGCAGCAGAGGGCTGCCGCCTGTGACGGCGATGAGCACGGATGTTCTGGTCACTTCGTGGCCGCCTCTTACTGCATTCATGCCCGTGCATGCGGGCTTTATGGCAGTCATGCGCCGGGGCAGTAGGCGTGTCAATCATGCTTAGGGTTAGGCCGACAATAGTCAAGCGGAGCAATGCTGTCCACGAGATCATATCGCGACTTGGGAGTTATTGACGTGAGGTAAATTTAACGGCGATCCGTTTTAAGACCTTCTGCAAATCATTCTTTATACGTATGTCCTTAGGCGGAAAACAATGCCGACGGAGCGGGCGGGCGACTCTAGGGCACCGCCGCCTCGTCGCCGGCGGTCGGGGCCACGGCGATCCCGTCCGGCGCGGCCTTTGCGGTGCGTTTCAGCGCAGCGATGCGGCGGCCGACCTGTTCTGCGCTCAGGCGGCCGGCGCCGTCGGGCAGCCCCAGCACGGCCGCACTTGCGGAGATCAGCGGGAACTGCCGCTCCCGTCCCTCCCGGTCGCGTACGACGATGTGCCGGCGCGCCCGCGCCTCGGCATCGTAGAAGCTCTCGGCATCGCTGGCGAAGACCCGCAACAGGTCGCTCACCGCGCCGGTCACCTCCTGCGGCCGTCGTCCGGGAAAGCCGGCAAAGAAATCGTCGCCGCCGACATGGCCAAGGAAGGCGTCGCCGGCGCCGAACGCCCGGCGCATCAACTCCGCAAACAGCAGGATCACCCGGTCGCCCTGGCGGAAGCCATAGAAGTCATTGAACGGCTTGAAATTATCCAAATCGAAGTAGACCAGCGTCGACGGTGTCTCCGCCTCCAGCGCGCCCGCGACCCAATCGACGATCGACGCGTTGCCGGGAAGCCGGCTCAGCGGGTTCTGATCGCGCGCCTGGGCCAGGCTCTTCTCCTGGATCAGGCGCAGCAGGGATCCGGCGTCCAGCACGCCGACATAGCGGTGGCCGTCGACCATGATCACACCCGCCGGATCGCCCGCCGCCGTGAAGGTTGCGAGGATGCCCTCGACCGGCGTGTCGATTTCGCAGATCGGGCAGCGGCTGACGAAATCGATGAGCCGCTTGCCGCTCGCCTTGTTGGACAGGAGATCCCGGCCGTAGCGCGAATAGATGAAGTCCTTGAGGTCGTGCTCGCGGATGATGCCGAGCGGCCGCCGGCTGGCGTCGGTGACGGGAAAGAAGCTTCGGTCCTTGTTGCGGCGAAACACCTCGAACACGTCCGGCATGACCGCATCGATCCGGATCGCCGGGACGGCCGCGATCTCCTCGCGCACCAGGGGGCCGTCGCCGCCGGGGTGCCGCCGGTCGCGCCGGTTGATCTCAACCACCGTAGCGAAGCCGCCGGCGGGTACCTCGGGCGTCAGGGTCGGGCGGGCCACCACCCATCCCTGGACCAGGTCGCAGCCGATCTCCTTGCAGACCAGCAGTTCCCGTTCGGTCTCGACGCCCTCGGCGATGACGGCGATGCCCAGCACCTTCGCCATCTGAACGACCGACGAGACCATCATCCGCTTCTTTGCATCGGCATCGATGCCAGAAATGAAATAGCGGTCGATCTTCACCAGGTCCGGCTGGCGGTCGTACAGCAGCTTCAGCCCGGAATGGCCAGTGCCGAAATCGTCCAGCGCGAGGCGGTAGCCCTGGCGCCGATAGGCGTCGAGGATCCGACCGGGGGACGCGCCGGTCCTCAGGGCCTGGCTCTCCGACAGCTCGAAGCACAGCGCCGACGGCTCCAGCCCGTGGCGGTCGATCAGATCCTGGGTGCGCTGCGGGCGATAGTCGGGGCTGTCCAGCACCCGCGGGTCCAGGTTGAGGAACAGGCGGGCGCCGCTGCCGGCGGCAAAGGTCCGGAAGGCCGTCACCGCCTTTTCCCGGAGGATCAACTCCGCCCTGTGCAGGATGCCGAGATCGGACAGGCGGTCGAACAGGGCCGGCACCGAGGGGGCACCCAGGGAGTCGTACCCGCGCAGCAGGGCCTCGAACCCGCTCGCCGCGCCGGAATGGATGCCGACGATCGGTTGGAAGGCATACCGGCAGTCCCGCTCCAGCGCCCGAAGCAGGCGCCGGCCCTCCGCCGTCGCCATCGCACCGGCGGTGTGGGCTCCATGGAGCGAAGGCGGCCGACTCTTGTCGGCTGGGAGGGATGTCGTGATGTCCTTCACCGTCAGTCTCGGCATTCACCGTGGGGCTGTTCCGAGTGATGATTGAGGAAGGTAAACACCGTTATAACTTGTGCGAGAATTCATCGGAATGTCACGGACCGCGGGCGGCCCACCCCCGCGTTCGATGCGCTTGACCCAGCGAAGCCGGCGACCGTATCATTTTTGTCTGATAATAATGGGGCGGCTGCCGCACGCAGCGACGCGGGCCGCACCCACATATGCTGCACCGGGGGGACACCACCATGAAGATTTCCCGCACTCTCGTATCCGCCGCCGCGATCGGCATCGGCCTTGCCGCGGCGGCCGGCGCCCAGGCTCAGGAGGGCGTCGCGGAGGGCGACACCTCCGACGCCCGGATCGCCCTGTCCAACAACTACGCCGGCAATTCCTGGCGGCAGTCGATGCTGCAAAGCTGGGCGGAGGTCTCCGACAAGGCGACCGGCGAGGGGCTCGTCGCCGAAGCGCCGGCCTTCACGACGGCGGAGAACCAGGCGACCGAGCAGGCCGCCCAGATCCAGAACCTGATCCTGGAAGGCTACGACGCGATCGTCGTCAACGCGGCCTCGCCGACCGCCCTCAACGGAACGATCAAGCAGGCGTGCGACGCCGGCATCACGGTGGTGTCGTTCGACGGCATCGTGACCGAACCCTGCGCGTGGCGGATCGTGATCGATTTTGCGGGCATGGGCCGGACGCAGATGGACTACCTGGCCGAACGCCTGCCCGACGGCGGCAACGTGCTGGAGATCCGCGGCCTGTCGGGCGTGTTCGTCGACGACGAGATCCACAAGGGGATCCAGGAGGGTGTCGTCGAGCACCCGCAGTTCGAGATCGTCGGATCGGTCCACGGCGACTGGACCCAGACGGTGGCGCAGCGCGAGGTGGCGGGCATCCTGCCGACCCTCCCGGTGATCGACGCGGTGGTGACCCAGGGCGGCGACGGCTATGGCGCGGCGCAGGCTTTCGAGGCGGCCGACCGCGACCTGCCCATCATCATCATGGGCAACCGGCACGACGAGCTGACCTGGTGGAAGGAGCAGCATGACGCGACCGGCTACACCACCATGTCGCTGTCGATCGCGCCGGCGGCCTCGCAGGTGGCGTTCTGGGTGGCCCAGCAGGTCCTGGCCGGCAAGGACGTGCCGAAGGACATCCAGTTGCCGACCCTGGTCGTGACCCAGGACGAGCTGGACTACTGGCTGGAGCGCACGCCGGAAGGCGGCGTCACCAACGCCACCTATCCTCTGGACTGGGTGGTGCAGGTGATCGACGCCACCGTGGCCGGCGAAGAGGTGCCGCCGACCCCGACGCCGGAGGGGTGAGTCGGCCGACCCTGGGTCTCTTGGGAAGGACGTCGCGATGACCGCGACCGCGGCGGCTGATCGTCCGGCGCACCCACCGGTGGTGCGCCTGGACGGCATCGCCAAGAGCTTCGGTGCCGTCAAGGCGCTGGCCGGCGTCGACCTTTCGGTCGGCGCCGGCGAGTGCCTGGGCCTGGTCGGCCACAACGGCGCCGGCAAGTCGACCCTGATGAACGTGCTGGCCGGCACCCTCGGGCCCGACCACGGCACGATCGAGGTCGGCGGCGAAGACCGCGCCGCCGGCTGGGACGTCGGTCGCGCCCATGCCTCCGGCGTGCGCTGCGTCTTCCAGGAACTTTCGCTGTGCCCGAACCTGACGGTGGCCGAGAACGCCCGGGTGTTCCATCCGAGCCTCAGGGGCTGGGGCTGGAAGCGCCGGGCCGGACGGCTGATCGTCGACCGGCTGGATGCAATCTTCCCCGACCACGGCATCTCCGCGGGCGACGTGGTCGGCGACCTGTCGATCGGCCGCCGGCAGATGGTCGAGATCGCGCGAGCCTTCACGGTCACCGACGCGCCGCTGAAGCTGGTGATCCTGGACGAACCGACCAGCTCGCTCGACGCGGTGTCAGCGGAGCAGTTGCTGCACTTCGTCCGCGCCGCGACGGAGGAGGGGATCGGCTGCATCCTGATCTCGCATCTGCTGCACGAGATCCTGGACACCGCGCACCGGGTCGTGGTGATGCGCGACGGCCGGGTGGTGGCGGACCGCGAGAACCGCGGGCTGACCCGCGACGGCCTGGTCGCCGACATGGGCGCCGTCGCGCGCCAGGAGGCCACCGCCGCGCGAGGGCCGCACGACCGGGAGGCGCGCGACGTCCGCGCCACCGACCGCGGCTCGGCCGGACCCGCAGGGATCGAGCTGGTGGCCCGACGGGGCGAGGTCGTCGGCCTCGCCGGCCTGGCCGGCCATGGCCAGACCGACGCGCTGCTCCGCCTCTACAAGGCCGGCCAGGGCCAACGCGCGCCGGGGGCCGACGTGGCCGCCCCGTGTGCCTACATCGCCGGCGATCGCCAGACCGAGGGCATCCTGCCGCTCTGGTCGATCGCCCAGAACATCACCGTGCGCTCCTATGGGGCGCTGCGCCGCGGACTGCTGCTGGACCTCGCCCGGGAACGGGAGATGGCCGAGGCGTGGCGCGAGAAGATCCGCATCCGCACCCCCGACGTCGACAACAACATCCTGAGCCTGAGCGGCGGCAACCAGCAGAAGGTGCTGTTCGCGCGGGCGCTGGCATCCGATGCGCAGATCGTGCTGATGGACGATCCGATGCGCGGCGTCGACGTCGAGACCAAACGCGAGGTCTACGACCTGATCCGCGCCGAGGCCGGCAAGGGCCGCTGCTTCATCTGGTACACCACCGAGATGGAGGAGCTGCTCAACTGCGACCACGTCTACGTCTACCGCGAAGGCACGATCGTCGCCGACCTGCCGGCCCAGGACTTCACCGAGGAGAAGGTGCTGCACAGCTCGTTCCGTGACGAGCAGCCGGAGACCGTGGGGGCATGACCGACACCGCTGCCCGACCGGCCGCCCCCGGCGGCCTGCGCTCCCTCGCCGGCGGCGGGGGGCTGCCGCGGCTCCTGCGCGCGGTGCTGCCGGCGCTGGCGCTCGCCCTGATCCTGGCCGCGATCTTCTGGCTGCAGCCGCGGGCGATGAGCTATTTCGGGCTCAACCTGCTGCTCAACCTGTCGATCCCGATCGTGTTCGCCACCCTGGCGCAGATGTTCATCCTGACGGTCGGCGATCTCGACCTCTCGATCGGCGGGTTCGTCAGTTTCGTGGCGACGGTCAGCGTCACCTTCCTGGCCGAGCAGCCGCTTCTGGGTGTCGCGATCCTGGCCGCGGCGGTGGCCGGATACGGTGCGGTCGGCGCGCTGATCCACCTGCGCAACCTGCCGTCGATCGTGGTGACGCTGGGCATGTCGTTCGTCTGGTTCGGCCTCGCCGTGCTGGTGCTGCCGTCGCCGGGCGGGCGAGCGCCGGACTGGCTGATTGCGATCCTGTCCTGGAAGCCGCCGGTCGTGCCGCTGCCGATCCTGGCGGCGGTGATCATCGCGGCGGTCGCCCATGTCGCGCTGATGACCTCGAGCTACGGCGTGATCCTGCGCGGCGCCGGCGGCAACGCGCGGTCGATCGCGCGCGCCGGCTGGTCGCTGCTCCGGGTCAGGGTGACGCTCTACGCCCTCGCCGGGCTGATGGGCGTGTTCGCCGGCCTGGCGCTGACCGGCATCACCACATCGGCGGATTCGAACATCGCGCTGCGCTACACGCTGATCTCGATCGCCGGGGCGATCCTCGGCGGCAGCGAATTCGTCGGCGGCCGGGTCAGCCCGATCGGCGCGGTGCTGGGCGCGTTGACGATGACGCTGGCGGCCTCGTTCCTGAGCTTCCTGCGGGTCTCGCCCGACTGGCAGATCGGCGTGCAGGGGGGAATCCTGATCCTGGTCCTGGCGCTCAGGGCGCTGATCAACCTGTGGAGCGCCAGGCGATGACCGCGCTGACCGCATCGGCCCGCGGGGCCTGGGGCCGGCTGAAGGGCCAGCCCTGGCTCTATTCGTTCCTGGGCGCCGCGGCGGTGTGGCTGGTGACCGTGGCGGTGGTGGAAGGCCGTGGGGCGGGCGCGACGCTGACCGCGGCGCTGACCTTCTCGGTCTTCTATGTCATCGTCGGCATCGGCCAGATGTTCGTGGTGACCACCGGCCCGGGCAACGTCGACCTGTCGATCCCGGCGAACATGGCCCTCTCGGGCGCGGTCGCCATGAAGGTGATGGGCGGCAGCGACGCGATGATCGCGGTCGGTCTGCTGGCCGCGCTGGGCACCGGCTTCCTGGTCGGCTGCTTCAACGTGCTCTTGATCCGACTGCTGATGATCCCGCCGATCATCGCCACCCTTTCGGCCAGCTTCATCGTGCAGTCGTCCGCGATCGCCTACGGGCGGGGCCTTCGCATCAAGCCGCCGGAGGCGCTGGCCGGCTTCATGGAATGGCGCATTCTGAAGGGCCTGGTCGGAGACGGCCTGCCGGTGATCGGCCTGATCGTGATCGGCTTCGCCGCCGTGATGGCGGTCGTGCTGCGGCGGACGGTCTATGGCCGCTCGGTGCTGGCGATCGGCCAGTCGAACCGGATCAGCTGGCTCGGCGGCATCGCGGTTGGACGGACCCGCTTCCTGACCTATACGCTGTGCGCCGTGCTCGCCGGGCTGACGGGGGCGCTGATGGCGGCCTTCTCCGGAGGCGCCTCGCTCGACATGGGCGCGCCGTTCCTGCTCGCGTCGATCGCGGTGGTGGTGATCGGCGGCACGTCGATCGCCGGCGGCAACGCCAACCTGCCGGGGATCTGGGGCGCGTCGATGTTCCTGTTCCTGCTGGTGACCATGCTGAATGCGATGGGGGTGTCCTCGGGCATGCGCCAGATGCTGACCGGGGCGATCATCATCGCCATCATCACGCTCGCTGGCGGAGACCGCCGACGGTGACCCAAGGACCACGTCCGGAAGGGAGGACCATGAGTCGCGAAGAAGCCCGGGCACGACAGCCCTACGAGGTGTTCGACAAGCGCTTCCGCTTTCTGGTGCAACCGAACGCCTGGCCGGAGCTGCTGTTCGACGGGCTGAAGTGGGCCGAGGGTCCGGTCTGGTTCGCCGATACCGGCGTCCTGCTGATCAGCGACATCCCGAACGACCGCATCCTGCGCTGGTCGGAAGGCGGCGGGGTGACCGTCCACCGCCAGCCGGCCCAACACACCAACGGCCACGCCCGCGACCGGCAGGGCCGGCTGGTCAGCTGCTCCCACGGCGCGCGCGCCGTGCTGCGGACCGAACCCGACGGCCGGATCACGGTTCTCGCCGACCGTTACGACGGCAAGAGGCTGAACAGCCCGAACGACCTCGTGGTCAAGTCCGACGGCACAATCTGGTTCACCGACCCGCCCTACGGCATCCTCTCGGACTACGAGGGCCACAAGGCGGACCAGGAGCAGGACGGCTGCCACGTCTACCGGCTGGAGCCGGACACCGGCGATCTGACCGTAGTCTGCGACGATTTCGTCAAGCCTAACGGCCTCGCCTTCAGCCCCGACGAATCGAAGCTCTATGTCGCCGACAGCGGCCGCAGCCACGACGCCGACGGGCCGCACCACATCCGGGTGTTCGACGTGGCAGACGGCCGGCGGCTGACCGGCGGAGAGGTGTTCTGCGAGGTCGAGCCGGCGGTGCCGGACGGCCTGAGGGTCGACACCCAGGGCAATGTCTGGACCTCCGCCGGCGACGGGGTGCAGTGCTTCGACTCCGAGGGAACGATGCTGGGCAAGATCCTGCTGCCGCGGACGGTCGCCAACCTGACCTTCGGCGGGCCGCGCAAGAACCGGCTGTTCATCGCCGCGACCGATCAGGTCTGGGCCTGCTACGTGGCGACCAACGGAGTGCAGTGGCCATGACCGGGGAGGCGCTGCGGGTCGGGCTGATCGGCGCCGGGATGATGGGCCACGGCATGGCCCTCAACATCCTGAAGGCCGGGCATCCGGTGACCGTGATGGCGCATCGCAACCGGGCGCCGATCGACGACCTCGTCCGGAACGGCGCGGCGGAGGCGCCGGACCCGGCGTTGGTGGCGGAACGGTCCGACGTCGTGATCCTGGTGCTGCCGAACAGCGCCGTCGTCGCCGACGTGATCGAGGGCGAGCGCGGCCTCGTGGCGGCCGGGCGCGAGGGACTGGTGGTCGGGGACGTCACCACCGGCGACCCGTCCGAGACGATCCGCCTCGCCGGCGTGATGGCGCAGGCCGGGATGGCGCTGGCCGACGTGCCGGTCACCCGGTCCCCGCGCGAGGCCGCGGAGGGCCGGCTGATCAGCCTCCTCGGCGGCGATGCCGACACCCTGGCGGCGCTTCGGCCCGTGCTTCGATGCTATTCCGAAAGCCTCTACGAGATCGGCCCGCTGGGCAGCGCGCTCAAGCTGAAGCTGATCAACAACCTCCTGTCGCTGGGCAATGCGGCGGTCGCCTGCGAGGCGGCGGCCGCGGCGATGCGCAGCGGCGTCGACCTTTCGAAGCTGCACGAAATCGCCAGCCAGGGCGGGGCGGATTCGGCGATGATGCGCTGGATTATCGGCCGCCTCCTGGAAGACGACGAAAGCGGCCTCAGATTCACTCTGCGCCACGCCCGCAAAGACCTGGCGTGCTACAACCGCATGGTCGGCGAGACCGGCATGCCGGCCCTGCTCGGCGACATGGTGATGCAGATCTACGGCCTGGCGACCGCGCTCGGCCACGGCGACCGGTTCGTCGGCGGCCTTGCCACCATTCTTGCCGAGATGAAGGACGCGCCCGACCGGGACTGAGTCGGACCGCCGCGGACCGCACGGTCCGACTTTAGAGTGAAGGATTGAGGATGATGACCAACGCCCAGCCGCTGACCGTCCGACTGAACGCCGCGGACAACGTGGTGATCGCCCGGGCGGAGATCCTGCCCGGCACCACCCTGCCCGGAGAGGGCGTCACCACCACAGGCGCGGTGCCGGCCGGCCACAAGATTGCCGCCCGGCCGATCGCGGCCGGCGAGCCGATCCGCCGCTACAACCAAACGATCGGATTCGCCACCGAGGCTATCGCCGCGGGCGACCATGTGCATGTCCACAACATCGAGATGCGCGACTTCGAGCGCGACTACGCCTTCGGCGCCGATGCGCGGCCGACCGACTACGTGCCGGAGGCGGAGCGGGCGACCTTCCAGGGCTATGTCCGGTCGAGCGGCCGGGTCGGCACCCGCAACTATGTCGGCGTGCTGACCTCGGTCAACTGCTCGGCGACGGTGGCGCGGATGATCGCGGCGGAGGCGGAGAAGACCCTGCTGCCGAGCTTCCCGAACGTCGACGGGGTCGTGGCACTGACCCATTCGACGGGTTGCGGCATGGCCGATTCCGGCGAAGGGTACGAGAACCTGCAGCGGGTGCTTTGGGGCTATGCCCGCCACCCGAATTTCGCGGGCGTACTGATGGTCGGGCTGGGATGCGAGGTCAACCAGATCGATTTCCTGCTGGAGGCCTACGGCATCGAGCGCGGACCGCTGTTCCAGACCATGAACATCCAGAACCTCGGCGGCACCCGCAAGACGGTGGAGGCCGGGGTCGAGCGTCTGGCCGACATGATGCCCCACGCCGATGCCTGCCGGAGAGAGACCGCGCCGGCGAGCGGACTGACCCTGGCGCTGCAGTGCGGCGGGTCCGACAGCTATTCCGGCATCACCGCCAATCCGGCGCTGGGAGCGGCGGCCGACCTGCTGGTGCGCCACGGCGGCACCGCCGTTCTGGCCGAGACGCCGGAGATCTATGGCGCCGAGCACCTGCTGACCCGCCGCGCGGTCAGCCGGGAGATCGGCGAGAAGCTGATCGCCCGGATCAAGTGGTGGGAGGAGTACACCGCCCGCAATGGCGGCGAGATGAACAACAACCCCTCGCCGGGCAACAAGCGGGGCGGGCTGACCACGATCCTGGAGAAGTCGCTGGGCGCCGCGGCCAAGGGCGGCACCACCAATCTGGTGGATGTCTACAAATATGCCGAGCCGATCACCGCAAAAGGCTTTACGTTCATGGACTCGCCGGGGTACGACCCTTGCTCGATCACCGGGCAGGTGGCCGGGGGCTGCAACATCGTCTGCTTCACCACCGGCCGGGGGTCCGTGTCGGGGTTCAAGCCGGCGCCCTCGCTGAAGCTGGCCACCAACTCGACGATGTACCACCACATGGCCGAGGACATGGACCTCAACTGCGGCGAAATCCTGGACGGCGGGGTGTCGGTCGAAGAGATGGGCCGGCGCATCTTCGAGACGGTGCTGGCGACGGCCTCGGGCGCGCCGACTCGCAGCGAGGCCCAGGGCTTTGGCGACAACGAGTTCATCCCCTGGCAGATCGGGGCCGTGATGTGACCGCCGCGAACGACATCTCCGCGGCCCCGCCGTCGCGAACCTATTCCCGCCGCAGCCGGCACGGCCGGGTCGCCTACGAGATCGGGCGGCGCATCCTGCGCGGCGACTGGCAGCCCGGGACCACCCTGCCGACCGAGGCGGAACTGGGATCCGACCTGGGCGTCTCGCGCTCCGCCCTGCGCGAGGCAATCAAGATGCTGGCCGCCAAGGGGCTGGTGGAGACCCGGCCGAAGATCGGCACGCGGGTCCGGGCGCGCGAGCAGTGGCACATGCTCGATCCGGACGTGCTGGCGTGGCGGGCGGCGGCGCAGGATGTGGAGGTCCTGGCGCGGGAACTCCTGACCGTGCGCCGGATCGTCGAGCCGGCGGCGGCCGCGCTGGCGGCGGAGCGGGCGACGGAGGAGGAGATCGCCGCGATCGAGGCCGCCTTCGCCGACATGGCGGCGGCGCGCGACGATCCGGAGGAGGCGATCGCCCCGGACGTGCGTATGCACCTCGCGATCATCGCGGCGACCCACAACGAATTCCTGGTCTCGCTCGGCGCGCTGACCGAGACAGCGATGGCGGCGTCGATTGAGCTCTCGACCTCCAGCGAGGGGGCGGTCGCCGATTCCCTGCCGCGGCACGAGGCGGTGGTCGACGCGATCCGGGCCCGCGACCCGGAGGCCGCCCGCGACGCCATGGCGCGGCTGCTGGACTTCACCGAGAGCGACATCGACCGCGCTGCTCCGGGCGTCAAGCGAGGGGCGTGAGCGACGCGGTTTGCCACGGTGGCGCGCACTGGCGAGGGGAACACCCCTGCCGACGCGGTGCCCACCTGCGCGGGCATGACTATTTCGTAATTGAATTTTCGGCGGTTCAAGACCGGCTTCGCGCAGGCGCCGTGACGGTCATGCGCGGGTCGACGTCTGCCTCGGCACCACCAGCAGCGGCTTCATGATCTGGACCGGCTCGCCGTTCTGGTTGCGGGTCTCGACGCGGACCCGGATCAGGCCGATGTCGGGCTTGGAGCGGCTCTCGAACATCTCGATCACCTCCGCGACCGCCGTCAGCGTGTCGCCGGGCATGACCGGGCGGGGCCACTCCAGGCTCCGCACCTCCCGCCCGATCAGGCCGCCTGCCGGCATCAGGTCGCTCTCCACCAGGAGGCGCATGGTGACGGCGGCGGTATGCCAGCCGCTGGCGATCAGCCGACCGAAGAAGCCGTGGCGCGACGCCTCGGGGTCGGTGTGGAACGGCTGTGGGTCGAACTGTCGGCCGAAGTCCAGGATCTCCGCCTCGGTCACCGTGTGGGCGGGCGTCTCGACCGTGTCGCCGATGTGGAAGTCCTCATAGAAGCGCTGGGGCATGGTGGGGATCCGGCTGGCGGCGCGTCAGGGCGCGGGGCGGGCGGGAAGCGGTAGAGGGGCGCGGGCCGCCGCGGCCGTGGCCTGGCGGGCCGCGGCGTCGGCGGCGGTGGCCGGCGCGGCGAGGCCCAATCCGTCGTAGACCCGGGCGAGGGCGCGGTGCGCCCAGGGCACCGCCGGCTGCGCGCGGCGCCGCTGCTCCAGGATCCGTCGTGCCTCGCCGAGCCGGCCGCCGCGGATCAGGGCGTCGAGGTGGATCAGCGCGAACAGGTCGCGCTGGGCATGGCTGCCGCCGATCTGCTGCAGTCGGGGCAGCGCCGCGTCCAGCCGGTCGGCGGCGGTCGCCACGTCGCCGCGGGCATGGGCCAGCAGCCCTTGTGCCGCCGGCACCGCGACCCCGCGCCAGACCGGCGCCGCCCACTCCGGGGCGTCGTTCCAGGCGAACCGCTCCAGGTCCGCCAGCATCGCGGCCGCCGCGTCCCGGCCGGCACGGGCCAGGGCGTAGAGGTAGTGGAGGTCGAGGAACGGCCATTCGTGATCGGCCGCCCGGGCGGCGCAGTGGTCCGCCAGGTCCTGCCATCGGTCGCCGACCGCGACGCGGCGCAGCTCCAGCCGTGCCAGCAGGGCGGCGGCGTTCACCTGATCCTGCGAGTAGTCCTTCCAGACGCCCCAGACCCGATCGTCGTAGAGCGCCAGCGCCTCGTCCAGCCGGTCGAGGTCGATCAGGAACAGCGCAGCGTGCCACCAGTTGTGGGTCAGCATGAAGCTGTTGAGGCCGACCCATCCGGGCGCGAAGCCCAGCATCTCGCGCGCTCCCTCCGCGATGCGGCCCTCGGTCAGGAGGACGTGGGCGAGCGCATGCTGCGCCCAGGGCTCGTCGGGCTGGCGGTCGAGCGCGTGGCGGGCCGCGGCCTCCGCCTCCGTCAGCAGGTGGCACTGCTCGAGGCCGAAAGCGCGCATGGCGTGAAGCTGGGGATCATCCGGCTGCGCCGGCGCGGCGATTTCGGCCAGCCGCAGCATGCCCGCGCCGTCGCCCCGATTGAACCGGTGGTACTGGCCGAGCTTGACCATGGCCAGGTCACGCGGAAAACCCTCCGCCAGCAGGTCGTGGAGAGCGATCGCCCGGGGCAGATCGCCGGCGCACCAGGCCGTCGCGGCTTCGACGACCAGCCGCTCGCGCTCGGTGGCGCCGGGGGCGGCGGCTCGGGCCCTGGCGATCAACGGCGCCGCGAGGCGATGGCCCTCCGGGCTTTCCAGGAACAGGTAGAGCATCGCCGCCTGCGCCTGTAGAAGGGCGCAGTCCGGGTCCGCGTCGGCGGCGTCCAGCACCGCCTCGATCCCCGTGCGATAGCCCAGGAATGCCGCCGCGAACAGATTGGCGGCGGCGACGCTGTCGGGCGAGTCCGTGGTGACGGGGAGGCCGCGGGCGTCGAAGGGCATGACGCTCCCTTTGTACGGGACACGCGGCGCGGCGCCAAGCATGGCCGTCTGCGTTTCCTCCCGTCGCCGAGGGGTGGGGGCGGCGGACCCGAGGCGCAGCCTCGCCGCCGCCTCACCCGCCCAGGAACTGCAGCGCGGTCAGGGCGACCAGGCCCAGGCCGGTCGCCCAGAGCACCAGCTTGGTGCGATGGCGCTCCACGAAGGCGCGGGCGCGGTGGCCGATCAGCGTGCAGACGAGTGCCAGGCCGAAATAGCGAATCGACCGCGCCGTGGCGACCGCGGCCAGGAACACCGCGAGATTCATGCCGATGGCCCCGGCGCCGACGGTCCCGATCTGGAACGGCACCGGGGTCAGGCCGATGATGAAGAGGGTGGTGAACCCGGTCTCGCGCAGTCGGGCCTCATACCTCGCATAGGTCTCCATCAGCCCTCCCGCCTCGAACAGCGGCCGGGCCACCTCCTCGAACAGCAGGACGCCGGCGCCGTAGGCCGCCAGCGCGCCGAGGATGCAGCCGAGCACCAGCGCCGCCGCCATGATCCAGGCGCGTCGGGGGTGGGCGATCATCAGCGGCATGTAGATCGGCTCCGCCGCGATCGGCAGGACCGTGTTCTCCAGCGCGCCCAGCACGGTCAGCCCGGCGAGGCCGGCATTCGACCGGCCGGCCCGGTCGATCACCCGGTCGATCCAGCGGTCGAGGCTGTGCTTCAATCGGCGGACCATGGGGGGACTCGTCGTGCGCGGGGGTGCCGACGCGCGCGGACGCGGCCGGTGGCGGATGACGGCGGAATTTCGGCAAGCGGCGGCCGGATTCAAGGGCTTCCGACCTGCGGCGGAATGGTCGGGGGGGAACCCTTCGGCGATTCGGGGGGTTTTGGAACCGTCCGCCCCTTCCCCCCCGAGCATGAAAGGCCGTCCCCCTGGTTCCCGACTCGCTCGCCCTCGCCATCCCGCTGTTCCTCGGGCTGGCCGCCGTCGTGACGGTCGCCGGCGTCCTGATGTCGACCACCGCCGACATCCTGGCCGATCGCACCGGGCTGGGCGAGGCGATCGTCGGCGGCATCCTGCTGGGGATCTCGACCTCGCTGTCCGGGGTGGTCACCTCGATCACCGCCGCGGCGGACGGCAACGCCTCGCTGGCGGTGTCGAACGCGGTCGGCGGGATCGCGGCGCAGACCTTCTTTCTGGCGGTGGCCGACCTGTTCTACCGCAAGGTCAACCTGGAGCATGCGGCAGCCTCACCGACCAACCTTCTCCTGCTGGCGCTGCTGATCGGGATGCTGTCGCTGCCGCTGACGGCGGCGCTGGTGCCGCCGGTGGCGTTGTTCGCGGTGCATCCGGTGACGCCGCTCCTTGTCGCCGCCTATCTGGCCGGGCTGGTGGTCACCAAGCGCGCCCGGGACGAGCCGATGTGGCAGCCGCAGCGCACCCGCGAGACCAAGGAGGATACGCCGGACGACGAGTCGTTCCGGGGTCCGTCGACCGCGACGCTCTTCGTGCGCTTTGCGGTCCTGGCCGCGGCGCTCGGCGTCGCCGGCTGGGGCATCGCCAAGACCGGCGCGGTGATCGCCGAAGGTGCCGGGATCAGCCAGTCGGTGGTCGGCGCCCTGTTCACCGCCGTGGTGACGTCCCTGCCCGAGCTGATCACCACCGTGGCGGCGGTCCGGCGCGGCGCGGTGACGCTGGCGGTCGGCGGGATCATCGGCGGCAATACGTTCGACGTGCTGTTCCTGGTCGGGGCGGACGTGGCCTATCGCGACGGCTCGATCTTCCACGCGACGGCGTCCCGCGACCTGTTCCTGCTGGCCTGGGCGATCCTGATGGCGGCGACCCTGCTTCTCGGCCTGCTTCGGCGGGAGCGGGTGGGGCCGGCCGGCATCGGGTTCGAGAGCAATGCCCTGATCGCGATCTACGCCGCCGGGGTCGCGGTCCAGGTGCTGATGCGGTGACCCGGCGGCCTTGCCGGCCCTTGGCTTCAGGGGCCGGCCGAGACCGGCAGGGCCAATCGCAGCACGCCGAGCGCCGGCTTCGCCGTCCCGTCGGCACGGACCAGGCCGCAATGGTGCTCGGATTCGTTCTCCTCGCCGAACGACTGGGGCAGGGACGGCCGCTTCGGGTCGAGGTCCAGGAGCGAGTACCAGTAGAGCCGGTCGGCCGGCGCGGCGGCGGCCTCGGCGAGCCGGCTGGCCTGCGCCCGCTCGCGCGCCGCGGTGGGACGGCCGGCCTCCGGGTCCCAGGTCGCGAAGCCGGCCTCGGTGACGTAGACCGGCCGGCCGTCGGCGAGGTTGCGGATGGCGGCGATCTTGGCCGGCCAGCCGCGCCACTCGCTCAGCCACTCCCAATTGTGCCGGGGATGGAGCGGCGACCACAGGCCGGGAAAGGCGTGGATCGCCAGCACGTCCACTTCCTCCAGCGCGCCCGCCGTCCGGCGATCGGCGATCCAGCTGGGGCTGCCCAGCGCGACGCCGCCCAGCACGGTTCGCTTGCCCGCCAGCCGGGCGGCCCCGGCCCCGTGCGCGAGCATGTCGTCGAACAGATGCCATCCGGGATCGGCCTCGACGAAATCCCATTTCAGCCGGTTGTTGGGCTCGTTCCACAGCTCGATTTCATCGAAATGCCGTCCCCAGCGGTCGCAGACCTCCCAGATCGCCTCCGAGAACAGGGAGGGGTCGACCCGGCCGTCGCGCATCGGCGGACCGTTGGTGCGCCCGTTGGCGGAGATCGAGGGCGGGGTGTGCCAGAGCGAGACCAGCAGCGACAGCCCCTCGACCCCGGCCAGGGCGGCGAACATCCTGTCGTACCAGTCGCGGCCGCCCGGCCGGTGCAGATCCGCCCATGAGATCCCGGTCCTGAGTTGCCGGACGCCCAGGTCCCGGAGCAGGTGGACCGCCTGGGCCAGCCGGGCATCGTCGTCGTGGTGAAACCATTGGCAGAGGCCGAAGTCGCCTGGTGCGACCATGGAACGGGATCCTCCCGCGACGTCAGAGAAACGGGCGGAGCGGCCGGAACGCCCATCCGGCGGCCTTGCGCCAGGCCGGCCGGGCGCGCCAGCGCGCCTCGGTCATCGGGTCGGCCTGGATCAGCTCCTCGTCCACCGCCTGGCGCAGGTCCGTCGCCAGGTCCGCCCTCGCGGCGACGATGTTGCCTTCCTCGTTGCCGAAGAAGCTGAGGCAGTCGAGGTTGCTCGATCCGACGGTGGCCCAGCGGTCGTCGACCACCTGGACCTTGCCGTGCATCATGGCCGGCCAGGTCCAGACCTTGGCGCCGCGGCGCATGACCCGGACTGCGGCCCACCAGGTCAGGGCGTCGGCCGGGAACTGGTCGCCCTGTTCGGGAACCAGCAGCCTGACGTCCACGCCGCGGGCGCAGGCCTCGGCGATCGCCCGGCGGAACCGGGCGTCGGGGACGAAATACGGCGTGGTCAGCGTCACCTGCCGCTGGGCGCCGCGCAGGGCCTCCAGGATGTGGTCGTAGATCGGGCTGTGCTTGCGCGCCGTGGCGGTGCTGAGGAAGTGGATCGAGCCGTCCTCGATCGGCGGCTCGATCGGATCCCAGGGCGGCCGTTCCTCCTGCCAGAGGAACTCGAACGCCTTTGCCATCTCGTCGACCACCGGGCCGCCGAGCCGCAGGTTCACGTCCCGCCAGGATGCCATGGCCTCGGAGATGCCTGTGCCGCCGACATGCCCGACGCGGCCGTCGACCACCAGGATCTTGCGGTGGGTGCGGCGCGACAGGCGGCCGACCGGGATGTGGACGATGCGGTGGGGCGCGTGGAAGACCTTGAATTCAACCCCGGATCTCCGCAGCCGGTCGGGGCCGTCGCTGAGCAGCAGGTCGTGGCTGCCCAGGGCGTCGACCAGGACGCGAACCCGCACGCCGCGTTCGGCCCGCTCGACCAGGGCGTCGACGAAGTCCCGGCCGATCGAATCGTAGCGGAAGATGAACTGCTCCAGGTCGATCGAGTGCCGGGCGCGGCGGATGTCCTCCAGCATCGCCGGGTGCGCCTCGCCCTGTCGCTCGAAACGCTGCCAGTCGTCGGGATCAGCGGCGGCACCGCGGGGCGCCGGCCGGACCGGGGGCACCGCCTCGTCGACGCGGTCGGGCGACGTTCCGGGCGACGTTCCGGGCGACGGGCCTCGCGTCGGCTCCTCGGGTCGCGCGGGGTTGTCGGGGCGGCGGGCGGCGGTCATGGCGGATCGGGTCCGTCGCGGGGTGGGACGAGCATTCACCCGGTGAACGCAAGGCGGCACCGACCGTTCCGCCGCAGGCGGGCGGGCGCCGGGAAATCGGGACCGGGCCGGGCTTCGGTCCCGACCGGCCCCTTTTCCCCGGCGGCGCGCCGGTCCGACCTCATGGACAGGAGATGGGACAGGAGATGGGACAGGAGATGGGACAGGAGAAAGGGGGGGCTCATGATGGCCGACCGCGCCCCAGGGCGGGGGCGGGTGGCGCGCCGCGGGAGCGTCCCCGGGGAAGGGACGGCGGATGTCGTGTCGGCCTGCGGCGCGCGAACGCCCGTGCGGCGGCCGGGGCCGACAGGGCGTGACGGCAGGGAGCTCAACCGGTGTTAGAGGCGCGAATGCGACCGGACCTCCAAATCTTGACAATCTATGTTGATAACAACATAGATACGCCATGTCATATCCGGAACCGGTCAGCCGCGAGACCACCCTCCATGTACGGGACACCTGCCTCTGTCTGCACGTCCAGCGGGCCGCCCGCGTCCTGGCCCGGCGGTTCGACGAGGCGTTCCGGCCGCTCGGCCTGACCAATGGGCAGTTCTCGCTGATGATGTCGCTCAACCGGCCCGAACCGCCGGGGATGGGCGAGGTGGCGGCGCTGCTCGGCATGGACCGCACGACGCTGACCGCGGCGCTGAAGCCGCTGGAACGCCGGGGCCTGGTGGCGGTGATGCCCAATCCGAAGGATCGCCGCAGCCGGCTGCTGGCGCTGACTCCGGACGGGCGAACCCTGCTGGCCCGGGCGGTGCCGATCTGGCGCGAGGCGCATGCCGAGGTCGATCGCCAGATCGGGGCGTTCGGCCCCGATCGCCTGCGCCAGGCGCTCGGCCGGCTGCAGGCGGCGGAGGAATCGCTTCGGGCCGGGGAAGCGGACGCCGGGACGACCGGTCACCCATGACGATATCCCCGGGCGATCAGAAGCGGAAGGGGACGGTGCCGTCGTCGGCGATCGGCCATAGCGGGTTCCCGGCGATCTCCCCGGCGTAGCCGTCGGGATCGGCGACATAGCCGCGCAAGCCGCCATGGGGCGGCTGATCGGCCGCGCGCAGCTGCCGACCTCCGAACCGGACGAGCGGGTCGATCGCCGGCTGGACCTCGTCCCGCTCGCGATGGGAACCGAAGCCTACAGGGGCGTCATCGCGTTGAAGTAGGACGCCGGAACCGGAAAGGCCGTGATCACTGACGCGTTGCTGCCGATGCCGACACGGATGACGATGGCAATCTGGTCGATGCCCTCCTTCTCCTTGATCGGCTCCGGATTGCCGGCGCGCATGGCGCGACCGGCGTATCCCCGAGGAATGGAAGTCCGGAAGACGAAGCGGTCGTCCTTCTGTCCGGCGTAGAGCTCGTAGTCGCTGGCTTCCAGAGCCATGTTCACGATGTTGAAGATGTCGGTCGTGCCGTTGGGGAGCGTCCTGGTGCCTTGCCTCGTGCCCTGATGAGAGCGAATCACCCTCTTCTTGCGCTTGAACTCCTTGTAGACGTCTTTTTCAATGTACTGCTTGAAGTAGCCCTTCTGGGCAGCGCCACTTTTCACGGCTTCGAGGGCATTGTTTTTCGAGGTGTGGTCCGATGCCGAGAACAGATGTTGGTTGCCCTGACAGGCGGCGAAAGCCTTGCCGGAGCGAATGGCATCGAGAGCGGCTTCGGCCTGATCTTCGGTAATGGGCATGGACGCGCTCTCCTCGATCGAACGCACATAGGGCCGCCACGAGATTAGGCGGCGGCATCGCGATCCGCAATTGGCCGCGCCATGGGCTGCCCTGGTTCGTGCCGAAGATCTCGGGCGGACCATTGGTCTTGAGGATCCTCCAGGACATTCGAGGCGTCGACTCGACGGCGTGGCGGACGTACGTCACGGGCGCGGCGAATGACCGGTTAGAGCCCGGATCCGGGCAATTGCGACCGCACCGCATCGGGCGCGAAGGGCGGCATGCTTGACCAGCCGGCGCGTGCTTCAATGCAGGATGAACTCGGTGCAGCGAACGCTGTCCAGCGGCAGAAGAGCCAGTTTCTGAGGTCCGCATATATCGTAGAACCAAGATGAATGGTCCCCGAAAACCTTGCGCTGTACCTCATCTTGCCGCAGCGGCAATCTCTTCCACGCACCGCCATGGCGTTCCCCTTCTGGCCCGGAAGCCCCATCCTCCCGAGAACCCGACCACACGAGAAAAACCCGGCTTCGCAGGTCATGGCCATGACAGAGCCACCCGGATGGCTTGGCAGGCGCCGTCCCGGGACGGTGACGAACCCGGACCCGATGGGCGCTGGCGCGGTCGCTGGCTAGATCGGCGCGTCGAATGCAGGGTTCTTCTCGATCCGGTAGCTGCGGGTTGCCGGCTCGAACCGGCGGCCGGTCATCTCCTGCGGCGGAGTGCCGGCGAGCGCCTGCCGGACATCCTCGATCACCTCCGGGCTGCGGCGGTAGTACTGGTGCACCTGGATGTCGTCGCCCTCGTAGTCGACGTCCTGGCAGTTCACCAGCACGACCTTTCGGGGCAGCAGGTCAGCCAGGCGCGGCCCGTCGGAACCGAGGCGGTCGGGATTGGCCTTGGTCACGTCCGAGACGATCAGCGCGCGGTCTCCCGGATTGAAGTAAACCTGCACCATCCGCCCGAGAGCAGACAGCAGTCGCAATTTGTGATCATGCTCGAAGGCATCGTCGTCCTCGTCGGCCGCCATCAGGAAGATGTTGTCGAACAGCCGCGGCAGGTTGCGGTCGCCCAGTTCGGACCGGATCCCCTGGACAGCGTGCCGCAGCGCGTAGTTGCCCATGGAATGGGCGACGAGGTGGATGCTGCGCTCGCAGCGCTCGCCGGCGTCGATCTCCTGAATGAAGGCCTTGAGCTTGAGGGCCGCCCGCGCCATCGCCTGCCCGGAGGCCTTCGCATCGTTGCGGTCGCTGTAGTACGACATCCACGGTACCATCCGGCCGTTGGCGGGCCAGCTGAAGGCGAAGGCGATCATCTTGCCGTCGCCGTACTCGTCGGTGATCTCGGCCGCCCGGGCGAGAGCGTCCTCGAACGTACAGGCGTAGCCGTGGATGAACACCAAGACGTTGGTCGGCTCCCCGTTTCGCAGCCGCTCAGCCAATTCCTGAAAAATGGCGGCACTTCCGAGGCGGGTCGAGCGTCCGGATAGCTTCTCCGGCGCGACGTGGACATCGAACTGGTCGTAAGCGTCCCCCGTCACCTCGGCTCGGCCGAATCGAAGGGCCGCCGGGCCGTCGACATTGAAGGCGGTGCCGAATTCCGAGCGGCCGCCCCGCTTCACGAGACTGCGGTTGGTAGCAAAGTAGACGGTGGTCATGGCAGGGGAATCCAGGGAGAGGCGGCGGGCGGCGTGGCCGTCTGTACCTGGCCATTGCCGCCCGTCGATCGGCTCAGCTCAGCCGATTGGGTTGATGTCGCCGACGAAGGTCAGCAGGTCGACCATGGTCTACGTGCCGGCCGCGACGCGGGAGGCCTCGGACTTGAAGACGCCAGGCTCGAAGTCGAGGGTCTGGTGGAGGAATGACAGCGCATCGCCGTCCATCGTCCCGGCGAACACCTCGGCGACGATCCGGCTGCCGATATCGCCGAGCCGCCCGCACCGCGGGCCCTCGCGGACGGGGCGCGCGTGGCGCGGATCATTGCCATGATGCGCCGGGCAACCGATCTGGGCACCGCGGCTGTGGTGATGCCTGGCGACCGGCCGCATCGTGGTGGGCTTGTCGAGCGGAGCCATCATACCAAACCTCCCAGTTAGGAGGGCAATTATGGCCCGAGTTGAGCCAAGGTTTCCTAATTTTATTTCAATGACACAGTATTGTCACAGCAAACCTTCGTATTAAGACTTCGGAAAATCACTCGACGGCTGTGAGAAAAACCGACTTCTGGGCTTGAATCATGAACCGAACAGCCCCGTCTGACAGCCTTCGCCCGTCTCATTTGGCCTTGCCCAAACGAGTGGCCGCCGTCCTTGAGGATCGCATTGAGTACTGGTTTGCAGCGGATGACGTGCCCCGGGCAGCGACGCCGAGACCGGCGGGCGTCAGGGTGCCGATCGGATCACGGTCTTTCGGGCCTCGGTCAGATCACTTGGCGGCGACCAGCGCCATGGCGTCTTAGGGGGGCACGGGAAGAGACTTCGGTGGGAGGGGGCGCTGTGACCCCCGCGATCTCGTCCAGTCTGAGGTAGAGTCCGGCCCGACGAGAGGACCGGACGATGAAGCGATCGAGGTTCAGCGAGGAACAGATCATCGGCATCCTGCGTGAGCAGGAGGCGGGTGCGAAGACGGCGGACATGTGCCGCCGGCACGGGATGAGCGAGCGGCGGGCGTGCCGGGTTCTCGGGTTCGACCGGACGACGATCCACTATCGCTCGAGCCGGGACGACGGCGTGCTGCGCGAGCGCATGCGGGCGCTCGCCGGGGAGCGTCGGCGCTTCGGCTACCGGCGTCTCCACATTCTTCTCCGGCAGGAGGGTGTCGTGATCAACCGCAAGCGTACGCAACGCGTCTATCGCGAACTCGGGCTCGCCGTCCGACGGCGACGGGGACGCCGATCCTCGCGGCCACAGCGCCGAATGCCCGCTGGTCCCTCGACTTCGTCCACGACCAACTCGCGGACGGGCGGCGGCTGCGCGGGCTCAACATCATCGACGACGCGACGAAGCGCTGCTTGGCCGCGGTCGTGGACACCTCGATCTCCGGCCGGCGCGTCGTGCGCGAGCTCGAAGCTCTCGTCGCTCGGCACGGCAGGCCGGATCTCGTGGTCAGCGACAACGGCACCGAGTTCACCTCGAACGCCGTCCTCGCCTGGTGCGCCGAGACCGGGATCGCCTGGCACTACATCGCCCCGGGCAAGCCGATGCAGAACGGCATCTGCGAGGCCTTCAACGGCCGCATGCGCGACGAGCTTTTGAACGAGACGCTGTTCCGCAGCCTCGATCACGCGCGGGCCTGCGTCGGCGACGGGGTCGAGGACTACAACACCGCGCGCCCGCACTCGGCGCTCGGCTCTCTCTCACCGGCGGCGTATGCCGCCACCCTCACCGCAACGGCCGCTCGGCTGCGCAACCCCGACCAGCTCCGCCGAGCGCCCGTTGCTCCCACGGCGGGAAACCGCCAAACTCACGCCGCGGCTCTGCTTTCGGCTGGATGAAGAAACGGGGTCACAGCA
>Ga0008834_1000412_pt1 | contig 33593 bp, 19 predicted proteins | sample HotLakConsUCCL28_FD_62213 | JGI IMG/M metagenome (GOLD analysis project Ga0008834, IMG submission 62213) | Hypersaline microbial mat communities from Hot Lake, Washington, USA - Hot Lake Consortium UCC-L28 | ecosystem: Environmental > Aquatic > Non-marine Saline and Alkaline > Hypersaline >... | reverse complement strand
AACTTAGGGTCGAGCAGGGCCGAGTCGCACTCCATGTCATTGGTGAAGGCGATGTGCTGGGTAGCCTTGTGCCCCATGGTGTGCTCATCGATGAGGCTGGCAACCAGTTGGTTTACATTCAGGGGGACAGGTTCGGGTACCAGGCGGTCGGCGTCAGACTTACCCAGAATGAGTACATCGTCCATCAGCCTTACGATATGCTGCACACTGGACTGTATCCGTTTGAGGTGCATCAGGTTTTTTTCGCGGGGCCAGCGTTCGCTGTAATGTTCCAGCAGCTCTGAGGAGGTCAGGATGCTGGCCAGCGGGGTACGGAATTCGTGGGAGGTCATGGAAATAAACTGTGAGCGGAGCCTGTTGAGCTCTTTTTCTTTGACCAGGGCGCGTTTCATGTCATCCTCGGCCAGTTTCCGCCGTGTAATATTGTAGGCCATTCCAAACACCCCGTTGATGGAGCCGTCTGTATCACGCTCGGAGTCTGCGTAAATATCCAGCCAGATTTCCGTGCCGTCCGGGCGCAGGTATCGGCCTTCCAGGGAAACCGACTCGGTGTTGCCGTTGACCAGATCGACAAGTTTTCGCTGTAATTCTGTGGCCGTCTGTTCAAGAAAGAGTCCTGCGAAGGGTTCTGAGAGCACCTCGGAGGACTGCACTCCGGTGATTACGCTCCAGGCTCCGTTGAGGTAGCGTACGCGCAGATCGATATCCAGCTGAAATATCACTTCCGGAATTTTCTCCACAAGCGTCTGAAACCGGCGTTGACTTTCCCTGAGAGCCTGCTCGGATCGCTTACGGATGAGTACCTCTTCACGCAGTTCTTCCACATGTTCCTGGATGCGCTGCTCCAGCTGGGAGTTGTACTCTTGAATTTTGCGAAGCAGCTCTTCGCTGTGGTCGGTCGGGGGTGTGGTTTCGCTCATACCTAAAAGGATGACAGATAATGGGTACACCGGCAATATATTCAATATCTGCGGAAACGATGCGAACGGAATCACTTGTTTGAGAATTCTATGCAAACCCAGAATGCGGATTACCTGCCCGACTTTGAAACCCCGGTTACCGACTGGCTGGCCCGATCGGGCAGGTCGATGTTTGCGTTTCAGCGGGACTGTTTCCGGGCGGTGATTCAGGGACAGGACGGCATGCTGAATGCCCCCACAGGGTCGGGCAAGACCCTGGCCATCTGGCTTCCCTTTGCGGCCCGGGCGCTGGCCGATGAAGCCGTGAGATCGGGCGATGACAGCACTGCACAGGACAGCGATGTCCGGCAGACAGCTACAGTGGAGCCCCTCTCCGGGTCGCAGGAGCACCCTGCCACAACGCAGGCTAAACGAACCCGCACGAAAACCCGAAAAGGCATCCGGCTGCTGTGGATAACCCCCCTGCGGGCCCTGGCCCGCGATACAGAATCGGCCCTGCAGGAATCGGCCCGCGGACTGGGACTACCCTGGACGGTGGCCCGTCGCACCGGCGACAGCTCCGCGGCCGACCGCACGCGTATGCGAAACACCCCGCCGGAAGTTCTGATCACTACCCCGGAGACCCTGCATATCCTGCTGAGTCAGCGAACCTGGCCCGGGCTCTTCGCAAATCTTGAAGGCGTGGTCGTAGACGAATGGCACGAGCTTATGGGTACCAAACGAGGTGTTCAGACCGAACTGGCCGTCAACTGGCTGAAAACCTACCGTCCGCAAGTGCAGCTCTGGGGCATTTCTGCCACCCTGGGTAACATGGATGAAGCCAAACGCGCCCTGGGACTGCCATCCGGGGCGATTACCATCAAAGCCGACCTCCGCAAAGACGTGCGTGTGCACACCCTGCTGCCCGATCACATCGACCAGTTCCCCTGGGCCGGACATATCGGGCTGAAACTGCGCGACCGGGTGGCCGACATCGTACGGTCGTCTACATCTACCCTGCTGTTTACCAACACCCGCAGCATGACAGAAATCTGGTATCAGCAGCTGCTGGATGCGGCCCCGGATCTGGCCGGGAAAATGGCCATTCACCACAGCAGCCTGGGCAGAGACCTGCGCGAATGGGTGGAGCAAGCCCTGCACGGCGGACAGCTGCAGCTGGTCATCTGCACCTCCAGCCTGGACCTGGGCGTTGATTTTGCGCCGGTGCAGACCGTCATCCAGGTGGGCTCGCCCAAGGGAGTAGCCCGCTTCCTGCAGCGTGCCGGCAGAAGCGGTCATCAGCCCGGCGCCGCGTCAACCATCTATTTCCTGCCCACCCATGCCCTTGAAATCCTGGACTCGGCGGCCCTGCAGCAGGCGCTTCGGCAGGAACATCTGGAAAGCAGGGAGGCGTTGAACAAGCCCCTGGACGTGCTCGTGCAATTCATCACCACCCTGTCCACGGGCATCGGGTGCAACCCGGAGCAGACGTTTGATGCCGTACGCTCAACCCACACCTACCGGTCGCTCACGCGGGATGAATGGGACTGGGCCGTGTGGTTTCTGACCACCGGCGGACAGGTACTGCAGCACTATGACGAGTATGCCCGGGTGCAGCGCGCCGATGACGGAACCCTGCACGTGGTGGACCGCAGGACCGCCATGCGCCATCGCTTGTCGATCGGCACCATCACCTCCGACACCAGCCTGAGCGTCAAATTTTTGAAGGGTGGTCGCATCGGCAGTGTTGAAGAGTCCTTCATTGCCCGGCTGCGACCCGGCGATGTGTTTCTGTTTGCCGGCCGGTATCTGGAATTTGTGCGATTGAAAGACCTGACCGTGCTGGTCCGCAAATCGGGTGCCACCACCGGAGCCGTCAGCCGGTGGATGGGTGGCAGGATGCAGCTCTCCTCCCGGCTGGCCGGCCACATCCGCGCTGTACTAGAGCGACTGGCCCTGGGCAACCACAGCGGTGCCAGCCCGGAAGAGGCCGCCCTGATGCCCCTGCTGCACAAACAGGCGGAGCGGTCGCACCTGCCCGCTGCCCATGAACTGCTGATTGAACAGATCCGAACCCGGGAAGGCTGGCACCATTTCTTCTACCCCATTGATGGTCGCGCCGTGCACGAGGGGCTGGCATCGCTCATCGCCTGGCGCATCAGCCAGCGCATGCCCATAAGCTTCTCTATCGCCATGAACGACTATGGCTTTGAACTGCTCTCCGACCAGCCGGTACCACAGGAAGTACTCTGCGACACCGCATTGTTCACCGAAGAAAATCTGGATGAGGACATCCGCAAGGGGATTAACGCCTCGGAAATGGCCAAACGGCAATTTCGGGAGATTGCCCGTGTGGCAGGGCTGGTGTTTCAGGGGTTTCCCGGCCGACAGCTCCAAAACCGTCACCTCCAGGCCAATTCCGGCCTCCTTTTTGATGTATTTGAGCAGTATGAACCCGGTAACCGGCTCATTGCACAGGCCTACGATGAAATCATGCGCCACCAGGTTGAAACCGAACGACTGGCCGCCACCCTGCGTCGCGTCCGCGAGGGCCGCATCGTGCTGACCTTTCCCGACCGCTTTACCCCGTTCAGCTTTCCCATCATGGTTGACCGGTTGCGCTCCCGGCTGAGCAGCGAAAAAGTAGAAGACCGCATCCGTAAAATGTACGCCAAACTCACCGAATAATGCGCATTACCCAATCCGGACAAACCTTTCATCTGTTGGCTGAGCGGGCTCTGTATTGGCAGGAGGAGCAAATTTTACTGCTGGCTGATACCCATTTCGGCAAGACCGGCACGTTCCGGCAATCGGGATTGCATCTGCCGGAAGGTCCGGATCAAAGCGGAACAGCACGCCTCGACCAGCTTCTGCATAAATGGAATCCGAAACGTTGCATCATTCTGGGCGACTTTTTTCACAGTTCGATGAACCATAACTGGAAGGGCGTCGCAGCCTGGACCGCCTCGCATGCACGCGCAGGCCGTCCCCTGGAATTGATTCCCGGCAACCACGACATCCTGCAGCACCGGGATTACGAAGAGGCCGGCATCCGCCTGCTGGATCCGGTGACGGTACTCGGTCCGCTCCGGCTGGTTCATGAACCTCCCAACGGGGAAACGGCGGCAGACGGGGTATACACCCTGTGCGGACACCTGCACCCCGGTATCCGGCTGGAGGGTAAGGGCAGGCAGCGCATGACCGTACCCTGTTTCCTGTTTGGTGAGCATACCGGGGTGCTGCCCGCCTTCGGCGGTTTTACCGGCTTGCATGTGATCCGCCCCTGCAGCACCGACCGCATCTATGTTCCGGTAGCTGAATCGGCCGAATCAGGCGGAAAAGGCAGCGTACTTGCAATAAATCAGTCAAGGAAACCGTAATCAGGACGATAACCGTCATACGTAAAAATCGGATGGTCTTGCTGATATAATTGGTAACTTGTCGGAACAGCCTGGGGCGTGTTTTGAACATTATATCGGCTGCGTAGTTTACGGGCATGCAGGCCCGGGGGCAACTGTAATCGGAGCGGGTATAACCCTCGGGATATCCCTGCTTTTGGCCTATGTGCTGACCCGAATTTTACTGTCCTACAAGTGTACTTTACTGATATTATTGCACATACAGAACCTATGAGTGTTTCGCATAATCCCACTGAGCAACTGTTCAAAGCCGTAGTACGGCATTTCAGGGATGCCATTTTAATTATCAAGACTCCGGACAAACACGAGGAAGACCCGGAGATTGTCTTTGCCAATGAGCAGATTACCGCGCTGACAGGGTTTACACCGGCTGAACTCGTAGGTCAGTCGCCGCGGCTGCTGAACGGACCGGACACGGATCCGGTCAAACTGGAGCAGATTCACAAGGCCATCGTCAACCGCGAAACCTACAGCACCGAACTCAAAAACTACCACCGGAACGGGAAGTCATACTGGGCAGAAATCACGTTGACCCCTATCTGCACGGATGACGGTATCTGTACCCACTACTTGTCTGTAAACCGGGACATCACCGAGGAACGGCGCGTCCGCAACACCCTGCTCATGCAGTCCTCCGTACTCGATCAGGTTGAAAATGCCATTGTTGTACTTGACAAAGACCGTAAGGTCATCTATTGGAATGCGTCTGCCGAGCAGTTGTATCAATACAATGCCGAGGAAATGGTGGGCACCCGAACCATCGGCAAGCTCACCTGGCCGGCCGACCGTCACATTACACAGAAAGCCATCCGTCAAATCCTCGCCAAAGGTCAGTGGCAGGGCGAAATCCGGCTTCGCCGCAAAGACGGTTCGCACTTTCCGGCCCTGGTCAGCAACCGCATCCTGCTCAACGAAGACAAGGAAATCATCGGTTATATAGGCGTGAGCACGGATATTACCTACCAGAAGCAGATTCAGTCCGAGCTGGAAGACTCCCTGCATGAAAAAGAGGTACTCCTTAAAGAAATTCACCATCGGGTAAAAAACAACATGCAGGTGATCTCCAGCCTGCTTTTCCTGCAGTCGATGCAGTCTGACGATCCCCTCGTACAGGAAATACTGGTTGAAAGTCAGAACCGGGTGCGGTCGATGTCGATGGTACACGAAAAGCTGTACCGGTCCACGAATTTATCGCGTATTGCCTTTGACGACTACATCCTGGAGCTGACCAGCGACCAGATGAATACCTGGGTTGGGAAAAACTCCGTCATTGAAAAGCACTTCGACCTGGACTACGTCGAAATTGACATCGACAAAGCCATTCCCTGTGGTCTGCTGATCAATGAACTCATCAGTAACGCATTGAAACACGGTCTGAAAAACCACACCACCGGCAATATCTGGCTGTCTTTGAAAAAACAGGACGATGTAGTGCGCATCACCGTGGCCAACGACGGGAATCCGCTGCCCGATGGATTTACCCTGGAACACACCGAGACCCTGGGTATGCAGCTGATCGATTCGCTTACGCGGCAGCTGGATGGTTCACTCACCTTCCGGCAGCGACCGCACACCATTTTTGAGCTGGAATTCAGCCAGTAAGCTGCCCGGCGGGTATTCCGGTGGCCGGTGACATGGCTTGTGTGGCTATAACAGGCTTTCGCAACTACAGCAGGCTTGTGTGGCTTTAGCAGACTTGCGCAACTACAGCACGCTTGTGTGGCTATAACAGACTTGCGCAACTACAGCAGGCTTGCGCGGCGGGGCTGAAACCAACGGCTACGCTTTTCCCGGTCCCGGGCACATAATTCTCCTGCCGAGTCCGTACTTTGTGCTTATAACCATCGCACAAATTCATACCTCATGGCAAAGAAAATAGGACTAGCACTCGGCGCCGGATCGGCACGGGGGCTTTCGCTCATCGGCGTACTCAAAGCCTTCCGTGAATCGGGGATCCGGCCGGAATTTGTAGCCGGAACCAGTATAGGCTCCATGATGGGGGCGGTGTATGCGGCCGGAAACCTGGATGCCGTTGAGGAGCTCATGCGTCACATCACCCTGGGCAAAATGGCCAACTACCTAGACTTCACCATTCCCCGGCAAGCGCTCATGGAAGGTGACAAGATCATGGGCCTCCTGCATGAAATCATCCCGGTGAGTGATTTCAGTGAGCTGGACATCCCCTTCAGTGCCGTAGCCTGCGACATTCACACCGGGCAGCAGGTCGTCCTCAGCTCCGGCGATGTACATACCGCGGTGCGAGCCAGCATCTCCCTGCCCGGAATTTTCATGCCGGTACGGCACAATGATATGTGGCTGGTTGACGGCGGACTGGTCAATCCGGTTCCGGTAAGTGTGGTTCGGGAGCAGGATGTAGATCTGGTTATTGCCGTCGACCTGAACAATGATGTGCTGGATGCAAACGGTCGCAAAAAACTGAAGGCATCCGAAAAACAGGGTAAAGGAACCAAAAAAATTAAGGCCGAGTCCTCGCCGCAAGAAGCCTCGGACGTGCAGGCTCTTGTGGGTAAACACACACCCAACTGGATTATGGGCGCACTGGGCAGCCGGTTTAAGTCGATGGAGCGCTCGGTCAAAGACACCTTCGGCCGATGGATTGACGATGAAGACAAGGCGGAAAAAGCGGCCGGAAAAGGTCCCTCCATCTTTGATGCCCTCGCCTTCTCCATTGATATCATGACTGTACAGATAACCCGTCGCAATTTCGAAACCCATCCGGCCGACCTGTACATCAATCCCGCAGTCGGGCACCTGGGTCTGTTCGCCTATGACGAGGGCGGTCCCACCATCGATGATGGCTATGAACGGGCGATGCGGCTGATTGAGCAGGAAAAGCTGGCGGACTAAACTAGCAGCCAGGCCAGATACCCCACATACGTGGCCAGCAGCAGCCCCCCCTCCAGTCGATTGATTTGATAGCCGAGGCGCATCATAGGCCAGATCAGCAGGGTCAGACCGAGCATCATCCCCAGGTCCACCAGCCCGAATCCGCTGCTGTCGAGCGGATGAATCAGGGCCGTAATCCCGAGAATACTCAGCAGGTTAAACACATTGGAGCCGATGATATTCCCCACGGCGATATCGGCTTCTTTCCTGATAGCCGCCACGGCCGAGGTGGCCAGTTCCGGCAGGCTGGTACCCACCGCCACGATGGTGATTCCTATCACCGCCTCGCTGATGCCCAGCAGCCGGGCAATCTGCACCGCGCCGGTAACCAGCATCTCTCCCCCCGCCACCAGCAATGCAAGTCCCAGGACGATGAGTCCCCAGATTTTAGCCGTACTCATTTCGGCGACGGTGGCATCCGGCTCCTCCACCAACTGATGAACCAGTTCTTCGGGCAGGGTGCGGGTGCGACGGATATTGTACACGATGTAGGCAATGAGTCCCGAAAAAAGTATCGCTCCTTCAATCCGGCCGATGCTGTCGTTGATGATGAACATGGAGGCGGCCAGGGTGATGCCAATCATCAGGGGCACATCCATCCGAAGCAGTGATTTATGAATGAGCAGGGGACGAATGATGGCAGCCAGTCCCAGAATCAGGGCAATGTTGGCGATATTGGAACCGATGACGTTCCCGATGGCGATGGCGCTGTTTCCGGCAATGGTAGCCCGGACGCTGACCACCAGTTCGGGCGCGCTGGTTCCGAATGCAACCACGGTAATACCGACTATCAGGGGTGTGAGTCCCAGTTTCAGGGCCAGCGCACTGCTGCCGTCAACAAGTTTGGCAGCACCAAAGGTGAGCAGGACAAAACCGGCAATGAGCAACAGAACAGGAATGAGCATGGCGTTGGGTAGTGGGTTCGGATCGATCGGGTTGTAACGGAAGAAAAACGGCTGAAAATGAGCACAAAGTTACCGTTATTCCGCATCCTTTAAAAAGCTCATCATCACTTGATCAGCGTTATTTGCTGGTGAATCCGTTCAGAGGGCGTTGTGAGCTGAACCAGGTACACCCCGCTGGGAAGATGGGCTGCATCCAGCCGGAAAGTGTGTTCGCCGGCGGGAAAGTCGCCGCTGGCCAGGATGCTCACCGGCCTGCCCAGTACATCGATGACCTGAAGCTGCAGGGTGGTGGGCTGGTCCAGCCCGACGCGGATGCGGGTGGTGGCGTTGAAGGGATTGGGGTACGACGATAACAACCGGGTTTGGTTGGGCATAGCGCTATCCTGCATGGTTTCGGTCGATGTCAACGTTGTCCGTGTTTTCAGCCGGACATCTATCACAGCGCACCCGTCTGCGTCGGGACGAAGCAGGGCGGAATCCAGCACCAGTGCGGCGTCTGGTGCAAGCTGGTGCTCGTTGTTACCGGCATCCCACAAGGTGAGCGTAACCGGCATGCTGCCTCCCAGGCTGATTTCAGCGGGCGCATCGCCCGATATGCCGCAAAGCTTCAGCTGTGCCCGGGTGCCCTGCTCAAAGTCAGCGGGCGGACGGACATCCCAGGCCAGATGGCGCTCGTCTGCGGTTGTGCGGGGCGATTCGTTGTGGATGATCAACCGTGAGCTCAACTCCGGAGCGTTGACGGCCAGGGTTGCGGCGCGGTCGATATCCAGCAGGTCGTAGCCGGTGTGGGCACGGTCATCGGCAATGAATTTCAGGGTGGTGGACGGCGGTGGAGCTTCGCCCGGAGCGGTTGAGGGTTGGCGCACGGTTATGGTCGCGAAGGGAGCCGGTTCGCGATGTTTGCCGAATAAGGGCGGGGTTGCACCCTGCAAGAGCTGGTCGCGACGAAAACGGAGGGTGGCCGGATCAGCGCCTGCCTCGCGCTGCATGAAAAAACCGGAGAACGGTGCAATATGGGCCGGACCATCACCCAAATCCAGTTCCGCGCTGAAATACACAAACCCGGAGGTGTCGCCGGCGGTGCCGGAAGCCGTGGAGGCATCCGGATTCCACAGGGCGATGCCCGGTCGAACCCCGGCGCTGGCGGTGTAGGTCTGCGCCCAGTCGAGCGTGGCTTCGTAGGGGTTACCGGCCAGGTACCAGTCGGTCACGCCGGACAGGTCGATGTCGGTATTGCCGGCCGGGGCGCCGTGGGTAAACCAGGTACCCGGAAGCCAGGTCCGTTCGGGCAGTCCGGACGGGTTGTCGGGGTAGATGTAGAAGAGGTAGCCGCGACCGGCCTGGAAGGTGCCGCCGGAGGCCGGAACAGGTTCGTAGGTGGCCGTGGCGGCATCGAACTGCCACAGATTGGAGGTAGTTCCGGTGTAGGTGGACCAGGTTGCATCGGGGCCGCCCTGGGTGAAAAAGTAGGGGTTCAGCGATGCGTAGGGCAGGTCCGTGTACGGAGCGCTGATCACCCGCCACCCCGCCTCCGCCAGCGTAAACCTTCGCAGGTGCAGTTCGGCCGGCCCGGCAAACAGGCTGAACGACTGTCCTTCAGCCGGGAGGGTACCCTTATGCTGCACGGTCACCGTATACGTGCCGGCCGGGGGAGCATCCACTACCACCATCTCCACCGGATCAACCACATTATCCCCGCGCGACGCCCCCGCCGAAGGCGCGTCCGGATCCAGCACCCAGGGCAGCCGCGTCACCCCATCCGGACCCGTAACCCGCACATCCAGATCGTGCTCCAGCACCGGGGTGCGATTATTCAGCACCGAAGGCGAGTCCGAAGTCAGGGGCGTGCCCGGCGGATCCGTCCAGGCCAGGGTCACGTGCAGAGGCGACCGCCCGTCGGCATGCAGGGTGTAGCTGCGGGTGCCACCGTTCGGCACCGTGCCCTCCACATGCAACACCTGTCCCGCACCCCGCCCCGCCGCCTCCAGGTAGCGCAAGGCTCCGCCCCCGTCCAGCAGTCCGAAGCCATAGTCATAGTCCGGACCGTCCGTGCCCCCCGCCGGTCGGGCGGTATGGATAAACAAGGCCTTATACGTTGACGCCAGCGGCGCGCGCGACCAGTGGCGCTGATAGAGCTCCTGCACCAGCGCGGCGGTTCCGGCCGCCACGGCCGCCGCCGAAGAGGTTCCCCCGGCCGTGGTATAATCGGTGTCGGCGGCGGCCCCCGGCGTCACCTCCACACCGGATAATGCCACCAATTCCGGCTTGACCCGCCCGTCATCGGCCGGTCCCCGACCGCTGGTCGGGCTCAGGGTTACCGATCCCGGACCTTCATACGCGGTGCCCGTGAGCCCGGCGCTGCCTACGGTCAGTACGTTCTTCGCCAGTGAGGCATAGCTCAGACTGCCGCCGCTATCCCCATCCAGATTACGGACCGCATCGCTCACCTCCCACGAATCCGTGCCGTAGTTGTACACCCAATGGTCGACCGGCTGGGTGGCCGGACCAAAACCGTGCTGGTTACCTGCCGCCTTAACCAGCAGTAATTCAGGTTGGGCGTACGCCAGGCTGTCCCACCGGGCCGAGCGCGGGGCATAGTACCCGAAAACATAATCCTCGGTGGCGGAGTAATCGGTAGTACCGGCCCAGGTCCAGGTCACATCGGGTCGCGCATCCGCATCGATGGCCACCTCCAGCCATCCGGCCGAATAGGTGTAGGGATGAAATCCAATGCGCAGTCCCTCCGCCGCAGCGGTTGCCATGGATGCCACTTCACGATCGCTTCCGGCGAGCCAGGCCTTCAGGCTTGCCGAGGGCGCCATGCCCCGGGCTTCGGCATCGACCCCGGCTGCCATCACGGTTCCGGCCATGTTGGTAGCGTGTTTGTTCGGCGAAAGGACGTCAGTCTCCTCGTAGGTAACCCGGGTGCCGAATTCCACGTGGGTAGTCCGGGGCGGACCCACATCCCACAGGCCAACCGTAACGCCGCTTCCGCTGAGTCCGAGCTGCAGGAAGCCGCCGGTGCGCGCCTCCGCAAGGCCCGATTGTCGGGCGAGGGATTCGTTGGCCGGCACGAGGTGATTGGTTAGCAGGGTCGGGGGCACCCGGTCGCAGCAGGGGTCATGCCTCCCGGGTTCCGGGCGACCCGATTCCGGCAACAGCTGTGAAGACTGACCCGATTCCGGCAGCGCCACCATCGCCGCTCCCCCCGGGTACTCCAGGTGCCACCCCGCCCGGGGCGTGTCCATCGCAGACCGGGGCTCACCGGGACCCTCCGGCCACAGCCATACCCCTGCCAGCGCAAGCAGCAACGCTGCGATGGTGAGGCTGTACGCCGTTGTAAACCAGTGGTATTTGCCGGACATTCGGGTTAAAAACTTTTTACCGCCGCAGGTAGTTGCCGGTTTGGATTCAAGGGAAAATAACTGTTAGTTAGCAAAATTGTCTGCGTAACCTTAACACAACCGGGTCATTTATGTTTGAACAGATTAGTCTGTCCGGCCGGCGATATGCCGGCGCGGTCGCCTTGCTTGTTTTTTTGTGGCTGCAACCCGTTGCACACACCACAGCATCCGCAGCTGCAATCCCGAACGGAACCCATGAAATAGCGGCCACAGCTCCGGCGCATTCCTTCGAGGCTCAACCTGCCCAAACCCGGGCCCAGTCCGACCCGGCCTTAGCACCCGCCACCGACACCACCCTCATCCAGCTGACCGACCTGCTCCAACTCTATCAGCTCGGCAGCGTCACCTACGCCCCGGACGGCCGTCACATCGCCTTCACCACCACCTCGGTCGTGGAACAAGACGACCCCCTCCGACCCTACACGTATCGCACACGCATCTGGCTGGTACCCACCGATGGCAGTGCTCCGGCCCGGGCGCTCACCGGCGATCGCCAAAATGCCTCCCAGCCCGCCTGGCATCCATCCGGCGAGCACCTGGCCTTCGTTCGTTCCGTTGACGGTCAGTCGCAGATCATGCTGCTATCGCTCAACGGCGGGGAGCCCCGCGCCCTGACCAACGCCGAAAACGGAGCCTCCTCCCCGGTCTGGAGTCGGGACGGAACCCGGCTGCTGTTCTCCTCGTCCGTTTCCATGGCCTCGCTGTTGTCGAGCACCGACTTCGCCGGCGGTCCGGACTGGAGTACCGAGCGGGGCGGACTGGATCAGGCCTCATCAACGACCGCATCTGGCGCCCGGGACACCAACCACACAACCGGACAGGGCGGAAATAACGCATCCGGCGCTGCCGGAACGGGCTCAAACGGCGCGGCAGACAACGCCGCCGCTGAGCCCCAGCCCAATCCCGACGGCACCCTCGCTGAAATCCGTGCCTGGCTCCACCAAAATGCCGCACAAGACAATCCACGCGTGCTGACCCGGCTGAATTTTCAGGGCGAAACCGACCTCGAGGCGCAAATGCGTTTTTCCCATCGCTATATCATCGATGTCGATGTGGATGATCACAATGCCGCAGCGCAGTCGGGCACCGCTATCACAGCCGGCTATACGAGCTGGGGTGGCGGGAGCTGGAGCGCGGATGGTGCCCACGTCTACCTGCACACCTCCGCCGATATCCCCGTCGATGAGGAAGGTCGGGCCGCGATGGGGGCCGATGGACAGACCCACCCCGACCGACTCAACCGAAACCGGATCTTCCGCGTGGCGACCGATGGAAGCGGCGAGATTACCCTCGTTGCAGACATGCAGGATTTCAGCGTGGCCAACCCGCAGGTATCTCCCGATGGAACCCATATCGCGTTCACATCCTCCGACCAGCGCGACCTGGGCTACGCCCAGACGGAAATCCACGTCATGCGCATCGATGGAAGCAATGCCCGGGCGCTGTCCGCCAGCATCGACCGCTCGGCGGGCAGCCTGCAGTGGTCGGACGACAGCCGGCAGGTCTATTTCACGGCCAACAGTGACGGAGGCACCCTGTTGTATCGGTCGGGGATAACCCCGGGTCGCGGACAGTCCACACCCACGGTGCAGTCGCTCACCGCGGTAACGGAAGGCATCCGCAGCTTCGATATACATGGCAATCAGGTCGCTTTTGTGCGCACCGCCATCGAAAACCCCTTCGAGCTGTACAGCGCCCGACTGGCAACGGGCCGGAACGTCCCGGCTGACCGACTGTTGGGTGATCGCACCGTGCTGACCGATTTCAACTACCGCTGGCTGGAAGGCAAGCAGCTGAGTCGGCCCGTGCGCGGGGTGACCGACTCGGACGGCTTTCCCGTGGAGTACTGGATCATGGAGCCCACAGTGCGCGAGGCGGGGGAAACTTATCCCCTCATGCTCCAGATTCACGGCGGGCCGTCGGCCATGTGGGGACCGGGCGAGGCCTCGATGTGGTTCGAATTTCAGTATCTGGCCGCGCGCGGATATGGCATTGTCTACAGCAATCCTCGTGGTTCGGGCGGGTATGGGCGCGATTTTCAGTATGGCAACTACCAGGACTGGGGGTTCGGTCCGATGCGCGATGTGCTGGCCGCCACCGACCGGGCCATGGAGCTGGACTGGGTTGACACCGACCGGATGGTCGTGACCGGAGGTTCCTACGCCGGCTATCTGACCGCCTTTATCATCGGCCACGACCACCGGTTCAAAGCTGCCTTCGCCCAGCGCGGCGTATACGATCTGCATACGTTTTTAGGCGAGGGGAATGCCTGGCGACTGGTTCCGAATCATTTCGGCGGGTATCCGTGGGAGTCGGCCGAGGTGGACTCTGTGCTGCGTGCCAATTCGCCCATGACCTACGTCGGGCAGATTCGCACGCCCCTGCTCATCAAGCATGGCGATGTGGACCTCCGCACGGGTGTCATCCAGAGCGAGATGATTTACAAGGCCCTGAAAATCCGCGGACAGGATGTGGAATACGTGCGGTATCCGCGCGCCAGCCACGAGATGTCGCGCAGCGGGGAGCCCCTGCACCGGCTGGACCGGATTTTGCGAATTTATGAGTACTTTGAGCGCCATGTTGGCGAGTAGCCCCGATTTTATCCAAACCTAACACGAACACCAATACCGAAACCATGATACAAAAACTTAGTCTGCTGCTGCTGACCGTGCTGATGGGCGCTGGTCTGGCCACAGCCCAGGACCGTCCCGTGGCCTTCACCGGGGCCACGGTCTACCCCATCAGCTCCCCTCCCATTGAAAACGGCGTGGTGGTAGTGCATAACGGCGTCATCACGGCCGTAGGCGACGCCGGCACCCGCATCCCGTCCGATGCCGAGCGTGTAGATGCCACCGGCAAAATCATCATGCCCGGACTGGTTGATACCCACTCGCACATCGGGGGCGGCGACGGTGGTGACGGCACTTCGGCCATCCACCCGGATGTGCGCATTGTGGATGCCATCGATGTCTACAGCGATACCTTCCGCAAGGCCCGCACCGGCGGGGTAACCACCGTCAACGTCATGCCCGGCAGCGGCCACCTGCTCAGCGGTCAGACCGTGTACCTCAAGCTGCGCGAGGCCAGCACCATCTATGACATGCTCTTCGACACCGATATCACCAACGGGATGACCGGCGGCATCAAGATGGCCAACGGAACCAACTCCCTGCGCAGCGCTCCCTTCCCTGGAACCCGCTCGCGCAGTGCGGCCATGATGCGCGACCTGTTCGTGCGGGCCCAGCATTACCAGCAGCAGGTAGCCCGTGCCGGGGGTGATCCGGACAAAATGCCCGCGCGCGACTTGCAGATGGAAGCCATGGTGGAAGTCCTGGAAGGTCGACGCATGGTCCATTACCACACCCATCGCCATGACGACATCCTCACCATCCTCCGGCTCAAAGAAGAATTCGGTTTTCGCGTGGTGCTCCATCACGTAAGTGAAGCCTGGCGGGTGGCCGAAGAGATCGCCGAGGCCGGCGTGGGCAGCTCCATTATTCTGCTCGATTCCCCCGGCGGGAAGCTGGAAGCCATGAATATTCGCATGGAGAACGGCAAAGCCCTGGAAGATGCGGGCGCCGATGTAGCCTTCCATACCGATGACAGTATTACCGATTCCCGACTGTTCCTGCGCATGGCGGCCTTTGGCGTACGCGCAGGGATGTCGCGCGAGAAGGCGCTTGAAGCCCTCACCATTGCCGGGGCGCGCATGCTGGACATGGAAGACCGGGTGGGTTCGCTGGAGCGGGGCAAAGATGCCGACCTGATCATCCTCAGCGGCGATCCCTTCAGTGTGTACACCTTCGTGGAGCAGACCTGGATTGAAGGCATCAAGGTATACGACCGCGCCGAGCCCGACCAGCGGGTGTTCAACACCGGCGGATGGGAAGTCTTCCGCGGCGAGTTTTTTGATCACTACAGCACCGATGCCAACTAAAGGAGTATGTTCATGAATACATCGAAATCATTTTCTTCAAACCGCGGCGGTGCAAACAGTGACGCGCGGTCCGGGGCTGGTTCAGCCCAAAGCACATGTTCACATTTTGTGATGTTCGGTTCACCTGTAACCGGAACGAAGTCCCGTTTTTCACAGCGCAGCTTCCGGGCTGCCGGGGTGCCTGCGGGCCTGCTCAGCGCCCTGATGCTGGTCGCGATGCTGCTGTTTTCGGGGGTCGATGACGTCCGTGCCCAGACCTATGCCATACAGGGCGACATCGTCTACACCATGGCCGGTGAACCCATCGCCAATGGGGTCGTACTGGTACGCGACGGGAAAATCGACCGGGTGGGTCCGGCCAACGCGGTGCGTATCCCTTCCGGCGTAGAGGTAGTACAGGCGCGGATCGTCACCCCGGGGTTCATCGATGCGCACTCGGTAGTGGGACTGGCCGGCGCGCTGAATTCCCCGCACGATCAGGATCAGCTCGAGCGGTCGAATCCGTTTCAGCCGGAGCTGCGGGCCATTGATGCCTACAACGCCCGGGAGCATCTGGTGGTGTATGTGAGCGATCAGGGCATTACCACCCTGCACACGGGTCACGGTCCGGGCGCCATTGCCAGCGGACAGACCATGATTGTCAAGACCAGCGGCGAAACCGTAAACGAAGCGCTGGTCGACTCCGTGACCATGGTGGCCTTTACCCTGGGTCCGTCGGTGAGCCGGAATTACAGCCAGGTAGGCTCGCGTTCGCGCACCATCGCCATGCTTCGGGCGGAATTTATCAAAGCCCAGGAGTATAAGCGAAAGGTAGACGAAGACGGGGGGGATCCGGCGAAGATGCCGGCCCGGAACCTGAAAATGGAGACCATGATGGCCGTGCTGAACGGGGAGATCCGCGCTATGATCACCGCCCAGCAGGTCACTGAAATCCTGGCCGCGCTGCGACTTCAGGAAGAATTCGGGTTCGACCTCGTGCTGGATGGGGCGGCCGAAGCCTACCTGGTGCTCGACCAGATCAAAGCGGCCGGCGTTCCGGTGCTGCTGCATCCTCCGATGGTCCGCACTACCGGTGAGACGGTGAATGCCAGCTGGGAGACCGCTGCCAAATTGCACGAAGCCGGGATTCCCTTCGCGTTTCAGGCGGGTTTCGAAGGCTATGTGCCCAAGACGCGCATTGTGCATTACGAAGCCGCCATCGCCATAGCCAATGGTCTGCCCTACCTGGCCGGACTGGAAGCCATCACCATCGGCTCGGCCCGAATTCTGGGCATTGACGATCGCGTGGGCTCGCTGGAGCGGGGCAAGGATGCGGATATTGCCCTGTTCAACGGCGACCCGTTCGAGTTCCTGACCAGCACCACCGGGGTGATGATCAACGGACAGTGGGTAGTAGAGCCGGAGTAAGCGGTTCAAATCGACCGCGCTTCTGCAGATTTTCGTGGGTAGCCTGTCGCTCCAATGCTTTGGCAATGCTTGGCGACAGGCTTTTTTTATGGCTGGTATTGATCAGTGATGAGTCCGCGGGGCAATCGGGTTGGGATGGGCGTATAACCCCGAATTGAGCCAGCCATATAACCCCGGATTGAGCCAACCATAAAAAAACCACCCTGCTTTGGCAAGCCGCGGCAGGGTGGCACTTCTCAGGTAGCATTGACAGTTGCAACTAAGCAACTGCACTTTCAATAACTAGTGAAAGTTGTGAATCGTTCACATTGAGCGCGATTTTCTTTTCTTCCTTAGGCGATTGCAGGGCATGAAGTTATCGTCGGGCCGGCGATTTGGGCTCCTTTTTTTCTGAAAAAAGAGGGGTTACAGGAGATGTAAAGCAACAAACTCCCCACCGTCTTTTGCGCATCAACCGGAGGTTTTCAAGACAGTTACCCATATTTTATGACATAAAAATCATATATTTGCCTATATTTTATGACAAAAATGCGCTTTTTTTGCCTATTTTTTATAACATAAAATAAAACAACGTATCTTTAACGCATTGTAATTCAACAAATTAAGTAAGAATAAAACACACCGACTGGACCCACCGATTTCATGGAAATCCAACGCCACCTTTTACGCTTTCTTACTACATGGAGAACGTCAGCAGAACGCAAACCGCTCATTCTGCGCGGAGCCCGGCAGGTTGGAAAAACAACGCTGGTGAACACCTTCGCCCAACAGTATCCCCGCAGCATAACACTCAACCTCGAACGTACGCAAGACCGTGCATTATTTGCGGCTACCGACGATGTTCGCCTCATCCGCGACAAGCTGTTCCTGGAGCATCAAATACAGCCCGATGAGCAGGTACTGCTATTCATCGATGAAATCCAGGAGTCGCCCGATGCAATCAAACTGCTCAGGTACTTCTATGAAGACCTTCCGGAGCTCCATGTCATCGCGGCCGGATCCCTGCTGGAATTCGCCCTGGGAGCGGTGGCCAATTTCCCGGTCGGAAGAGTTCAGTTCCTGTGGATGCATCCGGTGAATTTCAGTGAATACCTGCTAACCAAAAATCCATCCCTGCACAAAGAACTTCAACAAATTCCCGTGCGGGATGCGGCTCATTCCCTGCTTCTGCGTGAATTTCATGCGTACGCTATTGTCGGGGGGATGCCCGAGGCCGTGAAAAAATTCCTGGTTGACCAGAACATGGCCGGCATCGCATCCGTGTACTACAGTATATGGGAAACCTACAAGGCCGACATCCCAAAATACGCCTCCGGCAAAACCGAACGGGAGAACATCGCCCTGATTTTGGATCATGCAGCCGGCTACATCGACCAGCGGGTCCGTTTTGAAAACTTTGCCAACAGCGGACGAAAATCCCGGGAAGTTGCACAGGCATTTCAGGCGCTGGACCGCGCTAAGGCGATTCAACTCCTGTATCCGGCTACACAAACGGAGCCTCCCCTCACACCCAACCTGCGCAGATCTCCCCGCCTGCAGTTTCTGGATACCGGTCTGGTTAATCATATCCTGAATATTCAGGGTAACATGCTGATCATGGACGACCTCAACGCAGCCTACAAGGGTGCTATTATTCCGCATCTGGTAACCCAGGAACTGCTTTCTACACAAACCATGAGCATCAATAAACCCATGTTTTGGGTTCGGGAAAAAATCAGCGCATCCGCCGAGGTAGACCTGGTTGTAGTTAGGGGTGGTCTGGCCATACCCGTTGAAATCAAGTCCGGTAAAAAAGGGACATTACGTTCGCTGCATACCTACATTGAGATGACCCCACATAACCTCGCCATTCGCATGTACGCCGGACCGGTGCGTGTGGAACATCACACGACCAACCTGAACAGGAAACCATTTATTCTTCTGAATTTACCCTATTATTTAGGTACACAGCTTGAACAATGGGCCGACTGGTTCATCGAATCCTATGCACGTTAAACTCAGTTCCTGAATCAAAAAAGATGAAATTACTGGATGCATACGTTACTACCTCGTTCCTGAATCAACAAACGATGTAGTACTGGATGCCAATAATAATCCCTACCAATCCAATCGGTTAAATTCAAATCCTTCACCCCCATGAAACAACATACTCCCCTGGTACTGGCCGCCGTACTCCTGTTTGCGGTCGGCGGATGTTCCCTGCTGCAGCAAGCCGCCGGAACCGTGCAAATGCCGGAAGTCCGGTACGACTCGATGCAATTCTCCTCGGTGAACTTCGACGGACTGTCGATGAATTTCGGTTTTGAGGTGGATAATCCGAATCGACTCGCTCTGCGCGCAACGGGGTATGAGTATGCGTTTTCGGTGGAAGGAAGCGAGTTTCTGCAAGGCCGCAGCGATGCGGGACTGGAACTGGCGGCCGGGTCGGCCCGGACGGTGCAGATTCCGGTGACGGTGGGATTTCAGGAGCTGTACAACACCGCCGGAGCGCTGGTCCGACAGGATAGCATCGCCTATGAGGTACGTACGGAATTTGTGTTCGACCTGCCCGTGCTGGGTCGGCGTTCGGTGCCGGCTTCGGCCAGCGGCTACCTGCCCGTTCCGCGTATGCCCCGCCTCGCCCTGGAAGACATCGCCGTGCGATCTGTCTCCTTTTCCGGCGCCGAAGTGGTGCTGCAGCTGCGCCTGGACAATCCCAACGCCTTCGGGATGTCGCTTTCAGGACTGGCCTACAACCTGAACGTAGACGGCAGCCAATGGGTCAGCTCGACCCTGCGCGAAACCATCTCCGTGCCGGCCAAAAGTTCACAAAACGTGAATATTCCGGTTCGGCTGGACCTGACCCAGCTGGGGCTCTCGGTGTACCGCATGCTCACCGGATCGCAGTCGTTCACCTACGAAGTAGACGGCAACGGGATGGTTGACCTCGACCTGCCCTTCTTCCCCTCCACCGAGCTTCCGTTCAACCTCAGCGGCAATTACCGGTTCTGAGGCAAGGGTAAAGCCGGTGCTACAGACCTCTTGACATTACCATGATATGTAATTACTTTGTATGCACATTAATTTCCCGTCATGAACACCAAACTTATATCCATCGGCAATTCCAAGGGCATCCGCATACCCAAAGCCATCCTCGAGCAGGCTGGATTGGAGGACGATATTGTCATGACAGTTGAAGACGGAGGGGTCGTCATTCGCCCGGCTGCGAATTCCAGGGCAAGCTGGGGTAAGGCCTTTAAAGAAATGGCTGAACATGAGCACGAGATCCTCCTGGATGAGGACACAACGCCGTGGCGTGTAGACGGAGACGATGAGGAATGGCAGTGGTAGACCGGAAAAAAGCGGTACATCGTTACGAGGTCTGGCTGATAGCGCTTGATCCGACTGTGGGCTCCGAAATGCAGAAAACACGGCCCTGTGTGGTCATTTCACCCGATGAAATGAACGAGCACATCCGCACGGTACTGATCGCTCCGTTAACTTCTTCCGGTAAACGATACCCTACCCGCGTACCGTTGACGTTTCAGGGCAGGAACGGCGAGATAGCTGTTGACCAGATCCGGACCGTTGACAAGTCGCGGCTCCTCAAACAGGTCGGGGATATCGACGCCCCGGTCCGGCAACAGCTCCATCGGGTATTGGATGCTATGTTCAGCCCTTGAGTCCGTAAATCCGCGTGGTGTGCAGCACGACCAGTCCCGCGGCGATGGTGCTGCCGACCGCCAGCTGGGCGAAACTCACCCCGCCATCCAGCAGGAGTCCGAACAGCAACGGCGCCAGGGCTGTGCTCAGCACCATGAACATCGTGAACAGACTCCGGACCTGCCCGATCCGACCCACCCCGTACATTTCGGCGAGGATGGCATTTTTGAATACCATGCCGCTGCCCGTGCTCATCCCCGTACCGAACAGAAACACCGCCGCAGCAGGTAATCCGGGCACCAGCGCCAGTCCGAGGATGCCCAGGGCCATGGGAATCAGATGCACCACGAACAGCGTAGCCGTGTTGTATTTATCAGTCAGCACGCCGCCATACAGTCCGGCAAGGAGTCGGATAAAGCCATAGCCGGCAAACAGATAGGTATACGTGGCAATCGGCCAGCCGCGCGACTCCGCCATCAGATACTGGTAGAAAAAGAATCCGGTGACGGTAAAACTCAGGTAGAACGAGGGGAGCAGGAGCACATAAAAACGCGATTCCTTGAGCATCTGCCAGTAGAAGGCCCGCTTGCCCATGGGGGCTTCGGCCGGTTTTGACGGGGACTGGCCGGTCGGGGCGGAGGCATGATCTGCATTGTGGGTGACCCCGGCAGCCAGACCGGAAGTTGTACCCGAAACGGGCTTACCGGCCCGGGAGGCGACTTCAGTTAGCCCGGGGGCGATGGGTTTCGTTGTTGTATCCATGCTGTCCGCCGTGCCTGCATCGCGCTGGTCGTGCTCATCCGACCGGTCCAGCACCGAGGCAATACCCGAGCGCAGCGCGTCCCACCAGGTCCGGCCCGGCTTCACGGCATCATCCGTGCCCGGCAGCGGCTTGCCGATGCGACCTTTCCCCGGCACATAGTCGAGTCGCTCGACCACAAACAAGGGCATCACCGCCAGCAGCACCAGGGTGAGTCCGGCGGTGGTCATCGCCCCCACCCGCCAGCCGAACGCGGCAATCACCGCCCCCACCAGAATCGGGAAGATCATCTCGCCCACCGAGTAGCCGAGGCTGGAAAAGCTCAGGGCTTTGCCGCGATCCCTGCTGAAATACCGCGACATCGTGCTCAGGGAGATGTGGCTGAGCAGGCCTTGTCCGGCCAGGCGGAGTCCGACCAGCGCCACGAACAGCACGGCCGGGTGCCAGGCCAGGGCCAGGACGACGCAGGCCACGGCCAGCAGCAGCGTAGTCTGGATGGTAAACGGTCGGATAGGTCGGTCGTCAATTACGTGGCCTACGCGCAGCATGATCACCGAGGAGATGACCGTTGCCAGGGCGTAGTACCCGCCGAAAACCGAGTTCGAGAACGCCAAATCGGCCAGGATGAACGGCACGAACAGGGAGATCATGAAAGTCTGGCCGAAGCTGGAGAAGAAGGTGAGCAGGAAACCGAAAAAAACCGGTTCGAAATTTCGTTGGAGGAAGTGGAAGTAGGAGCGCAAAGCGGGGGTTGGGTTGGGGTGATCGGCGCGGGCGTTGCGGGAATTGCAGACCGTACCGGCAACCTCAAATATAAGCATTTTCGAAGGGGGGAATGCATGGTGGAGTTATTCCGGGTTCTGCATCCCGCGGGTTATGTGCGGTTGGGGCGCTTCCAATCCCGGACAAAAAAAAAGGCTGCAGGATGGAAATCCTGCAGCCCCTGGTATCCGTGGCAATGGTATACCGGTTATTTGACGAGCGTCATCCGTTTGGAGAGTACTTGTCCGGCCGCTTCGATGCGGTAGACGTACACTCCGCTCGACAGAGACGAGGCGTCAAAATTCGTAGTGTGGGTTCCGGCGCTCATCTCGCCGTTCACCAGCTCAGCTATTTGCTGCCCTAAAGTATTATAAACCGCCAATCGGACCTGACCGTTCACCGGCAACGAAAAACTTATGGTCGTGGTGGGATTGAACGGATTCGGGAAGTTCTGGGAGAGGCTCAGCTCCGCCGGAAGGTCCGAGGCGATTTCGGAGGAGGTGGTCTCCGCACGACGCACACGAATCAAGAATCGTGCTTCCTGGCTCGTAGTAACCATGGGAGTCAGTTCACGCGATGGGCGCTCTTTAGCAAGCGGAGCATCCAATGTAAACTGATACGCATCTGAATTCAGAACATCGAGGGTTTCACCCGTAACCTGATCAACCAGTTCAACGACCCAGCTCTCCGGAACCGTTGAGCTAAGCTCCCACGACATATCCATCGCTGCTGTTGCGTAGTTTCCACCCTCAACGGCAATAACATACAGCGGGAATTCATACGAGTCAAACTGGCTCGGGAGATTATTGATCAACGCCGACTCATCCCCGATTTTGGTGAACATACTGACGTACGTGTCGGTCAGCGGAGTTAGCTGAAATGCATCATTGGCATCAATACCCGAGCTGGCATCATCGGTAAAGTACAGCGAGGTCATTGACTCCCGACCATTGGCATCTTCAATTCGAAGAGTTACCCGTGGAAGTTCCACTTCTTTCGACAGGAAGGTGGTTGTGGTAGCCGTCTGAGCTGCTGTAGCAACAGATAAGGCGGGGGATGAACCTGTGGCTCGTACCCAGAATCCCTGGAATGGAGCGATGCGGTTGTTGCCCAGATCAGTAACGCCCGAACCGGCTGTACCTGCATCAAAATCGTTATTAAACGTTCTGGCTTGATATGCTCCGGTAGCCGGATTCCACACATAGAAGTAGTTACCGATATTGGTACGGGTCCAGTCGCCGCTATTCCACTCCAGATACGATGGGAATGGGTTACCAACAAGATTCCAACCATTGCCCTCGGCGGCAGTATAGGTCACCGGGAAGCTGAAGGAACCGCTGGTGAATACGTTGGGTGCACCTGCTACGGAGAAGGTTGTGTTGGCATAATCAATAACCGTTCCAGCATTATCACGGTCTCTGCGTTCATAGAGATAGGCGATGTAGCCTCGACCGTTAACAAAATTGCCATCGGTTGGAGCGACGAATCGCATGCTCAATCCTTCTCCCGATTCGTTAAACCAACGTACGTTTGGTTCCGTACTTTCAGCCCAGCTTGCACCGGTGAATCCCTGGGTCCAGATCTGACTCTTTTGTAGCAAACCATTATCACCAGCAATTTCACCATTCTCAACTGGTGAAGAGAGCATAACCCAGCGTGAGTGGTCATTAAACTTTCGCTGAACCGTTACGTTTCCGGTTACTGTTCCATTGTTTATGATAGATGCATCATTTTGGACCGTGAGGTTTCCCTCTGAAGCAAGTGTTGCATCATTATCGATGGTAAGCAAACCGGAAAATGATCTGGCATCATTCAATTGGACGGTACCGGTAACTACGCGAATACTATTCGGAATCACGGTGGTAGACCAGGTTCTGTCGCTGGCATTCACTTCGTAGGTTGAAGAGGTATTGAACTCCAATGTGGCATTGGCACCATAGAAGCTTGCGGGCGGGTCTGTACTGATAAATCCACCGCTACCTATTCTGAGGGTATTAGTAACTAAAAAGCCAGTTCCGAAACTGGCACCAACATTACTGGAGCCACCAGTCTTATTCACAACCACATTTTCGAAAGCAACACCGGTTCCCTCGATTTGGTGAATTGCATCACCGCTGCTTGGTGCTCCCGTCAATACTAGCGTACTGCCACCTGTACCATTCGCCCAGGTCCCATTATTGGTAAACGTTTCCTGGTCGCCTGCAGAGTTTTTTACGATAGTCAGCGTTCGGGCAGATGCATCAGAGGCCGTGAAGGTTACGCTCTCATTAATTGTCAACGAACTGACACTAGCATCGGTGTCCAATGTGAGATTATGTGCAATAGTCACAGGTTGATTCGCAGCAGGAACAGCACCCGATACCCATGAGGCAGTATCGTTCCAGTTCCCGGCAGCAGCAGTGGCCCATGAGGATGCTACGGTGTAGGAGTAGTTATCACCTCCATTATTACCAAAATTCAAGGTAACAAGATCATGGTCAGTATCGTTCGTTGCCGCTACCGTTGTAGTGTATGCATAGTACGTTACTGTGGCGCCGGCAGTGTTGAAACTACCAGGAATTGTCGCAGTTGCTGTCGTCCAAGTATCGCCTGAATTTGTTGCTTCAACAACAAATGAAGTTGAAAATGCATCTTTGGTATATCGAACAAAAACTCTTTCCTGCGCAGATTTCGCACCGCTAAGATTAACAGTAACGACTAAATCCTGACCGGGAGAAACCGGGGTTGAAGTATGTATCAACGAGCTAAACGTCTGTGGAGCGTTGTCTGTTTCCATCAAAACAGCTTGACGATCTGAATATGCGCGTCCTCTAATTTGAAGTGTGTAATATCTACTTGTTGTCATTGCGGTTTCGAGTATACCGTCTGAACCAGCTTCGCTCCCACCGCCCCAAGTTAAAGTAAAGATTGAGTTGAATGGTGTTGATGTATTAGACCATTTGTTCCAAAATTCATCAGCAGTTACTAAATAACCAGTACGGGAATCAGTAGCTTCTAATTGCATTCTGTAAATCCCTTCTGTTGGTAATTCAACAAAGTTTATACTGGATTCGCCGAAAACACGTAAAACATAATCTTGTGAGTATGCTGAATAGCCCCAAATTAGAAATCCAATTAACAATAATAGTTTCTTCATATCCCCCTCACTCCTGGCTTCGGTTACGTAACTTTTTCCAGGCGTAGGCGCCGCCGGCGGCGGCGAGGATGCCGAGGCCTCCGAGGGGGGCCTGATCGGGCGCATCGGGAAGTCCGGGCGGCTGGGCCTGAACGAGTTCGGGCACCATCAAAAGCAGCGTGAAGACAACGACTGCAGCGAAGAAGACGATGAGATTTTTCATGACTGTATCTGTTCGTTTTTGGTTGTTTAGTTGTAAAGTGGTTTTCGCAGACACCCCGGCGACACACTAAGACCGGAGTAGTCATCGATTCGTATTTTCTTTATTCACCGACTCCGAAGGGTAACCCGTCCGGAGCATCGTACCCCGGGGCAAGCAGCATCGACCGCCGCCCCGGCTCATTACGTTCTATTTAATCAAGGTCATCCTGCGGGTGATGGTCTCGGCGCCGGCCGTGAGCCGGTACAGATACACGCCCGATCCCAGCGCGGAGGCATCAAACGATACCTGGTGCGAGCCGGCCGCGCGAACCTCGTCTACCAGCACCGCCACCTCGCGACCCAGCAGGTCGTACACACTCAGTCGCACGCCGGCCCCCGCCCCAACCGAAGCCGGAACCGCGTACCGGATGGTCGTGACCGGATTGAACGGGTTCGGATAGTTCTGCTCCAGCGCAAACGCCTGCGGGAGCGACGGATCGCCATCGATACTGGTAGTCTGACCAGGCTCGACCTTCAGTCGAAACCGACTGCTTCCGTCGAGGGTGACCACCTCCGGAGTAAGCCCGTCGGCAGCGCGTTTGGCCATGGCACCGGACGCCTCCAGCTCCAGCACGATTTCCTGCCCGCCATTCAGCGACCACGACGAACCGGTCTGGTCGTCCACCAAGGTCACGGTCCACCCCTCCGGCAGCGACCAGTCGGTTGTTCGCAGCACGAAACTACCCGACCGGGTAACCTGCATATCCATCGGCAGGGTTACAGCCTCGCCGGAGATCGGCAGGTGGTTGATTTCCAGCCCGCTTCCATCGCGCGCATAGGTCTGCATGAGGGCGTAATCGGCCGAAAACGGATACAATTTGAAGGCATCGCGCGGGTCGAGGCCGTCGGAAGCCCGTGCATCATCGGAGAAATGCACCCAGGCCGTGGAGTAGAGCCCCTCGCCGACCAGCTCCAGGGAGAGAACCATTGGCTCATTAGCGACTTCTTTGCCTCGATATACCACCGGGGTTGACCTGTCATCAGCATCTATGGTTAATGAAGCACTTTCAGCGTTGCTGTAAACCAGAAAACCTTGAAAAGGAGCAACATGTCCACCCGTTAAACTGCCTACACTACCATTCCAAGAACGGAATACACCACCTGCACCTCCCGTATTCTGTTGATCACCAGTTACCGGTGAATCAACCGCAACATAATCATAAACATAAACGACCTCCGTCAGACCTGTCTTCGTCATTTCATCAAAGTCAACTGCGAAAGGAAAGGGATTACCAACTAATGCAAACTGACTGTTATTATTTAAGTCAGGGCTTACCGCAGCATAATCAGGAGAACCGGTCACCGAAACCGTTTTAGGAAATGTTCCCGAAACACCCATGGTGTCATCCTGATATACTCCAACCGCGAAACCTTTGCCCCGTGACATTGGATCACTTTGACTACCGACTGAAACATAATTTGTTCCATCGTAGATCCTGACATTCGATGCTGCTGCACCGGCGGCAGGATAATCAGAGCCAGTGAATCCTTGGGTCCATAATGATGCGAGGTAGTCGTTCAGCGTCTTACCGGTAAATGGATTAGATATGAAACGCCAGCCAGACTGATTGAAGAAAACAATATCTGCAGCTATATCTCCGGAGGGATATACATGATGGCTTCGGATGGAAGCATCAGCAGCTCCGGGGTTAGTCTCAGTAAAACCTATGCTAAAGCTCTCGTTGGATCGTGTAGCATCCGACGGATTCAAGTATGTTGCAACCAGCTTAAAATCTACCGCAGTAGTCAGAGCGATATCGGCTCTGTTGATTCGAAAACTATAATGAGCATTGGTACTATTAGCCGGTTTAGTAAGTTCAGTGACGAGCCCAAAGCTTGATAGATCTGAAAAATTCCACAGACCTGCATATGTCGTGTTGGAAGCTACAGCAAAATCCGCCGTAAACCCTGTAGGAAAGGTCAGATTACTGGTCGCAGATGCAGTTTTTCCACTGATTGCTTTACGATGATTGTCAGTAACGTCGTTGAGACTGGAAGTACTCGATAGACCGCCATCCTTGGTATCCAGGTACAGAACGAGCATGTCGTTGAAATTCCCAATTCCCTTGTTTAGCTGGAAATAGACATAGGTATCATCATGCAAGATGCCCATCGTTGCACTTCCCAGAACGTCCCCGAATCCAGCACCACCGTTACCCCGCAGTGTTAGGGTAGGCGATATCGTTGTAAATGTTCTGGTGGAGGACCAGGCACTTGTTCCTCCCTCATTTGTGGCACTAACACGCCAATAGTACTGCGTCCCCATCAGCAGATTTAAAGATGGAGTATAGGAGGTAGAAGTTAATTCTGTTTCATTGACTACAGTACTGCTGAAATCACTCGATGTAGAAATTTGAAGATTGTAGGTATCAGCATCGGATACGGAATTCCATGTCAAAGTGGGCCTGAGTGTAACATCGTTCGCGGCGTCAGCAGGAGTGGCTAACGTTACCGTCATGGCTTGCGAAATTCGCAGATTATTTAAATAAGGTTGTCGTTGGTCACCAGCATCAAGGCGCTGTGCATAAAAACGAATCGCATTGGGCTCAGAGGCACTGTCGATTGTAAATGTATCATCATAGGACTCAGAACCATCTCGACCTGTAGCATAAACGCGGAGTTCGGTGGTTGACTTACGCTCCACATTAATCGTCATGGCATTGGTTTCGTACTCCGAGAACATAGCAGTACCGTTAATCCGAATTTCTGCTGAATTCGACATTTCTATGGTAATCAGCGCAGTACCGGAGGTGCCTCCGCTGTATAGAATTACACCCTTGCTTCCGTCAGGATTGTCTGAGTCGAAATTAACCCCCCACTGAAAACTGAAGGTTCTGCCGACGCTTAAACTCTCACTGAATGTACGGTCGGCATAGGCGAAATTACCTTCAACGTTAGGGTTTGCAAACAAACCAAACGATGAGCTGTTCATACCGCTGATACCAGCTGCCGATGGGTCACCGATAAAATGACCTGCAAAACCGTCAGTTCCACCGGCAGAGGTTAAAGACCAGGCCTCAAAGCCCGAACCTTCGTTGGAAGCATTTGCCCATGTTCCACTGTAGTTATCGGCATTATCAGCTGCTATTGTAGTTTGTGCATTAGCAATGGCAGGAAAGAGCCCCACCGCCATAGCGGGAGCTGCCAGCAGGAATAGCGTCAGCAAATAACGATTCAAGTTCATGTGCCTGGCCCTCCTCAATTCTGGTTTCGTTGACGGAGCTTGTTCCAGGCGTAGGCACCACCGGCTGCGGCAAGCAGACTGAGCCCTCCCAGGGGCGCCTGGTCGGGCATACCGGGTAACATGGGCGGCGGCGGCGAACTCTGCGCATAGGCAACCAGTCCGGTTGCGCACAGGATGACGAGCAGCATAGCAATACTACGGAGTACAGAACGGATTCGCATGACCTGATTTTTTGGGGTGTGACTATTCGACAATCCACTGAAACCCGTCATCATTATGCAGACCAATCCCACCCCCAAGGCGACGATCCTGCTGCATTGAGACTATTTCAGCAAAAGAAGACAATATTGACCGGGCTTTAAGACCCTGTGAACACGAGGCGCTTCAAACAACCTGGCCAGAAGAATAAGCAGAATGAAAGCGCTTACATTTTCGGAAGATACTACTTTTTTTTATTACCTGCAAAACACTCAGAAAAGCGGTTACAGCATTCTAATATTGTTAAAAACCGCGGAGGCCGGCCCGTCCTTATTTCACGAGGGTCATTTTCCGGGTGATAACCTGTCCTCCGGCCTGCAATCGATAGACATACATGCCGGTCGACAACGCCGTGGCGTCAAAATTGACAGTGTACCGCCCCGGGGGAACATCGCCGCTGACCAGCACGGCTACCTGTCGGCCGAGCATATCGTACACGGCGAGGCGTACCATCCCGGCCGACTCCCCGGCGGGAATATCGTACCGGATGGTGGTGGTGGGATTGAAGGGATTGGGATGATTCTGGTGCAGAGCCAGCTCCACGGGCAGTCCGGTCCCCTCTTCATCGATGGAAACTACGGTGCGGGTGGTAAACTCGCGCACCTCGCTCCACGGACCGGTTCCGCTTTCGTTGCGGGCACGAACCCGCCAGAAATACCGCCGGTCGCCGCTGAGCTCCAGTTCCGCGGTGGTTTCTTCGGTGAAGACCACCCCGGCAAAGGCGAAGAAGAACTGGGTGGTCGACACCTGCAGGTGGTAGTCGGCCGCTCCATCCACCTCCGACCAGGTAAAGATGGTGGGCACCTCGGCATCCAGCTGTCCGTCAGCCGGACCCAGCAGCACCGGGGCTTCGGTCGGGACCGGAACCGCCAGACCGGTGGTAAAGCTTCGGGTAGCACTCCACGGACCTTCGCCGGAGCTGTTGACCGCGCGAACCCGCCAGATGTAGGTGGTCTCGGGATCAAGGGCGCTGGTCGGGATATACAAGGTGTCGTTGATGACCTCGATGAGGATGGGATCTGTACCAAAATCATCGGTGGCCGCCTGGTGGTCGGGTCGCCAGCGGTCCGGGACCGGATCAACGGACGTCATCCGCGCCGCCTTGGCCGGCTCGGTGGACGGACGGGCCAGCTGCAGGCTGTACCACGAGGCCCCGGCCGTGGCATTCCAGCTCAGCTGCGGTCGCAGCGCCTGATCGGTGGTCCCATCCTCCGGCGCCGCCAGCTCGGTGATGCCGGGCACGGGCTGGGCTTCGCTGCTGTTGACCGGCAGCCAGGCGCTGTGAAACGGTCCGCCCTCAGTCAGCGACGTGAAGTCGATATTGAACCCGAAATTCTCGAAATCGTCGGCATCGCCCACGGCGTCACCGGGTACCAGCACGTTGGAGAAGTAGGCGGTATTGGAGGCGATGAAGCCAAAGCCCCGTACCTCGCCGGCCTGCACATCGCCCAGGGCCGACCGCGCGATGGCGATTTCCAGTCCGTGGCGCGACAACTCCTCGGTGCTCATGGCATAGCGGATACTTCCGGCGGGGAAGACCTCATCGGTGGCAGGTCCGGCAGCAGCGCTCCCATCGCCCTCGGGCGAATCGCCCGGAGCCGCGACCAGAATGCCGGCCGGGGTGGCAGCGGTGTAGTCGGCCACACTCAGCACGGCGCGACCACCCTGGGCGCCGAACAGGGCAAATCCATAATCTACCTCAAAATCCATGGCAAACGCGTCCTGAGTCGGATCACCGGTGTTCAAAAGGAACTGGGCCCCGGCCACGCCACCCAGGGGCTGACCGGCCGCAACACCCGTTCGCTCGCTGAAATCCAGAAACAGCCCGATGCCATCGCCATCGGTGAGCGGCACCCGACCTTCCACAAAGATATACAAGGTGTCAGCGGTGTCGGCGAAGCGCAGGGCCCGCACGTCTTTGCCCAGTCCGAACCCGCTGTTGGCGTTTTGCTTGACGGCCATGGTGCGCCAGGCCGACTCCCCGGCTACCCCGTCGAGGCGATAGGGCCAGGCGCCGAGGGTATCGGCTACCTCAATCTGAAAGCTGATCCGGTTGTCGGTGGAGTCCTGATCCAGCCCGTAATCGATGCGGGCCGTGGCCTGGTAGGTGCCGATGGAGTCCAGGGTGAAGGCGGGGAAACGCAGGGTCAGCGCGTCACCGGCTTCGATGCGGTCCACGGTGAGGGTGTCCTGCCGGACGGTGTCGCCGCTGAAGCTAAGCTCCCACAGCACGGGCACGTTGGTCTGGGAGAAATCCGAGCGATTGGCGATGCGCACCCGGGGCTGCACCTCGTCGCCGACCAGGTAATCGGTGCCGGGCGACTCCACGGCCGACATCTCCAGGTTGATGGTTTCATCGAGGGTGTATTCGATGGGCACCAGCACGGCGTAGGAGGAGGCTTGCGTGGGGATGAGCACCCGACCGTCATCAAAGACCTCGAATTCGCCGGGGATGGTACCGCTGAGGTCGTACAGTGTGCGACCCGCCCAGGGTTTGACCGTCACCCAGACGTCGATGTCGCGCTGGCTGTGTTTGTTGATGGCCACGATGAGGCCGGTGTCCCCGCCGGTGCCGGTGCGCTCGGCAACATAGACGTGACGCGGATCATCGCTGGCATCGCCCGGCCAGAAGGGTTGCTGAAAATCGCCGCTGGCGTCCACATAGGCGGTGAGAATGCGCAGGTCGCCGCCGGAGAACTGGCTGCGGATCTGTACGAGGCGGTTGATCTGATCGCGCATGCCGTAGTGGAAGTAATCGCGCCAGAAGACCTGGGCGTAGCCGGGATGGGTGAGCATGTGGGCGTAGGCCAGCATTTTGTTGTTGATGACGGGTTCGTGTCCGTACTGGGTGACCTCGCCCTGGTAGTTGGTACGGTCGAAGTCGTGGTTGTCTACGAAGGTGACGATGCGGTTATAGTCCACCCCGTTGTGCATGAGTCCGCGACTGTGCAGGGTGCGGATGTCAAAATTATCGCCCGCATCGGACATCTCCTTGTAGGTGAAGCGCAGGTTGAAATCGAAGATTGCTCCCTGGGTGGAGGTGCCGCCGATCTGGTTGAGGTAGGTCTGCAGCCGGCCGATGTCGCCATCGTAGAGTTCGTGTACGTGGAAGGCGTTTTGGGTGCCCGGCTGCGACATGAACCGTTTGAGGTATTCGGGATGGATGCCTTTGACGAAATCGAAGCGGAAGCCGTCGAACCCGATTTCGTTGATGAGCCAGTCGCCCCAGACCATCAGGGAGTCGCCCATGGGCAGGTTGCTGCCGTCGCCGTCATGCAGGGCTACATCGTACCCGAAGTTGTTGATGTAGAGCTGGTGGAAGCCGCCGAGCTGGTTGGTGGCGAAGAAATCGCCGGTGTTGCCGGGGTTGCGCACGGCGTTGGGGAAGAAGTAGGTGCCGCCCTGCCCTTCCGGCCAGGCGATGCGACCCGATCCGTGGGTGAGGGGGAAGGCGGTGAAGGTGGAGTCGCCCCCGGGGGAGTACAGGGAGCCACCGGAGCGGTCGGTGTACCATTCTCCGTAGGGGTTGGCTTCCAGGCTGCCGCCGGAGCGGTGGTTGAGGACTACATCGGCGTAGACCTTCATGCCGTTGGCGTGGTAGCGCTGGATGGCGGCCTGCAGTCCGGCGCGGGTGCCGTAGCGGGTGGCGATGAAATTCCCCAACCCGGAGGTGCGGTCGCCCGGGGCGCTGTCGAACTCACCGAGGTCGTAGTAGTCGTACGGGGTGTAGCCTACGTCAAAGGCACCGGCTGCGCCTTTGGAGGGGGGCGGGAACCAGATGCTGGAGAAGCCGGCGCGGGCCAGGGCATCGGAGTAGTGCGCCAGGGAGTCGTACCAGACGGCGCCGGGAGTGGCATCCCAGTAGAAGCCCTGCATCATGGTGCGTTCCTGGGCCTGCACCGGGGCAGGATGCAGGGTGAGCTGGACGAGGGCGAGCAGTGCCAGTGCGATGGCGGCGGCGGTTTTGGAGGTTGAGTCAGGGTGGGCTACGGTCATGACGAAGAATTTGGTCCCGTGAAGGGAGGTAGGTTGAAATTGATATCGCTGCGAAAATCGGGTCGCATCCGCTGTGCAGTTACCTTGTGATGTAAGCGCTTACATAATATCTCTGTTAAATTTGAAAAGTCCAAACCCGGGCGTTCGATTTTACGTGGTGGTGCGCGCGGTGACGGCAGTCCGGCAGGAAATGGCGTTGGAGCCTGCTCGGTCCGGGAGCGTACACAGCCAGAAACGGGAGCGCGCGGCGGCGGCAGTCCGGCAGGAAATGGCGTTGGAGCCTGCTCGGTCCGGGAGCGTACACGGCCGTAAACGGCAGCAAACCGGACTGCCCGGATTTCACCCTGGCATACGTCAAATTAGCCAGCATGCGTCTTTACCGATGTCGACGAAACTGCTATATTGCCACCCATGAAAGCACCCGACCGAAATCCCCGATGCGAAAACTGCCGTTGTCGCATGGATAACCTGTTCAAAAGCCTCAACGATGAGCAGGTACGGGCTATGAGCGCGAACAAACGCAGCAAAATATACCGCAAGGGCGAGCTGATTTTCCGCGAGGGCGACCATGCCGCGGGACTCTTCTGCATCAGCAGGGGCAATATCAAGGTCTTTAAAACCGGCAGCGAGGGTCGCGATCTCATCGTCCGGCTGGCCCGCAGCGGCGATGCCATCGGCTACCGGGCGCTGATCAGCCGCGAGCCCTACTACGCCTCGGCTGTGGCCCTGGAAGACGC
>Ga0008834_1000407_pt1 | contig 33824 bp, 27 predicted proteins | sample HotLakConsUCCL28_FD_62213 | JGI IMG/M metagenome (GOLD analysis project Ga0008834, IMG submission 62213) | Hypersaline microbial mat communities from Hot Lake, Washington, USA - Hot Lake Consortium UCC-L28 | ecosystem: Environmental > Aquatic > Non-marine Saline and Alkaline > Hypersaline >... | reverse complement strand
CACTGCCCGTCCTCAACCCCGACGGTGGTGAGCCGGGCGCGTGGCCGAGTGAGTGCACGGGCCTGGAGCTGCTGGACGTTCTCGCGAGCTACGGGATTGATCTGGAGATCGGCGTCGGTTTTGTGGAGCGTGCCACGAACCCGACGCACGCGATCGTGTACTTCAACAATGGAGACCAGATGCGCATGGATGCTCGCACGGGTGACGTCCTGGACGTGTTCGACCGACCCGACGGCGGCTTTAGCGGTATTGAGTCATTCGCGATCTCGGCCGGGCCGGCGGAGCTGATTGACCCGGAGCAGAGCGGGGTTGCCGCGATCATCGCGCTGTTCTCCGACGGACAGTTCATCGTGCAGATTGAGTACGAGGATGGCGAGATTGACGGCACCTTCGGGCGATTTCCCTACACCGTCGACGGTGCAGAATTCGACAGTGAGCTCAACCTGTGGACCGTCTCAAGCGACCCTCAATCGGGTGACAGCTTCGTGCTGAGCTTTGACTACGGTGACCTCGTTGAACTAGATGGGGGCGGCCAGGAGCCCGTCGCGTCGACCTTGGGTGACGGTGCGGCTGCCGGTCAGCAGGGGGAAGGCTTCGCTGCGGCCCAGGACGGCGACGGACCCACATCTTTTGTGCCGGCGGCCATCAGCGGCGGGGTGCTCGTGAGCGGCGCCGACTCGTTCGACGCCGGAGGTATCACGATCGTGCGCGGCTCTGACGATCCCGCGAGTGATGACGCCGACCCTGAGCTCGCGAACACGGGCCCCAACGACGAGCTTCTGCTGACCCTGGGCATCATCGCCGGCGCGATCGTGATCGCCGGAATCGTCTTTACGGCAGTCGGTGCCTCGCGGCGCCGCGCCGGACGCGACTAGTTCTTTCGGGTACCGTAGGTGTCTGCAATCGAATAGAGGAGCAACACCGTGGACATCGACCTGAGCGTCTTGAGGATGATGGAGCGCGAGCGGGAAATTCCGTTCGAGGAGCTCGTGCAGATCATCGAGCAGGCGATCCTCACCGCCTATTTGAAGCACACGGAGCAGGACGACCATCGGGGCTCCGACCGCCCGCAGCCCCGCGCTGAGCTTGACCGCAAGACCGGCCACGTGACGATCTACGTGCCCGAGTTCGATGAGGAGGAGAACCTCATCGGCGAGGCCGTCGACAGCCCCGACGACTTTGGGCGTATCGCCGCGTTTGCTGCCAAGCAGGTCATCAACCAGCGGCTGCGAGACATCGGCGATGACCGCGTGCTGGGCGAGTTCAAGGGCCGCGAGGGCGACATCGTCGCGGGCGTCATCCAGCAGGGCCCGAACCCGCGGATGATCCACATCGACCTCGGCACGGTCGAGGCGATCCTCCCCCCGGAGGAGCAGGTGCCGGGCGAGGACTACACGCACGGCCGCCGTATTCGGGTCTACGTCACGAGCGTTACCAAGGGCCTCAAGGGGCCCTCGATCACGGCCAGCCGCACGCACCCCTCGCTGGTGCGCAAGCTCTTCAGCCTCGAGGTGCCCGAGATCGCGAACGGCCTCGTCGAGATTACGGCGATCGCGCGCGAGGCGGGGCACCGCAGCAAGATCGCGGTGCGATCGCTCGAGCCTGGCGTGAACGCGAAGGGGGCGTGCATCGGCGAGCTCGGCCAGCGCGTGCGCGCCGTGACGTCAGAGCTCGGGCAGGAGAAGATCGACATCGTCGACCACTCTGACGACCTCGCGACGTTCGTCAAGAACGCCCTCTCACCGGCGAAGGTGTCGGATGCCTTCGTGATCGACCCCGAGGCGAAGGCGGTGCGGGCGCTCGTGCCCGACTACCAGCTCTCCCTCGCGATCGGCAAGGAGGGCCAGAATGCCCGCCTCGCCGCGAAGCTGACGGGCGCGAAAATTGATATCCAGCCCGATTCAGTGATGGATGAGTAGCCGGATGTCAATTTTCGCGCCGCAAGCAACGACGCATCGCGTCGGTGCTGAGGACCCGCAACACGGGATTCAGCCCGATTCAGTGATGGACGAGTAGCTGGCTGAATATCGATCTTTGCGCCGAAGCGGAGAACGCATCGCGTTCTCCGCGAGGGTCGGCCTGAGCCGATAACGAGAGGGGGCTACAATGGAACCCGTCAGAACCTGCGTCGGCTGTCGCCAGCGCGCTCCCCGCTCCTCTCTTCTGAGGGTCGTGGTGCGCGAAGGAAAGGTCGAGGTGGATGCCCTGGCTCGCGTGCCGGGTCGGGGCGCGTGGGTGCACAGCACCCTCGACTGCGTCGACACCGCCACTGCGCGGCGGGCGTGGGCCCGTGCGTTTCGACGGTCGGGTCCGTTCGATGCAGAACCGGTACGACACACCATCGGAGCAACCCGCTCCACGAGAGAACAGGCTGATCGGCCAATGGACAACTAATGAGCGGCTCGAAATGAGACCCGTCCGTTACTAGTGGTCCGCCCCTGTCTGGGTGCGGACTCAGACAGGAGAATTGTGGCTGCAAAACCACGCGTGCACGAGATCGCGAGCGAGCTCGGCATCGAAAGCAAGGTCGCCCTCGAGAAGCTCAAAGAGCTCGGTGAATTCGTGAAGGGGCCATCGTCGACGATTGAGCCCCCCGTCGTGCGCAAGCTGCGCAAGGCGGTGGAAGATGCCGGTCTCGGTGCTCCGAAGTCGGAGGACAAGCCCGCCGCGAAGGCGCCCGCCAAGGCCGCGCCCAAGCCCGCCCCGAAGCCGGCTGAGACGGTCGAGACCGCCCCGGAGACGGCCGCAGAGAAGCCCGCCCCCGCGGCCGAGACTCCTGCGGCCGAGACTCCCGCCCCGAGCGATGGCGAGGCGCCCGCCCGCCCCGCAGCGGGCACCGGCGGCCCGCGCCCCGGCAACAACCCCTTCGCCTCCCAGCAGGGCATGGCGCGCCCGGGTGCTCCGCGCCCCGGCAACAACCCCTATTCCACATCGCAGGGCATGCCGCGCCCCGGTGGTGCGGGCGGCGCTGTGCCGCGTCCGCCCCGTCCCGGCGCTCCGCGCCCCGGCGCGCCCCGGCCCACCGGAGGCCCCGCGCGTGCGGGCGCGCCCGGGCGCGGCAACGCCCCCTTCCAGGGTCGTACGGGTGGCCCCGGTCGCCCGGGTGGCGCCCCTGGCGGCGGTCCCGGCGGTTTCCGCCCGGGTGGCGGCTTCAGCGGCCCACGCCCCGGTGGCGGCGGTCGCGGGCGCGGCCCCGGTGGCGGCACCGCGGGTGCCTTCGGTCGTGGCGGCGGCAAGTCGCGCGCCCGCAAGTCGAAGCGCACGAAGCGGCAAGAGTTCGAGATGCGCGAGGCGCCGTCGGTCGGCGGCGTCAGCGTTCCGCGCGGTGACGGCAAGAAGGTCATCCGACTGCGGCAGGGCGCATCCATCAGCGATTTCGCCGACAAGCTGGAGCAGGTCAGCGGCATGAGCGTGCCCCCCGGCAACCTCGTGACCGTGCTGTTCCACCTGGGTGAGATGGCGACGGCGACCGAGTCGCTCGACGGTGCGACCTTCGAGGTGCTTGGCGAGGAGCTCGGGTGGAAGATCGAGATCGTCTCGCCTGAGGACGAAGACAAGGAGCTCCTGGAGGCCTTCGACATCGACCTCGAGCAGGAGGACGACGAAGAAGATCTTGTCATCCGCCCGCCGGTCGTGACCGTCATGGGTCACGTCGACCACGGTAAGACGAAGCTGCTCGACGCGATCCGTGAGGCGAACGTCGTCGCGGGCGAATCCGGCGGCATCACCCAGCACATCGGTGCCTACCAGGTGTGGACAGAGCACGAGGAGATCGAGCGCGCCATCACCTTCATCGACACCCCGGGTCACGAGGCGTTCACCGCCATGCGTGCTCGTGGTGCGCAGGTGACCGACGTCGCGATTCTCGTGGTCGCCGCCGACGACGGCATCATGCCGCAGACGGTAGAGGCGCTCAACCACGCGCAGGCGGCCGATGTGCCGATCGTCGTCGCGGTCAACAAGATCGACTCGGAGGGCGCGAACCCCGCCAAGGTGCGCCAGCAGCTCACCGAGTACGGGCTCATCGCTGAGGAGTACGGCGGAGACACCATGTTCATGGACGTCTCGGCGCTCAAGAACATCGGCATCCCTGAGCTTCTCGACGCGGTGCTGCTCACCGCTGACGCGGGCCTTGACCTGCGCGCGAACCCGCAGCGGGATGCCCGCGGTGTGGCGATCGAAGCGCGACTCGACAAGGGCCGTGGTTCGGTGGCGACCGTGCTCATCCAGGCCGGAACGCTGCGCGTCGGCGACCCGATCGTCGCGGGCACGGCCTACGGCCGCGTGCGTGCCATGACCGACGAAAACGGCGAGAAGGTCGACGAGGCCTACCCGTCGCGTCCCGTGCAGGTGCAGGGTCTGTCGAGCGTCCCGCGCGCCGGCGACACCTTCATCGTCACGGAGGATGACCGCACGGCCCGCCAGATCGCTGAGAAGCGTGAAGCGGCCGAGCGCAACGCTCTGCTCGCGAAGGCGCGCAAGCGCATCAGCCTCGAAGACTTCACGAAGGCCCTCGAAGACGGCAAGGTCGAGTCGCTCAACCTCATCATCAAGGGTGACGTCTCGGGTGCCGTGGAGGCGCTGGAGGAGGCCCTGCTCAAGGTCGAGGTGGACGACAGCGTGCAGCTGCGCATCATCCACCGCGGCGTGGGTGCGGTGACCGAGAGCGACGTGAACCTGGCGACGATCGACAACGCGATCATCGTGGGCTTCAACGTGCGCCCCGACACGAAAGCGCGCGAGCGTGCTCAGCGTGAGGGCGTCGACATTCGCTTCTACTCGGTCATCTACGCCGCACTGGAAGAGATCGAGGGCTCGCTCAAGGGCATGCTCAAGCCCGAGTTCGAAGAAGTGCAGTCGGGTGTCGCCGAGATTCGCGAGATCTTCCGCTCCTCCAAGTTCGGCAACATCGCCGGTGTCATCGTGCGCAGCGGAACCATCACCCGCAACGCGAAGGCGCGCGTCATCCGCGACGGTGTCGTCGTCGGTGACGCGCTCGCCATCGAGTCGTTGCGTCGGTTCAAGGATGACGTCACCGAGGTGCGCACCGACTTCGAGGCCGGTATCGGGCTCGGCAAGTTCAACGACATCCAGATCGGCGACGAGATCGAGACGATCGAGATGAAGGAAAAGAAGCGGGAGTAGTACCCCGTTTCGTCACGGTGCCCGCCCGACGGGCGGGCACCGCATCCGGTTCTGTCAGAAGGAGAAGGCACCATGGCGAACCCTCGCGCACGCAAGGTGGCCGATCGCATCAAGGAGGTCGTGGCGAAGCGCCTCGACAAGGGGCTACGCGACCCGCGCCTCGGCTTTGTGACGATCACCGACGTGCAGGTGACGGGCGACCTGCAGCACGCCTCGATCTTCTACACCGTGTACGGCACCGATCAGGAGCGCGCCGACAGCGCGGCCGCCCTCACGGCGGCGACGGGGATGCTGCGCACCGAAGTCGGGCGCAACCTCAACACGCGCCTCACGCCGTCGCTCGAGTTCATTCCCGACGGGGTGCCCGAGAACGCCGCCTCGATCGAGGCGCTCCTGCGGGAGGCCCGCGAGCGTGACGAGCAGACGCTGAGCGCGGCCGCCACCGCGCAGTACGCCGGCGACCCCGACCCGTATGTCAAGCCGCGCGAGTGGGCTGACGATGACGAGGGCGACGACGAGCCGGGCGCGACCACCGAGAGCGGTGAGAGCCGGCTGTAGTGCGGGAGAGGCCCTAGTGGTCGAGCTCGAGGGCGCCCGTGAGAGCGACCGAGGCGATCGACAAGATCACGCCTCCCACGACGACGATCGCACCCATGCCCAGCAGCAGGGCAAGACCCGCCTTCGTGACGAGGTCGGTGAAGCGATGACGGGGGGCTGACGACTGCGGCGCGCTCATGCGCCCATTCTCTCAGGACTGCCTGGGGTCGTGCCAGTCACGCCCCGGGTCGGCGTGACATGCGCTGAACCTCGGCGTCGATGTCCGCCTCGGTGATCACCTTGCCCGGGCCCCAGGCGTCGATCGCCATGAACATCGCGGCGATGCCCATGCCGCCGATGGCGAAGAGGGGCCAGAAGAAGGCGTCGGGTGTGGCGAACGCCCACACTCCGACGACGATCGCCGAGACGGCGGCCCAGACGAGCAGGTAGCGGGAGAAGTCACGCTGGGCTTTGAGGCGACGGAAGGCTTGCTTGCGCACTCGTTCCGAGTCGGTGGCACTGTTGTTCGTGGTCATGCCCTTGAGACTACGAGCGAGCGCGGCGACGCGCATCCCCCGAACGGTGGATGCTCTGCCCCACCCTTCAGCGGGCCTCGACCGTGGCGCGGCTCGCGCTCAGCGGGGTAGTTCGTAGCCAGCGTGCGGGTCGCCGAGGGCGAGACCGTCGGCGAGCAGGCTCGCCAGGGCGCGCTCGCGCTGCACGGCGTCGGGCCAGAGCGACTCGACGACCTCGGCCGGCACGGGGGTGTCGCTCTGCCGCAGCTCGCGCATAATGAGCCCCCGCACCTGGCGGTCGCTGCCCTCGAAGCGCGCCTGCCGCGGCGCCGCGGGGCCCTCATACTCGGGGTAGCCTGCCGCGCGCCACGCGCACAACTGCGCGAGGGGGCAGCTATCGCAGCGCGGGCTGCGCGCCGTGCAGACGGTCTGGCCGAGCTCCATCGCGCCCGCGTTGAACCGCTGCGCCTCGGCCGGATCACTCGGCAGCAGCGCCTCCATGGCGGCGAGGTCAGCGCGCGTGCGAGCAGGCCCCGCCTCGCCGTGACCCGCCACCGCGCGGGCCAGCACGCGACGGGTATTGACATCGACCACCGGGGTGCGCACCCCGAAGGCGAAGGCGGCCACCGCGCGCGCCGTGTACTCGCCGATGCCGGGCAGGGCGAGCAGAGCATCCACGTCGGGGGGCACCTCACCGCCGTGCTGCTCGCTGATGGCTACCGCTGCCGCATGCAGGCGTAGGGCGCGGCGCGGGTAACCGAGGCGATCCCAGGCGCGCACCGCCTCGGCGGGGGAGTCGGCGGCAAGCGCGTCGGGGCTCGGCCAGCGTGCGAGCCACTGCTCGAGCCGCGGAATCACGCGCGCGACGGGTGTCTGCTGCAGCATGATCTCGCTCACCAGCGTGCCCCAGGCGCTGAATCCGCGCCGCCGCCACGGCAGGTCGCGCGCGTGTGCATCGAACCACGCGATGACAGCTCGCGCCATGCCGCCCCGATCGTCGCTCACCCCACCACGCTACGGCCGTTCGCGTGCACGTGCCGCATCCATCGGTCCCATCTTGGGCCGCGCATTCGCCGTACCTGTTGCACGGGACCGATGGATGCCGATCGTGCACCGGGAGTCTCGCCCGCCGTCGCCGGGCTGATATCCGCGCGGGCCCACCCCGGCGCAGACGCGGCTCGCGTCCAGTAACCGCGCCTACCGTGGGCGCATGCGCATACTCGTCACGGGAGCGACCGGATACATCGGCGGCAGATTGGTGCCGCGCCTCATCGAGGCCGGCCACGAGGTGCGCGTCTTCGTGCGCGACCCCGAGCGTCTGCGCGATGTGCCGTGGGCCGGCGACGTCGAGGTCGTGCAGGGTGATCTGGCGCACGCCGACGACGTGCGCCGCGCGGTCACCGACATCGAGGTGCTCTACTACCTGGTGCACTCGATGAGCGGCAAGGGCGACTTCGAGGCCGCGGAACGTCACGTGGCGACGACGGTCGCCGCAGCGGCGAGGGATGCGTCGGTCGCCAGAATCGTGTATCTGGGCGGCCTGCATCCCGACGGCCCGCTCTCGCGGCACCTGGCCTCTCGTAAGGAGGTGGGTGACATTCTGCTCGCCTCCGGGGTGCCGACGGTGGCCCTGCAGGCGGGGGTGGTGATCGGGTCAGGGTCGGCGAGTTTCGAGATGATCCGACACTTGACCGAGGTGCTGCCGTACATGCCCGCCCCCAAGTGGGTGCGCAACTTCATTCAGCCGATCGCCGTGCGCGACGTGCTGCACTATCTGATCGGCGCTGCCAGTCTGCCGCCCGAGGTCAATCGCACGTTCGACATTGGTGGGCCGGACGTTCTGCGGTACGGGCAGATGATGAACGGCTACGCCGTCGAGGCGGGGCTCAAGCAGCGCCCGATCGCGAGTCTGCCCGTGCTGACCCCGTACTTGGCGAGCCAGTGGGTGAACCTGGTGACGCCGATTCCGCGCTCGCTGGCGGTGCCGATCATTTCGAGCCTGCAGTACGACGCGGTGGTGAGCGAGTCTGACATCGCCGAGCTGATTCCGGCTCCCGAGGGTGGCCTGACGCGGTATCGCACGGCCGTGCGCTACGCCCTATCGAAGATGCGCGAGGGCGAGGTGGAGACCAGCTGGCGCAATGGCGCCGTCGAGGGCGCCCCGAGCGATCCGCTGCCGAGCGACCCGGAGTGGAGCGGCGCGACGGTCTTCACCGACGTGCAAGAGGTGCCCTCCGACGCCGACCCGGAGGCTCTGTGGCGGGTCGTGGAGGGCATTGGCGGCGACAACGGCTGGTACTCACTCCCGGTGGCCTGGGCGGCGCGCGGGTGGCTCGACAAGCTGGTGGGCGGGGTTGGTCTTCGTCGCGGTCGGCGACACCCCGACACTCTTGCGCCGGGCGACGCTCTTGACTTCTGGCGCGTGGAGGAGCTCGACCGCGGTCGCTTCCTGCGCTTGCGGGCGGAGATGAAGGTGCCGGGTCGGGCGTGGCTCGAGTTCACGGTCGAGCCGCGCGAGGGCGGCGGATCGTTGTTGCGGCAGCGAGCGATCTTCTTTCCGTCGGGCCTCGGCGGGCGCCTCTACTGGATGGCGGTTCTGCCGTTCCACGGCGTGGTCTTTTCTGGCATGGCCACGGCGATGGCGGGAAAAGCGGCCGAGATCGCGACCACGAAAACAGTAACGAAACGGTAACGGCTGCGCTAGGGTGGAGGGCACCGCAAGGACGCGGAACAGCAGGGACCTCCGAAGGAGACCTCCATGGCGCAGCGCAGCACGACGAGATCATCGAGATACTCGGTGCGCCGCATCGCCTCCTGCTTCATCGCCACCGTCGCCCTCGTCGCCGTGCTCGCCATCGACCACACCGCCGCGACCGTGCACGCGGCGCAACCCCTCGGCTCGCCGCGGCTGGCTGACGGCCTGCCGCTCACGGTCGCCCACCGCGGTGACCCCTCCAGCGCCCCCGAGAACACCCTGCCCGCGCTCGAGGCAGCGCTGAGCAGCGGTGCCGACGTCGTCGAGTTCGACCTGAGGTTGACGGCCGACGGCCACGCCGTCCTCGTGCACGACGAAGTGCTCGACCGCACGACCGACGGCTCTGGCACGATCGCCGAGCACACTCTCGAGCAGCTGCAGGCCCTTGACGCGGGTCGCTGGTACGGCAGCGCGTGGGTCGGCACGAGCATCCCGACCTTCGCGGACGCCGCGCCGCTCATCCGCGCGTCGTCGACGCGCGTCATCCTTGAACTCAAAGGCGTGTGGGATTCCGCGGCCCTGGCCCCCGTTGTCGCGCAGATCTACCGACACGGCATTCAAGACCGGCTCGTGGTGGCCAGCTTCGAAGAAGACACCCTTCTGGCGCTCGCCCAGGCGGCGCCCTCACTTGCCCGGGCGGCGGTTGTAAGGCGACTTCCCGCCGACCCGGTGTACTTCGCCGAGCGCGTGGGCGCGACGACGGTGGTGACGAGCCTGCGCTCGTTCGAGGTGGAGCCGCACGCCGTCGCCGCGCTCCAGCAGGCCGGCATCACCGTCGTCGTCTACACCCTCAACAACCCGCGGCTGTGGCAGCGGGCGATCGATCTGGGGGTCGACGCGGTGGTCACGGATGCTCCGCGCCGGCACGCGAACTGGCGACCTGGCCCTGCTGAGGGCTGAGGGGCCGAGGGCTGAGGGGCCGAGCGCTGAGGGGCCGAGCGCTGAGCGCCTGAGCGCACGCCGGTTCAGCGACGCTCGAGTAGCGACCGGTACACCTCGATGCCGTCGAGGAAGGCGCGCACGTGCATCCGCTCGTTCTTCGCGTGCAGGCACGCGCGCTCCTCGCCGCTCATGCGGAACGGCGCGAAGCGGTACACGTGGTCGCTGATGGCGGTGAACCAGCGGGAGTCGCTGGCCTGCATCATGACGTAGGGCGTCACGAGCAGGTCGGGGTGCACGGCGCGGATCGCGGCGACGAGGTCGTCCCACGCGGGCCCGTGGTCGGGGGAGACGGGGGAGGGCTCGCTCGCTTCGATGACCTCGATCTGCACCTGCTCGTCGCTGATCGCGTGGCGCACCTCGTCGACGGCCTGCTCGACGCTCGACCAGGGGGCGATGCGCATGTTGAGGGTCGCTTCGGCGAACTCGGCGAGGGCGTTGTGGGCATGCCCGGCGCGCAGCTGCGTGACAGCGCGTGTCGTGCGGGTGAGCGCGGCAGTCTCGGCGCCCCGGCTCACGAAGACGCGTGTCAGCAGCGGTGCGAGCAGGTCGACGGCGCCGAAGACAGTGCGCAGCGGCTGTCGGGCCCGCGACCCCAGCGTGCGGATCATGGTGCGCGTCGTCGACCCGAGCCGCGCCGTCGACGGCCGACGGTTCAGGCGCAGGATGGCGCGCGCGAGCCGCTCGGTGGCGGCGAACGGTGGCGGGCTGGCTGCGTGGCCGCCCTGCTCGTCGACGCGCAGCCGCAGCGTGGTGATGCCCTTCTCGGTGACCCCGACGACCGCGTAGTCGCCGTCGACGCCGGGGAATACGTCGCGCACGATCGCGCCGCCCTCATCGAGCACGAGGGCGGGCCGGATGCCCCGCTCGCGCAGCACGGCGACGATGCTCCTGGCGCCGGAGCCGAAGACCTCTTCGTCGTTGCCGAAGCTCAGCAGCACGTCGTGGCGCGGCGTGAAGCCGGCCTCGAGCAGGCGCTCCACGGCGCTGAGGATCGCGACGACGCAGCCCTTGTCGTCGAGGGTGCCGCGGCCCCACAGCACGGCCTCGTCACCGGCGCCGACGATGTCGGCGGCGAACGGCGGGTGCTCCCACCCGTCGTCGGTGGCGGGCACGACGTCGTAGTGCGCCATGAGCACGGTCGGCGCACGGGCACCCGCGGGCTCGCGACCGGCCCAACGGTAGACCAGGGCCAGCCCCGTGCCGTCGTCATCGCCGATGCGCTCGAGCTCCAGTGACTCGTGCACGCGCGGAAAGAGCGCCGGCAGCGCCGCGATGACCTGCTCGAAGGGGGCGATGTCGGTGCGGGGCCCGGGTCCGGAGGCCGGCCGCGAGATGGTGGGGATGCGCACCAGCTGCCGCAGCGCCTCAACCGCATGCTCGTCGTGCGGTGAATTTGCGGATACGGTCGAACCCATGCGCCCCATCGTCGCACTTCTTGCCCTCGGAGTGCTGTCGCCGCTCCTCGTCGCCGCCCCTGTCGCCGCCGCGCCCGCTGGCCCTCCTGCTATCGCCGCGCCCGCGGTCACCAGCGTCCTGCCCGCCAACGTCAACGACTTCACGTTCGACAGCTTCGAGGCCGAGTACCGGCTCGGCCGTGATGAGGAGGGCCGAGCGACCCTGACGACGACGGAGACGCTCGTGGCTCGGTTCCCCGACTTTGACCAGAACCGCGGCATCCGTCGCTCGATTCCGGCCTTCTATCAGGGCCGCACGACCGAGCTGACGGTGCTGTCGGTGACGGATGAGTCGGGCGCCCCGCGGCCGTACAGCGTCGACGCTGAGTCGAGCATCGTGACGGTGACGGCCGCCGTGCCGGAGGGCTCGTTCGTACGCGGCGTGCAGACCTACGTGATCACCTACACGCAGCGCGACGTCGTGGACTTTTTCGAGAACACGAACGCCGAAGAGTTTTTCTGGAACGTCAACGGCACCGATTGGCCGCAGCCGTTCGACGTCGTGCGCGGCACGCTCATCCTCGAGGACGGCCTCGAGGGCTCCCTCATTGACGGCCAGGTGGCCTGCTACCAGGGCTATGCGGGCTCGCGCGACACCTGCCCGATCACGCGGGAGGGCAGCACGATCGTCGCTGAGGCGGGCCCGCTGTTCGCGTACCAGAACGTCACGATGGCGGTGGCCTTTGCGCCGGGCACCTTCACCCTGTTCGACCGCTCTCCGTTCGCCTCGGGCGGCACCTGGCTGCAGCTGGTCGGCGTGCTGCTGGCCGTCGCCGTGTCGATCGGCGCGCTCGTGCTGGGTCGGGGGCGGTTCAAGGATGCCCCGGGCCGACCCGTGATCGTCGCCGAGTACCTCCCGCCGAAGGGCATGTCGGTGCTCGATGCGGCGATCCTCACGCACCGCAAGCCGCGCGCTGTGGCCTCGCAGCTCGTCGACTTCGCCGTGCGCGGCGTCATCACGATCATGGAGGTCGACAAGGGTGGCGTGTTCCGCCGCCAGCAGTGGCGCTTGCGTCTGGAATCTGCGCGGGACGTCGACGGTGAGCAGCGCCGTCTGCTCAGCTACTTCTTCGGCGGCGGACTGGTGGGCGGCACGGAGCACACATTGAAGGCGCAGAACACGACGCTCAGCACGAAGATTCAGCGTCAGTTGCTGCGCATCTCGAGTTCGATGGTGACGCGCGGCTGGCGCCGAACGATCCCGGGCCGCATCACCTTCGGCACGACTCTGCTCGCCGCGGCGTCGGGCGCACTGATCTTCTTCGGCGGCGTCGCGGCGGCCGACGAGGGGCGCGACAGCGGCGTCACCTTCCCCCTGCTGCTGGTCACCGTGGTCGCCTTCTTCATCGTGTCGGCCAACCTGTGGCGGCAGCCGCTGACGGCGGAGGGCGCCGAGCTCACCGACCACCTCAAGGGGCTCGACGTGTATCTGCAGCTCGCCGAAGCCGACCGGATGCGCGTGCTCCAGTCGCCTGAGGGCGCCGAGCGAGAGCCGATTCGCGCGGAGGATTCCGGTGAGCGGTTGGAGCTCTACGAGCGTCTGCTGCCGTGGGCGGTGCTCGGCAAGCACGAGAAAGACTGGGCGGAGGTCATCGGCGAGTTCTACACCGACGGCCAGCAGCCAACCTGGTATTCGAGCTCGCGCGCGTTCAGCGTGGGTGCTTTCGCGGCCGGGGTGACGTCGGTGAGCTCGACCCTCTCGTCGAGCTACTCGGGCACGAGCTCGAGCGGCGGATCGGGCGGGGGAGGCTCGTCCGGTGGTGGCGGCGGCGGTGGTGGTGGCGGCGGGGTGTAGACTGCCTGTACGGCATTCCGCCCACCGGTCTCTCCACTATCGGGTCAGGGCGTCGGAGTGCTGCATCACAGTCAGCGGCCCCGTAGCACGTCACGAGCGGGTGTCGCGCAGTCATAGGTACGGCTGGCGCACGTCGTGTTCCGGCTTTTTCGAGGAGGGGCATGGCCCAGACCGGCCAGCGTCAGAGGAAGAACTCGTCATCGCGCGCGAACGGCAACGGCTCTCGCCGACGTCGTCCGCTCGATGAGCAGGGCATCATCCCGATTCTCGCGCGCGCGGTGCGCGAGGTCGAGAATGCGGCCGAGCGCGGCAAGGCGAGCCCGTCGAACCGCACCAAGTTTCAGGTGGCCGCACTGCTGGTGCGCGAGGAGCGCACCCGCGTGAAGCAGGATCGCGAGGTGGCCGAGTCGGAGCGCGCGGAGGTGCTCAAGCGCCTGGATGGGCTCGCGGGCATCATGGCCAAGACGGCCGCGCGCGACACCTCTCTCATCGCTCTGCTCGCTCCTGAGGCGAAGGTGTCGGATGCCGCGAAGTCGTTGCGTCGCGACATGCTGCTGGCATCGGGTGCCGAGCTCGAGCCGGATGACCTGCTCATCGTGAGCGAGGCCGCACCCGTGACCTCCGAGGTCGCCAAGCAGGTGGTGCCACCGAGCGTGAAGCAGGCCCAGCTCGCGAACCCGTTCCTCGCACCCGACCTCAGTGCTCTCACGCCGCCCGCGCCCTCGACGGGTGCGCGCCTGGCGAACTGGGAGCTCATCGAGCCGCTGTTCCGCTCCTTCGAGTACGGCGCGGGTGGCCAAGCCGCCTCCATGGACCTGCCCGAGGCGGGGTCGCTCGTGACTCCGGGCGGCATGGAGCTCATGCGTCACCAGGCTCGCCTCATCGAGGCCGTGCGTGCCGGGCACCGCAGTTTTCTGCTCGCCGACGAGCCGGGCCTCGGCAAGACGGCGCAGGCGCTCATGGCGGCCAACGTGGCGAACGCCTTCCCGTTGCTCGTCGTGGTGCCCAACGTCGTGAAGACGAACTGGGCGCGCGAGGTGCAGCGTTGGATTCCGCAGCGCTCGGCCACGGTCGTGCACGGCGACGGCGATGACCTGGATGCGTTCAGCGACGTCGTCATCGTCAACTACGAGATTCTCGACCGGCACGTCGGCTGGCTCGGCCGCTTCGGCTTCAAGGGCATGGTCGTCGACGAGGCGCACTTCATCAAGAATGCGACCTCCCAGCGCACGCGCCACGTGCAGTCGCTTGCGGCGGCCCTGCGCATCCTGCACCCGAAGGCGCTCATGATGGCGCTCACCGGTACGCCGCTCATCAACCAGATCGAAGACTTCCGCATGATCTGGAAGTTCCTCGGCTGGATCGACGACAAGAAGCCGACCGGCCGCCTCATGGCGGCGCTGGAGGAGACCGAGCTGACCCCCGCCGACCCCGGGTTTTTTGCCGCGGCACGGCAGTGCGTCATCGACATGGGCATCGTGCGCCGCAAGAAGGTCGACGTGGCCTCTGACATTCCAGCTCGTCGCATTGCCGACATCCCCGTCGAGCTCGACGACGAGTTCGGGCGCTCGATCCGTGCCTCCGAAGCGGCGCTGCTCGCCCGCCTCGTCGACCGGTACAGGCGGGTCGTCGCCGCGCGCGACGTGGCGCCGATCGGCATCGATCGAGACCTCGTGCGGCTCGTCGCGCACGCCGAGCTCGAGGAGTCGAAGGGTGCCTCCAACGGCGACAACGTCTTCACGATGGTGCGCCAGATCGGTACCGCCAAGGCCGTGCTCGCTGCGGACTACACCGCGCAGTTGGCGCGCAACGTCGGCAAGGTCGTGTTCTTCGCCAAGCACATCGACGTCATGGATGCCGCCGAGCAGCACTTCGCCTCGGTCGGCATGCGGTCGGTGAGCATTCGCGGCGACCAGAGCCCGAAGGCCCGCCAGGAGGCGATCGACGGGTTCACCAACGACCCCGAGGTCAGCGTCATCGTCTGCTCGCTCTCGGCGGCCGGCGTGGGCATCAACCTGCAGGCGGCGTCGAACGTCGTGCTCGCCGAGCTGTCGTGGACCTCAGCCGAGCAGACCCAGGCGATCGATCGCGTGCACCGCATCGGGCAAGAGCTGCCCGTGACCGCGTGGCGCATCCTCGCCGCCCAGACAATCGACCTGCGCATCGCCGATCTCATCGACGCGAAGGCGGGCCTCGCCGCCCGCGCGCTCGACGGCAGCGACGTCGAGATCACCGCGGAAGGCACGGTGCAGGTGCAGGCGCTCAGCCAGATGCTCGCCGAGGAGCTCGAGAAGAACCTCTAGCGCCGCGTGGCGAGGCGCTCGTCGCTGACCAGGTAGCGGATGCCGGCCAGCGGTATGGGCAGCCAGGCCGGGCGGTTGCGCGCTTCGTACATGGCTTCGTAGACGGCCTTGTCGAGCTCGAAGGCGTCGAGCAGCTGGCGGTGGGCGCGCAGATCGACCTCACTCTCGGCGATGTAGCCGTCGAGGAACGCCGCGCGCGCCGCTCGTGCCCACCCAGCATCGACGGCGTCGCGCGCGTGCTCGTCGGCCGCGGTGTTGCGGCGCGCGCCGACCACGTAGTCGAACGACCGCAGCATGCCGGCGACGTCGCGCAGGGGGCTGTCGGCGCGCGTGCGCTCCGACAGCGGCCGCAGCGGCTCGCCCTCGAAGTCGACGAGCAGCCACTCGCCGCTGTCGCGTCGCAGCACCTGACCGAGGTGGTAGTCGCCGTGGATGCGCTGCAGCTTCGGCCACGGAGCATCCTGCGCCGAGTCGTAGACCGCTTCGATCGCGGGGCGCAGCTCGCGTAGCTCGGGCACGTCGGAGGTCGCCACGGCGAGTCTCTGGTGCCAGCCGGCAACGAAGCCGACGATGTCGCCGAGCGTCGCCGTGCGCGTGGGCATGCACTCGGCCAGGCCGGTGTGCACGTTCGCCGTGGTGCGACCGAGACGCTCTGCGGTGGCCGAGAAGTCGTCGCCGGCCGCAGCCGATTCGAGCGCGAGCTCCCAGCCGTCGCGCACGCCGCTGACGAACTCTTGGGCGAAGGCGAGGTGGCCGCTCGAGCGCTCCTCCTGCTCGTAGGGGTCGCTCCACGTGCCGGAGAGGAACCCGAGCATGCGGGGCACCGACCGGTAGCCCGCGCTCGTGAGGGCGGTCTGCAGGGTGACGTCGGGGTTCTCACCCGTGTGCACGAGGCGGAAGATCTTGGCCACGACGGCCGCTTCGGAACCCTGGTCGTAGATGATCGAGGTGTTGGATTGCTCGCCGCCGTGCACCCGCGACCGCGTGTCGGCTCGGGTCACCGAGAGGCGCCGCAGCAGCTCGGCCGTGTACAGCGGGTCGTGCGTCGCGTCGAAGAGGTAGCGGTCGTCGCCGACGCGGCCGATGAGGTGCGGCCCAGCGCCCTTGGGAATCGTCGAGCGCTCCACGATGGGCACGTGATACCGCGAGGGCGGGTTGTTGGCCAGGTCGCGCACGAGCAGAACGATGATGCGGGCATCCGTCTCGGTGTCTGTTTCCGGTGCAGAGCCCGCTTCTGGTGCGTGCCATTCCTCGCGAAAGACCTCGACGAGCTCGGGGATGCGCCCTTTGCCGGCGTACCACCGCTGTCGTGTCATCCAGTCGGTGAGGCACTCCGTCGTGCTGTCCATGCCTCCGACCCTACAAGCCGCACCTACAAGAGTCGTGCGTAGAGGAATCCGTTCCAGGCGGCGCTCAATTCAGAGTCGATGGCCCTCTCGACGCCGTCAACCTCGCGGATGGGGGCGACGTGGCGCACGCTCGAGACGATCCACGCCGCATCGGCCGCGTGCAGATCGTCGGGCGTGAGGGGCTCCACAGTGGCGTCGAGACCCCATTCGGTGGCCGCGGCGAACAGGTCGCCCTGCGTTGTTCCGGGCAGGATGCCGAACTCGACGGGCGGCGTCAGCAGGGTTGTGCCGCGCCGCACGACGACGGTCGAGGTGGGCCCCTCGAGCAGGAACCCGTCACTGGAGACGAACACGACGTCATCGGCTCCGCGGCGCTGAGCCTCGCGCACGGCAGCGCGGTTGACGGCGTAGGAGAGGGTCTTCGCGCCGGCCAGCAGCCAGGGGCTGGTCTGGGCGACGTCGCTGCGCAGGCCGCGGTCGAGCAGGGCGATGCGCACGCCCTCGGTGCGGTCGCGGCGAAAGTCGGGGGAGGGGCGCCCGTGCACCCACCCGGTGAGCATGTCGTCGCCATCCTCACCGCGGGTGATGATCGTGCGTACCCAGGCCTCGTCGTGGTCGGCGAGGCGTTCCGCGATCGTGAGCACAGCATCCCGCCAGAGGGTCAGGTCGGGTCGGGGAAAGTCGAGCATGCGGGCAGAGCGCGCGAAGCGCTCCAGGTGGGCGTCGAAGGCTTGCGGGCGCCCGCGGATCACGCTGTAGGTCTCGAAGATGCCGTCGCCGCGGGTGACACCGGAATCATTGACGGTGATGTGCGGGTAGGCGGCGTCGGCGTCGATCACGCCCGTGGCGGCTCCGGAGGCGTCGTGCGTGATGAGCAGCAGATGTTGCGCGTCAGAGGTGCCCTGCGGGGCGCTTGAGGTCATGACCTCGATGATGGCAGGTCGATCGGCCCGGTGCCGCGTCGACCGTGACTGACGCCGCGCACGCCGCGCGTGTGCACGCGGTTGATGAGCACGGCGACGACGGTGAGCAGGATGATGGCGAGAGCGATCGCCACGACGTAGATGACGACGCCGAGCACGCCCATGTCGCCGCTGGGGTTCAGGAATGGGTAGGGGTACCAGCCGTCGAGGAACTCGCCGCGCAGCAGGGTGACGCCGACCCAGATGAGCGGGAAGCTCACCGCCAACCAGAGAGTCGACCACCCGATGCGCACGCGCCCCGGCGTCAGCAGCCAGTCGAGGGCGAAGTAGATGGGCACCCACACGTGCTGCGCCTGGTTGGCCCAGACGGGCCCCACGTAGCCGTCGGCGTTGGCGATGTCGCTGAGCAGCAGGTTGTAGACGACACCGGTCACGATCGCGTAGGTGAACGCGGATGCGCGCACCGCCGTGTACAGACGCGTGTCACGATTCATCGTGAACGCCAGCACGCCGCCAGCGATGAGCACGACGACGTTGATCATCGACGTCTGGATGGTGAAGAACGCGAAATACTCCGTCGGCTCGAAGCGACCGAAGTCGATCTGGTCGACGATTTGCGTGATGAGTGCCGCCAGAACGATGAGGCCGACGACGATGCTGCTCACCCCCGCAATGTGGCGGATGGTCGCGAGCCGGGCTGACGCGGCGGTCTCGCCGAGGGGGGACGACGGAGTCACCCGTCTGACGCTATCAACTCGTGACCGGCTTTATCCACACGCATGGGTGACAATTCCGGGTGCAGACTGAGCGGTCTGCGTGTCGCGCTCAGCTCGACGTGACGGGATCGGCGGGTGCGTCGGCGGGTGCGTCGGCAAGGCCGAGCACGTCGAGAATCCAGGCGAGCTCGATCGCGCGCTGCTTCCACGCCGAGTAGCGCCCGCTCACGCCGCCGTGCCCGGCCTCCATTTCGCAGCGCAGCAGCGCATCCGCCCCGACCTCGCGCAGCCGCGCCACCCACTTCGCGGGCTCGACGTACAGCACGCGGGTGTCGTTGAGGGAGGTGACGGCGAGGATGCGCGGGTAGCGCTGCTCGGTCACGTTCTCGTACGGCGAGTACGCCTTCATATACGCGTAGACCTCGGGGTTCTCGAGCGGGTTGCCCCACTCGTCCCATTCGATCACGGTCAGCGGCAGCTCGGGCATGAGAATGCTCGTCAGCGGGTCGACAAAGGGAACGTCGGCGAGGACGCCCGCAAACAGGTCGCCCGCGAGGTTTGCGACCGCGCCCATGAGCAGGCCGCCCGCGCTGCCACCCTCGGCGACCAGCCGCTCGGGTGAGGTGACCCCGGCGTCGACGAGGTGGCGGGCGCACGCGACAAAGTCGGTGAACGTGTTCGTCTTGGTCGTCGTCTTGCCGCTCTCGTACCAGGCGCGACCCAGCTCGCCGCCGCCGCGCACGTGGGCGATGGCGAACACGACGCCGCGATCCAGCAGCGACAGGCGGGAGATCGAAAAGCCCGGGTCCATGCTCGCCTCGTACGAGCCGTAGCCGTAGAGCAGAAGCGGGGCCGGTTCGACGGTGGTGTCCGCGGTCGAAGACCCCGCGGCCGAGTCAGCGTCGAGGGCGGGCACGAGTCCCCGTTTCCACACGAGTGAGAGGGGCACGAGGGTGCCGTCGTCGGCGAGCGCCCACTCACGGCGCTCCGCGTAGTCCTCCGTCGCGAAGTCGCCGAGCACCGGCTGCCGCTTCAGCACCGTGATGGCACCCGTCGCGACGTCGAGCTGGCCGACCGTCGACGGTTCGACGAAACTCACCCACCCGATGCGCAGGGTCGGCTGCGTCCACTCCGGGTTGCCGCGGGTGCCGATACTCACGAGCGCGTCCGGGCCGCCGTGCACGGGCACGACGAGCTCATCCCAGTGCAGCTGCTCGGCCAGCGAGCAGTGCGGGTCGATGCCGGTTTGATCAGCGCCGCCGAGGCGCGCGATCGCCGTGCGCGGCAACCCCTCACGGCGGTAGTCGAGCGTGAGGAAGGCCGCAAAAGCATCCACCCCTTCGACCCGGCGGCCGGGCTCGTGCGGGATGAGAGTTTCGGGCGTCGAGAGCGGAGCATCCGCGGGCACGGAGACGACCGTGAAGTCGGGGGCGTCGCGGTTGTGGGTGATGAGCCAGCGGTCCTCGCCGCCGATGACGGCGTGGTCGATGTCGTATTCGACGCCGTGCTCGCGTGGCCAGACGACGGTGAACTCGGCGGTCGGGTCGGCGGCGTCGAGCACGTGCGTCTCGCTGGTGATGCTGCTGGAGGCTTCGATGACGAGCCAACGCCTCGAGCGCGAGCGCCCCGCGCCCACCCAATACCCGTCGTCGGGCTCGTGGAACACGCGCACGTCGTCGGTGGTCGCCGTGCCGATCTCGTGGCGCCACACGGTGTCGGGCCGCCACGACTCGTCGACCGTGCAGTAGAAGACGTAGCGGCCGCTGGGGTCGAAGAATGCGCCCGCCGCGGTGCCGGCGATCTCGTCGGCGAGCTGTTCGCCCGAGCTCAGGTCGCGAATGCGCAGCGTGTACCGCTCGTCACCGGCCGTGTCGACGCCGAACAGCAGCAACTGCCCATCGTCGCTGATGTCGAACGAGCCGAGGGAGAAAAAGTCGTGCCCTTCGGCTTCGACGTTGCCATCGAAGACGAGCTGTTCGCCGTCGCGGGGCTGGGCGGGGTCGTCGAGCGGCGCCGGGGGAGTCCACACGGCGGGGTCGAGGGGATGCTCCGGGTCGATGGGGGCGGCCGGCACTCGGCACTGCAGACCGTACTGCTGGCCTTCGATGGTGCGGCCGTAGTACCACCAGTCGCCGTCGCGCACGGGGATACCCATGTCGGTCTCCTGCGTGCGCGCGGTGATCTCGCCCACAATGCGGTCGCGCAGGGCGTCGAGGTGCCCCATACGCGCGTCGGCGTAGGCGTTCTCGGCCTCGAGGTGCGCGATCACCTCGGGGCTCTCCTTGTCGCGCAGCCACTCGTAGCGGTCGACGAACACGTCGCCGTGGTGGCGACGCTCGTGCGGGTGGCGCGCCGCGCGGGGTGCGAAGGGTGAAGAGGGGGGAGGGCTCGGTGCGGGTGAGGTACTCATCGCCTCCCAGGGTAGGGCGCACGGCAGGGAGTGACCGCGCGGCCACAGTCGCGAGCGACTGCCCTTGCTGGGAATACGCCGGGGGGTCGTGGCGGCAGGGCCGCCGTGCTGTCACGCTCGGCGTACGCCATAGTCACGACTCGATGTGAGTTCGTTCGGCGACGCGACGCTTCCTCTGGGGGCGTGGCGGTCCCCAGACCTCGGACAGACGCAGTCGCCGCCCTCACCGCGAGGCCGGTGGTCGGGGAATCGCGTGCGCGCCTTGCCCGTCTCGTTCTCGGGGAGGGCCCACCACGTGACACGTCTGGTTGCACCATGAGCGCCGTTCGCTCCACCGGCGCGGGCGAGATCGGTCTCGCTGTTCTCACCATGACCATCTTCGTCGCGGCGACAGCCTCGATCGTCATCATGCTGGGGCTTCTGCCGGCGTCTGACATCGCGCAGCTGCAGGTCATCACCGACCCGACTCCATTCAGCGGGCAGACGCCGAGCCCGCAGCCGGTGCCTCTCACGGAGGAGGCTCCGTAGGGCGCGTACCGAGGCGGCACGAAGCGGTCGCACTCCCGTCACCCATAGGCTGGGCAGGCTATGTCTGACTCCCCTTTGGCCGCGAACCCGTACGAGGTTCTGGGCGTCAGCCCGACGGCGAGTGATGATGAGCTGAAGAGGGCGTACCGGGTTCGACTGCGGCACGCGCATCCGGATACGGGGGGTTCGGCCGCCGAGTTCGATCGTGTGCAGCAGGCCTGGCAGCGGGTGGGCACTCCGGCGGCCCGCCGCGCCTACGACCTGGGGGCTGATACCGGTTCGCCGGGCGCGACGTGGGCGCAGTCCCGCAGCGGTGGTGGCATGCGGCGCGGCGACACACGCCCGAGCGCGCAGGCGCACGGCCACCCGGGCGGCTGGTATCGCGAACAGTTCCTCGACCTGATGAACGAGTGGATCGGCCGCGGTGAGGGCGACGTCGACCCGTTCGACGCCCAGTTGGTGCGCCGCGCGCCGCGTGAGATTCGTCACCTGCTCGCCGCGGCGATCGCGGAGGAGAAGTCGGCGACGGCGCTGACGACGCTGGGCATGGGGTTCACGATCTGGCACGACGTACTCGCGGGTGCCACACGTGACGACAAGGTCGACCACATCGTGCTCGGCCCCACCGGCCTGTGGGCGGTGCTCAGCGAGGATTGGGGCGAGCCGGTGCGCATCAAGCGCGGTGAGCTCATCGGCGAGGGTCTGGGGTCGGAGGAACGCCCCCTGCACCAGCTCGCGCAGCGCGCGAAGGTGGTGGCGCGAGCGGCGAAGGTAAAGTTCTCGGCGTACGTGATCGTGGTCGAGGATGCTCAGGCTCCCGCATCCCTCACCGAGCTGCGATCCATCCGCGGGGCGCAGGGGCTGCTCGTGCAGCGGTCGCGCCTGGTGAACCTCATCCGCACGGGCCTGCCCGGCGTGGGCGTGGGCGGCACGGACCTCTTTGAGGTGCGCACGCGCCTGCAGCAGACCGTGCGCTTCGTCTGAGCGAGTAGCCTGGGGTGGGAGCCGCGGCACCGCGCGTCGGTTCCGCGACAGGAGTGCAGTGTCTGAGGAGTGCGTCCACGGTTTCGAGCCCGGCATGTGTGCGACGTGCTACCCGCCGCCGGAGCCGGTGAAGCCGCTACCCGCGCGTCGCTCGCCCCGCTCGGCGGCGAAGAGTCTGCGCAGCCCCGCGCCGGGCGCGACGGGCAAGGCGGCCGAGGTGCGGCCCCCGGCGCTGCCGAACCGCATGTTCCATGTGACGCACGTCTCGAACCTGCCCGCGATCCTCGAGGCGGGGGAGTTGCGGCCGTCGACGGCGGCGTCGCCGGCGCTGAAGCTGGCGAGCCCGATCACGGAGGAGCTGCGGTCGACGGCTCCGGTTGACGAGTCGCGGTCGGTGGCCGACTGCGTGCCGTTCTCGTTGAGCCCGCTCGCGACGTGGTGGGGCGAGGTGCAGGATGGCGCTGCGGGCCCGACGTGGAGCGATGCAGCCCGGGCCGCATCCACTATTGATTTTGTGGTGCTGGGCGTCGACCTGGGCTCGGTGGAGGACGACGTGGTGGTGTCGGATGGCGATGCCGCAGCCGTGGTGACGTCGCTGGCGCGCTCAGCGGAGGATCGGCGCCGGATTCTCGCGCGAGCCGCCGCCGATGCTGCGGTTCTGCAGGCGGCTGAGGCTCTGGTTCCCGGCACGGTGCCGCTGTCGAAGGTGGCGATCGTGGCGGTCGCGAATGACCCGCGCCGCGATGAGGTGCGCGCGATGCTGCAGGCGGCGGGCGTGTCGGTGAAGGTCGCCGTGTATCCGCCGTGGTTCGTGCCGGTCGTCGCCGAGTAGCACTGTGCACCCTGGTGTCGCGAGCCCTCGCGTTGTGCGCACGGCGGGTGTTGACCTGGCGACGGAGCCTGCGCGCACGGGTCTGGCCGTCATCGAGTGGGGTGCGGGCGCTGCACGGGTGACGGAGGTGAGCGTTGATGGCGCTAATCGCGACATTGTGCGTCTGGCCCTCGAGGTGGAGCTGGTGGGCATCGACTGTGCGTTCGGCTGGCCTGACGAGTTCGTGCAGTTCGTGACCGGGCACCGGGCCGGGTCGCCGCTGGGTGCGGAGGCATCCGGTGATCGCGATTGGCGGCGCACGCTCGCGTACCGCGCCACAGATCGCGCGGTGCACGCCCGCACGGGCCGCTGGCCGCTGAGTGTGGCGACCGATCGGTTGGGGCTGACGGCACTGCGCTGCGCGGTGCTGCTGGATGCTGTGGCGGCGGCGGGCGCGCCGGTCGACCGGTCGGGGGCGCCGCCGAGTCGGGTGGTGGAGGTGTACCCGGCGGCGGCGCTGCGCTGCTGGGGCATTCGGCAGGCCGGCTACAAGAACGATGTGGCGCGGCGGGCGCAGGTGCTGGACGAGCTGCTCGCGGCGGCGCCGTGGCTCGACATCGGGGCCTTTCGCGAGGTCATGGTCGCCACGAGCGACGGCCTCGACGCGGTGCTGTCGGCGCTCGTCGCAGGGTTCGCGTTCGCGGGGGCGACGGATGCGCCTCCCGTCGAGGCGCACGAGGCTGCGTCGCGCGAAGGGTGGATCGCCCTGCCGTCGGCGGGTCTAGCAACGTCACCACTGACCTGATTCCTCTGCCTTGAGACCTCTCTGTGGCCGTGTGCCTCCCCAGGCACGGGCCTCGAGAGGCACACAGCACTGCCAGCGCTGACCCTCGAGGCGACTGCTAACCTGGCTAGGTGTCAACGCCAGGAAGGAGCCAGTCGGTGGAACCCCTCAACATCCTGGATGCCCGCAATAAACTCTCACGCCTCGTTACCGCGGCTGAGAACGGCGACGACGTGGTAATCGCGCGGCGCGGCAAGCCGGTCGTGCGCCTCGTGCCCGTTGAGCAGAGTCGCTTCACGGGTGGGGCGCTCGCGGAGCACCTCGTGCGGAATCCGCCGACGCGCGTGCGCAGTGCGGCTGAGATCGACGCCGACGTGCGCGACGCACGCGAGAGTTGGGGCTCGTAGCGCGTGATCTACCTTGACTCGTGCATCCTCATCTATGCCGTCGAAGATGAGGGGCACCGCGGGCGTGCCGCGCGCCAAGCACTCGCTGACCACGCTGAAGCCGAGTTGGTCGTCTCGCCGCTCGTGGTCATGGAGTGCATCACTGGCCCACTGAAGCGCGGCGACCTAGCTCTCGTCGACTACTACCGATCGACTCTGGCGAGCGCAGCGCGGGCCCGGTTCGATGAGGAGGTGTTCGTGCGGGCGGCCGAGCTGCGCGCCCGGCACGCACTGTCCACACCGGATGCCCTGCACCTCGCCGCGGCACAGAAAGCGGGCTGCTCAGCACTGTGGACGAACGACCGCCGTCTCGAGCGCGCCGCCCATGGGCTGGCCGTGGCCATCGTCGAGTAGCCGCCTGCCTGACTGGCGGCGTGCGAGTGGTGGCCCGGGGTGCTTGCGTCGCTGGCACAGCCACCACCGAGCGGTCCTACAGCACGAAGTGCCCGATGAGCTTGTTGAGGTAGGCGACGTCGAACTTGCCCTTGAATTCGAGCTTGACCTTGCCGAGCCCGCTGAACCACAGCTCGAGCTCGCTGTCGAGATCGAAGGTGCCCGCAGTCTCGATCGAGTAGGCCTGGATTTTGGAGTAGGGCAAGGTCGTGAAGTCTCGCTTTTTGCCCGACATGCCCTGCACGTTGATGGCAATGATGCGCTTGTCGGTGAAGACGACGTAGTCGCGTAGGGCCTTGGCGGCGATCATGATGTTCTCGCCGTCGAGAAGCATCGGGGCGATGAGCGGCTGCACCTCGGTGTTGTCGACGCGGCCGAGCTTGAAGAAGGATCCGTTCTGAAAATCAATCATGCTGTAGACGCTAATGCGGGGGCCAGACATTCCCACCCGGCTGTCAACGGGGCAGTCGGTGCCGATTCGCCCCTGCACTGGGGTGTGACGGCAGGAGGCGGACCTAGCCTGCGGAGCCGAAGGCGGCGAACCGCTCGGCGAGGTACTCGCGATCGGGTTGATCTGCGCGACTGCTCGGCAGGCCGAGCGTGCGCCCGTCCATCGCCTGCAGCCCGTACTGCAGCATGGGCCCGTCACGGTCGGCGAGCAGGCGCTCGTTGATGTGCACGGTGTAGTCGGGGCTGACGCCGAGGAAGTTCTGGTCGTAGGCGCGGTGGTGGATGGTGCACATCGCCATGCCGTTCGTTACCACCGGCAGGCCGCGCTCGTCGCTGTCGGGCAGGATGTGCGCAGCATCCAGAAGCTCCGCGTATTTGAGGGTGCAGATGGCGCACCGCTTGCCGTACGCGCTGAGGACGCGCGCGCGGAACACGGGCTGGTGCACGCGCTGCCGCACGAGGCGCTCGACGTAGCGCTTGTCGAGGGTCGTGGTCGGGGATGCTCGCACTCCACTGTCGTCGAGGTCGATGACGAACTGCCGCTGGTCGGGCAGCACGTCGATGATGCCCACCGGGAACACGGGCACGTAGACGTTCGCGAGCGGCTTCTCGAAGAGGATGATCGGCGCCTGCTGCTCGAAGGCGACGTTGAGCTTGCGGTTGTCGCCGGCGTGGAGCGGCCCCTGGGCCCACGAGTAGAACAGCAGCCCGCGCTCTCGGTCGATGGCGTCGTCGTAGACGTTGAAGACGCTCTTGTCGCCGCTGGAGCGGATCGACAGGGTCGCATCGAACTCCTTCGGGTTGCGAATGCCGCGACCACCGCGGTCGATCAGCGGAATGCGCATGCCGTTGCGCAAGGTGAAGTCCGAGAGCTCTTGACGATTCGCGAACCCGCCGCGCGCTTCGATGAAGAGCTCGAGGTCGTGGAAGATCTCGAGGCGCAGGAGCGCTTGTTCCTCAGATGACAGCATCGATGGCGCTCACGCCGAGGGTCGCAACGCAGCGCACGGGTGTTCGCCGCAAAGTCCGAGTTCTAGGATTCGACAAGTTGATGGAGCAGTCACAACGACTCCTGGTCGCCTGAGTCAATGCGATGTAACCGTTCTACGTAGTCGACGAGCGACTGCGGAGTGGTGAAGACTTCGTAGCCGAGAGACTCCAACTGACCACGGCTGGCGGGCAAACCGTCGGTGTCGAGCACGGTGGGTGCGCCGCGACCAGGTTGCAGGCCGTCCGGCCAGAATGCTTCGGCAACCGTGATGACCTCACCCGTGTCTGGATGAGCGACTTCGACGTCCAGCTCGGGCGTCGTCACTCCTAGCTCCGCGAGCACGGGCAGGATCGAGAGCACGAGGTCGTCGAAGCCTTCTTCACCTTGGATCACACTGCCTTGAACAGCGCGTGAAAGCGGCTCGCGCTGTTGATCGTCGGAGTGCAGGAGCCCCTTCAGGATGGAGTTGGCTGCCGTGGCGAGAAGCTCCCGTCGGGCCGCGAGGAAGTCGCGATAGTTCTCGAGCTTCCAGAGATCTTCATCGGTTGGGATCCACTGCGACTCCAGCACGCCAGGGTGTCGGCTCTCATACTCCGCGAAGTAGTGGGCCGGTAGCCGTTTGCTGATCTCAAGATTGGACGCCTGCGTGAGGAACGCAAAGTTCGCAACCGCGTTGACCTCCCCGCGGGGCATGGGCGGATCCATTGCGTAGAGCTGGGCCTTGGGGAACAGGTGGTGGACCTGCAAGCCCGCCAGTCCTTGCTGCAGGTTGTGACGCAACGGCACATTCGTGCCAAGATCGCGGGCCTCAGTCACTCTGGTCATCATGTACAGGAGCGGGTAGAAGCGAGCTCCCATTCCCGAACCAGAAAAGTCTCGAGGCGTGACGCTGAGTGATCCACCTCGCGTCGCCGCCAACGTGTCTATGAGTGCATCGAGCCCGCCGGACTGCATGGCCTCCATGTCTTGCGCCATGACCGTCTCCGTCGAGCCCGAGTAGCGCCCCCAAATGCCGGCCTGCACGAGCCAATAGAGAGCCTTGTCTTGCGCAGCAGTGTCGGGGAAGCGGCCGCCGTTGTTGTCGAGGTACTTGGCAAGTACCGGGAACCCGTAGGGCGCGAGCAGAACCCGAGCATGGTCAAGTCCGAGCCGGCCCGCCTCGACGTCCAGCAGGTGTCCAATGTGGTTGATTGACGATTCGAGTGCGTTGCGGAACGTCGATGGCGCGACATCGTCGAGTTCGCGAAACATAATGCGTCCGGTCGCGACCGACGTCACAGATCGCAGAAGCCAGTCAAGCTTGAAGGTGTTGTACCCGGCGTCAGCCCACTGCGACAGCGCGTGACGCATTCGGTCCCGAGCTTCGGGCGCGTTCGCGGTGATCTTTGCGAGCGCAAGGTCACCCTTGCTGAGCTTCGTGCCTCCAGAATTGACCCGGTTGAAGATGTCCACGACGATGTCAGTCGTTTTATCGTGGCCAGTGATCTTCTCGAGGTGGAAGTCTCGTTCGAGAATGTTCTGAAGCCGGTTGAGGTTGGTTAGCCGTCGAGGCAGGCTGTCGGGCTCGTCTCCGAACTGGGCGATGTAGGGCGCAAGTCCGTCCCGGAAAAACGCGGAGACATCGACCCAGCCTCGATCGTCGCGCATCTTGACCGGTGCGTAGAACTCGAAGACTTCGTCGTCGACGTGAAAGTGAAGGCCCGAGAACGTGCGCGTGTCGCCCTCGAAGAAGGGCGGTGGAGTCCCCTTGACAACGCCGAATAAGGTCGTGATGCGTTGTTGACCATCCAGCAGGAGACTACGAATGCCCTCGCCCCCGCCATCACCACGAGTGGCGGTGGTGGATGCTTCGGTCTCCCAGGTCAGAAGGCTTCCAACCGGGTAGTCACGGTAGAGGGAGCGAAGGAGCCCGCGCACTTGGTCTCTGTTCCACACGTAACCACGCTGGAACTCCGGCATAAGAATCGTGCGGTCTTCGATCTGGTGCAGGAGCGCGTGGAGCTTCGTCAAGTAGGGCCTCGCTGAGTTCGAAGGGGGCATCCGCGTTGGTCGGAACGGACTCCTCCAGCATGCCATGCAGGTGCGACTTGTCGAGGGAAATGCACGTCCCGCCAGCCCGAGAGGGTGGCGTGAACCGGTAGATCTCGCTCGCGGTCAACGCACTACGTCACACATGCTCCGAACCGACCCTCCGGACACGCTGTGCGATCCATCACGCGAGGACTGCTCGATACAGTCAATTCATGCCCCGCATGCACCCCACCCGCCTCCGCGCCGACGCGAACCGCAGCGAGCGCCAGCTCTTCACCGCCTTCGAAGGCCTCCAGGGCAGGGACGACTGGGTCGTCATGACCGGGCTCACGGTCGGGCAGCACGTGGCGGGCTTGAGCGGCGAGGTCGACGCGATCGTGATCGCTCCCGGTACGGGCATCCTGCTCATCGAGGCGAAGACAGCTGAGCATGTGGAGTACCGCGACGGGCAGTGGTTTCTGGCGAAGAATCCGCGGCCGACGAAGAATCCGCTCGCGCAGCTGGATGGTGCGCGCCGCAGCATCCGCGGCTTCCTGAAGCAGCGCGGCCTGCTGCACGGCAACGAGCCGTTCGCCCGCCTGGTGTGGTTCACGAATCTGGGCCGCTGGCAGTTCGACAACGGCACCCCGCACGACCTGACGTTCTTCGAGTGGGAGCTGGCGTGGAGCGACGACCTGGCGACGCCCGCCGAGACGGTGGCGCGGGTGCTCGCCGAGCACAGCGCGTGGTTCGGCGAGGCGGAGGGCGTGAGTGTCGACCCGGCATCCCTGACGGCGCAGCACGCGGCTGAGATTGCGGATGCCCTGCTCGCGTCCTTCACCGCCACGAGCAGCGCGGCCGACCGTCGGCGGGCCCGGCTGATCGACGAGCGCGCCCTGCTGGAGGATCAGGAGCTCGTGCTCGACCTGCTCGAGACGAACCCGCACCTGTACTTCGACGGGCCGGCCGGTTGCGGCAAGAGCTGGCTCGTCGCGGTGGCGGCGCGGCGGGCGGCGCGCGCGGGCCGCCGCACCCTGCTGACGTGCTGGAACATGCTCATGGCGCAGTCGCTGCGCGAGCTCGTCGGCGAGAGCCCGTTCGACCTGGAGGTGGCCGACCTCAACGCGGTCATGCTGCGCGTGTGCGGCCTCACCGAGAACCCGGCAGGTGCCGACGACCAGTGGTATCGGCACGAGCTGCCCGAGTTGACGCTCGCGGCTCTGGCGGAGCATCCGCAGAGGGGCGGTTTCGCCGCGATCTGCGTCGACGAGTTTCAGGATGTCGCGGGCGTGCCCCTGCTCATGGACGTGCTGCGGGCGCTCGCGGTCGGCGGCGACCCGGCGCGGGCGCACGTCGTGCTCGCGGGCGATGCGGGCCAGCAGATCATGCGCGCGGCGGGGGAGCGCGCCGAGCCGCTGCCGGCGGCGCGCGAGCTGGCGCCGGGTCTCGTGCACGTGCGGGTGCGCCGCAACTGCCGGGTGGCGCCGCGCCTGTTGCGCGCGATCAGCGGCCAGCTGGGGCGCCCCCTCGATCACGCGGGCGATCGGATGCCCGACTCCACGCCCGGCAGCCTCGACGTCGTGCCCGTGGCGGAGGGGCGCGAGCTGCCCGCCCTGCTGACCGCGCTGAAGGCGCAGCTGCAGCACGTCGGCCCCGAGGAGGTGGTCGTGCTGAGCCCGTTCGGCGAGCAGTCGTCGCTCGTGGGTCGGTTCCTGGCCCGCGAACCGGCGAACGGCGAGGAGCGGCAGCTGCGCGACCTGCTGGCGGGGGAGCGCGCGATCGCGTGGCGCAGCATTTTCAAGGGCAAAGGGCTGGATGCTGCTGCCGTGGTGCTGACCGACATCACGCGCGACGCCGCGGCCTGGGCCGATGAGCGCCGCCTCAGCTGGAACGACCTGCTCTACGTCGGCATGACGCGGGCACAGTATCGCTGCACGGTGCTGAGGTCGCAGGGTGCGCCGTGGAGCGGCGAGCTCGACGCCGAGCTCGGGGCGGCCCGCGTGCGTGCGGGGGTGCGGAGTGTCGGCGGCGCTGCGAGTGCGGGCGCCGCGGCCGCGATGGCGCGCATGGCGGGCAGGGGAGAATGACGCTGTGGAGCGATTCGACGCGGTAACGGATGGTTGAGCCGCGGAGGTCATGCGAGCCGTGCACGACCTGGGCCGGGTCGTCTTCTCGCACATCGATGTCAACTTGGCCGACGTGTGAGTCAGCTGCAGCGTTCTCCACCTCGCTAGAGGTCTAGCTTCGAGCCGTGGCCGCAGTGGGACTAGGCGAGTTGCTGCACCTCTTCGAAGAGCGCCTCGATCGCGTCGATCAGCGCGGGTACCGCGGCGGGTGCTGCCGCGGCGTCGAAGATGCGCGCCGAGATGGACGAGTTCGGCACTCGTCCGCCGGGGATCGCTTCGATCGCGGTGATGTACCGCTCAGCGGCCTCGGAAACGCTGGGGGTTTTGGCGAGCGACGAGCGGTCGATTCCTGCAGAGAGGTATCGCAGCCCTTGCCACCCCGTTCCTTTCGGCAAGCCCCAGGCGATGGAGAGCGGAAGGTTGCGGTCGGGGGTCTGCATCCGAATGGAGAGCCCTTTCGACCCCCACGCGAGGGTGAGCCCGAGGGAACTACAGCCGGCGAGAAAGTCGCGGAAAGCATCGCGGTAGTCGTCATCCTCGATCGACGCCAAGAATGCCACTTCGTCGGTCGTGTTCTGCGACCGGCTGGCCCCGGTGGTTCGCCTCGGAGGCGACGCGACGACCTGCGCGGCGTGAGCGGTGAGCTCTGCCCCCGCAAGCTGCACGATCTCAATCAAGTAGAAGCGCCCCGATCGCATCGTGGCGTTCATGTACTCCAAGCTCGTGCGCATCGTCTCGGTGAACCGCTGCGCGGCCACCACGAAGTGGAAGTCGCCCGACTGCAGCACCTCGGCGAGGCGTTCGAGCAGAGCATCCGTCGCCTCGGAGTCGAGGGCCCACCCGGCGCGACCGATCGCGTCGCGCAGATCGTGGCAGCCGGCGAGATGTTCGGGCGCGTGCCCGCTGCGCAAGAAGCGCTGCACGACTCCGCGGTCGAAGTCATCAATCGACAGCCGCCACAGGTCTGAGCCGTAGTCGATCAGTTGGGCGAGCGCGTGCCGGAAGTCGGGGTTCTGCGGCCCGGTCTTGAACTCGACGAGCACCACGTCGCCCGACGAGGCGAGGCACAGCAGGTCAATGGATCCGGATGCCAGCGACGTCTCGCGTCCAATGACGAGCAGGTCGCCGTCGAGACCGAGGTCGTCGGCCGGAATGAGCTGCGGGTTCATCTTCATGACCTCCTGCAGGTGGTGTTCGCTGGGCGCGGGCGACTCGACGAGGTCAAAGTGTTCGCCGGCACGCTCCACCAAAAAACGACGGGGCATGGATGCTCCTTCCGTGGTGTGCCCGAGGCTACAGGTGTGCACCGACACCGGGCGATCGAAGCTTCCCATCCCCGTGTACGTGAGGCCGTCGCGGGCGAGCGGTCGGCTTGTGGTGCTCAAGTCTCTGCAGCCGTTGGCTCAGTGCAAAGCCTTGAACGCCTCTTCCAAATCCTTCGCGGTACGTCGCGCTAGGAGCAGCGTGTCTGTAGGTGCCTGTACGGCGACCAACGGCTGTTCTTCGAAAGCCGTGAGCATGTATGTCAATCGTTTGAGATCGGAGCCTCGCAGGCCGCTAACGATTGGCTCAACGTCATTGATGCATGCCATCAGTGTGATCGCATCGAGCAAGTGGCGGTCGCGGTCTCTCTGGTCGACTTTGTGTGCGGCCGCTTTGAGCACGAGGGCCCCGTGAAGAGACGGCACGGGCACATCGAACTCTGCGCCGTCGTGGTTGAACTGCATGGTGTGAAGGCGACCCATTGCTTGGTTGCCCGCCTCCACCTGCATGACGGCTCGGCGCGCGTGGCGCGGGGGTGGCCGTCCGTGATCAGGAACCATCAGGTCGATGATGTCCCCATCACGCGTGAAGCGATACGCGTGCTGTTGGGACTCGTCGAGGGTGTATCCGAGTTGCGCGAGGGCAGCTACCGCTTCGCTGTAACTGAAGACGCCGGCTTCGACTCGCACTGCGGCATCGACGTCGAGAGTGACCCGGGTGGTCTCGACTTGTGCTGCGAGCGCGTGAGCCTGCACCATGAGGCCGCCGACGAGGGCCCATCGATCTATCGGTAGCGCGCCACAGAGCTCGAACACTCGCGGCCAAGGTTCATGCCAGCCGCCAGCAGGCTCATCGACCACAGTCGTATTGCTCACGAGATCTCGGCCTGCCGTGCCTGCAAGCGTTGTCGAGCGGCACTGCTTGTACGTTCGTCTCCGTATGCGTAGAGCGCGATGTCGGCAACGATGGCGGGCGCGCTGGTCCCGAGTTCAACAATGAGCACATCGCCATCGGCATCTTCCAGCAGTCGAAGCTTTCGGGCGAGCGCGGCGGCGTCTTCTGTCACCTTGATGGTGAGGGTCTCGCCTGTTGAACTGAGTCCATCGGTTAACTCAAGGTTGGAGACTGTCTCTTGCTGCGTGGTTCGCCAGAGCGAGACTCGGTCTGCGAGCACATGCAGAGCAAGATCTGCCACCGAGATGTTTCGCAGCCTCGCGCGGAGGCGACTTCGCTGGGTACCGTCGATGCAGTCTGTCGATCCGCGTTGCAGCAGTTCGCATGCTGCTTGCACCGTCCGTTCCTCCCACCGCCGACCACGAGTCGTTGATCTGCTGACAGCCAGAAGTGAGCGCCCTGAAACCACGGTTCGTCCAGCCACCGACCGGTGACTGATGCGACCGCTCTGAGCCATCCTCTGCACTTGCCGCTGGCTCACGCCGAGCTGCAGGGCAGCGGAACGAGTTGTCATCTCCATGACGTATATGGTCGCGTAAGCGACGATATCTGTCAATTACCTCTCGGGAGAGTGCGCGGTGGGTTGCCGTCAGAAGCTCCGCGGTCGAAGTCGTCAACAGACAGCCGCCACAGGTCTGACCCATAGTCGATCAGCTGCGCGAGCGCGTGCCTGAAGTCGGGGTTCTGCGGCCCGGTCTTGAACTCGACGAGCACCACGTCGCCCGATGAGGCCAGGCACAGCAAGTCGATGGATCCGGATGCCAGCGACGTCTCACGCCCAATACTGAGCTATCTCAAGCCCAGCAGGTCGCCGTCGAGCCCAAGGTCGTCGGCAGGAATGAGCTGCGGGTTCATCTTGAGACCAGCTGCAGGTGGTGTTCGCTCGGCGCAGGCGACTCGACGAGATCAAAGTGCTCGCCAGCGCGCTCCACCAAAAAACGACAGGGCATGGATGCTCCTTCCGTGGTGAGCCCGAGGCTACCGGGTTGCTCCGACGCTGGGCGACCGAAGCTCACCATTCCCTTGTTGCCTCGCGTTCGCCAGACTGGCGTCACTGAGCGCCTCGGCTCGGCAACAGCGAACGGGAGATGCGATGCCTACGCGAAAAGGTCACGAGAAGCAGTGGAGTCCCGCATAGTGGTGTAACGCCCGGTGGCCCACCGCGTCGGTGACGACGTGAACGCGGTCACCGTGTGATCCTTCGAGAAGTCTCTTACCTCCACTCGAAAGGCATCAACAC
>Ga0008834_1000384_pt1 | contig 35385 bp, 32 predicted proteins | sample HotLakConsUCCL28_FD_62213 | JGI IMG/M metagenome (GOLD analysis project Ga0008834, IMG submission 62213) | Hypersaline microbial mat communities from Hot Lake, Washington, USA - Hot Lake Consortium UCC-L28 | ecosystem: Environmental > Aquatic > Non-marine Saline and Alkaline > Hypersaline >... | reverse complement strand
GCGAGGAACCGGTGCAATGGCTCCTCTTAACCGACCTGCCAGCAGACAGCATGGAGTCCGCCCTAGAGAAAGTGAACTGGTATCGTTGCCGCTGGCAGATCGAAGTTTTCTTCAAGATAGTTAAAAGCTGCTTCGGAGGGGAGAAGCTGCAATTGCAGAGTCGGAAAGGATTGGAGAACGCTCTGAGCGTTCTGATGATCATTGCGTGGAGAATCCACTATTTGAGTGCATTGGCACGCACTGACACCACGGCTGCTCAATCCTGTGTCAAGTGGCTGGCACAGGAGGAGTGGGAAGCCATCTGGGTTTTACACAAGCGTTGCGGGCTGCCTGAAAAACCTCCGTCAACCGAGGAAATCATCCGAATGCTCGGACGACTCGGAGGGCATCTCGGACGCAAGCATGACGGGTTCCCGGGCGCTCAGCCATTACGCATCGGCCTGAGGAAAGTTTATCAGTTCATTGAAAACGCTGATTTAATTACACATATTAAAACAGGTAAAAGATGTGTGTAAGGATATGGCTCGAAGAAGGGGAGCCTGGCCGCCCGGATCGCCCATACCCTGATGTCCGAGATTGTCGAGCGCTGTGACTACGGAATCGATCTGCATACGGCGGCCTTTCAGAGGACGAATTTTCCGAATGTCCGCGCCGACTTGAACGATCCCGGAGCGAGGAAAATCGCGGAGGCCTTCGGATGCATGCTGGTCGTCGACGGTAAGGGACCCCTCGGCTCCTTTCGGCGGAAGGCGACGAAAGCGGGATGCCCCACCATCATTCTGGAAGCGGGAGAGCCTTGGAAGATCGAACCAGGCGTGCTGCAGATCGGGGTGCGCGGCATTCGCAACGTGCTCACCGCTCTTGGAATGATTCCCGGGCAACGGGAGGCTCCCCCGTTCCTCGCCAAGATTCGAAAGACGGTATGGGTGCGAGCGACTGTCGGCGGCATCCTCAAATTCCACGTGAGCCCCGGCGATTTCGTCGAGGAGGGGCAGCCGATCGTCACGAATTATAGCATTCTCGGCGTAGAACAAAACACGCTTCGGACTCCAAACAGCGGAATCATCCTCGGAATGGCCACCATGCCGGCCGTCAAGCCGGGCGAACCGATCTGCCACATCGCAGTGCTCACCCCAAAGCAACTCGAGCGCTACCGCTCAAAACTCAGCGCCGCCAAAACGGACGTGCACTCCCAAGTCCACACCGACCTCGCCACCAACGTAGACGTCGTCGACGCACCGCGTTAAAAAACGTTTTTATAAGGGACTGGCAAATTTTGTTTGACGGGAGTAATTAGTTTGATTTTGGATGGTGGTATGAGGCGTCGCAGGATTCGAGTGAGCGGGCGTGATGCGGTTTACCACTGCATGACGCGCACGGTGAACGGGGAGATTCTTTTCGGGGATCGGGAGAAGGAGGTGCTGCGGAAGATGCTCTGGCGGATTGCGGACTTTTCCGGCGTCGAGATTCTTACTTATGCTTTGATGGGCAACCACTTCCACGTTCTCGTGCGGGTTCCTTCGGAGGGCGTCCCCGGCGACGGGGAATTGGTCCGGCGCTATGGAGTGCTCTACCCGGAGCCGACTCGTTTTCAGCCGGACTCGGTGAAGCAGGTCGAGGCTACCTTGAAGAATGGCGGCGCGGAGGCGGAGGCCTTGCGGCGGCGGCTCTCGATTCGAATGGGCGATGTTTCCGAGTTCATGAAAACGCTGAAGCAGCGCTTCTCGGTTTGGTACAATCGGACCCACGATCGATACGGGACTCTCTGGTCGGAGCGGTTTAAAAGTGTCTTGGTGGAAGGGGCGGGGAATCCTTTGCAGACGATGGCGGCCTACATCGACTTGAACCCGGTCCGGGCGGGGCTTTGCGAAGATCCGAAGGATTACCGGTTTTGCGGCTACGCCGAGGGTGTGGCGGGCAATGCAAGGGCGCGCTACGGCTTGCGTCAGGTCTGGGGCGAATATGTCGGCCAGGTAACGGACGAAGCAAAGGCTTACATCGAAGCTTTGAGGGCTCACCGGGAACTGATCTTCGCCAAGGGAGCGAACGATGAATCCATCGTCCGGGAACGGGCGGTCCGCGTTTTGGAAAAGGAGAGGGGGATGCTACCGAAGGCCGTCGTCCTTCGATGTCGCGTGCGCTATTTCACGGATGGAGCCATTCTGGGCTCGGCGGAGTTCGTTCGTCAGTTTTCGACAGCGCTCCAACTTGAGAGGGGGCGTAAACGCGAACCGCGACCGCGGGGCTTGCGCGGGGCGGATTGGGGCGACCTCGCGGTGATTCAGGGGCTTCGCCGGACGGTCTTCGGTTAATCCGTCTTCAAAAACAAACGGGCACAGCTCGCACGATTCGCGGCCGGCGTCGATCCGAAGCCACAAGACCGTGCTCCCTCGCTGCCGAAGGGTGAGAGGGCCTACGATTCGATCTTCTTCGGCCGCTTTTTTCGGAGCGGCTTTGGCATCCGTCCCGGGAAGGTCAATTCGGCGACCGCGGATTTGTCGAGATCGCCGAGTCCGGCTTCTCTGAGGCGCTCGAATTGGTCCTTGGTGGCTGCCGCCAATGGGAGCTTGAGCTTCTTTTTCTTCGCCAGCTTGAGCGCGATGCCGGAGTCTTTGGCGGCGTGGGCGGCGGAGAAAAAGCAGGTGTGATCCCGTGCGAGCATATCGGCCGCATCGGTTTCGAGGACGCGGCTGGCCGCGCCGGTCCGGCTGAAGACCGCGCAGAGCATTTCCAAGTCGAGACCGAGCGCATCGCCAAGGCCGAGCCCCTCGGCGAGGGCGGCGGTGTTGATGTTCATGACCATGTTGACGAGCGCCTTGACTTGAGCCGCCTTGCCGGCTTCGCCCACGTAGGTCAGCTCCCTGCTCAGGTGCCGCAGAATGGGAAGCGCTTTGCGATAGGCTTTCTTCCCGCCCGCCACCATCAGATAGAGCGAACCCTCGCGAGCCTGCGGGATGGAAGAAGCCATGCAGCCTTCGAGGCTCATCGCTCCGGCCGCGTGGGCGAGAGTTTCGACCTTTACATGAGTTTTCGGGCTGACGGTGGCGCAATTGACGAACAATTTTCCTTCGGCCCCGATCAAGAGGTTGTCTTTCTTGCCGGCGAAGATCGCCCGCATCGCCGCATCATCCGACACGACAGTGAAGATGACGTCCGAGGCAGCGGTCACCTGTTCGAGCCGTTCCACCGCCTCGCTCTGGAGCTCTGCAGCCAGAGCGGTCGAGGATTCAAGATTCAGGTCGTAAAGAGCGGCGACGGGGTAGCCGCAATCGTGAAGCCTGCGGGCCATGTTGGCGCCCATCCGGCCGATTCCGACGAAGCCGATTTTCGTTCTTTTTCTTGGCATGGCAGGGGGCTCTCGAGCGCCTACTTGAATTCGGGGAAAAACGGGTTCCGGGCTTTCTCGATTGCAACCGTCGTGATCGGGCCGTGACCCGGACAGAGAACGGTATCGTCCGGAAGCGAAAGGATCTGGCTCCGATTGTTCTCGAGAGCCCGGGCATACTGTTCTTTGGCCCCGCCTTGGGAGAGGCAGAAAAGCGAGTCTCCGACAATCGCGAGGTGCCTTCCCAAGCCGTTGACCACGTAGGACATGCCGCCCGGCGAATGGCCGTGGGTGAGGCGGGCCTCGACCGTAAACGGGCCGATATGAAAACGGTCGGCATGGGCGACGGGCATGGCCTTGGCATGAGGTTCCCCCGCCGGAGCGTAGGTAGCCAAGTTCATGCAGGCGTCGACGACCGTATCGTAATCAGCGATATGGTCGCGGTGGGTGTGCGTGAGAAAAAGCGCTTTGAGGGTCAGGTTGTGCAGGCCGATATCGGTGAGGAGGTCCTTTGCGCTCGCGCCGGTATCGAAGGCCACCGCGATGCGGCTGGCTTTGTCCCAGACCAAGTAGCTGTTGACCGTCATCTCTTCGTAGCCCGGAACCGGGAAGGGCGTATTGTAAAGCTCGAGCCCCTGCAGCTCGATCGGCTCCGGCCGCCAAGCCTTTTTCGCCATGTCCACGAGCGCCTTCGGGTGAAGACCAAGGGGCTCCGCGACCTTGCGCAGCGCGTCCTCCTTGACTTCCCCATCCAACAGGCCGGCCACCTCGTCAACGGAGATGCCGGCCTTTTCCGCCAACTCCTGCTTGCCGATACTCAGCCCGGTGGATGCCTTCATGATGACATCCTGAAACTCATCTTCGATCCGGATATTCATAACGCAGTTTACCGGGTTTTGAGGCGTTCCGCAATCTCTTCGAGGGGATAGCTCCAGATTTCCGAAACCGTCGGGTGGTACCAGTGGACCTTGAGCAAATCGCCGACCTTGGCTCGCAGGCTGACGGCGACGGCCATCGTGTGCATCAATTCGCCGCCTTCGCGCGCCACGCACTCCGCGCCGAGAACGGTTCCGGACCAGTCGGCGAAGACTTTCACGTAGCCTTGCTTAGCCTCCATCAGGATGGTTTTGCCATGATCGTCCAGGGGGTAGTCGGCGGCAAGGTAATCGATGCCGGCCGCTTTCAATTCGGCGTCGGTCAAACCGACGGCGGCGACCTGCGGGTCGGTGAAAACCACCCGCGAAAGGGTTTCGTAGTCGACCGGCTCGGTTTCCCGTCCGGTGGCGTGGCGGGCGCCCACTTCGCCCTGCATGATTGCGGTATGGACGATCTCGTAGGGGCCTGCGACGTCCCCGCAGGCATAGATGCGCGGATTCGAGCTGCGCTGCATGGCGTCGCAGACGATGTGTCCGCTTCCCGAGGTTTCCACACCGGCGGCCTCCAGGTCGAGCTCCGCCGTGGCCGGACGGCGGCCGAGGGCGTTCATCAAATACGGAGCGGAAACCGTTAAAGTCTCGCCGCCGTGCTCGAAGGTAGCGGTAAAGCCTCCGTCGGCGTGGGTGACCTGCCGCAAGTGGGTATCGGTGTAAAGTCGGATGCCTTCTGCCCGGAACTTCGCCTCGATCACCCGCGCGGCCTCCGGCGAGACCTCTCTCAGAATGTGCGGACTGCGCTGGATCTGAACCACTTCGCTGCCGATCCGGCGGAGGAACTGGCTCAGCTCGCAGGCGACGACGCCTCCGCCGAGGACGATCGCTTTTTCCGGGACGAAATCCAGATCCAAGACGTCGTCGCTGGTCCAGAAAGGGACATCGGCGAGACCCGGTACCGGAGGAACGGATACGACCGATCCGGTCGCGACCATAAACCGATCGGCCGTGATCCGGCGGCCATCGTCCAGTTCGATCGTGCCTTCGTCGACGAAGCGGGCGTAGTGGCGAAAAAGGCTGAAGCGGTCGCTCTCCAGCTGTTCCTGCCGGTAGGTGGCAAAGTCGCCGATGATATCAAGCTTCCGTTGGTGAACGGCCTTCATGTCCGGGGCGGCTTGAGGGATCTCCAACCCGAAACGCTTGCCCATTCTCGCCAGATGCAGCACCTCCGCGACGTAGATCAGCGTCTTCGAGGGCATGCAGCCGCGAAGGATGCAGAGGCCGCCCAAGGGGTCCGCGCCGTCGACGATGGCGACACGGTCGCAGACCTCGCGCGCCGTCCGCGCCGCCGCGTAGCCCCCGCTGCCGCCGCCGATGACGACAAAATCGAAGTGCTCGTTGGTTTTAATCATAAAGGCCGCTTATTTGAAAACTTCTTTCTCCGGACCGGTATAGAAGGGCACACGCCGTTCGCTCGGATGCGTGATGAGACTGGGCCTCGCATCGACTTCGTCGACCTTATTCCGGCTCAGGTCGGCCCAGCGGAGTCCGCTGAAAGCAAGGATGCAGAAGCTGAGGAAGACCGCGGGCGACATGAACGGAGTATCGACCAGCGCGAGTAACAGCACCGCGGCAGAGCCGAGGAGCAGGTGGTTGGTGAGAGTGATGTCCGCACCGCGACGAAGGTAGCGGAAGAGCAGATAGGCGATGCAGAAAAAACAGACCGCGCATCCGACCAGTCCGAATTCGGCGAGAAACTGAAGCAGATCCGAGGAGGCGCGGGTGTGGCGGGCGCCGAGTAAGCGGTCATCGGCGACGAAGGGCAGCAGGTGTTGGAAGGACTCGATCCCCCAGCCGAAGACGGGCGCGCGCTCGAAGAGCTCAGCGGCCGCCCGACGGAGCGCTTGGTTCGTATTCGCGTTCGTCTGACCGGTTAGAAAAGGCAGACGGGAGACTGCGAGGAAAAGGAAAAGAACGAAGCCGAGCCCGCCGAGGGACCGGATTTGCCGATGATGGGAATCCTCCGGCAGCCGGTCGAAGCGCAGGGCCAAGAGGAGAAGGAAAAGCGCTGCGGTGAACAAGAGGACGGACGCCGGCCAGGCCGCTTGGACGAACATGCCGCTTCCGCCGAGCAGGACGCCTCCGGCGACGTACCAGGGCCCGGTCGAACGGACGAAATCCGGACGGTCTTCGTAACGGGTCGAGAGGAGCGCCATACCGAAACAGGCGGCGCACCAGAGGATGGCGAAGGCCGCCCAGTGTCCGTCGTAGGGAAAAAACGCGAAGAAATCCTCGCTGCCGGTCCCCCGGGTCAGGAAGGGCTGGTCCAAGCCCAAGGCCTTTTGCAGCAAGCCGGCGCAGCAGACGAGCACCGCGGTCAGGCAAAGGAAAGGCAAGAGGCGCTCGAAGAAATGGCGGGATTTTGGAACGAGGAAGAGGCAGATGGAGAAGATATAGAGCGCGCAGAAGGCGGCCAGGGTGACCGCCGCCTCCGCCGGGGCCGTGCTGACCGGCAGCCACGCGTTGATGTCGGCGAGCTGGAGGTAAGCGGCCCCTTCGACTTCGATGTCGGAGACCGGCTGCTGACCCAGCCCGACGAGGAACTGCGCCAGAAGGAAAAGCGCGGGCGCCGAGAGCATCCAGAAGCGCGGCCAGAGAAGATCCACGAAAAACGGGTGATGCATTTCATGGGTTTTGAGGATGAAGAGGGCGAAGAAGCCGAGGATGATGAAAAATCCGAGGGTCCAGACCGAACGCGGATCGGCCACCCAGAAAGCGACGTTCGCGCAGACCAGGATGCTCAGGTAGATCATCGTCTCCGCTGCGGTAAAGGAATCGCGAAGGAGGCGATCTCGGGGAAGGATCGAGCTGTTTTCGGCCCGTTCCATGGTCAGGCCGGATAGGGCCAGCAGATCGACTCGGCGACTTCGCGCGCGGCGGCCTTGTCGCGAAGGCAGGCCACGAGTGCGAGCCCGAGTTGGGTCGCCGTGCCGGCCCCGCGGGAGGTGATGATCCGTCCGCTTTGGACGACGGGTCGGTCGAGGACCTCGCCGAGCTCCTTTTCCGCCGAGGGGTGGCAGGTCAGCTCGATGCCTTCGGCCAATCCGGCGTCGAGAAGAAGGAGCGGGGCCGCGCAGATGCAGGCGATCCAGCGCTCCGCCTCCGCCTGGCGGCGCAGCAGGGCGCAAAGCCCGGGATGCCTGCGGATCTCCCGAATGCCCGGACCGCCGGGAAGGAAAACGAGGTCGTAGTCGGCCCGCTCCAGATTCTGGAAGGAATCCTGCGCCTCGATTTTCAGGCCGCAGCGGCTCTCGACGGCCGGACCGTCGCCAAGATGGGCGAGCGCCACCTCGACGTCGGCACGGCGAAGCAAATCGATCGGGACCACGGCTTCGGCTTCCTCGAAGCCCGGATGGAGGATGGCTAGGGCGCGTGCTTTCATTTTTCCAACTTGGGCGGGCTTTGAACGAATGGCAAAACAGTTTCCCAGTACGCGGACCCCGCCAGATCGAACAAGTTGTTGTGGTCGGCGCCTTCGACCCACAGTTGCGCTTTCGGGCCGCGGACCGCTTCCCAGTTCTGCAGGGCGAGGGCGAAGGGGACCACCTGGTCGGCGGTTCCGTGGATGAGCAGGACCGGGCAATTGATCCGGGCGAACCGGCGAAGGTTGTCGAATTTGTCCCAGGGAAGCAGGCGGATGCGGGTCATCACGCGGAAGGCCGAGCTGAAAGCGCCGTCGAGGACGAGACCGCCGACGGGATGGCGGGCGGCCAGCCAGGTGGAAGGTCCGCCCCCCAGCGAGCGACCGAAGAGGACGACTTGTTCGGGCGCAAAGCCGAGTTCGCCGGTCGCGTATTGGAAGGCCGCGTCGGCGGCGGCGTAGACGCCCGCCTCGGTGGGCTTTCCCGTGCTGGTGCCGTAGCCGGGGTAATCGTAGGAGAGCGCGGCCACACCGTTCTCTTGGAAGACCTCGAGCAGCGGACGGAGGTCGCCCAGATCCTCGGCGTTGCCATGGCTGTAGAGCAGGAGTCGCTCCGCTCCCTCGACCGGCAGGTAGAGCGCGGAAATCGAGTCGCCGAGTCTCGACTCCAGCTTCACGACACCTTCGCCATCCCGGTATCCGGCGGGCGGAACGGGAAAAAGTAGTTGGTCCGCCACCATATAGGCGTAAACGCAGGCCGCGAGGTAGGCGGCCAACAGGGTGATGGCGACGATGGTCATTTTCCGGCGGATCATTTATCGAGTGACAGCGAGGTCGGGAACTGGAGATTGGTAGGGGTAATGAAAGCCGATCCATCCGCTTCGTCCATCAACTTCTCCCGGATGGGGGCGGCGATCCAGCCCCCGGTGATCGTCGACTTGATGGCGCGCGCGCTCGCCAATCCCGACCTGCTATCGCTGGCGGCGGGCTTCACCGACAACGCGGTCCTTCCGCGCGAGCCGGTGGCGGACATCGCCAGGGAGCTCTGCCGCGGGGTGGAAGGCGACGAGCCGCTCCAGTATGGTTCGAACCAGGGCCGGCAGCGGCTGCGCGAATCGACCTGCGCGTGGCTTGCGCGTTACCCCGGCGAGCGGGAGGAGGCCTTCTGTCCGGAACGGGTCGCCATAACGAACGGATCCCAGCAGGCGCTCTACCTCGCCGTCCAAGTGCTTTGCGAGCCCGGCGACATCGTGCTGGTCGAGCAGCCGAGCTACTTCGTATGTCTGGAAATGTTCAGGGGCTTGGGTATCCGCGCGGTCGGCCTGCCCTGCGGGCCCGACGGAGCGGTTCGGATCGAGGAGATCGGCACCGCCCTGGCGGAGCTCGTCGCGGCGGGCGAGCGGGAGCGGGTGAAGGCGCTTTATCTGGTCAGTTACTTCGGTAACCCGAGCAGCCGCTCGATGCCGGAGGAGGAGAAGCGCGCCCTCGCGGGAGCGTTGCGGGAGGCGGGATTCCTCATTCCGGTGATCGAAGACGCCGCCTACCGCGAGCTCTACTTTCAACGGCCCGCGGCTTCGCCCTCGGTTTTCGGGATGGGCGAATGGGCGGATTTTCCTAAGCTCTACCTCGGCACTTACACGAAGCCCTTCGCCACCGGTCTCAAGGTCGGCTACGGGCACTGTTCGGACGCGGACTGGTTGGAACGGATGCTGAGGCTGAAGGGGCACCAGGATTTCGGCACGGCCCATTTCAACCAGTGCGTGGTGGAACGGATGCTGGAGGCGGACCGCTTCGAGACGCTGCTCCGTCCGGTCCGCCGTCATTACGCGGAAAAGGCCGCCCGGCTCGACGCCGAGCTCGAGGCCTCGGGCCTGCGCGCGCGCGGCTGGAGTTGGAACCGGCCGGAGGGCGGGCTGGTCTTTTGGCTGCGCGGGCCGGAAGAGCTCGACCTCTCGATGGACTCCGAATTCTGCCGCCGCAGCATCGACGCCGGTGTGCTTTATGTGCCCGGCGACCTCTGCTTTCCGGGCAAGGGACCACGGCATTTCGCGCGGCTGTCCTTCGGTGCGCTCGCTTCGGACCGATTCCCCGAGGCCGTGAAGCGCTTTTCTGAGGTCGCTAAATCGTTTTTCTAGAGTCGATTGCGTAATGCTGTAAACAAAGTCTCAAAAGCTTTCCCGAGCGGGCTTTGAAGCGGACTTTGGAACTTTTTCGACTATGGTGGGTTGTCCGCGATGGGTGAGAATTCCGTAAAAGAGCTGGAGGCTTCGATCGAACGTCACCTCCGTATCTACTCGGCGAAGCGAATCGCCTTGGCCGCTTCGTTGGTGGGTGTCTCTGCGGTGGCCGCCGCGTTGGGAACCTTTCTGTGGACCGGCAGCACGATCTTTTCCGCTTTGGCTCTCGGGGTGACGAGCCTCATTCTAGTCAATGTCGCCTTGATTGCGATCGTCCCGCCCGAGGCTTGCCTGAACGAGTCCAAGAAATTGCTCGCCGGCGCGGTTAGGAATCCGAAGCGGATCAAGAAAGCGGAAAAGGAGATGGTCACCTTGCTGACCGCCGCGGGGGACGAGCGGAACTTGAACAAGCTGGAGCGCGAGCTTTGGCACTCGGTGGTGGTGCCGGCCTTTATGAAGAACGGCTTGGCCACGATGGAGGGAGGCGCGCGTCCGGCCCGGAAGCTGACCGCCTCGGAGCGGCGCTACGTGGAGGAGCAAAAAAAGCTGATCGTGGAGAAAGAGAAGACGATCGCGGAGGAGCAGAAACGAATCGCCGAGGAAAAGGCGCGGATACTGGAGGACCAGAAGGAACTCGAAGGTCGCTCGAAGGAACTGCAGAAGGCGGAGGATATGGTGATCGAGCGTTTGAGCTCCATCGAGACGCTCGAGGCCGAGTTGGAGCAATTGCGCGAAGATATCGACCACAAGCGTTCGGTGGTCGAGGGCGGCGGACTGACCTCCCAGGCTCTTTCCGGCCGCGAGGCCGCGTTGAAGGAGAAGGAAGCCGAGTTGGAACTTTTGAAGGAGCACCTCACCCGGGACCGCGAAGCGGTGGAAGCGCAAAAGACCGACTTGAACCAACTGAAAGGGGAATTGCTCCGCGCCGGCAGCTTGGACGAAAGCGACTTCGCTCCATCGGTGGGCGATCGGAGCGGAGATTTGGAAGCGCGGCTCGAACGGCTGGAGGCCGAAAACCGGAGACTGCTGGAGCGCTCGCGCTATGTCGAGGACGTGGAGAATTCGCTGATCGACCGCTTGAACCAGCTTTCGGAGCGCGAGGCCTCGATCGAGCAGCGCGAGATCAACCGGGGCATCCGGAAGGATTGAACGCGCTCAGCCGGCGGAGACTTCAGCAAGCTCCGCGGCGATATGCCGCAGGATCTTCGGGTGCCGGAGCATGAGCGGATGGAGCAGGGCGGGAACGCAGTGGTTTTCGGCCCAGTGGACGCGGGAGGTCTTCGTCGGCAGCACCATCAAGTCCAAGGGCGTGTAATAGCTTTGGGGGCGGAGGGGACGGAGAAGGTCGGCGTCGACGGCGAGATCGCGCAGCAGGTCGCTGCCGAAGCGCATGTCGCGGGCGGCTTTTCCGGTCCAGACCATCGCCGTGAGCGTGCCGCGATGCGGCGCGGAGATGGTGAAGAAGCGCCGGGTCCGGGAGAGGCCGCCGAGGCGCTGCAGGTAGATGCGGGAGACAATCGCGCCCATGCTGAAGCCGACGAGGGCGATCCCGGTATCCGCCGGCAGCCGCCCGTCGATCCAAGCCTTCAACTTCTCCGCCAGATCGACCAGGCCGTGGTCGCCGCCCGCCGGTTCGAGGTCCGGCGCATGGCAGGCGTGCCCGGCCGCTTCCAAGTGCTTCCGCAGGTGCTTGAAGACCGTTCCCCTGTCCCAGATCCCGTGGACGAGCACGACATTCATCTCATCCGCGTTCGCCTTGTTTCTGCTTGTCGCGGACCGGGTCGACGTAAATCGAGACGTTCGCTTCCACGCTGCCGAGGTGCTCCTTCGCCCGCTTGAGGGCGCGGGCGGTGGAGAGGGTCGGATTGTGCGGGTCGTCGGTAAAGATATTCCGTTCCTCGATATAGTCGTAGAGGCTCGAGTTCTTGAGGACTCGGACGAGGTCGCTCTTGACCTCGCTGAGAATGAGATAGCGGCCGCGCTCGTTCATGTAGTGGACGAGCTCCTCGAGAGCCATCACGCCGGTGGCGTCGAGGTTGTGGGCGTTGCGCATTTTCAGGACCACGATCTTGAGATTCGGATCCTCGCAGATCCGGCGCATCTGGTCGCGGAAGAGGTCGGCCGCCCCGAAGAAGAGTTCGCCCTCGACGTGGACGATGGAGACTTCCGGCGTTTCCCGTCCGATGTTCTTGCCGGTTTGGGCGAGCTGGCCCTCTTCGTTGAAGGCGTACTCCACCATCTCCGGGCGGGCCACTTTCTTCAGGAACAGGACGATGGAGGTGCCGACGCCGATGTAGATGGCGGTATCGAGCGGCATGCAGAGGCCCGATACGAAGGTTGCGAGAAAGACGGCGCAATCGGATTTGGTGGCATGGGTGACCACGCGGATGGCGTGGCGGTTGACCAAGGAAATACCGATCGCGATCACCAGGACGGCGAGGGTGCACTGCGGAATAAAGCGGGTGAAGGGCCCCAGCGTGAAGGCGCCGGCGAAAATGATCAGGCCGCTGAGGTAACCGCCGAGGATGGAATTCGCACCGCTGGTGGCGTTGAGCGAGGAGCGGGTGAGGGAGCCGGAGGCGGGCATGCCGGAGAAAAAGGCGCAGCCGATATTCGCAATGCCGATCGAAAACATGGCCTGATTGGCATCGAGGCGCGAGCCGGTGCGGGCGGCCAGCGATTTGCCGATGGAGATGCCTTCCAGCACGCAAAGCAGGGCGATGGCGAGCGCCGGGCTGGCCAGGAGTTGGATATCGTGAAGGTTGAAATCCGGCGCGTGGAAGGACCAGTCGGTCGCATCGATCCCGGTCAGGAAAAGCACGCCGCTGTCACGGCCGAAGGCGAGCTCCGCGAAGGCCGAGGCCAGCAGCAAAGAAATGGCGACGTTGGGCAGCTTCTTGAAGCGGCGGTTGAGGGCGATAAAGAGCGCGGCCGTAACGAGGCTGATGGCGACGGTGGGCCAGTGGATTGTTTCGATCGCATGCGCCATCAGCGCGATCGAATCGACGAAAGTCGCGCCCTTGTCCGCCAGGTCGAGGCCGAGGGACTTCGGGATCTGATTGGTGATGATGATCAGGGCGGCGGCCGTGATGTAGCCGGTAATGACCGAGCGGGAAATATATTGGACGAGGTTCGCGACCTTGAAATAAGCGCCGACGACGATGAAAAACCCGACGAGAAAAATCAGCAGCGGCACCATGGCGATCTTCTCGGGTCCCGCCACGCCCAAGCTGGCGAAGGCGCTCAGGAGCATGACGGCGGTCGCGTTGGTCGGCCCCATCACGATCAGTCGCGAACGGGCGAAGACCGGCGCCACCAGCGCGGCGATGGCCGAGCCGTAGATGCCGTACTGAATCGGCAGGCCCGCGATCAGCGCGTAGGCCATCCCTTGGGGAAAGCCGAGGAGGGCGACGTTGATTCCGGCGCGAAGGTCGCCCGGGATATTGCTCGCGGAATAGCCGGCAAGCGAGCGGGGGAGAGGAAAAAAATCGAGAGTGTTGTAGGCCCGCGCGGCGCGGATCGACCGGTCGAAATATTTTAGAAATTGCACCACGCTTCGCTCTCCGTTCGCACTCTTTGTCGAGCCCCCGCCAACCGTTGACAATGCTTATTTAACCAGCGGCGGGATAGAGGACTTTCATGACTTCGTCGTGAAGCGGAGCTTTTGCCGCGATGATGCAGCGCTCGTCGAAGGCGTCGCCGCCCTTCCACCCGGTCGCCTTGATCCCGGCGCCTTCCAGGCAAGGCAGGATGGCCGCGCAGTCCCAGATCTCCATCAGCGGGTCGCACATGATGTCGATGAAGCCGGCGCAGAGCAGAATGTAGCCGCCCGCGTCGCCCCAGGAACGGTAAAGCGCCGTCCGGGGGGGCAGGTCGCTCCAGCGGGCGTTGTTTTGCCAGAGCTGCCCGCGGATCGGATCGGTGGTGCAGAGGGTGGCTTGGTCCAGCGGGCAGGCGTCGCGTCCGTCGACGGGCTTGCCGTTCAGGGTGGTCGTCTCGCAGTCCCCGATCACGAGCTGCTCGAGGACGGGCTGGTGGATGGCGCCGATGACCGGACGGCCGCGGTGGAGCAGCGCGATGAGGGTGGCGAAGAGGGGCACGCCCGAGATGAAAGACTTGGTCCCGTCGACCGGATCGAGCACCCAGACGAATTCGGCGTCGGCGCGTTCGCGGCCGTACTCCTCGCCGATGATGCCGTGGTCCGGGTAGCGTTGGGCGATGATCTCGCGGATACGCTTCTCCGCATTGCGATCGGCCAGCGTGACCGGCGTCGCGTCCGACTTGCGCTCGACCTTCACTTCCGGTCCGTAATGGGGGAGTATTTCGCGGGCGGCCTCGTCGCAGAGCTGGGCGACGAATGCTTTGAACTCTTCTTTCTGGGCGTTGCTGAGCGTGGACATTGCGGGTCTGCTGGAAATTTGAAAAGCGGGAACGTTGTGCGCTCGTGTCAACGCTGGCAACCGTAGAGTGGCGGGACCCGGAAGGAGTTCGCCGATTGTCGCGGCATTCTTCGAAGCGCGCCGCTTCGCTTGTCATTTCCGCGGAGCCCGCGCAGTGTCGAAGGCGATGAATAAAGCCGAAATAGTCGAGGTGCTGGAGGAGATCGCGGTGCTCTTGGAACTGAAGGGGGAGAACCCTTTCAAGATCCGGGCCTACCAGGCGGGGGCGCGGGCCTTGGAAACGCTGGAGGATGATCTGGGCCTGTTGGTGGCCGAGGGTCGGCTCGGCGAGGTGAAGGGCATCGGTTCGGCCCTCGTGGATAAGATTGCCGCGCTTCACCGGACGGGCGAGCTCGACTATTACGTGCGTTTGAAGGCCTCGGTAGCGCCGGGCCTGATCGAAATGCTGGAGATTCCCGGGCTCGGAGGGAAGAAGGTCAAGCGGCTGCACGACGAACTGGGCGTCGACACGGTGGCCGGTTTGAAAGCGGCCTGCGAGGCGGGGCGCGTGGCGGGTTTGAAAGGCTTCGGGAAGAAGTCCGAGGAAAAGATCCTCAGTGGGATCGAGCACCGCGCGGCTTATGCGCGGCGGCACCTTTGGTGGGACGCGCAGGAGGCGGCGGCGTCGATTCTGGAGGGCTTGCGGAGCCTGCCGCAAGTCGTGCGGGCGGAGGCGGCGGGCAGCCTGAGGCGCCTGCGGGAGACGGTGGGCGACCTCGACTTCATCGTCGCTTCGGCCGAGCCCGAAGCGGTGATGGACTGGTTCGCCGGCCTCGAAGGGATCGCGGAAGTGACGGCCAAAGGCCGGACCAAATCGAGCGTCCGTTTCGCCGGCGGGCTGCAGGCGGATCTCCGGGTGGTGCCCGAGGCGCAGTTCGCCTTCGCACTGCACCATTTCACCGGCTCGAAGGAGCACAACGTCGCCCTGCGGCAGCGTGCCCTCGCCCGGGGCTACAGCCTGAGCGAGTGGGGACTCGCTCCGAAGGGGCGGGAGGAGGGCGAGGGCGAGCCCGCCGACCAAGGCATTCGGACGGAGGCGGGCTTGTTCGCGTTTCTCGGACTGGCGGAAATCCCGCCCGAGCTACGCGAGGGGGCGGGCGAACTGGAGGCGGCCGAGGCGGGACGGCTGCCGCGGCTCGTCGAGGCCTCGGAGCTGCGCGGCGTCTTTCACAACCACACGGTCGCCTCGGACGGGCGGGGCACGATCGAAGAGATGGCGGAGGCGGCGGAGGTGCAGGGTTGGGACTACCTCGGCTTGGCCGACCATTCGAAGGCCAGCTTTCAGGCCAAGGGGCTGGACGACGCGCGGGTCTTGAGAATGGCCGAGGCGATCCGCGCCTTCAACGATTCGGGCGAGTCGCGGGTGCATGTCTTCGCGGGAATCGAGTGCGACATCCTGCCGGACGGGTCCCTCGACCTCGCCGACGAAACCCTCGCCGCCCTCGACTACGCGGTCATGTCGGTGCACTCCGGCTTCACCCAGTCCGAGGAAGTCATGACGGCGCGGGTGATCCGCGCGATCGAACACCCCGCCACGACCATGCTGGGCCACCCGACCAGCCGCCTCTTGCTCCGCCGAGAGCCCTATGCCATCGACCTTCAAAAGGTAATCGACGCGGCTATCGCCAATCGCGTGATTATCGAGATCAACGCGCACCCGCGGCGATTGGACATGGACTGGCGGCTTTGGCGGCGTGCGGCGGAGCGCGGGCTGATGTGTGCGATCAACCCCGACGCGCACCGCGTGGAGGAGCTGGCCTTTTTTCGCGCGGGCGTGAACATCGCCCGGAAGGGCTGGCTCGGGCCCGAGCAGGTCTTGAATACCCGGGATTGCGCGGGCGTGATGCGCTGGTTTAAGGAACGACGTTAAGTTGCAGGGAGGGACCTCCGCCGTCCTGGGCGGAACTTTCCCTTGAACTTCCTTAAAAATCCGGAAACAATGTCTCCCGATCTGTCCGTTGGCCTCGACGGACGCGGGTATCCGTTCCCGCCGCGCCGGACCACCCCACCGCCGCTTTAACGGTGCTTTTGCAATTGATGAATTTCGACCATGGACTGGGGTTTATACTCGGGGCCCTTCTGGGTGCCGGGGTCATTCTGCTGTTTTTTTCGCGGCGGGCGCGCCAGCGCGAGGCCGAGCTCCGGTTGGCTCTCGAGGTGGAGGCGAAACGGGCCGATCTCGAACTCAAGGAGCGCCAGGCGGAAGGCGAACTCAACCTGCGGCGTATGGAGGCGGAGCTCGACGCCCGCGGCCGCGAGCTCGGGCACGAGGGCGACCTGCTCACGGTCCGCTCGGCCAAGCTCGACGAACTGGAGCGCAAGCTGGAGATCGAGCAGGCCTCCCTGGACGAGGCGGAACACGAAGCAAAGAAGATCCAGCGGCTCTACCGCCTGAAGCTCCACCAGATCAGCCAAATGGATCGCGCCGAAGCCCGGCAGTACTTGATCCGGACCACGGAGAGGGAATGCGCCGAAGAATTGAGCGACCTGCGCCGGCAGAAGCTCGGGCGGACCGAGACGGAGATCAGCGACGAGGCCCGTCGCATTCTTCTGGCCGCCATGCAGCGCATCACGGGCCAGCCGATGAACGACGCCACCGCCACCATCGTGGCGCTCCCCAGCGAGGAGATGAAGGGTCGCATCATCGGCCGGGAGGGGCGCAATATCCGCACCTTCGAACACGCGACGGGCACCACGTTGATGATCGATGAAACCCCGGATTCGGTCCTGATTTCCTGCTTCGATCCGGTGCGGCGCGAGGTGGCCCGGATCGCCCTAGAGGCGCTCGTTCGTGACGGGCGGATTCATCCCTCCAGCATCGAAGAGGAGGTCCAGCGGGCCGAGCAGGAGATGCAGGCGGGCGTGATCGACTTGGGGGAAAGCGCCCTGCGCAAGCTGCGCCTGCACGATGTGCACCCGGAGGTCGTCGGTCTGCTCGGCAAGCTCCACTACCGGCTTTCGAACAACCAGAATACGCTCTCCCACTCCGTCGAAGTGGCCAACCTCTGCGCCCTGATCGCCTCCGAGATCGGACTCGACCCGGTTATCGCCAAGCGCGCCGGCCTGTTCCACGACATCGGCAAAGCGGTCAACGAAGACTACAGCGGCAGCCACGCGATCGTCGGCGCCGATGTGATCAAGCAGCACGGCGAGGATCCGCGGGTGGTCAACGCGACCGCCGCCCACCACAACGAAGTGCCCGCCGAAAGTCCCTACGCCGGTCTCGTGATGGTGGCCGACGCGCTTTCGGCCGTCCGCCCGGGCGCGCGCGCCTCTTCTATCGATGGATTCATCGAACGGGTGCGCACCATCGAAGAGATCGCCAAGTCGCTGCACGGGGTGCTCGAAGCCTACGCCATCCAAGCCGGCCGGGAGGTTCGGGTGATCGTCGAGCCCGAGCAGGTCAGCGACGAGGAGGCCCGCCAAATCGCCCGCAAGATCCGCAACCGGATCGAGCAGGAAATGCACTACCCCGGCACGATCGAGATCACCGTGATCCGGGAGCGCCGGTTCACCGAGACGGCGGTCTGACATCCGCTGCCGACCCGGTTGGCGGAGAAGGGCGCCGCCTTGCGGTGCTTGTTTCAAAAATGAAGAACGGCGCGAACCGCGGCCAGATTCAGCGCTTCCGGTAGAGTGCGATGTCCGAGTCGCCGAAGTAGAGGACAAGGAGGGCGCCTTCGCCGGCGACGGCGTCGAAGAGCTTGAGCATCATCGCCTGCTCGCCGGGCCATGGGTAGGCGAAGAAAAGGTCCACTTCCTCGATCGGGTGGTCCAACCCCTCGTAGCCGGGCGCCTCCTCGGGGCTGTGGCCGAAGCTTTCGTCCGGGACGATGTCGGTGCCGCCGATGGTTTCGTATTCGATGTAGCCCTCGGGGATGTAGCTCCCGTGCAGAAAGTTCGCGGCGATGCCTTGCGATGCGGCCAGCGCTTCGGCGATCTCGACCAAGCCGGCGCGGAGCTCGATGCCGCTCGCTTCGTAGCCGAGCAGGGCGGCGATGCAGGTGGCGAGGCCGAAGCCGCTGCCCCATTCGAGGAAAAGGTTCCCCGGAGCGAGGCCGCGCTCCCGGACATGCCGGATGGCGGCGTAGACTTGGGTCGGATCGCTGGAGACGAAGCGCGGGTAGCGGCGCTTCAGGCCGGCGTCGACGAATGCCTCCCAGCGCCTATCGGCGGCGGCGATCAAGCGCGCGAACTCGCCCGGAAGCTCCGGCGCGTGAATTGGCGGAAAGTCGATCTCGGCGTAAGCCATCAGTCGGTGGCGCCGGAGGCGGCCTCCGTCCTAGATTCGGGCTCCGGGGGCGGGGCTTCGGCCCGAGCAGGGGTGGCCGGCCGTATGCCGGCGAGAATGCCCCGGGCCTTTTTGCCGGCGTCCCCGGTCGAGGTGAGTTGAGCGTTCCAGATGCGATCGTCTTGATACAGCAGAAAGACTATTTGCTCGACCGATTCGTAGTCCGCACCTTTCAAACCGAAACTAAGTTCGTAGCCTTCGAAGATGCCGAGCGTGACGGCTTCGCGCTGGCCGGACCGCACCTCGATCTCCGGCTTTTCAGCCAGTTCCTCCTCCATCGCGATTACCATCATTTCGGACATCGGTTCCAGCATGCGGCGTGGCGTCTTCGCAGGATGGGGGTAGAGCATCAGCAAGTTCGTCTCGGGTGCTTCGCCCCAGTGGAAGCTGTAAAATTCCGTCTCCGGATTCCGCTGGAATTCGACGTCCTCCGGGATTTCGAAAACGAAGCGCTCGCTGCGGACTTCCTTGGCAAGGGCCTGCGAGGCGGCGATAGAGGCGGCGAGAAGAATGAGGCGCAGTTTTTTCATCGGGCGGTTGGCTTGCGGTGGGAACGCATCTTGGCGATTTCCGCTCGGAGGTCGAGCTCCGAACGGCTCGCGCGGGCTTCGGGGCGCTAATCTTCCGGGCCGAGGAGGCGCTCGATGTCCCGGCGGTCTTTCTTGGTCGGACGGCCGCCGCGCTCGTAGCGGAAGAGCCGGGCGTGGCTGCGTTTCTCGCAGGCCGCCTCGTACTCCTCGGGCGGGGTGCGGTCCTCGGCGAACCCGGGCACGAGGGGAGCGCCGACGCGTTTCTCGGTCAAAGCGGTGACGGCAAGGGTGCGGGTGAGCGCCTTGGTCCGGGCGACGACGGTATCGCCGATCCGCAGCCTGGCCGAGGGCTTGGCGATCTGGCCGTTCAGCCGCACGGCCGAGCCGCGGCAGGCATCGCTGGCTTCGCTCCGGGTCTTGTAGACGCGGACGGCCCAGAGCCAGCGGTCGAGTCGGACGGAGGTCATTTCGCTGCTTCCGAACATAGAACGTTCGACTTTGAACGTTCAACGTTCAATCGACGGCCGTTTTTAGTCTGCGCGAACGCCTTTGCGAGGATGGGGGCGATTCGGCTGCTCTTGCGCGAAGCGGGAGGGTGCATGGCGCGGCTAGATCGCGGCGACGGCGGCTTTCATGCGCTCGAGGCCGGCTTCGAGGCGGGCGCGGGGGCAGCCGAAGTTGAGGCGGAGGTGGCCGGGACCGGCGAAGGGGACGCCGTCGGAGAGGCCCACGCCGTGTGCTTCGAAGAAGGCGGCAGGCTGCTCGAGCCCGAGCGCCGTGACGTCGAGCCAAGCCAGATAGGTCGCCTCCATCGGACGGAAGCGGATCTGCGGCAGCTCCTTACGGACGAAGTCGAAGACCAGTTCGTAGTTGTTTCTCAAATACGCGAGCAGGGCCTGACGCCAGGGCTCGCCACGGGTGTAGGCGGCGGCGCAGGCGGCGTAGCCGAAGCAGTTCACCTCGGTGATGATGCCGCGGATGGTCTTGCGGAACTGGAGGCGCAGTTTCGGGTTTTCAATGATCGAAAAGGCGCAGGCCAGGCCGGGCAGGTTGTAGGTCTTGCTGGGGGCCATCAGGGTGACGGTGCGCCGGGCGACGCGCTCGTCGAGCGTGGCCGTGACGATGTGGCGGACTTCGGGGTCGAAGACGAGGTCGCAGTGGATCTCGTCCGAAACGAGCACGAGGTCGTGGCGTTCGCAGAAATCGGCTAGTCCGAGCAACTCCTCGCGGGTAAAGACGCGGCCGACCGGATTGTGCGGGCTGCAAAGGATGAAGATGCGGGTGTTCGGCCGGACAGCGGCCTCCATCGCCTCCAGGTCGAGGGTCCAGCGGTCGGCGCCGTCGAGGCGCAGCGGGACCCGGATCAGCTCGCGGCCGGCATAGTCCGGCGCGCTGAGGAAGGGCGGGTAGACCGGCGTCGCGGTCATGACGGAATCGTCAGGACCGCAGAAGGCGTGGCAGCAGAGGTTGATGGCGGGCACCAATCCCGGCAGGAAGTTCAGCCAGTCGGCCTTCGCCCGGTAGCCTTGGGCGCGTTCGAGGTAGCAGAGCACGGCCTCGACCGGCTCGTCGTAGGGAACGGTGTAGCCGAAGACGCCGTGGTCGAGCCGGGCCTGAAGGGCTTCGAGGATCTCCGGAGCGGAGGTGAAGTCCATGTCCGCCACCCAGAGGGGGAGGATGTCGCGGCCGGCATACTTGTCCCACTTGAGCGAGCCGAAGCCGCGCCGGTCGGGGCAGTGGTCGAAGTCGTAGGATCGCTCGGTCATGGGCGGGACGATCCAAGCCGAGCCGCCGACCTGCAAATCAAAAAGGATGGCGGAGCGGCCCGGAACCGCGATGCGCGGGGGAAGGTGCTGGCGATGCGCGACTGTTGAGCGCTCCGATTCGGGTGTGCCCGGCACGGGCCGCGGTGTAAATGTGGTGCGGTTCCCCGTCAGCAACCCGATCCATGTACGAGCGGAAATATCTGTCCTGTGCGTTTGGTGCCTTCGGCTCTTTTAATCGCCGTAGTGTGTCCACATCCGCAGGACCTTTACGACCTTCTCTTCTTCGTAAACCTGATAGACCAATCTGTGTTGGATGTTGATCCGTCTGGAATAGGCGCCCGATAAGACGCCAACCAATGCTTCGTATTCTGGTGGCTTCCTGAATGGGTCTTCCTGCAATAAACGGATCAGTTCAAGTGCTTTCTCTTTTAAATTACTCCGAGCAATTTTCTGGGCATCTTTTTGGGCCTGCTTGGCATATACGATCCGATAATTCACCACTCGACCGTCTCGCTGCAGTCCCCGATTTCTTCCTTCATTCCCTTTTTAATGGAATCCACCATGCCGGGAATCGCACTCAGATTTATCGTCTCGGAAATGGCCCTCCAGTCTTCTTCTGAAACAAGCACGGCGTTGCCCCGCTTGCCTGTGATCTGAATGGGGATATGCGACTCGTTCGCTTCGTCGATAAGCTTGTAGAGCTTATTTCGTGCGCTCGTTGCGGTAATCGTAGTCACGACTAAAAACGTGCGTGATCCCGTGCGCTTGTCAATTGATCTTTTCTGCCACCGACCCCAATCCCGCCAGGGCGGAAGAGTGATTTTCTCCGCCAACGGGAGTTTTCGACCTTGGGCTTGGAGGGCGGGGGCTCAGCGGCCGCGGGCTTGAAGCTGTGCTTCGAGGGCGGCGAGATCCCGGGGGAACTTGCTCTTGAAACGCTTCATCCGGCCGGTCCCGGGGTGGATGAAGCCGATGTTCGAGGCGTGGAGGGCCTGGCGGTTGCAGGGGATGGAGGGCTTTCGGTCCGCCGCGTAGTCCGGGTGGCACTGGCGGTCGCCGAGGAGGGGGGCTCCCGCCGTGGCGGCATGAATCCGCAATTGATGGCGCAGGCCGGAGCGCAGGCGGAGGCGCAGCTTATGGATCCTACGTTCCTTCCGGTCGGGGCCGGACCAGCGGTAGGTCGCGACGACTTCGTAGCTGCTGCGGGCCTCGACGGCGCCCTCGAAGGGCTCGTCCCGCACCTCTTGGGAGCCGTCCTCCCGCTGGCGGAACCAGCTGCGCCAGTTCCCGCGCGCGGGCTCCAGCGGGCCTTCGGCGAGCGCGAGGTACTCGCGGATGAAGCTGTGATCGCGGACCTGGCCGACCAGTTTTTCCCGGGCCTCCGGGTTCATGGCGAAGCAGAGCAGGCCGCTCGTGTATTGATCGAGCCGGTGGACGGGAAGCGGGAAGAGCTCGCTCCGACGGCTCTGGCGCGGACCCGCCGCATCGGAACCCTTGTCGGCGAGGTAGGCGCGGAGAACGTCGAGGGCGGAGTTTTGCGGCGAGTCCGGGAGAGGAACCGAAAGCAGGCCGCAGCCCTTGTTGACGATCGCGAGGGAGCTATCGATATAGAGCAGGTTGAGTTGGGCGTGGATGCGGGTCGGCATGCTCCTTGAAAAGGAGGCGTGCTCGGCGACATCCCCGAGCGAGAGGCGCTCGCCCGGATCGGCCATACGGGTATGGGGCTTGCGGAGGACCAAGCCGTCGAGGCGGACGCGCCCGGCGGAGAACCATTGTTTCAAGCGGGTGCGGGGGCTCTCCGGAAACTGCTCCGAGAGCCATTCGAGGGCGGTTTTTTCCGACGGGGTTTGGTCCATTCGGCGGACTCTGCGGACGCTTCCCGGGTCTGGCAAGCGCGGTCGCGGCGGGCGGGTGCCTGCTTAAGGGAGCGAAGGACGGGACTACTTCCGTCGCGCCTTCGCCTTGGCCGCAACCGCACCGGCTGCGGCAAGGCAGGCCTGCGAGCAGAACGGGTTTCCCGATTCGTCGCGGACGATCGCGGTATCGCGCATTACTTTAAGGTTTTTGCCGCAATGCCCGCACCGGCTTGGGGTATCCGGATGGTCGTTTTCCATGGACGGAATAGTGGGGTGGATGCCTTATCTTCTTGGAAGAATCGACGTATTCAAGCCCAATCGAAACGCGGGGGAGCAACTTCTGATCGACCGTTGACGCGAGGACGCCGCTTCCTTGCCTGGATCGCCCGCCCGCTCGGGCGGGCACGGAGTTTCCCGCGAGCGGGCTCGCCGCGACTAACGGGACTGGCGGGCGTAGACCTCTAGGCGCTGGGTCCAAGTGCCGGCGCCGGACATTTCCCGGATTTGGCGGGCGTAGTCTTCGAAGGCCTCGTCGCGGCCTTCGACGTCGGCTTCCACCGCAAGGTGAAAAGCGGCTTCGGCGCGCAGCGGGTCGGCCAGGCTGGAGTCGGCGGCGATCGCGTTCAGTTCGGCGATCCCGGCTTCGGTATCCCCGGACTGGAAGACGGCGAAGGCGTGACCAAGACGCGCGCGTCCGGCGAAGACGGTATCCGCCAGCGCTTCCGCCGCGATTCCGTAGAGCTCCGCGGCGCTCTCGTATTCGCCGGCCTCGTACTTTTCGTCGGCGACGCGGAGGGCGGCGAAGCCTCCGAGCTCCTTGCCGGCATGGTCGCGGGCGAACTGCTCGAGACGCCCTTCTTCGGCGGCTTGATTGAACTCGGCCCGCACGCTCGACTTCGAATGTTCCGCGTAGATGCGCATTCCTTGGAACACGATGACGACGACGGCGAGCACGGTGATGCAACCGGTGATGAAGCCCTTGTTCTCCATCCAGTACATCCGCACGCGGTCTTCGAAGGAAATTTCGGCGGACTCCTCGGTGTCGATCAGGTGGCGCTCGTCGACGGTCTGCTGGTCTTCGGGGAGGGTGGGGTTCGTGATCTTGTTCTTTTTCGGGCGGTTCATGGGAGGAAAGGGCGGATGGCGGATTCGATTCGGCTCAGTCGAAGACGACGGTCTTGTTGTTGTAAACGAGAATACGGTTGTCGAGATGGAGGCGGATGGCTTGGGCGAAGACGGATTTTTCGAGGTCGCGCCCTTTGCGGACGAGATCGGGGATGGTGTTCCGGTGGTTGATGCGGGTGACGTCCTGATGGATGATCGGGCCCTCGTCAAGGTCGGCCGTGGCGTAGTGGGCGGTCGCGCCGATCAGTTTGACCCCGCGCGCGTAGGCCTGGTGGTAAGGCTTGCCGCCCGCGAAGGCCGGGAGGAAGGAGTGGTGGATATTGATCACCGGGCAGCCCACTTCGGCCAGAAAGCGGTCGGAAAGGATCTGCATGTAGCGGGCCATGACGACGAGCTCGGCCCCGTGTTCGCGGATCAACGCGAGCTGTTCGGACTCGGCGCGTGCCTTTTCCTCCTTGCTCACGGGCAGGTGATGGAAGGGCAGGCCGTAGCGCTCGGTCGCTTCGCGGAGGTCCGGGTGGTTGGAGATCACGCAAGCGAGCGCTCCATTCAGTTCGCCGGCTTTGAAGCGGAGGATGGTATCGTGGAAGCAGTGGTCGATCTTCGAGACGAAGAGCGCGACCTTCGGGCGGTGGCTGGAAAGGGCGACCTTCACGGTCATCTTGAGCTCCGCCGAGACAAATTGGCGGAAGGCCTCGGCCTCCTCCCGGGCTTCCCCCGATGGCGACCACTCGACGCGTTGGAAGAAGATATTGGCTTCGGGGTCCTTGTGCTGGTCGGCGTGGTGGATGTTGCTTCCCCGCAGGAAGATCCAGCTGGACACGCGCGAAACCAGACCCGGCTGGTCCGGGCCGAAAAGAAGGGCGATAATGGTCGGCGCGCTCATGGAAACCGTGCAGAACAAGTGGTTTCCGGGCGGGAATCAAGCGGATACCGCCGGGGGGGCGGGTCGGCCGTAGCGCGACGCTTCAGCGAGCGTGCGGTGGAGCGGCTGCGGTGCGTACGAACGCTTGCTAAAGCGGCGCGCTACGTTGCGCGGCGGGTCGGCCGTGGCGCAAGCCTTGCTTCGCCCGCCGGAGAGCGGGCCTGGACGCCCGGTCTACGAGGGCAGCAGTTCGCCGTAGTCCTGGATCGAACGAACGCCGTAGCCCTTCTCGCGGAGGGCGCGGATGCCGTCGACCGCGGCCGACGCGGCGGAGATGGTGGTCATGATGCAGACGTTGTATTTGACGGCCTGGGTGCGGATCTGGTTCTCGTTCTGACGCGGGACGGTGCCTTGGGGCGTATTGATGATGAGCGCGATCTTGTGGTTCTTGATCAGGTCGATCACGTTCGGGCGCCCTTCGCTCAGGCGATAGACGTTTTTCACCTCGATTCCCTGGGCCTTGAAGTATTTGGCGGTGCCGGCGGTGGAAATGATGCCGAAGCCGAGCTCGTTCAACTGCCGGGCGATGCCGACGGCGCGCTCCTTGTCCGAGTCCTTCACGCTGATAAGAACGTCGCCGGAGTCGGGCAGAGCGGGCTTGGCGGCCATCTGGGATTTCGCGAAGGCGACGCCGAGGTCTTCGTCCAGCCCCATGACTTCGCCGGTGGAGCGCATCTCCGGGCTGAGCATGATGGGGGCGCCGGGGAAGCGGTTGAAGGGAAAGACGGACTCCTTGACCGCGTAGTAGGGCGGGATGATTTCCTCGGTCAGGCCGAGGTCCTTCAGCGTCTCGCCCGCCATGACGCGGGCGGCGAGCTTGGCGAGGGGGACGCCGATCGCCTTGGAGACGAAGGGAACGGTGCGGGAGGCGCGCGGGTTGACCTCGATGATGTAGAGCTCCTCGTCCTTGATCGCGTACTGCACGTTCATCAGGCCGACGACCTCGAGTTCCTTGGCGAGGGCGTAGGTGGCGGTGCGGACCTTTTCGAGGACGGCCTCGGAAAGGGTGTGCGGGGGCATCACCATGGCGGCGTCGCCGGAGTGCACGCCGGCGAACTCGACGTGTTGAAGCATGCCACCGATGACGGTGGTCTCCCCGTCCGAGATACAGTCCACGTCGAGCTCGTAGGCGTCTTCGAGGAACTGGTCGAGAAGGACGGGCTTGCCCGGGGCGGCGTCGAAGACCTCGCGGATGATTTTCTTCATCTCATCCATATCGTAGACGATGAACATGCCGCGACCGCCGAGCACGAAGGAGGGGCGGAGCAGGATGGGGAAGCCGATCTCGCCGGCGAGCTCGTAGGCCTGCTCCTGGGAGTGGGCGATGCGGTTTTTGGGCTGCTTGAGCTCGACCTTTTCGAGGATGTTCCGGAAGAGGTTCCGGTCTTCCGCCGCGTCGATCATGGACGGGGAGGTGCCGATGATATTGACGCCGTGGGCTTCGAGCTCGGTCGCGAGGTTGAGCGGGGTCTGCCCGCCGAACTGGACGATGGCCCCGGCGCAGCCTTCCTGGTAATAGATTTCGAGCACGTCCTCGAGGGTGAGGGGCTCGAAGAAGAGTTTGTCCGAGGTGTCGTAGTCGGTCGAGACGGTCTCCGGGTTCGAATTGACCATAACGGTCTCGTAGCCCGCCTCGCGGAGGGCGAAGGAGGCGTGGACGCAGCAGTAGTCGAACTCGATGCCCTGGCCGATCCGGTTGGGGCCGCCGCCGAGGATCATGATCTTCTTCTTGTCGGTTTTCTTGATCTCGTTCTCGGCACCGTAGGAGGAGTAGTAGTAGGGGGTGAAGGCCTCGAATTCGGCGGCGCAGGTATCGACCAAGCGGTAGTTGGTGAGAATGCCGAAATTTTCCCGTTTCTTCCGGACGGCCTGGCGGTTCGAGCCGACCAGCTCGGCGATGAGCGCGTCGCTGAAGCCGGCCTCCTTGGCGGTCCGGAGGAGGGGGGCGTCGAGTTTCGAGAGGCTGCTCTTGCGGAGCTCGTTCTCGATTTCGACGAGTTCCTTCAGCTGTTCGAGGAACCAGCGGTCGATCTTGCAGAGCTCGAAGATTTCCTCCACCGAGAGACCGTTGAGGAACCCGTGGCGGAGCCAGAAGACGCGCTCCGAGGTCTGCACCGCGATGCCCTCGCGGACGCGTTGCAGGTCGGCGATGGGCTGCTCGAACTTTTTCGGCCCGACGAAGCCCTTGGCCCCGATCTCGAGGGAGCGGAGGGCTTTTTGGAAGGATTCCTTGAAGGTGCGGCCGATGGCCATGGCCTCGCCGACCGACTTCATGGAGGAGGAAAGGGTGTGGTCGGCGCCGGGGAATTTTTCGAAAGTGAAGCGCGGGATTTTGGTGACCACGTAGTCGATGGTCGGCTCGAAGCTGGCCGGGGTCTCGCGCGTGATGTCGTTCTGCAGTTCGTCGAGGCTGTAGCCGACGGCGAGCTTGGCGGCGATCTTGGCGATGGGGAAGCCGGTGGCCTTGGAAGCGAGGGCGGAGCTGCGGGAGACCCGCGGGTTCATCTCGATCACGACCATTCGGCCGGTCTCCGGGTTGACGGAGAACTGGATGTTCGAACCGCCGGTCTCGACGCCGACCTCGCGGATGCAGGCGAAGGAGGCGTCGCGCATGAGTTGGTACTCCTTGTCGGTCAGGGTCATGGCCGGCGCCACCGTGATGGAGTCGCCGGTGTGCACGCCCATCGGGTCGAAATTCTCGATCGAGCAGATCACCACGCACTGGTCCTTGTGGTCGCGCATGACCTCCATCTCGTATTCCTTCCAGCCCAGCAGGCATTCCTCGACCAGCACTTCGTGGGTCGGGGAGATGTCGAGGCCGGCCTGCACCATTTGCTCGAACTCCTCGCGGTTGTAGGCGATGCCGCCGCCCGCGCCGCCGAGGGTGTAGCTCGGGCGGATGATGATGGGAAAATCGCCGATCAACTCGTCGGCGGCCTGAAGCGCGTCGGCAAGGGTCTTGACGGTGGCGGAGCGGGCCACGTCGAGGCCGATCTTGAGCATGGCCTGCTTGAAGACGTCGCGGGCCTCGCCCTTTTCGATCGCCTCCGGGCGGGCGCCGATCATTTCGACGCCGTATTTTTCAAGGATGCCCGCCTTGTCCAGATCCATCGAGAGGTTCAGGCCGGTCTGCCCGCCGAGGGTCGGCAAGAGGGCGTCGGGACGCTCCTTCGCGATGATCTTTTCGAGGGCGTCCACGGTGAGCGGCTCGATGTAGGTGACGTCGGCGAACTCAGGGTCCGTCATGATGGTGGCCGGGTTGCTGTTGACCAGGACGACGCGGTAGCCTTCCTCGCGCAGCGCCTTGCAGGCTTGGGTGCCGGAATAGTCGAACTCGCAGGCTTGGCCGATGACGATGGGGCCGGAGCCGATGATCAGGATGGTCTCTAGGTCGGTGCGTTTGGGCATAAATTGCCGAAAGGGTGGAAGTTTTGAAAGTCCATGCAAGCAAAGAACCCCCGACCTTTCTCCGGCCCGTCCGGCTGCCCGCTTTTCGATGGCAATTCCGGCTCTTTCGCCTAGCGTTTACGACCATGTCGCGTTCCAAAACTCCCGCCATCGCCGTCGCCGTCATCCTCTGCGCCCTGATCGTCCTGCCGGTCTTGATCCTCATGGTGACGCGCGGCGGAGACGAGCCGAAGCCCCGCGGGGGCGGCGGAAGTCCGGGCGCCGGGGCTTCGTCGACGGCGGACTTCGACCTGCGTCAGCTGGCCGACCGGGCCGAATCCCTGCTCGAGGGCGAACTGGCCGAAGCGTTGCGGGACGGCGATGTTTCGCTCGACTTTATCGCCGGCCTGAACCGCAGTGCGGGCAAGGCACGGGAGGCGATGGACGGGGGGAAGAACGAGCGCGCGAAAGCGCTCTTCCGGGAGACCATCGCGGCGGCCGAGGCCGAGCTCGAAGCCGTCGCCCTGGCCGAGAAGGCCCGCGCGATGAACGAGACCGTGTATGACAAGTTGTCCTCTCTGGAGTACCTGAAGGCCACTTTCGCCCAAACCTACGAGGAGGCGGTCGAAACCTACAACTCGGCGCTTCGCCAACTGAACGCGGGACGCTTCGAAGAAAGCGTGGACGGTTTCGAGATGGCCTCGGCGATTCTCGGTGACCTCGAAGCCCGCGCGGTGCAGCGTATCGGCGGCTTGCTCGATGCGGGCGACGCCGCGCTCGCCGCCTACGAATTGGAAGAGGCCCGCGGCGCCTACGCCTCCGTGCTCGCGATCGATCCGGACGATGACGCCGCCCAGTCGGGCCTCGCGAAGGTCCGGGCGCTGGAGGGGATTGCGGAAGAGGTGCGCGCGATCCAAGAGGATGAGGAGACCGGCCGCTTCGAAGAGGCGCTCGCCCAACTGGAGGAGCTGCGCAAGCGGCATCCGAACAATGAATTCCTGGCCGACCGCCGCGCCGTGATCGAAAAGAAAATCCGCGACCGCGAGTATGAAGCGGCCTTGGCGGCGGCCGAGAGCGCCGAACGGGCCGACGACCTCGACGGCGCGATCGCCTCCCTGGAGGAAGCCCTGAGCCTGAAGCAAAGCGTCGACGTGGAAGAGCGGCTGGACGCATTGAAAGCGCGGCGGAAGGCGGCGCGTCTGGAAAGCCTCCTGAGCGAGGGCTACGAGGCGCTCTCCGCCGGTCGCTTCGAAGCCGCCCGCGACGCCTACCGGGAAGCGGTGGAGCTCGCTCCCGAATCGAAGGAAGCGCGCGACGGCAACGAAAAGGCCTCCAGCCTCTACCTCGCCAATATCCGCTACCGCCAGAACCTCTCCAGCGCTCGAAGATACATCCGCGAGGGCCGCTACCCGCTCGCCGCCAAGTTCTTCAACGAGGCGATGGCCGCCCGGCCCTCCCCGCTGCCGTCCTCGGCGGCCGGGGAGGAAGCGGAGTTGCGGCGGACTCTGGAGGCCCAGAGCAAGGAAGTGCCGGTCACGATTCGGTCGGACAACCGTACCTTCGTGAGCATCATCGGAGTGCTCCCGCCCGGAAAACTGCGGACCGAAGAACTTAAACTCTATCCCGATGTCTATACGGTGCGCGGCCAACGCAGCGGCTTCAAGGACGTGGAGATCGAATTCAAGGTCGACGCGAACCAACCGAACCAGCAGGTCGAGGTCGTCGCAGACGAAAGACTTTAGAATGCAAGAACGCCCGGCAACCGTCCTTCCCGCGCTTCGCCCGCGGACGCTTCTTCTGGTGGCGGCGTCCCTGCTGGCCCTGCCGCCGCTTTACGGCGCGCCGGATCCCGATATCTTCGACGGACGCTCGAGCCAAAGCGGCGGCGGCTCGGGAGCCGAGGGCCGGGGCGAGGCCGGCGGCCAGGACGCCGACGCCGAATCCGGCGAGGCTGACTCCGGCGAGGCGGTTGAGGCGGGCGGAAGCGGCGGCGGCGAGCCGGTTGAGACGGGCAGCTCGAAGACCGGCCCGCGCGGAGACGCCGAGGAGTCTGGCGATTCGACCGGCGGTGCGAACGGCGGCGGAGGTCCGGTCGGCGAAGCTCCTTCCGCAGGCGGCAAAAGCGGCGGCGATTCATCGGGCGGCGGCGGTGGTGGTGATCCCGGGCAGACCGGTGGCACGGAGTCCGCTGCCGACGGCGGGTCCGCAGGAAGAAGTTTCGAGGAGTTCGGCTTTGGCGGCGCGAGCCGCGAGCAGGGCGTCGAGGTCAACACTTCGAAGACCCGGCCGGGGTCGGGCGGCAGCGAAGCCCCGCCGCCGGCCGAAACGGGCGGTTCCCGTGGAAACTCCGCGCCCCCCGCCAGCGAGGGCTCCGGCACCGGCGGCAGCGGCTCGGCGCCCCGCAAGGGCGACGGGAGCGGCGACTACGGAACCAACGTGCCCTCGGGAATCTGAGCCATGCGTCTTTCATTCGTTCATTGCCTTTCGTTCATCGTCGGACTCCTGCTTGCGACCGCGGCATCCGGAGAAATCCGGGTGATGGACGAGACCGCCATACCCTTCACCCGCTTTCTCTCCAAGGCCGAGTTCGACCAGCGCTTTCCCGGCGAGAGGATGTCAGGGCCCGAGAAGCTCGATTCGGGTTGGTATGTCATCTACGAGCACGAGAGTATCCGCTATTATTTCGGACCGATCCTGCTCGAATCCACCGGCCGGGACTACCTGGCCGAGTTGACCGAGATCGTCGAGGCGGCGGTGGCCCGGCGTCCTTCGATCGAAGGCTACCGGCTGGAGCTCGGCTACGAGCCCTCCGTGTCGGCGGGGTCCGGCTCGTCCGGCGGCACGCCCTCCTCCGGGGGGGATTCCGGGAGCCCGCCGCCGCCTCCACCGCCGAAGCAGGGCTTCGGCATCTTCGATTTCTTCCGCCGCATCTTCGGCCTCTAAGGGGGCTCGGCTAGGCGGAAGTTAGCGCCATTCGCACTAGCTCCTTAAATCGGCGCAGACTTGGCACCGGTCGCTGCAACCGAGTCCTGTAGTCGGACCGGCTTGCCGGCCGATTCCCTTCGCCCCGCCGCGCCGCTACTTTTCGTCTTCGAAAACGTCCCGCACGAAACCTATGCCCTTGCGGACCGAGGGCGTTTGGCGGATGCCGAGGATCAAATGCCCGAACCAGCGGCGCAGGTCGAGCTCGACCGGAACCCCGTGGGACTCGAGGGCGCGCTTCATGAGCTTTGAATTTTTCGCTTCGACGATCCGGTCGAGCCCGCCGTGGTAGAGGAAGACGGGCGGAAATTCCGCATCCACGTAATGCAGCGGCGAGGCCTCGACCCAATCCTCCGGCTGCTCCTCCGGTGAGCCGCCGATCAGTTTGGTGATGAAGGGGCTCTTCGGGTAGAGCAGCAGCTTGGTCGGAGCGCCTCCCGCGATGACGGCCCGGACCTCCGGGCCGTCCGGATCTTCGACTCCAGCCGCGAGGAGCGCGAGATGGCCTCCGGCCGAATAGCCGAGCGTAATGAAGCGCTCCGGATCGAGATCGCGGTCCGCCGCTTCGGAAGCGAGAAAACGCAGCGCCGCATGAACGTCCTCCAGCTGGGCGGGAAAGCGGTGCTCCGGGGCCAAGCGATAGTTGATGTTGAAGGCGGCGATCCCGTTCTCCGCGAGCAGCTCGGCCACGCCGGCCATATCGCTGCGGTCGCGCCCCGTCCATCCGCCGCCGTGCATCACGACCGCGGCCGGGTGGGGGCCGGGGCCAGCCGGCAGGTAGAGGTCGCCGCTCTGCCGGGGGCCGCCGCCGGGGCTGTAGGCGAGGTCGTTTTTCACCGCAAAGCCCGGCCCCGAGGCACAGCCCGCGCACAAGCCGAGCAGGCCGCCCAGCAGGGCGATGGGTTGGATGGACCGGGACATGGTGGTTCGGATGGCTGCGTGGCCGGGCCCGGAGCCCTGCCTGGGCGGCCGGCAGAACGTAATGGATGGGCGACGGGAACGGAAGAAGCGGAAACAGCTTCGCCCGATTTGCAAGGCGGAGGTGGAGGAAGCCCCCGGCGCATTTTAGTATTAGGGGCGCCGAGGGGGTCATTCCGTAAATTTTTGAATTTCCGCTGACTGTCCAATCCTATGTTGGGGAAAGAAGGCCCAGCTGTTGATTATTTCGGCATGACCCGTTCTGGATTTTTCCACCATTTTTGTCGGCGGCTGCGCCGCAGCTACAAAAATGAGTGCCCGCCATTCCGTCCGCCTACGATAGCGGCCCTACGCTTGTTTCAATCTCTTATCCCGATGAGTTTGAACCTTAATACGATGGGGCTCGCAGAAGTTTAAAGATTTACGGAGTGACCCGAATGGCGCTAACTTAAGTCGCTTAATCCGGGCAAAAATGGGTTTACTTTGAGGACTGATCGCGGACGCCCGAGGGCAGGACGTCCCTACCTGCATTCCAGGTTAAAACTTGGTTTCGAAGCCGTCCGGTTTGGGTGGCGTCGCAATAAGCAAATATAGGATTCAATTTCGACGGAGCAGCTTAAGTTAGCGCCATTCGCACTAGGGGAGCATTTGCTCGCGCTGCTCCGGGCTGGGAAGGGGGCAGCCGCCTCCGGGCAGCTTGGCCCGGTTGCGCGCGATCCAGTCGTAGACCCGGTCGCGCAGGCGGGCGGGAACGAGCCGCAGCAGCTTGGCCAGCAGACGCCAGCCGGAGCCGGTCTGCGCGAGGGCTTCGAGCACGCCCGCCGAGCGGTAGAAGAGTGCCCCGTCGGCGCGGTGGAAGGCGACGGTCGACATGGAGGCGCGCACCTCCTCCGGCACGATGCCCGCGGCCGTCTCTCCCTGGAGCGGGGCGAAGTGGAGGCGGCCGCGGCGGTCGCGCCGCGAGAGGAAGCGCACGGAGCGCTGGCAGAGGCCGCATTCGCCGTCGTAGAAGAGGATATTTCGCCGCTCGGACATGGAAGTCAGCATGCGGGCGCCGGTCGATTTGTCGAATCGGAGCGATGCCTTCCGCCGCCCGCTTGCATCGGAGGACCGAATGGCTTTTCCTCGGCGGGTGGAGTTTCAACTAAAGAGCGAGTACGGCCCCCAGGGCGACCAGCCGCAGGCGATCCGCGAGCTGTGCGATTCGATACGGGCCGGCAACCGTTTCCAGACCCTGCTTGGCGTGACCGGCTCGGGCAAGACCTTCACCATGGCCAACCTGATCCAGGAGCTGCAGCGGCCGGCTCTGGTCATCTCCCACAACAAGACTCTGGCCGCCCAGCTCTACTCCGAGTTCAAGGCCTTCTTTCCGAACAATGCGGTCGAGTACTTCGTGAGCTACTACGACTACTACCAGCCCGAAGCCTACATCCCCCAAACCGACACCTACATCGAGAAGGACTCGTCGATCAACGACGAGATCGAACGCCTCCGCATATCCGCCTCCTCGTCCCTGATCAGCCGCCAGGACGTGATCGTGGTGGCGAGCGTGTCCTGCATCTACGGGCTCGGTTCGCCGGAGGACTTCAAGGAGATGATGATTCCCCTGCGCGCCGGCATGGAGCTGTCGCGCGACGCCTTCCTCGGTCGGCTGGTGGAGGTGCTCTACAACCGCAACGACATCGACTTCAAGCGCGGCACCTTCCGGGTGCGCGGAGACGTGGTCGACATCTACCCGGCCTACATGGAAAGCGCCATCCGGCTGGAGTTCTGGGGCGACGAGCTGGAGAGCATCGTCGAGCTCGACCCGGTCGACGGCAGCACCGGCCAGCGGCTCGGGATGTTCAACCTGTATCCGGCCACCCAATACGTCACCCCGAAGGACAAGATCGAAAAGGCGATCCACGGCATCCGCGAGGAGCTGGAGGAGCGGGTGGCCTGGTTCGAGTCTCAGAACCTCCTGCTCGAGGCGCAGCGGATCAAGATGCGCACGGAGTACGACATCGAGTTGCTGCAGGAGATGGGCTTCTGCACGGGTATCGAGAACTACTCGCGCTACCTCTCGGGCCGCAAGCCGGGCGAGCGGCCCTTCTGCCTGATCGATTTCTTTCCCAAGGATTTTCTGCTCTTCATCGACGAGAGCCACGCCACGGTCCCGCAGGTCCGCGCCATGTACAACGGCGACCGCGCACGGAAGGAGCGGCTGGTGCAGTACGGCTTCCGGCTCCCCTCGGCCTTGGACAACCGCCCCCAGACCTACGAAGAGTTCGAGACGATCACCGGGCAGACGGTCTACGTGTCCGCGACACCGGCGCAGCACGAGTTGGAGCTTTCCAAGACGGTGGCCGAGCAGGTCATCCGGCCGACCGGCCTGGTCGACCCCGCGATGGAGCTTAGGCCGATCAAGGGCCAGGTGGAGGACTTTATCGGCGAGGTGAAGAAAGCGGCCGAAGCGGGCGAAAGGGCCCTCGCCACCACGCTGACCAAACGCATGTCCGAGGACCTGACCGATTTCCTCCGCGAGGCGGGCCTGAAGGTCGAGTACCTGCACTCGGACATCGATGCGATCGAGCGCGTGGAGATCCTCCGCCGCTTGCGGAAGGGCGAGTTCGACGTGCTGGTCGGGGTCAATCTCCTGCGGGAGGGCCTCGACCTGCCCGAGGTTGCCCTCGTCGCGATTCTCGACGCGGACAAGGAGGGCTTCCTGCGCAGCTCGACCAGCCTGATCCAGACGGCGGGCCGCGCGGCGCGGCACGAGAAGGGCCGCGTGATCCTCTACGCCGACACCGTCACCGACTCCATCCGCACCACTTTGGACACGACGAACTACCGCCGCGAGAAGCAGTTGGCCTACAACCGCGAGCACGGCATCACTCCGCGGAGCGTGAAGCGGGGGATCGACGAGAGCTTGCACGCCCCGGGCAAGCGCTACGCGCAGGAGGCCGAAGCACCGATGCTCGGGGAGGGCTCGGACGAGGACGTCGCCGCCGTGATCGCCGAGATGGAAGAGGAGATGCTGGAGGCCGCGCGCAAGCTGGAGTTCGAGAAGGCGGCCACCATCCGCGACCAGATCGAGACGCTCCGGAGCGGGCGCCACGGCGGCGGCGCGAGCGGGGGCGCGCCGGCGAAGCCGCAAGGCCGGCAGAAGCGCGGCCGCAAGGCCAAAGGCGTTTACAACGCAAAGGGCATCCCGCGCCGATCCCGATAGGCGCATGTGGCTCGACCTAAGGAGTAAGGCGCGCAGCAGGGCTTAAAAGACATGGGTGTAAAATGTTGAGTAGTTAAAAGATCGCATAGACGCGCCTCAACGAGCGTATTGCTTCGGCTACGGGGAGATTGGCGGCGAGGCAATGCCTGAGCCAGCGGATAAATTT
>Ga0008834_1000380_pt1 | contig 35717 bp, 20 predicted proteins | sample HotLakConsUCCL28_FD_62213 | JGI IMG/M metagenome (GOLD analysis project Ga0008834, IMG submission 62213) | Hypersaline microbial mat communities from Hot Lake, Washington, USA - Hot Lake Consortium UCC-L28 | ecosystem: Environmental > Aquatic > Non-marine Saline and Alkaline > Hypersaline >... | reverse complement strand
GGATGCCCGCACAATACCGATGGGCGCTGAGCGGTCCGACCTCCGAACAGCTTTGGCGGAATCACGCCTATACCGGCCTGGCCAACATCGATGCCGGTCTGACCGCCGATGTGCAGCTGCTGGCCAACGATGGAACCGGACTCATTGGCTACGGACTGCCGGACGTGGGCTCGCCCGATGTAGCCGGGAACAACTACTTCACCGGAACCATCTGGAATACCTGGCGACCGATGGCGGCCCACCGGACCCTGCGGTACCTGGAAATTGAGCTGTTTGCCGCGGCGGGCAAGAACTGGTCGGGCCGGTTTGCGGGCGACTTCCCCGAGTTTGGTCAGGCCGATCCGATGCTGGCCAGTCTGGGAACGGGATTGACCTTTGATGCGGGCTCATTGCCGGTATTCAACCGGTGGCGACCACAGAGCCGGGTGCTGCAGGATTTGCAGATCAGCGTTCGGATGCCGTTTTATCTGCACGGTATCACCGGCGAGGATGCGTTCGGCGCCCGGTTTGTCATCGGGGTAAGCGAGCGGTTTTGAGGGCCCTGTGAAAGCTTACCCTGATGCGGTTCTTTCGGGGAAGCACTCTCCGGTACAAGCTGACACCGTGTATTCCGGCCCAGGCTGGCTTCGCGGTCCGGGACCATTGGGATATGCAGCCGGGAACCGGTTTTTAAGCACCACCGTATTGTTTGCTCGTGAAGGGGTGCATAAATGCCGGAACCTCCGTATATTTTGATTCTGTTCGGGATGTAGCGCAGCCCGGTAGCGCACACGCCTGGGGGGCGTGGGGTCGCAGGTTCAAATCCTGTCATCCCGACCAATTAAAAGGCTAATCTGTTAATTTACAACAGGTTAGCCTTTTTTTGTATCTGCTGTTATAATTACCATAGCAACGTTCAGAATATGGAGTATTTCGTGCGATGCGGGTGAGCCAATACACGAAGCAGAGCTGGGATAATCTGATTGAACGAAACCATCATATTGTCGGTTAATCAAAAAAAAACAATAGCATACAGATTCGCTATTTCAATCGCTCAATAGATAATTTCCATGAATAAACTTTTCAACCAGTCAGATTACCTCGTACTTACAGCCGCACTGCTATCAATGTTTGCATCCATTATTATATGGTTTTTGGGCTACCGCGAAGAGGGGCTCTTTATTGGTATCTGGGTTCCTTCCATCCTGGCTTTCGGGGTTTACTTTAAATTATGTGTTATACAAATGAGGAAACCACAATGAATTTTGGAATCTTTACATTCGGCGTCATTGTAACAATTATGTTATTGTTAGCCTTCCTGTTAACAATGAACGAATTCAGGAAGATGGGTGAGAATCCAACCGATTATAAAGATGCAGATGCTTACAGGAAGAGAAATCAATAAGATTTCTGTCAACTAACCTACCAGAATAAACCGTTAGAATGCATAATTATGCATTTAAAATTCTGAGCCGGGAATCTGTTAAAAAACGTGTAGAAAAAGGGGTTGTATTCCTCTCTTTTGTACTGTTTTTTGGCCATTTAACGCTCATATTCCTCAGGAACTTGTATCCTGAAGCAGCTTTGCTTCAACCGTTGAGTGCGAACTACCTCTCCGCTTTATACACACCATTCAGTGTAATTCTGGTGTACGAGGTCTACCTGCTTATTTTAGCGCTCCCATTGTCTTTCACAAACTCCATCAGAAAGCAGTACGAGATTATATCATTAATCATCATACGAAATGTATTCAAAGACATTTCAATGTTTGACGATTTTGATCAGCTTCTTAAGCAAACGGATGTTATTATTCAGATAGGTGCAGATTTGGGAAGCGGTTTACTGCTTTTCTTTTTAGTGGGAGTGTTTTATCACATCAGTTTAAAGCGTCCACAACTTTCTTATCTGACCGATATACAGGTAAATAAGTTTATCTACCTAAAAGAGCGTATAGCTGTTCTGCTACTTTTTATATTTGTTTCTCTGACCATCTATTCCGTGTATTCATTGGGTGACGGTGTATATCGGCTTATCTATTTTGAGGAAAGCTTCTCACTAGACTTAAGCGTTATTTTCTTTGTTGAGTTTTACACGGTGATGATATTTTCTGATGTAGTTATCTTCATCGCCTCGTTTATGTTCAGTCAGACGTATTCAAGGTTGCTCCGTAATGCCGGATTTGTATGCTCCACAGTGATACTTCGTTTATCACTGTCTGCTGAGCCTGAAATTAGTGGAATAGTGGCTGCTGTTGCGGTAATTACAGGTATACTTTCTCAGGTCATCTATATCTACTTCAATTCTATTGAACAGAAGGTTAAGGGCAAACCCAGTTGATTTTTATTCAGAATATGCATTGGTGCACTTTTACCTACTATGCTGCAATACATATGGGAATGCTGCGTTATTTATGCGTATTTCTTACATACTGTGTGCGTTTCTACCTTCCGAAATCCGAAGCGCGTATTGATATGTAGTACAGCCTTATAAGCTGCAAACACCAACCAAAACGGTATCGTCTATGTCGTACTCCCGCCGCGATTTCCTGCGCATGAGCTCCTTCCTGGCCCTGGCAACTGCCCTGCCCACCCGAAGCCTTCTCAGCAAAAGCCGGGTACTCACGCCCGAAAACTTTACTGAAATCCGGCGTAACGTGGGCTACTTCACCGGCCGGGGTGGTACCATCGGGTGGATGGTGAACCGCGAGGGAGCCGTGGCTGTCGACTCCCAGTTCCCCGACTCCGCTAGCGACTGCCTCCGCGGACTGGAACAGCTTATTGCCGGGCAGGTCAGCGGCATGGATGCATCCCCCCGCACCCAGCCGGAGCAGTCGGCCCAGATTACCGATCTCATGGTAGACGTGCTTTTCAACACCCACCACCATGGCGACCATACCGGCGGTAACGGCACCTTCCGTCCGCAAACCGAGCGCATTGTGGCGCATAGTAACGTGCCGGACCTGCAGCGAAGGCAGGCACAGATGCGCGGCGGCGAGGATGAAAATACCTACGCTGACACCACGTTCGATGAAAGCTGGTCGGTAGCCATCGGCGATGAAACCATCAACGCCCGGCATTACGGTCCGGCCCACACCGGCGGCGACTCCGCGATTCATTTCGAGCAGGCCAATGTAGTGCACATGGGCGACCTCGTGTTCAACGGCGTGTACCCGTTCATCGATCAGGGTGGCGGTGCGAATATCACCAACTGGATTACCCTGCTGGAAACCGTTGCTCAAAACCACGAGGCTGACACCCGATACATTTTCGGGCACGGAAACCCGGCCCGGGGCATCACCGGCAACCGCGAGGATGTGCTGGCCAAGCGCGACTATCTTGCCGCGTTGATGGACCATGTCTTGATCAGCCTGCAGGCCGGAATGTCGCTGGAGGAAACCCGCAGTATCACCTCCCTGCCCGGATTCGAAGATTTCGTGAGTTTCGGTCCGAGGTTGTCGCTGGCAGCGAACCTGGAAGCCGCCTGGAATGAACTCTCGGCGCAGTAATCCGTGAAAAGAGCACGTCGCTGCACAGTAACCCGCGACGATAGCTAACGGCGGGCCCCATGTGGCGCGGTATACGAAGCTTTCAACATCAACCCGCTGGTCACGAGGGGCGGAGCTATCCGTGACTACATTGGCCTGTTGACACCATGCCGGTCCCCACGCGCAGCCGTACAGTTTATAATCGAACGGTGGGTCCGTTGTTATCCGGTTAGTGTCCGGTCAACCTGTAAGTGAAGCCCACATCGGTCAATAGTCCAGCTCCCACTGAATCTCCAGGCCGTTCCGGTTATTATCGCTTCCGGTAATAATCACGTCCAGATTGCGGCGTATCTGATACTCCAGCAGCACCTGACTGCTGATATCCGTGCCCAGTTCCTGAATCAGCGCTACGAACATGCGGTCTGAAATGTACTTCCCGGCCTTGATGGTGGTGCCGGACTGTCCGGCCGTACGGGAGTTATCGATGGTCAGCACGTCAATGCCCAGCGCCTGGGCGGCCAGTTGTTCCACACGGTCGAGCAGAATATCAACGGCGGCATCGCCCACCCCTCCCTCTGACCGACCGGCGACCGACTGCTGCCAGCCTGCCAGGGAGTTCAAGGGTCTGCCGAAAAGCGTGTAGCTGATAATATCCCCGGTTTCCATCTCCGGATCACTCTCGTAGGTGAATGTGGGCTCATCCACCGTCCCGCCAATGACATACCAGATGCGTACGTCTGAGGGTTGCCGCAATTCATACAGGGTTCGCACCTGCAGCGCCGGATTTTCAGGTGTACCGCTGAACTGAACCTCGGCCTCTTCCAGGTCGAATCGCTTGCCCAGCTGGGTTACATACCCTTGCCTCGCGCCCATCGTACCAAATACCTGTACCTCTTCGCCGGGAGGTTTTACCACATCCAGTTCCCCCTGCAATTCCAGCTCAACCTCCGGCATAGAACGATTACGCACAAAGAAGTTGCGGTCGGTCACAAAATTGACTTCCATCTCCAGGTTATTCCACAGGTCGAGCTCTGCCAGCATAGACGGTTCTTCCTCCTCCTCCAATTGCACATCTTCCACACTGCGCTCCCCGAAGTTGTCCATGTAGAAATAACCCCGCTCAAGCCGGAGATTACCGTTGAGCACCGGGTTGGTTACCGCCCCGGAGAGGGAAATGTCCATGGAGAGAAAAGCCTGGATATCGCGGGTGTTGTAGGCTCTGAAACTGCGCGCATTCAACGATAACTCGGCTTCCCGGGGCACAAATCCGTCCAGACGAACCCGACCGGAACCTTCGATTGTACCCGAACTGGTTGCGGTGAGTTGTTCGATGGTGATGGCATCGGGGGTAAAGCCCAGACGGGCCGAAACATCACGTATTGTGATGTTGTTGGGGGTCAGAAAAACGGAGGCCTTGTCCAGTGCCAGCTCACCTTCCAGCTGCGGCTCGGTGAAGGTTCCGCCAATACGAAGATCGGCGTCAATTAAGCCCGTTATATTGCGGGTCAGGGCGGGATCAGCGAACTGATTGAATGCAGCGATGTCAAAGGCGTCGGATTGTACGGTAACGGCGATGGGGTTTTCCTGATCAGGCAGGCTTACTTCAAAGGTGCGCATATCAATCTGAAAGGGGATGTAACCGCTGACCTCGGCCGCGGTTTGTCCGCCCGATGTTACGCTTGATTCCAGGGTGAACCGGGCATCCTCGTGCAGATACGCGGCAGCCAATGAGAGCGAGTCGATGGCTACGCCGGAGACCCGGGCGTTGTTCATGCGCAAACCCAGCTCCAGCTGCGGCTCACCCGCCGTGCCGGAAGCATTGCCGGCCAGGGCCACTTCACCGGTCACACCCTGCAATCCGAGAAGTTCGGCCAGCGCCGGTTCCTGCTCCAGATTGATGGACCGGGTTTCCAGCCTGCCGTATACAGACCCGTCGAAAAAAGCCTCCGTGTGATTCTGATGATCGCCGGGCTCAAAAGGAACATCCAGCTCCAGGGCGGCCAGCAACGATCCACCCTCTGTTGTGCTCACGACCGCCTTCATCCGACCATCACGAAGCCGGAAATCACCTTCAACCCGATCCAGCATCAGGCTGTCTTTACGAACCTCGGTAATATCAAAACCCGACTCCACATCGTAGCGGTAGGCATCCAGGTCGGCATCAAAGCGAAGATAACCCTCCATCATGCCATCAAAAAGCGCCTCATCCATGGCAATCCGCTGCAAAATGGCCAGATTGATTTCACTGGCTTCAACGCTTCCGGTAAAGCCCGAAGCCGCGTACTGGTCGACCTCCAGGGAGAGTCGGGCCCGGCTGTCACGACCCGTCAGTATCAGGGGCTCCATCTGCAGGAGGCCTTCGCGAACAGTGGTGACAAACGGTTGCTCCAGATTGTACTGGTAACGATCATCACTGAGCTGAAACTGATAGGTTTGGATGCGCAAATCCAACTCCTCTTCAACCTTGCCTCCCCGGTAGTCGGCCCGGGTTACGAACCGGGTGTTTTCGGTAAAATCAACCACGATGCGGCAGGATCCGTCAAGTTGTCCGTCAACGACAGTACCATTCGTAGCCAGCAGCACGGTATCAAGGTGGTATCCGGTTGTGGCCACGTCGGAGAACCGCAGGTCCATTTCATAGGTGGATTCCGGGGAAAGACGAAGTCCGGCGCGACCTTCAACGCGACCTGCCTGCAGGCTGTCGGCCCGCAGATTCCGCAGCCGGAGGGTGGCATCCACTACCTGAACCCCATCGGCATCGGGCATGAGGGTTCCCGTTGCCCGGCCGGAGGCTTCAAGCCGACTCAGTCCGGCCAGCGGAGCGAGGGGGTTCAGTTCGCCGACTTCCAGGTTGAAATCGACCCGGTTATCCGGGCTGAAAATGTCATTGATATGCCGGCGCACATCCAGCTGACCGGTGGCAAAACTACTTTGCAGGAAGGTGTCGGTGAGGTAGACGATTTCATCCTGCAGCCGAAGGTTGGCCTGAAAGCGGTCGATGCGGGCGGTGTTGATGCTGCTGGAATCAATTTCCAGGGATGAGGTCACCTGCATGGTTTCCGGCCGGATGCCCGATCCGGTTCCGAGTGCAAGCAGGTTGATGGAGGTTGGAAAATTGTCATATCCGGTGAGGTCACTCAGGTCAAAGCCGCTGGTTTCCACCAGAAAACTGTACCCGGGTCGCTCTGCTGAGTTCCATTGCCGGGCCGCGACGTTGACATTCAGAACCGATTGATTCACCGAGGTACGACTCACCAGTTCCAGTTCTTGGGAGGAGGCCTGAAGATTGACACGGACGGAGTCGATGGGTTGGGCACCGACCATGATGTCGGTCGCCCGAAGTTCTGCCTGCCACGGTGTGTCGCCCGGCTCCCAGCCGGTACCGCGTGCGTCCAGTTCAAGCGTGCCGGTGTACGCCAGCGCATCGTCAGCCAGCCAGCGGGCAGCATCCAGAGAACTGGTTGTAATGTCCAGCTGCCACGCAGGGGCGTCGGCAAAGACCTGACCGGCTGTGGCTTGCGCGCGAATCCATTCTCCTTCAAGCGAGGCGCTCAGGTCGGCGGATGCATCTCCTGCACGGAGCCCGGCTTCCAGGGCTACGGCATCCAGGCTGTAGTCTTCAAAGCGCAGGCTGTCCAGGCGAAGGGTGGCCTCTCCTGAGGAAGCGTGGAGGCTGGACGGAAGTGCCTCACCGCGGAATTCCAGTCGGAGTCCGCTGAGGATGGGCGATGCAGCCTGGCCGGTGAAGCGCGGAGCGTCAAGTCGGGCGGCCTCCAGATTGAATTCGGTAAGGCGCAGGGTATCGGCGAGGCTGGCGCGTGCTGCGATCTGAAACCCGTCTATACCAACGGCGTTGAGATCGAGTCGGGCCCGGAGGTCGCTCAGGGATCCGGTGATTTCCAGCCCGATTTCCACATCCTGCACGAAGAAGGGGTCTTCCGTGTAGGACTGCACATCCCGCCAGGAAAGCGGCCCTGCGTCTGCTTCGGCCCGGACGTCCCCGGCCGCGAAAGCATCCCCGGCGGCCGGGTCAGCGGCCACGTACCGGGCCGAGGCCTGCAGCAGCGAGCGGCCCGTCGCTACAGTGAGACGGTCTAACGTATAGCGGTTATCTTCGGCCGCGCCAGCCAGGTGTACGGCAATCGGCCCGGGGAGTCGTCCTTCACGGATGTTGAGGTCCAGGCCACGGAGCCGTGCAGAAAAACCATCCTCCAGCAAGGCAAACGAAGCATCCAGCATGAGCGAGTCCACCGATATTTCGTTATCGGGCAACAGGACGGGAGCCACCACACGCACCGCTCCGTCGTTGATTCGGATATGGTCCAGAGCTACCTGCAAATCGAGTGCGGTGGAGGTGGTATCAGCCGACTGCGGAAGCAAATCCAGCACATTCCAGCTATCGGACCCGGTTTGTCGCAGGTACACATCGGGTGCATGCAGCCGGAATTCGTCAATCGCAACGCGACCTTGAAACAGGGGGAGCAGCCGGTACCGGACGTGCAGGGTGTCGGTGTTGAACAACGGCGTACCGTCATCTTCCAGCACCGATATTCCGGTGAGTGTCAGGGTATGAAACAGGTTTCCGGTCAACGACTCCACCTTCAACGTTCCGTTGAGTTGCTCATTGGCAATGCGTTCAACCTCCCCGCGGATCCTGTCCAGCACGGGGTCAGACTGTACGGCCCATAGCAGCAGCGAACCCAGCACCAGCAGCAATCCGGCCGCAATCCACGGCCAGCGCCGGTGTCGCGATCCTGAAGGTGCTTCGCCGGCAGGGTTCTCCTCGTGATATGTTTGCGGATCTTTACTCAAAACGAATGTCCGATGCTGAAATGAAAACCCCATCGGTTCAGGGGTCCGCCAAAATCCTGACCATTATACACGTTCAGATCTTCATCGGTCGGATTTACTTTATAGCCTGCATCCAGTCGCACCGGTCCCACCGGCGACTGAAACCAGATGCCTCCGCCCACACCAAACTGGAGTTCACTGAGTTCTACCGCGCTGCGATCGCGCCATACCTGTCCCGTATCGCCAAAAAGTGTAATACCGAAATCGCGATGTATAAAGGGCACACGCTGCCTGATTTCAGCGTTTACCAGCAGGCTGGCACGTCCCCCCTCGGGCAGATAGCCGCGAAAATCGCCATCCCCATCGAAGGAGGCTCGTTTCGGACCCAGATCATTGCGGCTCCAGCCGCGCACCGTGCTGTTCCCGCCGAGGTAGTACCGGATGCTGGAGGGGATCTCGTCCAGCGATTTTGTATACAGAACCCCGGCATTGCCCCGGAATCCCAGCTGGGTGGTAGACGTCACGTCCAGAAACCGGCGCACGTCCAGCGAAGCCCTTCGGTACTGGTAGGTTCCGGTATTCAGAAAACCGGATATCTCGAAAAACGGGCGGACTGCCCAGCCCTCGCCCCGTTGGATGGTCGACTCGTTGTAGTAGCCGGAGAATCGCACAACCGACTGGTTAAAAAACTGGGATGAATCGCGCGAGGTGAAGGTGATATCGCGCAGAAACTCCTCGTTGAAAGTGAACTCGTAGGAGATTGTTCCGGCCAGTTCCTGTCTGTATTGGTAGATGAAACTGTTGGTGGCTCCAATGCTGTAAAGCAGGTAGTTCGACTCATTGGTGCGCTGGACGAACGGAGAGACGATGAATCCGCTGTAGGTGTTGAAGACGTAGGGCACGAGGTAATCCATGCTGAAGCGCTGCTCAATAAAGGAGGCCCGGGCCGTTGTGGTGAAGCTGTGGCCGTTACCGAAGGGATTGCGATGCTGCCAGGAGACCGTTCCACGCAGGTATTCTTCGGTGATGAATCCCGCCCGTGCCTGCAGGGTACGAAGGGGGTATTCCCGTACACGGATGTCCAGGTCTACCAGGCTGTCGCGCGGCTGTTCCGGGATGGAAATAGTCACAAATCGGAACAGATGATGGGAAAAGATCTCCTGCTGAGCCCGGCCGATAGCCCGATGGGTATAGCGGTCGCCGGAGCTGATTCCCGTTTCTCTTCGCACCAGTGCATCGCTTACCGATTCCTGTCCGCGTACTTTCAGGTCGCCAAAGTAGGTCACCGGACCGGGATCAATGGCCAGCTCCACCGAGGCGGTATATTCCAGGGAATCTACGTTGCTTTTGACTTCTGCCCTGGCGTAGGCATGGCCCATATTCTGTAGCATGCGTACCACGTTTCCTTCCAGATCGGACGCTCGTACTACACGGAGTCGGGCGCCCTCCCGGAACAGCGTTCGCTCAAGCAGCTGCCTGAATTCATGGGAATCTTCAATTTCAGGGATGTTGGTTGTAGTCTCGGCGAAGCTGTGGGTGAAAGAGGTTATCCGTATGGGCTTGCCCGCATTGATGTGAAATGTGATATGCCGTTGCCAGCTTCGTTCGCCGGTGGTCACTTCCCAGTCAACCTCAACATCCGGAAAACCACGGCGTTGATAGAAACGCTCCAGGCGGATAACATCCCGGCGGACTTCCGCTTCACTGTAAATCTGGCCCCGCTTGCGCCAGAACTGGAGTCGGACGAGGGTGCCGGGGGGTTCGTTGGCTACCACTTCCTGCAGCACAATATCGGTGTACACCTCGTTTCCCTCGAAAAAAACATGCCATACCCGGGGTTGCTCCTCCTCGGTGTTTGCGTACAGAACTACCGGCAGCGCCAGAATGAATACCATGCCCGCTACGCATCGAAGCGTATGAATCGGGTCCGATAAACAGGGGAAGCACAGCAGTGGAACTCCTTGATTTAGATTGCGGTGGTTGAAAATATGAATTTGAAGGCCCTGTGACGGATTTTGGTGCTATTCCGCCGGGTGCCTGGGTTGCCGGAACAATGTAGAGGCCAGGTAGCGGCTGACCGATTGTGATTGCAAAATATCATAAAAGACACGAAATATTGGCTAAAAAGTCGCATTTTGCCAAGGTTATCATCGTCACCCCTGAAAATCATCGGCACCTGTACCGAAATCCCCTCCGATTCCGGCAGTCGATCTGTTACATGGTAAAACGAATGCGAATTAACGGTGGTTTTCAGGCGGCAATCTGAATTCTCTCAACATACTGAACTGCTGCACACCTGCACACCTGCACACCTGCACACCTGCACACCTGCACACCAAATTTACTGAAATCCGAAATAGTCCAGCTTCTTTAAACTATGAAAAATTTGTCACTATCGAAACTTCTTTATTTCATCGGCCTCCTCCTGCTGGTACAGGCCTGTAAAAGCTCCGAATCCGGCATTATTGCCTATGATCCGCCGGGCAGGACTACGGAAACGAAACCCCTGGACCCCCATCATCTGCGCACCATCGGCATCGCTGAAACCGGCGTCTGGGCCAGCAATGAGTTCGTGGCCAGCCGAATGAACGATTTCTACCGGGTGGAAGACAATCTGTACCGGGTTACCATCGCGCCGGAAAATGCCCCTATAAACTGGAGTTCCTGGTACTCTTTTAAACTATGGAGCGAAACTCCGCAGACTATCCGCCTGGAGCTGGCTTATGAAAATGGCTACCATCGCTACATTCCCAAGCTCAGTACCGACCGCATTCACTGGACCGCGCTGGACACTACGGAATTTGTGCATGACCGGGAGGCGGGTACGGCCCTGCTGACACTGGATGTGACCCCGGAACCGATCTACGTGTCGGCTCAGGAGCATATCACCAGCGAGGACGTTTATGCATGGGCTGATTCACTGACCACCCTGCCCTTCGTGGAGCAATCGGTCATCGGGCAGTCGCACCGGGGCCGCGACCTCGTCAAGCTGGTTGTCAATGCTACGGGTAATCCCGATGCTCCGGTTATTGTAGTCATGGGCCGGCAGCATCCGCCGGAGATTCCCGGTGCTATGGCGATGGAAACTTTTGTGAATACCTTTACCAGCGACGAGCCCGAAGCCATGGCGTTTCGCTCGCGTTACCAGATGATTGTGTATCCGTTGATCAATCCGGACGGGGTAGACGGCGGACATTGGCGCCATAATTTCGGCGGGGTAGACCTGAACCGGGACTGGAAGGCATTCAACCAGCCCGAGACGCGCGCCGTGGCCGATGATCTGATCGGCTATCAGGAACGCGGGGTTTTCATGCTCTACAGCCTGGATTTCCATAGTACCATCTACGATGTTTACTACACCTCGAACAAAGACATTCCCACCAACCTGCCCGGCCTGACGGACCGCTGGCTGGCCGGCATCAACGCCATCCTTCCCGACTATGAAATCCGTGAGGAGCCGTCGGGCGTGGTTTCGCCCGTGTCCAAGAATTTCATGTACCATACGTTTTTTAACAACGGTGTGACCTACGAGGTTGGGGATGCCACCCCCCGTCCGCTGATCCGCGATGTGGCCCGGGCCGCGGCAATCAGTATGATCCGCGAGGTCATGATGCTGGACGCACCCGAGCTGATGAGCAATCCTGACTGGTACAATGCGGATTGGAGCAGCCGGCAATAAACAACGGCGGTTGCCTGCCGGGACCGAAACGGGTAAGATTGGGTGACACGGGGGTTTTCCGGCAGTCCGGCGGCATTCAATTGGTTGGACAATCCGGCGGCATCGGAAGCCCGTTTAACCCGGAGCGGCGCATTGCGACAATCTGTTTGGCGGCTTCAGATGCCTGCTCGATTTCTAATCGGGATTCGGTACCTTTAGCCGATATTTGCTTCGTCATGAACTCAAGCTTTCATCCATGTTACAAACCGCAGCTACCGTCCTGTTGCTTGCCGCACCGTTGATGCTCTTCGCCCGGCAGGCCACATCGCCCCCCGACCGGTCGACGGAGCCCGTCGCTATGGTTACGCAGTCCGCATCGCCGGCATCCGTATCCGGCAATTTCACCATACTGCATTCCAACGATGAACATGCCGCCCTGGTACCGGCCCCGGTTTCGGAGTGGGGTCGGCCCGGGAGCAAGACCACCGGCGGCATTGCCCGCGCGGCGACCGTCATCGAACGGATCCGCACTGAAAAAGGAGCGGCCAACGAGGAGGTGCTCGTGGTTTCGGCCGGCGACTTCATCAGCGGATCGATTTTCAGCTGGCTGGTGCTGGATGGAGCCTCCCCGGAGCTGGACCTCATGCTGGCAGCTGGCTATGACGCCGTAACTCTGGGCAATCACGAATTCGACTACGGTCCGCAGGAACTGGCTGCATACCTCCTCCGGCTCGGTTATCCGCAGGCGGCATCCCAACTGCCGGTGCTGGCCTCCAACACGGTCATTCCGCAGGAACATCCCCTGGGTGAAACCGGGCTGCAAAACACCTGGATCCGGGAGCTGGACAACGGACTTCGCATCGGGTTCTTCGGACTTATGGGTCGCCACGCCGACTCGGTGGCACCGGGCGCTGATCCCGTTACCTTCGCCGATCAGCATGAAACCGCTCACGAAATGGTAGCATCGCTGCGCGGGCAGGGCGCACACGTGGTAGTACTGCTGTCCCACGCCGGTGAAGACGAAGACCGGGAGCTGGCCGCTGCTGTTCCGGGCATCGATGTGATCATCGGCGGGCATACCCACACCGTACTGTCGGTACCACTGCGGGTAGGAAGCACCCTCATCGTTCAAACCGGCACCGAGTACCAATACCTTGGCAAACTGGAGCTTCGCTATGAAAACGGTCGGGTTGTTATGCGCAATCACCCCTCGGTAACCGACCGTCCCTATCTGATTCCGTTGAACGATGATGTTCCCGAACATCCGGATATCACCCGCCGACTGGCACGGTATGAATCGCAGCTGGACAGCCTCCTGGCCGACATGACCGCCGATGCCATCAGCAGCTACCGGCAGCCCATTGCCAGCAGTGCTTTCCCCGTAAGCCGAAACCCCCGGCTGAGTGAAACGGCCATGGGTAATCTGGTGGCGGATGCCATGTTCTACCAGGGAGCCAAAATCAGCGGTATTCCGGTGGATGTAGCCTTTCAGGCCAGCGGTGTCATCCGGGGCAACCTCGAGCCAGCGCGTACCCTCGATAATCAGGGGACAATCAGTTTTTACGATGCCGCCAAAACCATAGGACTGGGCAGCGGGGTTGATGGCAGGCCCGGCTATCCCATGGTCACGGCCTGGCTCACCGGCACCGAGCTTCGTCGTACCGCCGAGGTCAGCATCCTGCTCTCCCAGCTCATGGGCGACACCTACTTCCTGCAGACCTCCGGCATGCGCTGGTCGTACGCACCCCAGCGCTCACTTTGGCTGACCATCCCGTTTGCAGGCACTCCGGTACCCAGCGGTCGGGCTATTCAGCAGGCGTGGCTCTACCGGGGCGACGGACGTACCGTGATGCCGGCCAGACTCAATGATGATTTCATCGAACTGCCCCGTACCGACGATACCCTGTACCACGTGGTATCCGATTATTACATCGCACAATTTCTGCCGATGGTGGGCGAGGTGGTTCCGGCACTGGCCATTGAGCTCAAAGACGAGAACGGACAGCCCATCACCTCCCTGGAAGACCGTATTTTGATGCGTGACGGTCGGGAGTATAAGGTTTGGCAGGCGGTAACAGACTATCTGATGAGTCGGGCGCCATCTTCAGCCGAAGCCCGGCTTGCTGCGGTCCCCGGCAGGTATCAGTCGCGCGAGAACCGGCAGGTAGCCGTTGACAGGAAATCGTTCGGGTACTGGGGTGGTTTCATTGGCGGACTCACCGTTGCCTTTATCATTGCGGTAATTGCCCATCGCCGGCGTCAACGCTAACATCGCCCCGCCATTTTTCAAAAAAAAAGAGTACCTTTAGCCGAACTTATTACAGGGTGGCGGAAATGCGCTTCCAGCCGCGTCATCACCCGTAAATCCCGTCTTTTTTTATTCAACATCATTAAGTCACACGTTTTATGAACATTCATGAGTATCAGGCCAAGGAAATCCTCAAGCAGCATGGTGTTGCCGTTCCCGATGGCATCGCTGTATTTACGGTGGATGAAGCCGTTGCCGCTGCCGAAAAACTGAAAGCAAACGGCGCCAGCCTTTTTGTAGTCAAGGCACAGATTCATGCCGGCGGACGGGGTAAAGGCCGTACCAAGAAAAACAACGCCAAGGGTGTTATTCTGGCCAAGACCGTTGAGGAAGTAAAAGCCGCAGCCGAATCCCTGCTCAATGACGTTCTGGTTACCATCCAGACCGGCGAGGAAGGCAAACTCGTGCAGCGACTGTATGTCACCGATGGTGTTGACATCGACAAAGAATTCTACCTGGGCATTACCCTGGATCGTGCTACCTCCAAAAACGTGATCATGGTTTCCACCGAGGGTGGCGTTGAAATTGAGAAAGTAGCCGAAGAAACTCCTGAGAAAATTGTCAAGGAGTGGGTAGTACCCGGTCACCCCATTCACCCGAGCCAGGCGCGTCGACTCGCCTTCGCGCTGGGTCTGGAAGGCAACGCGTTCAAACAGGCGGTCAAACTGATTATCTCCCTGTACAAAGCCTTTGACGCCACCGATGCCAGCATTTTCGAAATCAATCCCCTCGTACAGACACCCTCCGGCGATGTAATAGCCCTGGATGCCAAAATCAACTTCGATGAAAACGCGCTGTACCGTCATCCGGAGCTGGCTGCGCTGCGCGATGAGAGCGAGGAAAATGAATTTGAGCTGGAGGCCGGAAAGTACAACCTGAACTACATCAAGCTGGATGGTAACGTGGGCTGTATGGTCAACGGTGCCGGACTGGCCATGGCCACCATGGACATTATCAAACTGGCCGGCGGACAACCCGCCAACTTCCTGGATGTAGGCGGGGGAGCCAATGTGGAAACCGTGAAAAACGGGTTCAAAATCATTCTGAAAGATCCGGCCGTTAAAGCCATTCTGATCAACATCTTTGGTGGAATTGTACGGTGCGACCGTGTAGCCAACGGTATTGTACAGGCCGTAGCGGATCCTGAGATTGCTGAAAAAGTCAAAAATGTGCCGATTATTGTACGACTTCAGGGAACCAATGCGGAAGAAGCCAAGGTCATCATTGACAACAGCGGTCTGAACGTGGTATCTGCCGTGCTTCTCAAAGAGGCCGCCGAAGAAGTCACCAACGCCATCGCTTCCTGATGCATGCTGGCTGTTGCTGCAGGGATATACGCTGACTTCCGCTTGCTCATGTAATCTGACTACCTCCTGAGAGAGTCGTTGATACGAGCACATCGATAGTTGGCGGTTCCGGTGGCGCCTTACATACTTAGGAAGCCGGTACTGCAGCACCCAAATTTTAAGCCCGTGATTCACGTCACGGGCTTTTTTTTGGCACATGTGTCAGGGTTCGGCGAATAATTGCGCTAACACGGTTAGTACAACCCGGCAACGGCCGGCCCTGACTGATCACACATCACCATGTTCACAAAACGTGATTATGGCATATTGACACACCAGTCAGGCTGATCAATTTATGCCCGGGACAATTCGATAACAAACCATCTATCCTAATCATGTTTGGTCGCCCAACTACGTCCATAATTTTTGTGTGCCTTGGCCTGTACCTGCTAAACCCTTCCATCCTGACAGCGCAGCAGCAACCCCTGCCTGATCTGCCCGAAAATACCATCGTTTATATCGATGAATTCGAGACCGGTATCCGGGTTGAACGCAGTATCCTGCGATCCAATCTCAACGGAGAAGAAACCGATACCCTTGGCATGTACTTCGGTAACATCCTGGCGCTGCGCTATCTGCCGGAATCCGATGAATACCTCATCTCCGACAACCAGGGCAGCCGCATGTTACGCCTATCCTCCGATTTTACCCGGTACACACCCGTAAAACTGGCCCGCAACCTGGTATATTCCGTGGATTACGACCCCGCTAACGACCGATATTTCTATGCCCGTATCGGTGCCACCTCTTCAACCCGGGGTATTTTTTATTTCGACGGCATCCGGGGGGAGTCGCAGCAACTGGACAGCGGAATTGCCCGGTTCATGGCCTTTCATCCGGACTCCAACGCCGTATACTATGCCATCAACGGCACCGGCATCGTGAAGCACCACATGGATCGGGATGAGCGCTCGGTACTGGTGCCCTACAACAGCTCAACCACGGGATTTCATCTGGATACCGAGCGCAATGAGCTCTACATGGTTTACTCCGATGAACTTTTCCGCTACGACCTGTCAGATCCGGAAGCCGAACCCGAGCAGGTTTTATTCATGGGATTTGGAACACAAACGCTGCTTTCCATGAGCATGAACAGCCAGGAACAAATTGTCTACGTCAGCGCACTGAGCGGCTTCTCCAAAAACATCGTCTATGAAATTCCACTCAACGACCTCGATAGTGAAATCAATTTCAGCATTCCGCTCAGCAGAGAGCTGGAGCAGCTGCACTATCATGCCGGCCGAAACGAGCTGGTTTTTTCAGACGGTGGCTACGGTGCAGGAGGATTTGCCTTTCTGCGCGGCTATGATTTTGAAACGGAGTTGACACACAACCACAGTCTTCGTGACATCGTGGATGTAGCCGTTGACCCATCAACCGGCACGGTGTATGGCATCGACCGCTTTTTCGTTCAGGAGTCGATGACCGTGTTGTTCAAAATGGACATCGACGGAACCAACCGGGAAATTCTGCATCAGTTCCCGCTCGAACAAAAAGAAATAAAACTGGATACGCTAAATAACCGCCTGTTGATTATGGGTCGGGGCGAGGAATTTGACCAGGAGAGTATCTGGGCTTACGATCTGGATGCTCCCCGGGATGAAGCCCTGAGCGCACGTGTAACGGTAGATGCGGCTGACTTTCCCTTCGGACGAATCCTCTCTTTCGATGCCGATTTCGAAAACGACATCATTTTTCTGAACATGATTGAAGACGGGATCTATACCTGTGCCGCCGGTGAGGAGTGTCAGGTTGTATTGGATGCAGGAGACCGGATATTCGGCTCGAGCCTGGCGTTTAATCCCAACAACGAAACCCTGTATTTTGAAGACAACGACCGCGGGATTGCCTACGTGAAGACGGATGGTTCGGATGAAGGCACGTATTACAACAGTTTTGCGACCAAGCACGGGTTCCAGTACAACGGCAGGATGGACCTGCTGGTCTGGTCGTCCGTTCCCTTCAGCGGAGAACCCACGCTGCGCTATCGGTCGCCCGGGGCAGGAGAGGATGTTTTTTCAGAAGCTTTCTTCACAGGGCGTGAAATCCACGGCATGGATTTCATCATCACCAACCCGCTGACCGTGAGTGTGGATGAGGCTCTGGCAGCCACTCCGAACCGGGTTTCCCTCGACCCGAATTATCCGAATCCGTTCAACCCGGCGACTTCCATCCGCTACCGGCTGGATGCTGCTTCGGAGGTGCGCCTGGCCGTGTACGATGTTACCGGAAGGCTGGTTCGGGTGCTGGAGGAAGGGATGCGTTCGGCCGGAGAGCACGAGGTGCGCTTTGATGGTGCGGGTCTGTCCAGTGGTGTATACCTCTACCGGCTGGAAGGTGGCGGTTTTTCGGAAACCCGGAAGATGTCGCTGATCAAATAGTTCCAACTCAAACGCAAAGGCGGATTCGTGCAGGAGCGCGGATTCGCCTTGAATTTTTGCTATACTTGGTTGTCCACCCAGCCCCAACCCAGGATTCACACACGAACGCCATGTTACGCCTCCGCTATGTTCTACCGGTTCTGCTCAGCCTGTTCATTCTTTCCTGCAGCAGTGATGACCCCGCAGCCCCTGCTTATGAGTACCTGGTAGACGCAGAGCCTACCGGTACCCTGACCCCCACCGATCTGCGGACGGAATTTGCCGATCAGCCTCAGCTTACCAACCTGGTCAGCAGTACGGTCGACAGCTGGAGGGTGGTTTATAACACCACCGATCCGCAGGGCAACGATATCCAGGCCAGCGGACTCGTCGTGATTCCCCGTCGGGCAACCCCCTCGGTACTCAGCCTGCACCGCGGTACTACCTTCATCCAAAGCGAAGCCCCCTCCCTGTTCAACCCCATGCAGTCGGGCAGTAACGCCGGCTGGATCTACCTCGCCCCGGTCATCAGCTCCTTCGGATACATCGTGGTTATGCCCGACCTGATCGGGTACGGAGCCACTTCCGGCAGCCGCCACCCGTTTTTCATCACCGATTCCGACGCGCGGCTGAGCATCGACCTGCTCAAAGCCGTTGACGAACTCCTGGATCGTGAGGAAATCATTGCCTCCGGGAGGCTGTTTCTGAGCGGCTATTCCCAGGGCGGCAGCACGGTCATGGCTATACTGAAAGCCCTTCAACAAGGCGAAACCCTTCCGTTTAACCTGGTGGCCGCAGCATCGGGCGGCGGCGCGTACGACCTGAACGCCCTTGCCTCCCATCTGATCAACGAGGAAAGCATTGCCGGCTCGGCACATATCACCTTTCTGCTGACCTCCTACCTGCAAACCTACTTTCCGGATCGCGACCTGTCCGACATTTTTCAGGAACCGTACGCCACCCGTATCACGGCCGAAAATCTGTTTGGCGGCACCCTGAGTTTTGATCAGATTACCGCCCGGCTTACCGGCACCATCGAGGCCTTATTCACCGGGGAGTTTCTGCAGGCCATGCGGGGCGATGGAGAGCAGGCACTGAAAGCCCGGCTTGCTGAAAACAGTCTGCACGAGGTGGCCGCTACCATACCCCTTCGCATCTACCACGGTGATGCCGATGAAATCATCCCGGTTGAACCCACCCGGGAAGCCGTTCAAAATCTGATTGACGCCGGGTCGACGAATCTTACGTTTATTGAGGTGCCGGGAGGCACGCATTTTACCACGGCGCTGGAGTTTGGCGGGGCGTCACTCACCTGGTTTGCGTTTCAGTAAATCTGGAGGCGGGTCGGAATACAAGGCTAAGCCAATCCCGGCCCGGATACGCCTCGAATTACCCGGCTAAGCCAATTCCCGGGCCGGACCGACTCAGCCAACGCCACCCCCATCAACCAGCTCACATTGCGGGCAGGCGCCCCCACGGTTTTACCGTTTACTCAATGGTCGGCACCTTAAACTAAGAACCGGCTGTCGTTACTCCGCTTCTCGGGCGTTTCCGTTCTATGTTTCGCATTTGTTTTAACACGAATCCGAACCTGGAACCAAGATTATGCACGACCACTCCTACCCCGGCAGCACGGAATTTTCCCGCATGCTGCTGCTTATTGCAGTACTGATTACCACGTCGTTTACGACCGTATTCGCACAGAGTCCCGGCTGGCCGATAGCCAGCGAGGAAGCGCAAAAAGACACCCTCGTTCTGACCAGTCACCCCGTCAGTTCACCGGGACTTCACACCCAGCTGCACGTACGATCCCTTGGCGGGGCCGCCACCGATACCATTGGCCGGTATCTGGGCATACATCACCATTTTCAGTACCTGCCCGCAAGCCAGCGATTTTTCAAGCTGGATGGATTTACCGGTTTTTATTTCATCGACCGAAATTTTGAAAACAAAACGCCCGTTGAGTTTGCCAACACGCCGGGTGGATTCAGCTATTTTAACGGCACCCGCATCATGGTGGCCGATGAGCAGGGCGAGCATTTCTTTTATTATCAACGCAATGTACCCCTGGGTATCGACGGGTTGTACTACATCGGAATCGACGATTCCGTCAACACGCGGATTCATACCCGACCAGAAGAACCCAGCGAATTGATTCTGGATCATGACAACCTGGTGCTGTATGCGCGCTACGGAAATAACAGCGGCGACATCATCCGCTACGCGCATGCCACCGGGGTTACAGACACGCTGAGGTTTGCGCAGGCTCGGGTATCCGGTATGGATATCAACACAGCGAACGGTGACGTTTACTTCTATGACAACGGTCGCTTTTTCCGCTCCAATGTGTCCGATCCGGAGCAGCGTGAATTCATCATCCAGGCCAGTACCTTCTCGCAGGCCGGCGAATTCACGGTAGCCAAAATGCACTACGACCACGACCGGAACCGGCTTTTTGTAGCATTTCGCACATTTCCCCATCTGAACGAACTCTTTGAAATCAGCCTGGGTGAAACACCCGAGGTCACCACACACACCCTTCCGAACCACGGGTATATCCAGAGCATGGCCTACTTCGATGACACCAACAGCCTGATAAGCCTGGGTGCCGGATTGATGAACTTCAGCAGCGGCAACACCCTGCTGGAGTATAGCTTTGACTCCGGCGAGACCCACGTCCCGGGTGCCCACAAGACCGAAGCCATGGTGTTCGACCGTGAAACAGGGTACCTGTATCAGCTCGAACTGACCGCTGCCAATACCGCGTATCTGATCACGCGCGTGTATCCGGATGGATCAGCCCGGGAGCTGGTAGCCTGGATGCCCATGAATTCCCAGGCAAACCGCTTTGTGAACACCATCCGCATCGACGAAACCGGTCGGCGACTGCTCTACCTGTGGATCAATGACGAAGGTAACGAATACATCGGTTCCATTAACCTGAACGATATCAGCGACCGCACCGTGGTGCACGAGTTCACAACGGACGGCCCCCGCATGATTGCCTCCTTCGACTATGACGAGGTGAACAACACCTATTTCTACATGCATTTCGAGGACGGTTTCTACAAGTGCGATGCCACCTTCGACAGCTGCAACCTGCACTGGGCCCGCGGCAACGATATGTATGCACGTTTTACGGACCTGAATGCAGCATTCCGGGACGTCCAGATGAAGGTGGTTCCCGAAAACAATCATGTATTCTTTAACGTAGCCGATGTAGGTATCCGTTATGTGAATCTGGACAACGCGCAGGAGGCAGCCCTGATCCGCCAAACCCCGCAGAATGGAATCATCCGAAACCTGCAGTATAATCCCGATCTGCAGTGGCTGACCATGTATGAGCAGGTTGGATTTCAGCGATCGGTCTGGGGTTTCTCCATGCCCGGCGCCGAGGTGGCCGTCAACGAGCGGATTGATTCAGACAATGTGCTGGAAGCCGCGCTGGTGGTCGTGTTTGATCCGTCGGTGGTGGTCAGTATTGACGATGAGCCCTTGCTGGCATTGCCCACCGGGGTGGAGCTCGGCCAAAACTACCCGAATCCGTTCAACCCCTCCACCCGAATTCCCTTCACCCTGCAGGAGTCGGTCGAGGTGACCCTGGAGGTGTACGATGTAACCGGTCGAAAGGTCGCGACGCTGGTCAGCAGTTTCCTGCCTGCCGGACAGCATGCGGCCTCCTTTGACGGTGCTGGACTTTCATCCGGGCTGTACCTGTACCGACTGACCGCCGGAAACCGTGTTGAGTCGCGCGCGATGACGCTGATCAAGTAATACCTGTGGCTGCCGGGTACGGCAGTACATGTGAGCTCTCCACAAAAAAGGGCGTATCCATCCCGGATACGCCCTTTTTTTATGTCCGCCGCGCGGTATGGGATCAGATCCATATGAAAAACCCCTCCCATGGGTCTGTCCATCCCGGATACGCCCTTTTTTATGTCCGCCGCGCGGTCTGAACTCAGATCCATAGAAAAAACCCGTCCCATGGGTCTGTCCATCCCGGATACGCCCTTTTTTTATGTCTGTCGCGCGGCTTGAACTCAGATCCATAGAAAAACCCCTCCCATGGGTCTATCTACCCCGCTATTTTACGACCCTGAACTCTCCGGGACGCACATCCAACAAATAAACCCTGCCACACCCGGCAACCGTAGCAGGTTTGCAGCCGGAAGCCTGTCGCCAGGCCTCATGGCCGGCACCAAACCGGAGCCCGGGAACATCCGGCTAAATCCGCGGTTTTAAAGCAGACACAACCGCCGTTTTCTTTTAAAAAAAACAAAAAGCTGTTTCAGGAATGCAATTTTTCGAGTAGATTTCATCGTTTCTGTCATGGTAGCAGTAAATTTTTAAACCGTGTTGTCCGGCGTCAAATTGTGTTGTGTGATTGCCGGCTTTTCTGCTCTAGTACCTTTATTTGTGAACAAACTTACCTGCGTCATTGTTGACGATCAGCAGCACTGCGTGGATGATCTGAGCCAGCAGCTGCATCGTCACGTCCACCGACTTGAACTGATCGGTTATGCTAACGGCTATACGGACGCGGTAAACATCATTCGCACCCGCAAACCGGACCTTGTTTTTCTGGATGTTGAGCTGGGAGGCAAAACCGGCTTCGACGTATTGCAGGCCCTGCCTAAACCCCATCCCATCGTCGTTTTTGTGTCGGCCATGGCTCATTACAGCCTGAAGGCCATCAAGGTTAACGCAGCCGATTACCTGCTCAAACCCGTCAGTGATACGGAGCTGGAGGACCTCATTGTGCGAATTTCACAGGAAAAACAGGCCCGAACCAACCGTGAAGCAACCGAACTCATGGCATCACTGGATATCGATGCGGGCTTCCTGCCCGACCGCATCGCCATCCGCCAGACTGATTCCCTCAAACTGATTTATTACACCGATCTTGTTTTTGTGGAAGCCGACAGCAACTACAGTCGGTTTCATACCACCGGAAAAGACCGCATCACCGCCTCCATGACCCTCAAGGACGTGGAGGAAACCCTGCAGAGCGACCGCTTCCTGCGGTGCCATAAGTCGTACCTGGTCAACCGTGAATTTGTAGACGGGGTTGCCGGCGGAACCCAGCCCCAGCTGGTGCTGCGAAATGGTATTAAGATTCCCATCGCCCGCAGACGGGTCAAAGAGGTCACCCAAAGACTCAGCCAGCATTGATAACCGTGCGACCGGGTTCATTCAACAGGCGTTTCTGCCACCTCGCATTGATCTTGGGTCTGCTGCTGGCAGGCGTTGCGGTTAAGGGCAATGCGGCGGATTCCCCCCTGTTCGGGCCAACCGATCTGGGCATACAGCGGTTCGGACATGCCGACGGGCTTACCGCTACCACTACCTACGGACTCGGTGTAAGCGATAACGGAAACCTTTGGGTGTACTCCAATATCGGGGTTTATCGGTATAACGGTTTTCAGTTTCAGAGCCTGCCTCAGCTGGCCGGCAAGGAAGTCATCCACGCAGTCATGGTCAACGACTCGATGAAAGTAGTCATGAGCTTTGACAACAGCATCACCCTGGTCAATACCCGAAACCTGTCGCAGACCCGGGAACTGGTACTGCCGGATTCCATGCAGCTGCGCAGTTTCGCCCTTTCAGCCCTGGAATATGAAAACAAGCTGTTCATTGGAACAAGCGACGGTCGGTTGCTCATTTTTAACCCCAGTACCGAAGACTGGGATCAGATTCTTTTACCGACAGACAGAGGCAGTCCGCGCCGCATCGGTTTTATGTATCCAACCGGTGAGCGACTGCTGCTGGGTGGAACCAATGGCACCTGGGTATTTGACCCGCCTGACAATGTCCGTCCCCTGCAGCTGGAGGATGCCGTTTTCAGCAAACCTGCCGCAGAAAATGACGGCTGGGGTATAACCCGCAACGGATTTGCACGGATGACCGATACCGGTCTGGAGGTAGTATACAGCAACGAAACACTGGGACTCACCTCATTGGTAACCCAACACCTCTGGGTTACGGATCAGGAACTATGGCTTGCCACCCAGGCCGACGGACTCAAAATTGTTACGGCGGATTCACAGGGAGAAATCCGGGTTGAAACCTTCTTTGAAGATATGTTTTTCACCGGTATAGCCCGGGATCCCTCGGGAGCTGTCTGGGTCAGCACCCTGAACGACGGCATATTCAAATTTCAGCCCTGGTTCCGCAGTTTCCGGGATGTAAAAACCGCTGATAACGTGCCTTTGCAACAGGTGGTCTTCGCCGATATAAGCGCTGATGGCCGATACAGCATCATCAGCAGTCGTTTCAACAAAACCCGGTTGTATGATCATCGAAACGATAGCTGGCAGACCTTAACCGATGCCAATGTTGAATACGCCCGATGGATGAACGAAAGCACCCTCTTCCTGGCACGCTCCAACGGATTCGACCTGTACGATGTGGGCAGCAGACAATGGCTGCAACAGTACACCGGTGCCGAATTTAACATTTTCATCCAGCCACCGGTCAAACAGGCGGATTACCGGGACAATCTGATTGCCATTGCCACCCCAAACGGCAGCTTTGTTATCAACCGGCAGACCAATCGCATCGTTTTCTCCCTGCCAAACCGTGCAACGGCCGTAGGATTTGCCGCCGCAGACCGACTCATTGTGGGGCAACCCAACCGGCTGCTGGTTGCATCGATGGACGCACAGCAGGATCTGATAAGCTGGGATATCAACGTCAACGACCTCATCGCCATTGACAGCACCTCCTTTCTTATCGCCACCGCCAACAATGGTTTACTACGACTGAACACAGATTCCATGGTACTCGACACCCTGCATGCTGTCAACCCCCTGCGCAATCAGTCGTGGACCCTGGTGCGCAAACTCTCAGACTCGCTGTACGGAGTTGCCGGCAGTATGGGTGCTTATCTGCTGCGCCTGGATCATGATAAGACCGCATTTTATGATATTCCGCTGCGACCCGTAAGCCTCGGACAGACCTTGCGTGATATTCGATTGGTCGGAGACTACGTGTGGATGTCGACCGGGGACGGTGTTGTTCAATTCCCGCTGGAAACGCTCTTTAACCTGAACCTTCAACCCGTAGTACAGGTGAGCCAACTGTTTGCTGATGAAATAGAAATGGGCCGGCATGCGCTCACACGGCTGGATGCCGATATCAGTCAGCTCCGGGTTGAACTCTCCAATACCGGCTACCCGAATGCCGACCGTTACATGCTCCAGTTCCGGCAAAATAGCGCGGATGAGTGGGTAGAACTTACCCAACCTACTGTGGTCCTGGCACAGCTGGCCGCAGGCAACAGCTCCTTTGAGTTTCGGTTTCTGGATCTGCTCACCGGAAACAGCGTTTCGCCGGTTACTTTGGACATATTCAAGTCGCCGTTGTGGTGGCAAACCCCGGCATTTCTGGCATTTCTGGGAACCATACTCCTGCTTTTGGGCATCACCGTTACCTATACTGTGCAGCAACGGATTCAGCAACGAAAAGTAGCCTCTTTTGAGCGGGCCGATAAAATACGGAAGTTGGAGCGTGTTGCGGTGACGCAGTTACTGACTTCACACTACGTGTTTAATGCACTCACTACCATCCGGGCCCTGATGCGTAAATCATCGGATGAAGCGCTGGATTACATCGGCCGGTTCGCCAAGGTGATCCGCGTGCTGGTAGATCAGTCCTTTGAAATTGATGTGGATTTGCAGTCGGAACTGGACTGGATTGACGACTACCTTACGCTGGAGTCGACCAATCGCGGAATTGAACTGGATTACTCCTTTGAAAATACCACCGGGCTCGACCTTGAAGACATCGCCATACCTTCTTTTACCCTCCAGCCGGTCTATGAAAATGCCTTGCTGTACGGTACTGACGATGAGGGTCGCATAAAACTCCGGTGCCGTGTGGAAAAAAATGAGGACACCATAGAGATTATCCTCATCAATTCGGTCTATGAATCACAGTACAAATTTGACGGTTCGGGTACCAATCACCAGCCGGATGGTTTACTCATATCCGGAGCGGACATGGCCTCCAAAGAAGACACCCTGAAAAAAGGGTCGGTGGGACTTCGGCTCATGCATGACCGGCTGCGCAACTGGGTCGCCTTCCATGGTATCAAAGTGGACGACTCGTTGCTGGAGAGCGGCGCAGAAGGCTCCTGGTGGGTAACAAGAATCCGCGTTCCCTTCATCCCCTACGAATAGCTGACTGGTGGGAATCTGAACAGCGGAACGAAAGTGCTGTAGCCCATCCGAAGACCAGTATCTGACCACACCTCCCGACTTCTGCATGCAACATCTTCAATGCGTGGTGTGACCAACGCGTAGATGGATGTAGTTCCCGGCATTTTCTTGCCGTTTACTCAATGGAGTCTGCCATTTACTCAACGGAGCCTGCTTCCGTCGAACCAGTTGCCGCAATCCCTGATTAAACTTGGTGCACTGAGCGCTGTAAGCCTACACAGCTGCATGCTTATGCATACAAATAATGAACAGGAACAAAACTACATGCTATGAAAAAAATGATACTAATGGTCGTCATGAGTGCTGCCATAAGCGCAACCGTCTCGGCCCAGTCGCTGGACCTGATGACCGGAACGGAGCTGCACATTGAGCAGAATACAACGCCGATTTACATCGTAGATGCACTATCGTACGCTTTTGATGTACAGAACGGGACCTGGTTTCAGACCCAGTTTGCTCAAAGTGCCCATAATGCTACGAATCCGTTGATCCCGATGCCCAACCTGACCGTAACCGAAAACTTTGTTAATCCCGGTTTCTCCGTGCAGCACGTGGTTGAAGGTGGAAGTCCAAACGAGATTTTCCGATATCTCGGCAACGACACCGAGTACCAGCAGGTTTTCCGGAATTTCTATAACAGCGCCGGCCTCCTGGACTCTACACAAACCGTAATACTTCAGTCAGATGGCACCGAGGATTTTGCTGACCGTACACTTTACAACTACGGTCCTGACTACACCGTCATGACCATGATTGATGGTTTCGGCCAGGTGTCACGCGTTGATTCCGTCATTAATGTAACTCCGGACTCTACCATCATTGCACGTTTTGATGCCTCGGGCAATCTGATGTTCGGCATAACCATCAATGCACAGCGGGAAGTGAGCAATACCCGGTTCAGCGGCAGTTACACAGCAGAATTAGCACCGGGACAAGTATTTAACAGTGCCAACCCACTTACCGCTTTCAGTCGCGAGACCTATACCGAGCTGGACCTTACCACCGGAAGTTCCGTTAGCCGCACGTTCACCCGAACCGCACAAGACGCACTGAATGGCGTTGCGTACCAAACCCAGCAGTACGTGGTAACAAACAGCACGGTCATCAATGGCTGGGAGCGCGAAAGCCTGACCTACACTATCAACATGGCTACCAATGATACCACCCTGTCCTTCGCCGTTGTAAACACCAATGAGAGCTTCGGATTAGCCAGTCGACGCTACGTCAATTATGGCGAAGCCAATGAGTACATCAATGCCGAAAGCCTCACCTTCCGTCAGGCGGGTGCCACACAGGATTCAACCCTTTTCGCCTTCTACAATCAGGATGGGGATATCCTCAGTGGAAACGCGAGTCGACGTACACTGTCTTCCTCCTTACCGACCAGCATCACCGGGTTTACGGTACCGGCCGTGCCTACGTCCATCGACAGCTACAGCGGCATACTGCCCCAGACTATTTCCCTGATGCAGAATTTCCCGAATCCCTTTAACCCGTCTACCACCATCGGGTTCGACCTTCCGCAAAACGAGCAGGTTCGCCTGGCGATCTACGACCTGCTTGGCCGGGAAGTGGCGGTTCTAATAGACCAACAGCTGCCAGCCGGCGTACACCAGGTCAATTTCGATGCATCTTCGCTGGCCAGCGGGCAATACCTGTACCGTATCAGCACACCCAGTGCTACATTGACGCGCAGTATGACACTCATTAAATAGCATATCATCAACGGGAGACGATGACTTTTTGCGCTGTGCAATGTCAGAACAAAACACATGCAGGTACCATAATGGCCCCACGGTCGCGCCACAGAACTATGCCGACTGCAGGGCAACCTTCACCTGACCCGGACCACGATCCGAAGAGTGAAGGGGCAGAACATAGACACAACACAATAAGAGGGGGCTTTCGGAAGGAGGCCTCCTCTTTTTTATTGTTTTATTGGCGGAGAACAAAATAGCACCCGGGTTCGCTTTGGTTCTGACTCCGGATTGATTGATTCGGCCTTGCTGATTCCGGATGCACCTTTTAGGGTTGATTCACCCCGAATTTACCAATCCGGGCCTACCGGTTCGGATTTAACGAGGTGCATAGCTGCCGATGTAAACTCTATAACGCCAGTACCCATAAACAAAAAAAGCCAGCGGTTCAGGCTGGCTTTTTAACATAACAATCAGTCGTTTTGTTACTTTCTTAGTCGTGTGTTCAAAGTCGTCATTATATCAGAGTCTGAAACAGTTATCGGCCAGTCCCGAAATTCTTTAACCTCCCGACTTCTATTTTTTTACTCTTACTGCAAACAGCCCGACTAAATGCGCAAAACAGCGTTTTTTGCCATATTTGCCGCATTTTTCATTATGTTGCATTATCAAAAACAAGGAACACGCAGCGGAAATTTTTTCCACTACCCGGGAAACCCGGGCAAAACGACGTATAGATGTGCACATCTGCAGCGGTGCGGGCGACCTGCCTCCAACGTTGAAGCACCGTCTCATGCACCCGGTAACTGCCGCAGGGGGGCACCATTGAAGCCGGACTGTAATGTCGCAATGTTAACTTTTCGTTAACATGAAATTTCCTATTTTAGGAGCTCTGTGGAAATGACGCTTTGCACCCATATGTTAGGATTAAGCCTACTTTATGAATTATTCGCTATTTGACTTCCTGCAGCTGGTCGGATCACTGGGTATTTTTATTTTCGGGATGAAGATTTTCAGCGACGGCCTGCAGAAAGTTGCTGGAAGTCGTCTTCGGGAAATCCTGAAGGGAATGACCCGTAACCGTATTACGGGGGTGTTAACTGGCTTCGGAACCACCGCCATTACCCAATCGTCCAGCACCACAACCGTTATGGTTGTCAGCTTTGTAAACGCCGGACTTATGACCTTCGTAGAGTCAACCGGCGTTATCATGGGGGCCAATATCGGAACAACCATCACAGCCTGGCTGGTAGCTATCTTCGGTTTTAAATTTCAGATAACCAGCGTGGCCATTGTTGCCATCGGTCTTTTTTTCCCGTTTCTATTTGTCAGCAATATCAAGCTGCGTAATGTGGCGGAAGCCATGATTGGCTTCGGTATTCTGTTCATCGGTCTGGATTTCATCAAAGACGCCGTTCCCAATATTTCGGATAATCCCGAAATGTTCGCCTTCCTCGACCGCTACACAGATTTCGGAATTTTTTCTACCCTGCTCTTTGTCCTCGTGGGTACCGTACTCACACTGCTCACCCAGAGTAGTTCTGCGGCCACGGCCATCACGCTGGTGATGCTGGTGCAGGGCTGGATTACCTTCCCTATTGCAGCGGCGATGGTACTCGGTGAAAATATTGGCACCACGGTTACGGCCAACATCGCGGCCATTGTCGGGAACGTACATGCCAAGCGAGCTGCACGGTTTCACTTCTTTTTCAATGTAATCGGGGTGATTTGGATGCTGCTCATACTCACCCCCTTTCTGCACCTGGTAGACAACATTATTGCCTCTTTCAGTCAGATCGATTACTCGGTTCTCACAGATACCTCCGATGAAGGTCGGGCAACCGCTACCCTGGCACTCTCCTTGTTTCACACCTTGTTCAACGTGTTCAATGTGATCCTGATGTTTGCGTTCGTGCCGCTCATTATCCGGTTTGTTGAATACATACAGCCCGACCGGGGTGGGGCCGATGACATCTTCCGCCTGGAATACATCAGTGCAGGGCTCATGTCGTCTTCCGAGCTTTCCATCGCTCAGGCGCGTAAGGAACTTGGCTTGTTTGCCCGCCTGGTTGAAAAAATGCACTACAGTTTCACCGGATTACTTTTCAAAGAAAAGAAACGCCGCGATCGGTTTCTGAAGAAAATCGCCAAACGCGAGGAAATCACAGACCGTCTTGAAATCGAGATCGCTGAATACCTGATTCGCGTATCGGAGAACTCAACGCTCTCTACCGAAGCGGTGCGTCGTGTCCGTTCCATGCAAGCCATGATCAACGATCTGGAACGCGTGGGCGATTTGTACTTTCAGATGTCCAAGTCCTTTGAACGACTTATGGAATCACAGGAGGAGTTCCCCGAGGAAGCAAAAGAGGAGCTCCGTGAAATGCTTGACGCCGTTCATGACACCATTATCGTGATGAAAGAAAACATCGCCCTGCCTTCCATTAAGGTGGATCTGAACAAAGCGATTGAGGCCGAAAACAAAGTTGATGACCTGCGTAACCGGCTTCGCAACACCCATTATCAGCGACTTGAAAACGGAAAATACTCCGTTCAGATGGGAATCGTTTATCTGGATATCCTCAACAGGCTGGAGAAAATCGCCGACCACGTGATTAATGTGAGCGAAGCCGCTTCCGGCAAGACCATGAAGCAGATTCGCCAACAAGCCGACTAACGTTCAGGGGTATCAGCGGGGGCATCACCCCTCCCTGACAGCATCTTCAATTTCCCGAGGTATCCTGATTTTTTCGACCATGTCCTGAATCTCATCCGGTGGCGCCGGAGTCAGACGGGATACTACCAGTGACACACTCAGGTTCAGAAGCATACCCAGGGTACCGATTCCCTCGGGAGAAATGCCGAACAACCAGTTTTCTGCCTGGTTTAGGTCGGGCCGTATCATCGTAAAATAGATAATATACCCGGCCGTGAACAGAATTCCGGTTACCATACCGGATACTGCGCCCTGCATGTTCATCCGTTTGTAGAAAATACCCAGAAGTATCGCCGGGAAGAAAGACGCCGCAGCCAGTCCGAACGCAAAAGCGATGGTTTGTGCCACAAAGCCCGGCGGATTGATGCCAAAATAACCGGCAAAGATTACCGCACCGGCCGCCGCAAAGCGGGCGGTAAGCAACTCATGCTTCTCGGAAATATCCGGCTTCAGCGTTCGCTTGATCAAATCTCTGGATACCGATGTTGAAATAACCAGCAGAAGTCCGGCCGCCGTTGACAACGCTGCCGCCAGTCCGCCCGCGGCCACAAGACCCACAACCCAGTTGGGCAGATTCGCGATTTCCGGATTGGCCAGTACGATGATATCCTGGTCAACGCGCACTTCGTTGATGGCCGGATCGGCATTGAACTGGATCCTGCCGTCTGCATTCTTGTCTTCAAAGCCAATCAGACCGGTTGCCTCCCAATTCGTGACCCATTCAGGGACCTCATCGTAGGGGACCTCGTGAATGGTCTCGATGAGGTTCGTTTTTGCAAAGACAGCTACCGCCGGGGCCGTTGCATACAGCAGAACAATCAAAATTAGTGCGTAACCCGCTGATATCCGGGCATCTTTGACACGGGGAACCGTAAAAAACCGCACAATTACATGGGGCAACCCTGCAGTGCCAACCATGAGGGCCATGGTGATGAAAAACACATCCATCGTAGGCCTTATTCCCGAGGTGTAGGCATCAAAACCCAATGCAATATGCAACCCGTCCAGCTTGTCGAGCAGGTACGTTCCGGAACCGTCGGCAACCGTACCGCCGAATCCCAGCTGGGGAATCGGATTACTGGTCATCATAATGGAGATGTAGATTACGGGCACGAGGTAGGCAAATATTAGTACACAATACTGGGCTACCTGGGTGTAGGTAATACCTTTCATGCCGCCCAAAACCGCGTAAATCAACACGATAACCATCCCGATAACCACACCTGTATTGATGTCAACGCTGAGGAACCGGGAGAATACGATACCCACTCCCCGCATCTGTCCGGCCACATAGGTAAACGAGATAAACAATGCACAGGCCACAGCCACCAGCCGGGCTGTACGGGAGTAGTAGCGGTCGCCCACGAAATCCGGCACGGTGAACTTACCGAATTTGCGCAGATACGGGGCCAGCAGCAAGGCCAGCAACACATACCCGCCGGTCCATCCCATCAGATACACCGCTCCGTCGCGACCTAAAAAAGCGATGATGCCCGCCATGGAAATAAAGGACGCCGCCGACATCCAGTCGGCCGCGGTCGCCATGCCGTTGGCAAGCGGATGTACGCCTTTACCTGCTACATAAAACTCGGATGTGGAGCCGGCCCTCGACCATACTGCAATACCGATGTACAGTGTGAATGTGAGCCCGACAATCAGAAATGTCCAGAATTGAATATCCATTGTCCGTCTCCTTTAAATTTCTTCCACACCGAATTCACGGTCCAGACGGTTCATAAGAAACACATACACAAATATGATGATCACAAACACATACATGGAACCCTGCTGGGCAAACCAGAATCCGAGTCCGAATCCGCCGATACGGATGGCATCAAGTTGATCGGCAAATACAATTCCAAATCCATAGGAAACCAGGAACCAGATGACCAGCAGCACACCAATAATTCGCAGGTGCCGCTTCCAATATTGCGCATAGACTTCTTTCATATACAGAACGATAAGAGGTGATGATTGACGAGGCAAAGACCCGGTACGAGTCCGGCACTGTGCTTTTGGAACCGGAAAAGCCGGCAGGGAGACGCGGTCGATGCAGACAGGGCGGCGGCGTGCAGACCGCGATTCAGCCACGATTTAGCAGCGATTTAGCCGCGATTCAGCCGCGATTCAGCCGCGATTCAGCCGCGATTCAGCCGCGATTCAGCCGCGATTCAAACAAACAAAAAAATTGCTCGGTGTCAATTTTAATTTACAACCCCGGCGTTCCGGTCTCTGTTAATTGCGCCGGCGAAACAGTATACTGCCTGTATCACCCTTGGCTGCGAACCCATGGCATCAACCCCATACCTTTACAACGAACACTTCCTCCGCGATGTCCGCACCCGGCTTAGCGGCGCAGACTCGGCTCCGGATGTAACCCGGTTCATCAGCCAGCACGCCGACGAAACCCTGCAATTTCACCTGAAAGAAACCCTGGAAACGGTTGGAACTCCTCCGTGCAACTGGGCACTGGTTCTGTTCGGAAGTGAAGGTCGCGGTGAACAGACCCTTAAAACCGATCAGGACAACGCCCTCATCCTGGACGAAAAAGCCCTGAACAACCCTGGGGTGATCTCCTGGTTTACCGATTTCGGACAAACCATTAACCAAAAAATGAACGATGCCGGATATGCGTTCTGCAAGGGTGGCATCATGGCCGGGAACCCCACCTGGTGCCTGCCGCTATCGGTCTGGAAAAAACAATTTCGTTCCTGGATCCGCCACCCTGAACCCCTCGCAGTCATGCAGAGCAGCATCTTTTTTGACCTGCGTCACGGGGCCGGTTCTCCCGGGTTGACCCAGTCGCTGCGCACCCACCTGGACACGCTGCTGAGCGAACAGGCCGAGGTATTCTTTTACCATATGGTTCAGAACAGTCTGAAAATACAGGTTCCGCCCGGGATGCTGCGCAGACTCTGGCTTCGGTTCTACCCGACACCCGACCTCAAACATCTCAGTCTGCCCATTATCGGGCTGGCCCGCATTCTGGCACTTCAGAACAACCTGCACGCAACCAATACCGGTGACCGGCTCATACAACTCCGGGAACAGGGTATACTGGATGCATCCAAAGCCGACCAATTAACACAGGCCTTTAATCAACTTACCTACTTCCGAATCAGCAGACAGCTGCACGCATTGCAGGAACACCATCCCCCGGGTAACACCCTGCGATATGCAGCCTTGACGGTCGCCGAAAAAGACATCTTTAATCAGGCTATGGAAGGCGTTTTACTAGCCCGACTCATCCTCCGAAATACCATAGGGGCATACTTCTGACCCTTTTTCGTCCACATCGTGAAGAAGCCCCCCTTCCGGAACTGCTAATAATCCAGCCCGGCATAGACCGATTCCCGCGACTTTTTCAGAACATCCTGCACGGTATGCACACCGGCATCACCGGCCAGTTCCATTAAGTGAAGAAACACCGAGGCCGTAGCCAGCGCATCCCCCAGAGCCGTATGACGGCGGGTAAACGGAACATTAAACCGCTCGGCCAGGGTATCCAGGTCGTGCCGGTCAAGGTGCGGCATCAGCGCGCTGGAGAGCAGCAAGGTATCCAGCGCAACCGGCCCGAACTGCAGATCACATCGCTTTTCTTTGTTTTTCAGGAAGCGCATGTCGAACCCCACATTATGACCTACCAGAACAGCTTGCCCGCAATAAGCATGGAACTCGCGGAGAACCGCACATATGGTGGGTGCACCCGCAACATCCTCGTCGCGGATACCATGAATAACGGTCGATTCCGGCGGTATGCTCCGACCCGGATACACAAGACGATCGAAATGGGTATCGTGCACAATGACCCCTTGCTCGATGCGTACGGCACCGATGGCGATGATCTCGTCACCGCCAGCCGGGTGTAGTCCGGTAGTTTCTGTGTCAAAGACCACAAAGGACGCGGTGCGAAGACTGGAAGCGCGCGGTGCGAGGTCGCCTGCGGTCGCGCCCCGGGTCTCGCTGTGCCGGGAACGCAGCTGATGATTTTCCCCAAGCACCTGATTTAAACCGGCAACAATCGATCGCACCGGCGGGAGCATCGCATCACCGATGCGGGACTGATGACGGTAGCGGGCCAGTGTGAGCTCATCGCTCACCCGATACAGGTCCCTGAAGTAGTATCGATATCCAAGCCAGGCCAGAGTCAGGACGGCACCCATCGTCAGAACCACACCTATAACAACCGTTGGAAACCAATCACCCGCTGCCCGGCCACTGTCGGCATCGTACAAAAAAAACCACCAGACCACCTGCGATGCCACTACAAGGAGCAGGGCCAGCACAGCGGCGGTCAGCAGGTACGACTGTCTTACGTGCATGGCCGGATAAACATAAGGTTAAGCAATCAGAAAGCCACTTTGGCTGCGATGCGATGGGTGTAACCCAGGTTGGAATTGGCTCCTGCAAAGCTGCTGAAGGCATAATCCAATACGATGCCGCCCAGATTGAGACCCGCGCCCAGCGTTGGGGATGCATACAGACGGGAAGACGCGTCGGTGAAGACGTCGGTGATGCCCAGGCGAATCATCACCGCATTCCGATAGGCGACTTCGGTGCCGAGATGCGGCTGAAAGCTCAGCGGACCGGCGTTGATATAGTACGTTCTGCGGTTTTCACCGTGTATAACCAGGTCGAAGGCCCCCGTGACAGAAAAGTCCTGTATACGCGTTGTATAGCCAACACCGGCCCTGACCGAGGGAGGCGAATACTCATTCTGTCCCGCCGGGAAGCTGGCATTCAGCTCCTCATCACTGAAAAAGTCGCGCAGGGGTTCCAGCTCCGCCTCGTTGACCGTCCACAATTTCATGAGGGTGGTCACATTATGAACGGTGACCCCCAGCTTGAATTGATTGCGGCGATATTGCCCGCCCAGATCTACGCTGTAACCAAGTCCGTCAGCAAACGGACCAAGCCGGCTGTAGACCACCTTCACCGATGTTCCCCAGGAAAGGTAGGCGTTGTATTGGGTGCCGTAGGAAAGCAGTAAAGCCATATCAGCGGCCGAGAACTCGGTAATGTAGTCCTCCGGGTTGGTCCGTGGACGATCCCGCTCACGGTCCCAGGCGTTCAGTGTGTTTTTGATCCCCCACACCCTGACGAAAAAACGTTACGGCAAAAACATCGTTCTCACCGCGCAATGGCATGGCAAATGCACC
>Ga0008834_1000352_pt1 | contig 38769 bp, 37 predicted proteins | sample HotLakConsUCCL28_FD_62213 | JGI IMG/M metagenome (GOLD analysis project Ga0008834, IMG submission 62213) | Hypersaline microbial mat communities from Hot Lake, Washington, USA - Hot Lake Consortium UCC-L28 | ecosystem: Environmental > Aquatic > Non-marine Saline and Alkaline > Hypersaline >... | reverse complement strand
GACGACCGACGCCTTCGCCCGTCCACCGGCCCTTTTCCGCCGCGCGGACGCCAAGCGGTAGGGACGCCTGCCCCCAGGCGTCCGCGAACGTCCCCACGCGCCGAAACCACGGTCCCCGTCCGGACGATCCGCCGCGGCGACGACCGACGCCTTCGCCCGTCCACCGGCCCTTATCCGCCGCGCGGACGCCAAGCGGTAGGGACGCCTGCCCCCAGGCGTCCGCGGACCTCCCCACGCGTCAAAACCACCGTCCCCCTCCGGACGATCCGCCGCGGCGACGACCGACGCCTTCGCCCGTCCACCGGCCCTTATCCGCCGCGCGGACGCCAAGCGGTAGGGACGCCTGCCCCCAGGCGTCCGCGAACCTCCCCACGCGTCAAAACCACCGTCCCCCTCCGGACGATCCCGCCGCGGCGACGTCTGACGCCTTCGCCCGGCCACCGGTCCTTTTCCGCCGCGCGGACGCCTGGGGGCAGGCGTCCCTACCTACCGCGCGTCCCTACCTTGCGCGGCGCGCGTCGGGCGGCTCCCAGATGTAGGGCCAGTCTTCCGGCTCGGCGCACAGGCCCGCGCGCACCGGATTCGTGCGAATGTATGAGGCTTTCTCATACCAGGCCGCATCGTTTCGCAGACGATGGTCGAAGAACCCTCGCTGCCAGGCAATCCGGTGACGTCGCGCGGTCAGGCGCTTCCAGTTGGGAACGACCGTCTGCATCGAATCGAGGGGAAAGGAAAGCAAGGCGTGCAGGTGGTCCGGCATCAGCAGCCACAGCCCCACCCGCCAGTCGCCCCGTTCGTGCCCGGCCCGAACCGAATCCAACACGGCTTGGCCCACGCCGGGATGAGCCAGCTGGTTCAGGCCTCGCGGCTTGCAGCAAAGCGTCAGGAAAAAACATTCGCCCTCCGTCCGGACCCACGGCGGCGTCCCGTGCCGCAACCAAGTCCGATTCGGACGCTCCGTCATGAACCCAGAATCGACTGATCCGCATAACGTTCAATTCAAAACACAAAACTTTCGAATCCAGCCAAGCGGTAGGGACGCCTGCCCCCAGGCGTCCGCGAACGTCCCCACGCGCCGAAACCACCGTCCCCCTCCGGACGATCCCGCCGCGGCCACGACTGACGCCTTCGCCCGGCCACCGGCCCTTTCCCGCCGCGCGGACGCCAAGCGGTAGGGACGCCTGGGGCGGGCGTCCTACCGTGCCCGGACGCCTGGGGGCGGGCGTCCCTACCGTGCGCGGGCTACTTCGAGCGCTTGATCGCGCTTTCGACGATCCCGGCGAAGGCGCTGGCCTTGAGCGAAGCGCCGCCGATCAGGCCGCCGTCGATGTTAGGCTGCGCCAGCAGCTCGTCGGCGTTTTCGGGCTTCATCGAACCGCCGTAGAGGACGCGGACCTTGTTGGCCGCTTCCTTGCCCAGCAACTCGGCGAGCAGGGCGCGGATCTGGGCGTGGACTTCTTCGGCCATTTCCGGCGTGGCGGTCTTGCCGGTGCCGATCGCCCAGACGGGCTCGTAGGCGATGACCAGACTGTCCGCGTAGGAGGGCTCGACCCCGGCGAGCGCGCCCGTGGTCTGGGTCTTGATGACCTCGCCGACCTTGCCGGCCTCGCGCTCTTCGAGCGTCTCGCCGATGCAGACGATCGGCTTGAGGTTCGCTTCCAGCGCGGCGAGCGTCTTCTTGTTCACGGACTCGTCGGTCTCGCCGAAAAACTGGCGGCGCTCGGAGTGGCCCAGGATGACGAAGTTGCAGAAGAGGTGGCGCAGCATCTCGGCCGAGACCTCCCCGGTGTAAGCGCCGGAGGCTTCGTGGTGCATGTTCTGCGCGCCGAGTTGGACGTTCGACTCGTTGACGATGCGGGAAACCGCCTCCAGGGAGGTGAAGGCCGGGCACAGGCAGACGGAAACGTCGGTCTGCTTGCCCACGAGGCCGACGACGGCCTCGGCCAACTCGGCGCCCTCGGCCGAGTTGAGGTTCATTTTCCAGTTTCCTGCGATCAGGTATTTGCGTGCGTTCTTGCTCATGTGATTCAAAATCGGGGGGTTGCGGGTTAGGCTTGGTCGAGCGCGGTCACGCCCGGGAGCTCCTTGCCTTCGAGGAATTCGAGCGAGGCGCCGCCGCCGGTGCTCATGAAAGTGACCTGCTCGCCGTAGCCGGCCATGTTGATCGCCTTGACGGAGTCGCCGCCGCCGATGATCGAGGTGCAGTCGGATTCGGCGATGGTCTTGGCCACCGCGAAGGTGCCCTGGTTGCAGGCCTCGATCTCGAAGATGCCCATGGGGCCGTTCCAGAGGACGGTCTTGGCCGAGGCGACTTCCTCTTTAAAGAGCTCGATGCTCTTCGGGCCGATGTCGACGCCTTCCCAGCCGTCCTCGATGTTGCCTTCGAAGACCTTCGTCTCGCCGACGGTGCCGGCCTTGAAATCGAGGTCCTTGACCGCGAGGTTGTCGATCGGCAGGAGGAACTTCACGCCCTTCGCCTTCGCTTTTTCCAGCGCCGACTTCGCGGTGTCGACGTAGTCCGGCTCGCTCAGCGAGTCGCCGACCTTCCGGCCCTCGGCGAGGGCGAAGGTGTAGGCCATGGCACCGCCGATGATGATGGTGTCGGCTTTTTCAAGGAGCGCGTCGATGACCTGAATCTTGTCGGAAACCTTCGCGCCGCCCAGGATGACGGTAAAGGGACGGTCGGGGTTGGCGGTCTTGTCGCCGAGGTAGGCGAGCTCCTTTTCGATCAGGAAGCCGCAGACGCAGGGAGAGAGGTGCTCGGTCACGCCGGCGGTGGAGGCGTGGGCGCGGTGGGCGGTGCCGAAGGCGTCGTTGACGTAGGCCTCGGCCAGCTTGGCCAGCTGGGCGGAGAATTCGGGGTCGTTCTTCTCTTCCCCCTTGTAGAAACGGACGTTTTCGAGGAGCGCGATCTCGCCGTCGGCCAGTTCGGCCACGGCGGACTCGACGGCATCGCCGACGCAATCGTCGACAAAGCGGACCGGACGGCCGAGCTTGTCGGAGAGGTCCTTGGCGACGGGAGCGAGGCTGAACTCCGGATTCTTTTCGCCTTTGGGCCGCCCGAGGTGGCTGCAAAGGATCACCCGCGCCCCCTGTTCGGAGAGGTGGCGGATGGTGGGCAGGGCCGCCCGGATGCGGGTGTCGTCGGAAACGGCACCGTCCTTGAGCGGAACATTGAAATCGCAGCGAACGAGCACGCGTTTGCCGGCGAGGTTGACGTCTTTGATGGATTTCGTGGCCATGGTGGGAAAGGGTTGGGCTTTGGGCGTTGAGGGTCGGGCGTTGAGCGTCAGGCGTTGGGTGGCGGCGGTCGGGTGCCGGTCTCGGCGCGAGCGCGAGGTCCGGCGGGTCAGAAAAAAGCCGCCGCGAGCAGGAGATCCGTGGGGAACCTGTCGCGGCGGCCGAAACTCGGGGAAACGATCGCGGGAACCCGATTAGAGGAACTTGGCGACCTTCTGGACCAGCTCGACGACGCGGTTGGAGTAGCCCCACTCGTTGTCGTACCAGGACACCAGCTTGAAGAAGGTGTCGCTCAGTCCGATGCCGGAGCCGGCGTCGAAGATCGAGCTGAGTTCGTCGTGGATGAAGTCGGAGGAGACCACTTCGTCCTCGGTGTAGCCGAGGATGCCCTTGAGCGGGCCTTCCGAAGCTTCCTTCATCTTCTTGCAGATTTCTTCGTAAGAGGTGCTCTTCTCGGTCTTCACGGTGAGGTCGACCACCGAAACCGTCGGGGTCGGCACGCGGAAGGCCATGCCGGTGAGCTTGCCCTTGACCTCCGGGAGCACCAGACCGACCGCCTTGGCGGCACCGGTCGTGGACGGGATGATGTTGAGCGCCGCAGTGCGTCCGCCCTTCATGTCCTTGGGCGAAGGCCCGTCGACCGTCCGCTGGGTCGCGGTGTAGGAGTGGACCGTGGTCATCAGGCCCTCGGCGATGCCGAAGTTCTCGAGCACCACCTTAGTGATGGGCGCGAGGCAGTTCGTGGTGCAGGAGGCGTTCGAGATCAGTTCGTCGTCGGCCGTCAGGGTGTCGTCGTTCACGCCGAGCACGACGGTCTTGACGCCGTCGCCCTTACCGGGGGCGGAGATGATCACCTTCTTGGCACCGGCTTCGATGTGGCCGCGGGCCTTCTCGTCTTGGACGAAGAGTCCGGTCGACTCGATCACGATGTCGACGCCGAGCTCCTTCCAAGGAAGGGCCGAGGGACCCTCGCGCAGGGCGAGCGCCTTGATCTCATGGCCGTTCACCACGAGGATGTCGTCGCCCTTCGTCTCGACCGTGCCCTTGAAGCGGCCTTGGGTCGTGTCGTACTTCAGCAAATAAGCGAGGTTTTCCGCAGGAACCAGGTCGTTGATCGCAACCACCTCGATTTCGCTGCCCAGCAGACCCTTGTCGACGAGGGCGCGGAAGACCAGGCGGCCGATGCGGCCGAATCCGTTAATACCAATTTTTGTAGCCATTTGTTTGTCTTGTTTAGTTTTCGGTTGGGAGTGAAAAATCAGAAAGAGAGGTCTTGTAGGCCAGGCGCAAGCTAAGGCAAGAGTTAATCACGGAGACCGACTTGAGGAAGCGCTACGGAAAAGTAAAACTTATTCTACAGTATTTTAGGATAAGCGGTCCTTTATCCGCAAGCCCGCCCCATGGGGGCAAGTCCCGCCATTCCCCGGGGGAGATCCCTTGACAGCGGGGGAGGTGCGGCCGCTTATACGGGCGAAATTTCGGTGTCGCCTCGCCTTCGCGGGGAAACGCTGTAAGCTTAACCCTCTCTACCAACCTGTAATCCCCCCGTTTTCACCCGGGGCCGGACTTTATTTCATGAAAATACGCAACTGGGACACCTTCATCTTCGTCGTCGCCTACCACGCCTTGATCATCGGGCTGATTCCCTTTGTCATCCCGGTCTTCAGTTGGGCCGCCTTCGTTCTTTTCGCCGTGACCTATGTCATTGGCGGCCTGTCGATCACCGCCGGCTACCACCGGCTCTATGCGCACCGCGCCTACGCCGCGAACCCCGTCTTCGAATGGGGCGTCCTGCTGGGATCGACCCTCGCCTTCGAGATGTCGGCCCTGATGTGGTCCCACGACCACCGCCTCCACCACAATCACGTCGATACCGAGAAGGACCCCTACTCGATCGACAAGGGCTTCTGGTATGCGCACATGCTCTGGCTCTTCGACTACAAGCGGAATTACGATCCCAACCTGGTCGCCGACCTCCTCAAAAACCCGCGCGTCGTTTTCCAGAACCGCTACTACCTGCACCTGGTGATCGGGGTCAATCTGCTGGTCTTCGCTCTCGGCTGGCTCTGGGTCGGCCCGCTCGCCTCCTTCTACTTCGGCTTCCTCGTGCGCATGGCCCTGATCCACCACAGCACTTGGTTCATCAATTCGCTCTGCCACACGATCGGCTCGAAAACCTATGCCCGCGAGCTCAGCGCGGTCGACAACGCGGTGCTGGCCCTCCTCACCTTCGGCGAAGGCTACCACAACTACCACCACGCCTTCGCCGCCGACTACCGCAACGGCATCCGCTGGTACCATTTCGATCCCACCAAGTGGCTCATCTGGGTCGGATCGAAGCTCGGGCTGACCAGAAACCTCCGCGCGATCAACACCATCACCTTGCAAAAGTCGCTCGTCCAGAAGGACAAGAAACTCATCCTCGAGCACATCTCGGACGAAATGGACGAACTCGCGGCCGAACTACGGGTCCGCTTGGAAGAACTCGCCCAGAACTTCGAGAAGAAATCCTCGATGCTCATGCTCAAGCTCCGCGAGTTGAAAAAGGCCACGGCCGAGCAGCGCAAGAGGCTGATGCGGGAGATCCGCGAGCTCCGCGCCTCCCTCAAGCAGACTTGGGACGAGTGGATCGAGCTCACCCGCCTCGCCGCCCGCGAATACCAGCTGGCGCACTGAGTCGAACCGACCGCGATTCCTCGACGGAGCGGGCGAGAAGCGGATCGGGGCCCAAAACGCCCGGCCGAGCCGTCGATTTCGGCAGGCAGGGCGGTGGAAGGCCCCGTCGGCCGAGGGTCCGCAGGCGCGGGTCGCGGCCCGGGGGGCGCAAAGGCTGCTTTCTCGAATTCGCCCGCTGCTTCCCGGACGCCGCAATCCGGCCGCGGAGCCGGCTTACTCGACGATCCAGAGTCCGCAGCTCAGCGGCGGCAGGTGGACGGCACCGTCGCGTAGGGAGATCCGTGCGGAGTCGAGGCCGTCCGGGTCGAAACGCTCGTGGTCGGCGATCTGGACGAAGCGGTGCCGTTCCAAGAGGGGGCAGTCGATGCTGGCGTAGCCGAAGTGGGGGTTGATTCCGAAGAGGAGGCGGGGCACCTCCCGGCTGCCGTCGTGATTGAAGGAGGCGAGCACGGCGCTCGACCCCTCCGCGTGGAAACATCTCAGGTAGCCGTCCGGAAGGCCGCCGTCGCAGCGCAGCGCCGCGCCCGCCCCGGAGCGGCGGAAGCGGATCCAGCTCCGGAAGTAGTCGTGGGTGCCGACATACATGAGGCGGCGGTTGTAATCGAGCGCGTTCAAGTCTCCGCGCTGATAGGTGTTGTGGACGCCGCGCTTCGAGCGGAGAAAATCCTGCCCGGCCGAAAACATGGGGATGCCCAGGGAGGCGAACAAGACCGCCGCCATCAGGTGGGACCGCCGCCGGTCGAGCGAGGTCGGGTCGGAGCCGTCGTGCCCTGCGCGCTCGGTGATCCGGTCGATCCAGGCGTAGTCGTCGTGCGACTCGGTGTAGTTGATCGTCTGCGCCACGAAGCGGCTGGTGCTGGGGGAGCCGGCGAGGAAATAGGCGATCGCATCCTGGTTGCCGTCTCCCCTCACGTACTTTACAAGGAAGTCCCGGTAGCCGTCGTTCCAGGAAGCGAAGCCGGTCTCCCGCAGCTCGTTCTGAATGTGTCCGCGGAAGCTCCAGGGCTCGGCGATGAGCACGATGGAGGGCTTGATCGCCTTCAACTCCGTCTCGATCTCCCGCAGCACCTCGATCCCGATCAACTCGGCGAGGTCGAAGCGGAAGCCGTCCACGTCGTAAACCTCCACGAAGTGCTTGAGACTTTCGAGGATGAGGCGGCGGGCCATCGGCGTGTCGCAGCGCAGGTCGTTGCCGCAACCGCTCCAGTTGACCAAGTCGTTCGCGTCGTCGACATGGAAGTAGTAGTACTTGTCGATGAACAGCAGGTGGTTCGGCTCGCCCACGTGGTTATAGACCACGTCGAGGATGACCGCCATGCCCTCTTCGTGGAACTCTTTCACCAGCTCGCGGAACTCCTCGATCTGGGACCCCTCGAGGGGATTCCGGGCGTAGCTGCTCTCCGGCGAAAAGTAGTTCACCGTCATGTAGCCCCAGTGGTATTCCTCGCGGCTCCGGTTGTCGAACTCCTGCAGGGGCTGGAACTCGATCGCGTTGATCCCGGTCTCCCGCAGGTAGGAGCCCTCCGCCTTGAGCCATTTGCGCACGCCGGCAAAGCCCTGGCGCTCGACCGGATCGAGCTGAATGGGCGCGTGCGCCGCCAAGTCGCGCACGTGGGCCTCCATCAGCACCATGTCGTGCCAGGCGGGTCCGCGGAATTGCGTATCCGAATTACGGATACGTTTGGGATGCACCACGATACCGGGACCGCGGTGCCCGACGCAGGCTTTGGCGTAAGGGTCGAGGACGGGGAAATTGCCGTCGAAGTGGGTCGTGCCCTCGCCGTTCGTGCCGTCGATATAGAAGAAGTAGAAAGCACCCGCCAGGTTCCGCTCGATCTCGGTCTCCCAGACCAGTCCGTCGAAGCACTCCATTTCGACCTGCTGGAAATCCGATCCGTCGGCGTTCATCCCGTAGGCCACGCGGACTCCATCCGCCCGGGGCGCGAAAATGCGGAAGACCGTTCGATCTCCTTCGCAGAGCGCGCCGAGAGCCAAGTTTGACTCCGCCTTTGTAAGGAACCGGGTATGCGGCAGCTCGTGGATCTCCTTCGAATCGTCCTGAGCCCAAATGATCTTCTCGTTGCCGACGGGCTCGTAGTCCTTCGGTATCCGGAAGGAGAAAATATGGCGGCCCGCCTGCCGCGGATTGAAACGGAAGTTGCAGATCCCGTCCGGACGCACCACCCGGTTGGGCGCGCTCTCGGGAGCATCCAGCCACTCGCCCTCCCCGGTCACGAACTTGAACTCGACGGCCCGGTCAAGCGGCAGGTACTTGAGGGGCACCCGCAGTTCGTAGGTGGTTTCCGCGTCGTCCGACTTGGGCCGGAGCTCCCACTTGGAATCGCCTATGGCCCTGTTCCAAGCATTGAAATCACCCGCCACGTAGATGCGGCGCTTGCGCCCCAGCAGCTCGGGGTAGCGCTTCGACTGGATCGTGAAGTACCAGCTGTTCTTCAATCGGTAGTAGCGGAAGTAGCGGCCACAGCCTTCCGGCGGCAGCGCCTCGACGCAGTCCAGATCCAAGTCCAACGGGCCAAGGCGCACCGGGAGGGAGCTTTGGTCCTGCTTCCAATCTTCCGAAAGGATGATGATGCCCGAATACTCGGACTTCCAAAAAGCGTGTTCGATCCTCTTTTCCTGTTCGGTCGCCATGGGGCCAATGTGGCCAGAAGGCCCCTAGCAGCGCAACTCTGTTCCACATTCCCGCACCGCATCCACCCTTCTTTTCCCCTCCCCGCCCCATATCGAACCGCGTAATTCGCCTGAAAACCTTATATAAGTTTTTCTTAATGAACTCATTAGTCTCATAATTAACGCCGTTTGCCATACGAACGGCCTTGCCCTTCGAAGCCAGCCGGGCTGCTTTAATTCTAGGCTTTTCACCCTACTCGGCCCGCATCCTGTACCCTATTTTTGTTCTGCCTGATACCGATGCCCGTAGCATTCGTCCGCGTAGCAATTGTTTCCACCGGAATCGTCGCCTGCTCCCACGGCGCGATCAATCTCGAACTTTCCAGCGTATTGGACATCAAGCGCGGCGGCGGCACTTCGGTCGGATCCTTCGTCGACAATGCCGGGCCCGCCTTCATGCTGAGCGCGTCCAACCAACAATTCAACGTCCGGAACAGCGGTGGAGGCGCGCCGGGCAATTGGGCTTGGCGTGCCAGCGGCGTCCTCGAGTCCGACACTTCGGTCCAAATATCCGATACCGAGCTTTGGAGCAGCGGCATCGTCACGATCCAAGATTCTCCGCTGCTGGAGAATCCCGACAGGTTCAACCCCACTTCGGTCGGTTACCTGATCGGCCGCTGGGATGACGCCTACTACGCTTTCCGCTTCGGGACCTGGTCCGCCGACCGCGGTCGACTGCGTCTTTACGGGGTCGAAACCGCCGACGTGACCCTCCTGCCGGAGTTCGCCCAGATCCCGCTGTTGGCCGGGCTCGCGGCGGTCGGCGCGCTGGGTTTCAGGCGGCGGCACGGCCGCGGTGCGCGGACCTCCGGCTGAGCGCGACGTGGAGCAGCGCCGCGAGGGCGGCGAGAAGTCCCGCCGCCGACGGTTCGGGAACCACCGGATTGGGCGCGTTGTTGGAAAAGCTGTCGTCGGAAGCGATGAAAAGCTTGTTGTCCGCGCCGCTGTCATTGACCACTCGGAGGCCGAAGATGTCCTCGCTGGTGCCGAATAGGCTGATATCGACGACCGAAAGCTCCAAGGTTTGGTCGCTCGTGTTGTCGTCCAGCGCCGACCGGTAGCCGGTATCCCAGGTATAGGCACTGTTGCCGCCTCCTTGGAAGACGAGCGTCTCCGAACCCGCGATGACCGAGCCGAAGGCGTCCAGGGCCCGCAGCGAAATCTCGCTGTTTCCATCCCGCTCGGCGACCACGATGTAGTCGTCGTTCGACAGCGCGAACTGGTAGAAGATGTCGTAGTCTCCATCCGGGTTGTTCGCGTTGGCGTTCTGCGCCTTGTTGACGTAGTCCCGCAGACTCGTGTTCGAATAAATCTCCTGCAGCGCCGCTTGGAAGGCCGCGATGTCCGTGGTCCCGATCACGTCCGGTCCGACGTAGGCCTCGAAGCCCGTTTCCGTTTCAGGAAAGTTCAGGGCCACCGCAGAGACCACCCCGGTATTGAATTCGTCGAGCGTAACGCTTCCCCCTCCGGACTGGGAGAGCTCGATAAACAGGAGGTCGACCGGGGTCGGCGCGTTGTTGTTGGAACTGGTCGAGCTGTTCTGAACGACGATCGACCCGTTGTCGTTGTAAGTCACCTGCGTGATCGTTTCCACGAAACTGCTTCCGTTGATGCTGACGACGGCCTCCGCCGGGACGATTGCCAGGCCAAGGGAAACTGCGCCCGCCCCGAAGGACCGACGAATACGTGATAAAGCGTCTATGAGCGTTCGCATACCACCGATCCTAACTCCCGAAAATCACTTACTTAGCAAGTAGGAAAACCATTACAAAATTTTTAATTACGCCGTTATTCCGGATATTCAAAGGGGTTAGAGGCGGTTTCCGCTCCGCCATGGCGGAAGCTTTTTACTAATCGTTAACAACCGGAGGCACTGCCGCCGGGTTGACGAGACGGAGGTCGGCGGCTTTTGTTCGGGCCGTGAAAAAGATCCTCATCGCTCTATCGGGCGGCGTCGACAGTGCCGTCGCGGCCCTGCTTCTCAAAGAGCGGGGCTACGAGGTTTCGGGCGCCTACATCCGGACTTGGATGAACGAGGAAATGCCGCTGGCGGACTGCCCCGCGCAGCAGGATATCGAGGATTCCCGAGCGGTGGCCGCCCACTTGGGCATCGACTACGAAATCGTCAACTTGGTCAACGAATACCGCGAGCATGTCGTCCGCTACTTGGTCGAGGGGTACGAAAACGGCATCACTCCGAACCCCGATATCATGTGCAATCGGGAGATGAAGTTCGGCATCTTCCAGGACTACGCTCTGGCCGAAGGCTTCGACGGGATCGCCACCGGGCATTACGTGCGCAAGCTGCGGAGCGCGGACGGCAGCGAGGACCTCCTCGAAGGCGCGGACAAGAACAAGGACCAGACCTATTTCCTCGCCCTGCTTCGGCAGGAGCAGGTCCGGCACGCACTTTTCCCGTTGGGCGATTTGGCCAAACCGCGCGTCCGGGAGCTGGCCCGCGCGCATCGACTGCCGAACGCCGCGAAGAAGGACAGCCAGGGCATTTGCTTTCTCGGCGACATGAACATCAACCGATTCCTCGAATATTACATCGAAGACAAGCCGGGCGACATCGTGGATCCGGAAGGCCGGGTGCTCGGTCGCCACCGCGGACTGCACCGCTACACCATGGGCCAGCGTCGCGGCATCGGCGTGCCTTCGAATACCGACAACGAGTTCTATGTGGTCACGGGGTTCAACATGAAGCGGAACGAACTGGTGGTGGCTTTCGACCGGCCGAAATCCCCCGGACTCTTTACGCAAGAGGCGGAGGTTTACGACCTCAGCTTCGTCAACCGCCCGGTCGAAGAAGCCTGCGACCTGCTGGCCAAACCCCGCTACCGCGATCCCGCCCAAGCGATCCGCTTCGAGCCCTTGGGCGGCGGCCGGGCCCGCATCCGCTTCGAAGCGCCGCAACGGGCACTTGCCTCGGGTCAGGTCCTAGCGCTCTACGAAGGGGAAAAACTGCTCGGGGGCGGATTCTACCGCTAGGGCGAATGGCACTCGGTTAAGCGGCTTAATCGACGGTAGAAGCGTGCTTCCAGCCGCTTAGCCAATGCTCTGAGCGGCAGGATGCCGCTGCTACTCTGCCTTAGCTAAGTGCCATTCCCGCTCAGATCCCGTAATCAGCCATCTCCAACTGCATGCCTGCGATATTGTAGCCCATCAGCTCGACCCACTCCTCGACCGCATAAGTCTCCCCGCCGACATTGAAATCTTCGAGCGCCTTATCGTAGCTGAAATGGCTGTTACCGACAACCTTGGATTCGAAACCGACGACGGCGCCGTAAACGCGCCCGGTGGATCCACCGCCCTTCATTTCGACCCTTGCGTTCGGCGCGTAAACGGCTGCGGAGAGAAATCCGTTGCCTGCGATTTTGATCGTCTGCCCGCCCTCTGTCCGCTTCGTTCCGAAAACCAAGAGATCCTCGGGCTTTTGGCTCGAATTCAGGATGCCGCGCCCGGCGATGGAGACATCGCCTGCGGTGAAAATCTGCAGGCTGGCACCGGGCGCGATGCGGACTTCGGATTTGCCGCTCATCGAGATTTCATTCTTCACCACGATCCGGGTGTCGCCCGTGATGTGGAGCGTTTGAGTCCCCGACATGCTCCAGCTATCCAACTGATAATCCCCGCCCGTGATCGTGCCGCTGCCGGGGATGCTGGTCGCGGGGGAAGAGAGGACCGGCGTATCGACATCCGGGAACTCCGCGTAGTAGTCCTTGGTGATTCGAGCCTCATCGACTCGCCCGGGATTGGCGTAGCTCGTGACCGATCCCTGCGGCCCGACATCGGGATCGCCCCCTCCGGTCGCGACATAGCCGTAGATGTCCGCATTTCCGATGTCGATCGCATCGCTCTCCACCGAGATGGTCGACACGGTGATCTCGGGGTTCCGGTTCGTGGAGATCGAATAGTTGCCGAGTCTGGAATCGTAACTGTCGAAGGTAACATTGTTGCCTTTCAAAACGACGCCGCGCTTGGAGTTGAACCCGTTGAGGAAGGGCGTGAAACCACTGGAAAGCTCGACGTAAAGTTGCTTGGAGACGTCTCCCACAAGGTGCCCGACCGCCTTTCCTTCGGCGTAGATTTCGGGCGAACCGGTTTCCGCACCCAAAATCACCACGCGGATCTCACCCGTGATATTTCCACCCAGGTCATAACCGGTGAAGGCGCGCGCCCAGTAGGTCTCCCCCTCCCCGTCCACCCCGGTCGTCCAACCGGTCTTGTCCTTGTCTTTGAGGGCGTCGATGGCAAGATCGACACCGCCCTCCGCCAGATTGAAACTTGCGCCAAATAAATAAGATCGGGTCGAAATACGGTATTCGGTCGAAGACAGATACAGGTAGCTGCCGAGCACGAGCATCACCAAGAAGGAAAAAATGACCGCGCTCAAGAGGACCGAACCTTCGCGGCCCCGGCTGGAGATTCCGGAATGAGGGAAGACGGAATTCGTGACGTTCTACTAGTTGGCGGTTTCACTGGGTGACCGGGCGGTTGCGCATCATGAACCGCGCGGAAATGATATAGTCGGTGGCATCCGTGCCCGACAGCTCCCGCAGCAGCTCCGAGTCGATCTGGACGCTCTTGATCGAGAGTAAAAGCGAAGGGGACGAGAAAGGCAATTTCCGCCCCAGAGGATCGAAAAATGCGAAGGCGAACTGCCCGACGCCGTCCAACAGCACCTCGTTGGAAATCAGGTCCCCGTCCTTTCGCGTTCGATCCGGCTGAAGAGGCCGATCAGGTCATCGAAGACATATTCGACGCTTTGCCCGTCGTAGAAATCGTTTTCCGGGAAAGTCACCAGGATGCGTTCCTTCGAGGCTGCGGTAACGTTGTCCGCCGCCCGGATGTCGCGGGAAAAGACCTCCAGTGTCTTCCGGCTCTGGGCGCTCATTTCGGTGTAAGCGCCGATGCTCTTGGAACCGAGGGCGAAGGCCATGAAGGTGCCGGTGACAGAGGCAGGATCACCCCGCCGAGCGCGAGCGAAACCAGCAACTCCACCATCGTGAAGGCGCTGCGTCCGGTCGGGTGGGCTTGGGCTTTCATCGGATGGTCCGGTAGAAGTAATCGTTGACGCCACCCTCCGTGAAGAACGTCAGGTATTTCAGCGAAACCGGCTTGCCATTCTTGTTGGTGTAGCGGACCGAAACCTCGACCCGCTTACGATCCGCCTGCTCGTTGATAATCTCGCGGGTCACGGTGTAGGCCTCGTAGGCCTTGGTCTCGAATTCGGTCTCCAGGGTAAGCGTCTCGGCGGCGGGCAGCTCGGACAAGTCTTCCCAAGAGAGGGTTCGCAAGCTCTCGACCTCGCTTTGAAGGACCTGTGAGAGCCGCGTGTAGTGACGGGAGTTGTCGACGACCTCAAAGCCTTTACGCACCCCAATCAGGCCGCCGGCGATCACCATGGTAAAAACCGAGATCGCGACCAGCGACTCCATCAGGGTGAAGCCTTGCTTGTTCGGAGCGATCGAGTTCACCGGGATAAACTACCCAAATTTAAGTAGGCAATCAACCCTAATTCCTAAGCCCAAGCCCAAGATGCCGAGCTTTTACACCTTGTTAGCGGCAGCGACGCTTTTCCTTGAAATCCACTCGGCTTCGCGAAGCACGAAGCGACCGCGCCGATGCGCCGCTCTTCGACGGTCGATTGCCGCCAATCGAAGCGCGACCGCAAGCCGTCCGCATCGCTGAAGACTTCTCCCCGCCTCCTCCTTGCGTCAAGCGTAGCGCTTCGAATATTCCCACGTAGCCCTCCTGAGGCAAGAGCCCTGTTTGCCGTAAAGGCGTTATTAAAGGCGGATCGGGAGGAAGATCGTGCTTTCGCAAGGCCGGGGAAAGAGCTATAGAATCTCGCTATGCCAGCTTGCAGCAGATCGGTCCGAGGTCGCGCCGGATTTACCTTGGTCGAGGCGATCGTTTCCCTCTTCGTTCTTAGCTTTATCGCGCTCGCACTCGTCAAGGCGCTTACCTTCTCGAAGTACACGGCCGAAGACAACCTTTACGAGGCCACCGCGCTGACCGTCGCAGTGAGCGCGATCGAGCAGATGAAAGGGATCAGCCTGGCGGAACTCAAGGACCCGCCGGAAGTCGCCGGAAAGCCGATTTTCGAGATGTCGGTCGAAGCCGGGGCTTCCGCCGAGCTTTTCCTCGACGAGTTCAACCGCATCGACGTTCCCATCGTCACGGAAAGCGACGGCCTGGCCTCGAAGCGCTTGCCGTTGGAGGTACGGCCTTCGATCAGCCCGATGACGACCGGGCAGGGCTACTGGCTCGAACTCCGCTACCGTTACCGTCACCCCCGCACGGAGGCGCTTCGGGAACGCATCATCCGCAACGCCCGCAGCGTCGTGCCCTCCGCCTGAAACCAACCAAAGCCGTTATGGCCGTCCGCCCCACCCACGCTACCAAAAGCCGGGGATTCACCCTGACCGAAGTCCTCATTACCTTCACCGTGCTCGGTTTCGTCTCGGTCGGGCTGGCCGCCTTCCTCGTCGAGGCCAACCGGGGCATGTTTTGGTCCGCCCAGAAATCCCTGATCACGCGGGACGTCCGCAACTTCACGACCCGGATCAGTCTGGAGACCCTCGGCGCCAACACCGGCTATGTTTACGAGGGCTTCGCCCGGGCCGACCGCGAGAGCGTCGAGGACCAGCGGCAAAGCGGACAGACCGGCGATTGCCTGGTCCTGATCTATCTCGATCCACACCCCGACCCGGACGACGACAAACATTATACCCGCCTCGTGGTCTATTTCCGCCAGCCCGATGCGGAAGGACTCAGTCCGGTTTACCGGGCGGAAAAAACTTTCAACACGCCGCTGGCGATCGACACGACAAGTCGGGACCATTTCGAGAATCTCCTCCGCGCCCATTTCCCCGACGACCCGACCGGCTACCCGGTCGTGCTCGAGCTCTCCCGCGGTCTCGCCAACGGCAGCCTGTTCCTGAACTACGGCAACAATACCTTCTTGGTGAACGGCGAGATCCTCCACGGAAACACCGTCAAGGAAGTCACCAACACCTACAACCTCACCATCTCACCCCGGGGCTGATCATGAATGCGGACAAAAAAGGCAGCGGACTCTTCGTCGTTCTCATCGTAGCCGCCGCCCTCGGCCTCGGCATCTATTCGGTGCTGGCCCTCGTGCAGGGCGAGTACCTCAGGAATCGCAAAGCGGCCGTTTTCCACGAAGCCAAACAAGCGGCCGAGTCCGTTCTCCAGCAAAGCATGGCCGACCTCAAACGCCGTTTCGACGTCCAAACCGCCTTTCCCATCAACGCGCTCAGCCCCGCCCGCAACCCGCTCTACCTGACGGACGAATTCGTGAGCCGCTACGCCGCGGACGACTCGCTCAGCTCCTTGGTCCTGCCGGTCAAACGCAAGTACGAGTCGGTGGCCGAGTTCGGCACCGAGCCCACCGAGGTGATCGGCGGCCAGATCCCTCCCGGGAAATGGCGCTACATCGATCCGCGGGTGCCGGGCAACCAGTTCGACGAGCTGGCCGGAACCCGGGTCTTCGAACGCAACATCGAAATGGTCGCCCGCGCGACCGTGGAGCGGCCCGGCCTCGGCGCGCAGACGGTCCATGTCCGGCAGTTCCTTCAAGTCCGCGACGCTCCGCTCTTCGCCTATGCCATCTTCTACAATCTGCCGATGGAGATCGCGCCAGGTCCGAAGATGGACGTCTACGGCAACGTCCATTCCAATGGCGACGCTTGGCTGCAAGCCAATGCCGGCCTCGATATCCACGCCAAACTCACGCTCGCCGGCGAGCTCCACCACGGCCGCCATCCCGACAGTGGGAAAAGCGATTCCTACGCAGACGTGCGTATCCTGAACGCAAGCGGCGACCTCGTGAACATGAAAGAGGACGAAAGCTGGCCGTCGGATTCACGGGAAGCGTTTTCCTCCGGTTGGCTGCAAAGCCTGGTCGATGACTTTTACGACCTCTCGAACCAAATTTGGAACGGGAATGTCCAGACCGGCGACCATGGGGTGCTTCCGCAGACGCCGGTCGGGGTGACCGAATACATCGAAGACACGGACCCCACGACCGGAGAGAAGGAATCCTTCAACAGCGCCTACCGGCTGATCCAACCCGTGCTCGATGCCGACGCGCTCGCGCTGCCCGATCCATCCTCGGACCCGGAGGGCCATGCCGAGGCCTTGGCCCTGAACGAGGTGGAACGACAGAAGTACGCCTACAAGGCGGGGCTCACCATCCGTGTCGCGGCGGACGGCTCCCTCTCCTACCACACCTACGAAAGGGACGGCTCCGGACAGTTGACCTACGACGGATCCGGGCGGCCGGTCACGCGGCCGCTGAGCCCGGCCGCGCCCGTGGCCCGTTCCGAATTGTTTTACGAGGACGACGGAGACATCCTCGCGGGCCTGCACGACAAGCGCCAGAACCGCGACCTCAACCTTGTCGAGGTCGACGTGGGCGCGCTCAAGGACCTCGTCCATGCGAACCGCGAGAGCGACTGGGGCGGCGGTGGCGGCCAACAGCCCGAGCAGTGGTGGAACGGTGTCGTCTACGTCGATTTCCCCCAGCAGCAGGCGTCCAGCTCGCGGGACGACGGAGTCAACCCGGCGATCGACGGCTGGGGCGTCAAACTGACGAACGGGAGCGTCATTCCGAATCCAGCGTTCGCCCACTCGAAGGACACCTACGGCATGTCCCTCGCGACCAACCAAATGATGTATGTGGAAGGGAACTACAATGCCGACGGGGACCGCGGAACCGGCTCGCCGACCGAGCCGGACGACCCGGCGAATTTCGGGCGCGAGGGTTACGAGGCTCCCGCCGCCCTGATCGGAGACTCGCTGACATTCCTCAGCGAAAATTGGGACGACGAGGACAGCGCCGGGAGCCTGAGCGATCGCCCGGCCAGCGACACGGAGGTCTCCGCCGCCATTCTCACCGGCCTCGTCCCCTCCGGAGAAACCGGATCGGACCGCTACAGCGGCGGGGTCGAGAACTTTCCACGCTTTCTGGAGAACTGGAGCGGCGACTCCTTTCGCATCCGCGGGTCCATCGTCGCGCTCTTCGAGAGCGAAGTAGGCACCCGCGGCTGGGGCTACGGGCAGGTCTACAGCGCGCCGAACCGGGACTGGGGCTTTCACGAGAAGTTCGGAGAAGGCTATCTGCCGCCCGGCACCCCCAACAGCCGGCGCTACCGGGCCGTTGATTTCGAAGTCATCAACGCCTCCACCTACGCCACTTATGTCGAACGCATCAAGACCTACTTCTAGCCGGGCAGCCGCAGTCGCGTTGCTCTGCGCCTGCGCCCTTCTCGCGGCGCCTCCCGCCTCCGCCGGCCCCGATCCGGCCGGGCCCGCGATCCCGCCCAAGGCCGGAGGCTACCGGGTGGAAGCTTTCCAGGAGCGGCTTGAAAGCTTCTTTGTTACCCGCCTTCGTCTGAGCGGGCCCATCGTCTTCACGATGGACCCGATCCCCGGCTTTCAACCGGCCGAAGGCGGCGGCCCGGAGGCCTTCGTCCACTACGCCACGAGTGCCGCACGGATCGACTTGCGATCTTTCGCGCCGGAGGATTTCGGAACCAAGCTGAGCGCACAGAGCCTCACGGCCTACCTCGACCGCCTCGCCGCCTCCCATCCCCCCGGGCAGCACTTCGAGATTCTCGAAGCACCCGCCGTCACGAACGGACCGGCGCGTTTCCGCTTCCTCGGCAAGCGCGCCCTCACGCTGCGCTACGCCTACGACCAAGAAGGCAAGCGGACCGTCCGGGCCGAAAACTGGGTCGAGGCGGAAGGCCTCATCCACGTGATCTCGATCGAGGCGCCAAGGGATGCCTTCGACCGGCACTTCGAGGCCGCCCGCGCTTCCTTCAACGCGGCGGCGCCGGCGGGTTGAAGACTCGCGTCTGAGTCTCGCGCACAAAGGTTCGACAAGCGGGTGCGCATCGGTCTGCTTGGACGGATCGTGAACCACTCCCCGACCAAACTGCTTTCCTGGAACGTCAACGGCTTGCGCGCCGTTCTGAAAAAGGACTTCGCCGGTTTCCTGGCGGCGGAAGCACCGGACGTGCTCTGCCTCCAAGAGACCAAGATTCCGGCCGAGCTCTGCGCGGACTTGGCTTTCGACGGCTACCCGCACAGCTACTGGAACTGCGCCGAAAAAAGGGGGTACTCCGGCACCGCGATCCTCAGCCGCGAGCGCCCGCTGGACGTTCGCCGGGGCCTCGGCGACCGCATCGAGGACCGGGAGGGCCGGGTGCTGACGGCGGAATATCCGGATTTTTTCCTCGTCACCGTCTATACGCCGAACGCCCAGAACCACGACGAGAACGGCCGGCCGCGCCGTCTGGACTACCGGACGCTGGAATGGGACGTCGCCTTCCTCGATTACGCGCGCGAGCTGGAGCGCGAGAAGCCGGTCATCTTCTGCGGCGACTTGAATGTGGCCCACCGCGAGATCGATCTGGCCAATCCCAAAACGAACCGCCGGAACGCCGGCTTCACCGACGAGGAGCGCGCGGGCTTCGATGCGATTCTGGAGGCGGGTTTCGTCGACAGCTTCCGCCACTTCTATCCGGAGGCGCGGAACCGTTACAGCTGGTGGTCCTACCGGGCCGGCGCCCGCAAGCGGAACGTGGGCTGGCGTATCGACTACTTTTGCCTCTCCTCCTCGCTGCTTCCGCGGATCGAAGACGCTCTGATCCTCGACCGCGTGGAGGGTTCCGACCACTGTCCGGTCGGTCTCGTGCTCAAGGCTCGATGAAGCGCCCGAGTTCGGTCTCGAAGTTCGCACGGATCGGCGCGACCTCGGACTCGCTTCCGATCACCCGCAGCCGCAGCAACCCGCCCGAGCTCGTGAACGTAAGCGCTTCGCAGACCGACCGACTTTCGCCGCTGCCAGGGACGAGTGGCTCCACTCGGAAGAAAAGCTTCCGATAGTTCCCGTTGAGAAAAGGCAGGCCGCCCGGTTCCGGCTGCATCGAATCAAAGTTGCTCACCTTAATCCGGCTCTCGGGAAACTCCGCGGGAAGCCCGTTCAGGTAGGCCTTGATCGAGCTCTGGGAAAAATCCGAAAGCCCGCTGCCGGCCGGGTAGAAAAACAACTGCATGCGCAAGCTTGTCAGGATGTGATGGCGGAACTCGTAGGAAAGCTCGGGCCCGAACCGCTCCGCCATCAGCCAGTTGCCACCGACCAACCAACGAAGTTCGACCCCGGGAGCCCGGAGGTCCACCCAAGAACTGGGCATGCCGTCCACGAGTCGACTTTCCGCCGTCGCGGTCATCGGCCGGGGCTTTCCCTGCGGCGCGGAGCTCGCGGACGTCACCGCCACGATCAGGCCCAAGACCGCGACCGAGACAAGGCGCCTCCGAAAGCCCGTCCTATTTCTTGCCTTTGCCTTTTCCATTACCGCCCTTTCCTTTCTTTCCGCCCCCCTTTTTGCCGTCGTCTCCCTTGCCGCCGCCCTTCTCGTCGTCCACGTTCGGATCGCTGTCCTCCCCTTTCTTGCTGTTGCCCGGGTTGGAACTGTCGACGCCATCCTCATTGTTCCCGTGGCCGTTGTTGCCGCCGCCGTTGCCGCCGCCGTTGTTCCCACCGCCGTTGTTGCCGCCGCCGTTGTTGCCGCCGCCGTTGTCGTCGCCGCCGTCGTCGTCGCCGCCACCGCCACCGCCGCCGCCACCGCCGCCGGAATCCCCGTCGACACAGTTCGCGGAGCCGTGCCCGCGGGCCGACTCCGTGGGGCTGAAGCCATCGAGCGAGGCTAATTCGGCGGCATACTCGCTCGCCGAAAGGAAGCGGAAGTCCGTTCGACGGAAGTCGCGCGTGTTCGGGGCGCCGGGAGGATAGACGCCCGAGGCGAAGAGATCGCTGTAACCCCAGTTCCGCCGGGGAGGGTGGTACCAGGCCGAATGGTTGTTCGTCATCGGCTTGTCGCCCGCCTCGCTCTCATACAAGGCCACCAGCGAGCCACGGTAGCGAAACTCGACGCCTTTCCAGTCTTCGAGAAAACGGGGCAGATTGTGGGCCCCGCCGCTTTGCTGCCCGGTCCCGACGACTCCCGGCACAAGACCGGTGACCAGAGCGGCGGATACCTCCGTGAAGACCGCATCTCTTTTGCTCGGGCTCTCGCGCGTTTTCGAGTCCTCGAATGCCGAGGATAGGATCGTGATGGAGTCCGCCAGCAGCGCGACCGGTGCTTCGGAGCTGCCGAAGGCCTTGCCGTCGTCCGTTCCCGTCGAACTCCCCGTTCTCGGATTCCCGTCCGCATTGAAATGGCCCTTGACGTAAAGCTGTCCGTTCGTCGCCAAGGTGAATCCGGGATCGAAGCCCGTCTTCTTCGAAAAGTCCGGGTTGGGCACTTCCGAGCCGTTGTGGAGACGGAGGGCGACGTCGCGCGCCGCCGGCATGACTTTGTCCGAGCGCGAGCTCGCGCTTCCGTCGTAGGGAAGCTCGACATAGACCACTCCGTTCCAGTCCACGGCGGCACCGGGATTCAACTTGTACTGGCCGTTCCACGGGTCGTCGTTGCCGCCGTTTGCTTCTCCGTCGTTGATCATTTCCGCGAGCAGTCCCACGTCCATTTCAATCACGTCCATGGCCTGCTCCTGCCGGCGGTCGTAGAAGCCGCCCATCGGCTTGCCCTTCTTGTTCTCCGCGTAAGGATTCACGGTGATCAGGTGCTTGCCCAACTTCTGGTGGACCCTGTCCAGATCGAGTTTTACCAGCTTCGGGTTCCCGTCGCCGTCGATGCGCGGACTACTCTTGGGATTGCGGTTGTCGACCCGGTCGTATTTGAAAGCCTCGACCTCGTAGCCGCCGCCCTTGCGCGAGACCTTGAAGAGGAGCCCGGCTTTGAACGCGAACTGCTGCTCGCGGACCTCGTCCCCCTTGTAATTCGGGTGTTCGGGAGAGATCACCGGTTCGATCAGGGCGAAGGCGGGGTTGAAGGTCTCGTCGACGGAAGTACTGGGATCGTCCTCCACATGATCCTCGATCCCCACCGGATTCAACTTCGGCACGCTGTGGGCCTGGCTGCCGACGTTTCCGCTCCAGCGCTCCGTCGCCCGTTCGCGCCATGGGTCCCCGATGTGACTCGCCAGGTAGCTGTTGACATTGGATTTGCTCCCGCCGAGGTGGAAAGAAACCCAGTCGCCGTCGCCGTCCTTCACTTCGACCGTCCCAGTCTGCGTCACTTCACCCGTGGTTTTGAATCCGTAGTAGATACCGCCCGCGCTCATGATGGTGGAGTGGAAGCGCAATCGGTCCACGGCCTGCAAGTAGATGTTGCCGTTGCAATGGACGGGGCCCTGCATGTCCATCTTCGGCCCGGGGTGGAATTCCAAGTCCATGTTGTAGAAGACCGCATGCGAAAAGAGGGGCGCGTCGCGCACCGATAAGACCTGCTCGCAATAGGCGGCTTTCGTTCCCAAGGCGGGGTCGGAAGCGAGGGCCTTGCCGTAAACTTTCACGTCACGGTTAAAAACCAGCTTTCCCTTCTGCGGATCGTTCAAGTTTTCGGGGACGTGGGGATCGATGTACTTCCACTCTCCGGGGGGAACTGCTCCGCCGATCAGCTCGAAAGAATCGTAAACCAGATTACTCTCCTCGAAGAACTCGCTCGCCGTACCCGGTATCGCAAGGGGATTCGCGCGAAGCTCGTTCATCGAAAAGGAGGTCTGCCGCCGCCAGCGGGTCTTCAATTCGGCAAAGCCGTACTCGATCATCGACTCCGCCGCATTTCGCGCCTCCGTGAATAAGACGTTGCTCCGGTTCATGCGTCGCTCGGAAACACCGAGCTTCAGGAGACTGGCGGCCGTAACGCTGAGCACGGTCGTCAGGATAAGAACCAAGACGAGGGTCGATCCACTCCGTCGTCCGGCAATGCTTGGATTATAGTCAGCCACGTGGAGAAACAGTGAAGTTATAGGTTTCGGTTACCCGTTTGGCCTCGTTGCCGTGGAAAATCTGTCCGTTCACCATGACGCTCCGGCCCCAGAAGTTGAAAAAGAGCCGGCCGTCGGCCAAGCCCCGGGAAAGTTCGACCACTTCGTCGGCGAGCGCCAAGTCGGCCGCGCCCGGCACCAATTCCTCGATCGGCTTGCTGCTGGCCGGTGAAAAGCTCTTGTCGAAACGCCGCACCGGAGATAGCGGATCATCCGGATCTTCGTTGCCCGTCCGGAAGTAACCGATGATCCGGTCGACTCGATCCGGCTCCAAAGGCGTTCCGCTGTCCGTCGTATAGACGAAAAGAAGAAGGTCGCCGGAACCCCCGTCGAGCACCCGGTCGCTCGGTTCGTCGTGGTCTTGCGCTTTGGTGGAACGGTAAATCACAAAGTAATTGGACTGGCGCCCGTCGTGAATCAACTGCCCCGTCAGCCCCCGCATATCGGCGTTGATCCGGTTGCGTTCCTGATTGACGAAACCGATCTTGTAAGTGGTGAAGTAAAAAGAAAGCAGTCCGACCGTCACGAAAGCCGCGACGGAAGTCGCGATCAGGACCTCCATAATCGTAAAACCGCCGTTTCGACGGGGGGTTCTTTCAGTATTCGGACACATTGGTTTTTACGAGTCGGACCTGGCCGCTCCTGCGCTTCAGTTCTTTTCCGGTGAAGGACTCCCATTCGAAATTGAGGACCACCTCGATGGAGTCCCAGCAAGCCGTGTCCTCCACCAAGTTGCGGCCCTCCGGCTGTATCCACATTCGCATGACGCGCTCGTCCACATCGCCATCCGCGCCATCCTCCAGGTCCACCACCACCTTCTTTTCGAGCGGGACGCCGAAAATGAGAGGATCGTCCTTCTTTAAATCCTCTATCCCCAGACCCGCGCCATAACTAAGGCTCTGGGTCGGGATGTCGTACTTCACCGGATCTTTGAGCGCCCGGTCGATTTGGTCGAAGTTGATGCTTTTGATTTGCTCCGCATAGGCTTGCGCCACCATGTAAGCGGTGTTTTGGTGAATGTTTTCGTGGGCGATCCGGCTGGTCATGATGGTAGTCGTTGCGACGCCGGACGCCACGATCGCAAACACCGCCACGCTCACCATTACCTCGGGCAGCGAGAAACCTCTCCGATTTTGAAACGATGATTTCACTTACCCACACTAATGCATTTAACGCCGTTATGCCATACGGCCGAACCGCTATTTTTGATCGGTGTTTTTACGTAATGCTTTAGCATTTCCCCCTATTTTCATATAGGTATTAATACCCATTTATGTTTGACTCTTTCGACTCCGTCGGCGCCCGGGGCGAGCTTGATCTGATCGGGTCCATCCGGGCATGGCTCGGCAGCCGCAACCCTCCGTCCCCCGAAGGAATCGGCGACGACTGCGCGGTCTTCCTTCCCCCGCCCGGCACCCAAGCTTTGCTGACCACGGATGCGCTCAGCTACGGCCAGCACTTCGACCGCTCGGTTTCCGCCCGAGAGGCCGGCATCAAGCTGGTCAACCGGAACCTGAGCGACATCGCCGCCATGGGGGGCACGCCGGACCGTGCGATTCTCTGCCTGCTCTTCGGTCCGGACCTCGCCTACGCCTGGCTCCGTGATTTCGTGCTGGGCGCCGGTGCCGCGGCGGAAAAGGAAGGCCTGCGGATCGTCGGCGGAGACATCAGCCGGCTGGAAAAGGGGTGCTTCACCTCCATGTTAACGGTATTCGGCCACAGCGGACGGCCGCTCTTCCGGGGCGGTGCGGCGGCCGGCGACCACATCTTCGTCACCGGCGACTTGGGCGGCAGCATCGAGGGTAAGCATTTCCGATTCAGGCCCCGGCTGCGGGAAGGCCGCTGGCTCGCCGAGGACGGGCGCTGTACTTCGCTGATGGACCTGACCGACGGGCTCGCCAAGGACCTTCCGAATCTCCTGCCGGAATCACTCGGCGCGCGGATCGATCTGGACCGTGTTCCGGTCGATCCGGCCGCGCAGCGGGTGGCGGCGCGGCAGGGAGGGGACGCGATGGAGCATGCCTTCTGCGACGGGGAGGACTACGAACTCCTCTTCACCGTATCGGGCGACACCGAGGCGTCCGCGTTCGCGGCGGCCTGGCACCAAGCCTTCCCGGACCTCCGCTTGAGCCGGATCGGTCAGGCCGTCGCGGTCCCCCGGGAGGGGCGCGTGCTCGATCACGCGACCGGCCGGCCTCTTCCTTGGACCCGCGGTTTCGAACACTTTCGCGCGGAATGACCGAGGTGCCGGATATTCTAGGCAGGCTCCGCCTGGGCGTTTCAACCGGCACTCCGGCCGAGACCGTCGAGCTCGCCCGAGCGCTGGCCGCCCATATTCCCCACGACCAAGTACTCGCCCTCAGCGGGGACCTCGGCGCGGGCAAGACCACCTTCGTGAAAGGCTTGGCGAAGGCTTGGGGCGTTGAGGAAACCGTCACCAGCCCGACCTTCAACCTCTACACCATCTACCGCGGCAGCCGACAGCTCGTCCACCTCGACGCCTACCGCCTGGGGACCTCCGCCGAGCTCGGCGCGCTGATGTTGGAGGATTTTCTCCACAGCCCCTGGTGCCTGGCGGTCGAGTGGCCGGAGCGTATCGCCGAAGCCTTGCCCGAATCGACCTGGCGTCTCGAGCTGGAAACCTCCGCATCCGACGGCCGCCACCGGATCCGACTCAAGAACTGAACGACGGCCGCATCGAGGATTCCGGAACGCGCGTTCAGGCCCTCCGGCGCAGCAGGCGTTTCGCCCGGTTGAAAACGGTCCGCGCTTCTTGGATACTGCTCCGCGGCCCGAAGCGGAGCGCCTCCAACTGGGCCGTTAGTCCGCGTAAGCGCTCGTGCAGCTCGCCCTCCGGAGGGATCGCCGTACGTCGCTCCCGAACCCACCGCAGGTAGCGTCCCGCCTCTTTGCGGAGCGGGTCCATCTGGCCCGGGCGACGGACGATCGCAGCCATCCCGCGGGCCAGCCAGTACCGCAGACGCCAGACGAAATAGACCGTCGCGACCGAGAAAACGATCGACGGGAACCAGCCGAATCCCCGCTCGGCGAAGGGCGCGCGAATCCAAGCCTTCAGTTCGGCAAGCCCCTCGCGCAGTGTGGCCACCGCCGCCCGGTAGCCGTCCTTCCACAGCTCCGAGGCGGTGTCCGCCATCGTCGTCTGATCCTCCTCGTCGAAGTTCACGATCCTCCGGTACCAGAGTATCCGCAGGCTATCGACCCAAGCCGCCCAACCGGAGTCGAAATCGACCCGGCCGGCCACCTCCAGATCGGGATTGCTGGGCCCGTTGCCCGGGGTCGGGTCGATCCGGAGCCATTCGCGGGTTTCCGCGCTGTAGATTTCGACCCATGCGTGCGCGTCACGGTTGCGCACCACGAAGTATTCCTCCACCGGGTTCCAACTCCCGCCCGCGAAGCCGACCGCCATGCGGGCCGGATAGCCCGCCTCCCGCGCGAGAAGGACGAAGGCGCCGGCAAACAGCTCGCAGTGGCCCCGGCTTCCTTCGACCAGCCAGCTGACGACCGGATCCCCTTCCCCGTCCAAGCCGTCGGGCCTGAGACTGTAGATGAAATTGCGCCTCAAATACTCCGTCGTCCGCTCGCTGAAGCTGGCCGCGTCGAGCGGCAGTCCCTCGGGGTTGAGCTCCGCGTTGATCCGGGCCAATTCGGCACGCTCGCTTGCTTCGAGCTCGAGTGCGCGGGCCGTGTCGGGGTAAATCATCCGGTCCCCCGCGCCGTCGAAGGGCTCGCGGAAGCTGCGTTTTTCGACTGGAGCGGCGGGATAGCGATTGGTCGGTTCCAGCCCGTCGACCCGGTAGGAAAAGACTTTCTGCAGCACCTTCTCCGTGTTGACGATCCGCAGGGCCATCAAGCGTTCGATCCCCTGCTCGGACTGGAAACGCAGGGTTTCGTAGGTCCCCGGCAAAGGCAGGTATTCGCTCACGCCCCCCTCGAGATAGAAGGTCCACTGCCCGCTCCGCCGTCCATTGCCCGGTCCGCCCCAGCCGGAAAGTTCCCGCACGTTCTTCCGGGAGCGTTCTTTGGATTTATCCAAGTAGGGCGAAAGGCGAAAGGCGCCGTCGGAATAGGAATCGAGCACCATCATCCGCCAGTAAGGCATGGCACCGAGCGCGTCGAGCGAGGGCACGTCCACCCGCAGCGCCACCCCGTTGTCCTCCTTGATTTCGGTGATTTCGCCCAACTCCACCCGATCGTTGAAACCGGAACGCGCCTCTCCGCTGATCTGCAGGAAGGGCAGCGCCTGATCGATGTTGATCCGGGGGGTCAGGACGAAGAGCAGCGAGGACACCGCCACGACGAACAAAAACATGGCCGTGCCCAGCGAGACGACCTTCAGGTCGATCACCGCCCAGACCCGGCGCAGGAGGCGAGGCCAGGAGAAGCGCCGCCAAGACGGGATCGAGCGCTCGAGATCGGCGCCCCGGTCGAGCAGGCAGATCACGAAGAGCAGCGCCATCGCGGCGGGCGTGAAGAGCAGGATCTGGAAAGCGAAAAGCAGCGAAACCGTCAGCACCCCCGAGATCACCAGGCAGAAGAGGCAAAGCAAAATCAGTTGCAGGTCGTCCCGTTTCCGCCGCGGCGCGAATACGCGGTAGAGCAGCAGCAGGACCACCATCCGGACCAGAGAAGGCATGAATTCCGGCAGCTTCGGTATGTTCACGATGAAATCGACCGCGATCAGAACGAAGATCGCCGGCCCCGCCCAACGGAGCCAAGGCTTCGGGATGCCGCCCACCAGATCCGGCCGCATGAGGGCGAACAGCACGGCCCCCAGCGCGGCGTAGAGGAACCATTGCCCGCCGATGTCCAAGGAGAAAAGCGACCAGATCGAAAGCAGCGCCAGCACGCTTCCCATCAGCCACTTGACCTCGAGGAGCTCCTCAACCGATAGTTTGACCCGCTCTCTCATGATCCAAATACAAGGTGATTCCACCGTCGCCGTCCGGCTTGAAAGCCACCAGGTTGCTCCCCGCGCGAGGCTCGCCGCCGCAATGGACCGTCGAGCGTTCCAAAAGCGCCAGGCTGTCGAAGAACTCGTGCAAGTCGCGGATGGTCTTGACCGCGAAGGGAGTGCGGCCGTCGATCTGCACGGTTTCCAGGCGCCCCGCATGGAAGAGGTCTTCGGCCAACGATCCGGCCAAGGAGCAGAGCCGCTCGAACTCGCCCGCGCTCCAGCAGGACGCGTCCGGGTCGATGAAGAGGTGGTAGCCCGTCATCCCCTCCTGGGCGAATTGCCGCACGACCAGCTTGCGGGTGCGGGCCGAGGCTTTCCAATGGATCGTCCTCGGCGCGTCGCCCCGCTGATAGGGCCGCAGGTTCAGCAAGTCGCTGCCTTGGCCGGGCTTGCTCCGGGACACCTCGGAACGATGCCGCCACCCACTCCCGCCCGGATGAAATTCATACTCGAGCCGCTCGGGCCAGACGAGGACGCTTTCTTCCGAGTCCGCGCCGAGGGTCTTTCGGAGGAAACCGAAGGGAAACTGCGACTCGACCCCGGACAAGCGCACCGCGCAGCGCCCCCTGCGGGCGGGCACGAAGGTCCACTCGAGTCGAGCCCGCCCCCCGGCGGCCAGTTCGTGCATAAGGTGGAGGAAGGTCGGGCGCTCGTCCGAAGAGGTGCCCACGCGGAAGCGGATGCAGAGCGTGGGAAACAGGCGTTTCCCGTTTTCCACCTCCACTTCGGCCAAGGCCACTTCGCCCGCCCGCAGGTGCTTCGGCGCCCGTAGCTTCCAGCCGAGTTTGCGGAAGTTGATCTGCGAGAGAATACCGCTCAGGACCAAACTGCTCAAGAGCAGGGACAGCGTCATGAAGAGGATGTTGCTCGCCGTGTTGTAGGCGGCCGTGCCGATCCCCATGGCCACGATGATGAGGAACCATCCGGTCACGGTCAGCCGGGTGCGCTGGGGCGCCCGCGGGATGATCTGCCGCATTAAAAGCGGGAGCAGGCGTTTTTCCCGCTGCTCTCCGGCGAAGAAATCCGGATCGGTCCAGTCGTGCCACTGGCGCAGCTCTGCATTCGCGTCGGCCATCGTCGAGCGCCGTTCCGATCAGGACGGCTCCGGTATTTTATCGAGAATCTGGCCGAGCAGGCCCTCGACCGAGCGGCGCTCCTCCATCGGGTCGGCGATCGTCTTACGCGGCGAGAGCCGGTGGGTGAAGACCGGCCCCACCAAGTCGGCCACGTCTTCCGGCAGCACGAAGGCGCGGCCCTTGGTCAAGGCCCGGGCTTGGGCCGCCGACTTCAGGGCGAGCGTTCCCCGGGGACTCACCCCCGAACGAAGCGAGCTCTCCTCGCGGGTGGCCCGGGCGATCCGAACGATGTACTCGGCCACCGAATCCTCGATGTAGACCTGCCGGGCGAAGGCCTGCAACTCGACGATCTCGTTGCGGGAGACCACCGGGTCCGCCTCCAAGTGGTCGTAGTGCAGGTCGGCGCTGCGCAGAATCTCCATTTCGTACTGGTAGTCCGGATAGCCCATTTCCATCCGCAAGAGGAATCGGTCCATCTGACTCTCGGGCAAGGGAAAGGTGCCCTCGTAGTCGACCGGATTCTGCGTCGCGATCACCATGAAGGGCGGCGGCACGGTGTAGGTCTGCCCGTCGACCGAGATCTTCGCCCGCCCCATCACCTCCAACAAGCTGGACTGAGTCTTCGGGGTCGTCCGGTTGATCTCGTCCGCCAGCACGATGTTCGCGAAAATCGGACCGCGCTTGAAAACGAACTCGCGCTCCTTCTCGTCGTAAATCGAGACGCCGATGATGTCCGAGGGCAGCATGTCGCTGGTAAACTGAATGCGGGAAAAGCCGCAGTCGATCGAGCGCGCCAGGCAATAGGCGAGCGTCGTCTTCCCCAGTCCCGGCAGGTCTTCGATCAGGACGTGGCCGCCGGCCAGCAGGCTGACGATGACCCGCTCCACCGCTTCGGTCTTGCCGCGGATGGTCTTCTCGATGTTGGCCCGAAGGCGCTCGACCGTTTCAAGCGCCCTCGGCGCGGGAATCACAGGGGTGGAACTCATCCCGGTAAAATGGTCCGTAAAACCCGGATTGGCAACCGGGAGAAAATCTTTCGGCTCGGGACGCCCCGAATTTGACCAGCCTTTCACAAGCCGACGGCGGACCGCGTCCGCCGGGTCCCCGGACCGGCGGATCGGCAGGGACGGCGTGCGACGCGACGCGAAAAGAGCGCCCCGGTGGAAAAACCCCTCGACAGTTCCGGTCCGCCGGGCCTATTCTACACGCCCAGTTCATTCATCCCCCGACCAGCATGAAGACCGTTTACATCATCGAGGACGAAGAAATCATGCGGAATCTTCTCTCGACCTTCTTCGATGCCACCTTTCCCGAGCTCGAAATCGTCGGCATGTCCGGGGACGGCGGCGAAGGCATCGAGCAGTGCCTGGAACTGGCCCCGGACCTCGTGATCGTCGATATCCAGCTGCCCGAGGTCAACGGCCTCGAAATCCTCCACCTGCTCAAACGCCGATTCCCCGCCATCAAGATTCTCGTCTTTACCGGAAAAACTTCCCCCACCACCGTCAAGATCGCCGTCCGCGGAAACGCCGACGGCTTCATCAACAAGATCTCCGGCCTCGAAGAACTCGAAAAAGCGATCCGCGCCGTCGCCAAGGGCGAACAGTTCTTCAGCCCCGAGATCCACGACGAAGTCGCCCGGATACGCGAAGAAGGCTCCCCCCGCGTCCGCTAGCGTCCGGGGCGTGGGGCGGACGTTCCGGGCCGCGGACCGGGGCCGGTCGAGGAGTCGGCAAGCGGCGTCCCCGCCTTCCGCAAAAGATGCCTTGCATGGCACAATCCCGCTGGCAGTTTGTCCGAAGCCGAAATACCTTCCACCAAGCTATTCCGTTTTCCGCTATGCAAGCTTCCTCCCCCGCCCATCGCCGGCCCCGGCGCGCCGCCGGCTTCACCCTCATTGAGATCCTCATCGCCATCGCGCTGGTGGCCATGTTGATCGCGGTCTCCATCGCGAATCTCGACAAGATCTTCGGGGGCAACCAGGAACAGGTGGCCTCCATCTTCGTCAACCAGACCGCCAAGCTCGCCCTCACTCCCTACCGTCTGGACGTCGGCAACTACCCGAGCACCGAAGAGGGCCTGAAGGCGCTGGTCACGCCCCCGGCCGGCAAGGAAAGCCGCTGGAAGGGCCCTTACCTGGAAGAAATCCCGCTCGACCCCTGGGGCAATCCCTACCGCTACGCCTTTCCCGGCACGAAGAACATCAACAAAGCGAGCGGCTACGACGTCTGGTCGCTCGGCCCCGACGGAACGGAGAGCGCCGATGATATCGGCAATTGGGACAGCTGAGGCGGGGCGCTCGCGGCGCGCGTTCACCCTGATCGAGATCGTCCTCGTGCTGGCCCTCGTCGCGCTCGCGGGCAGCGTGGTGATCGCCAATTTCTCCGCCTTCGCCGACCGCGGCGAGGAACACACGACCGAGGAGACCCTCGGGGCCGCCATCCGCAAGGCCCGCTTTCTGGCGGCCAGCCACCGCACCATCAGCGAGCTGCGCTTCGACAAGGAGTCCGGCCAACTGCACATCGACGGGGAGGGCATCGAGCCGCTCGCCTTCCCGCTGGGAGAGGACTTCGCCAAGGACGGCCGCGGCGAACTCCGCTTCTACCTCGTCCCCGCCGCGGAAGGGTCCGAACCCTTGCCCGACCCGATGCGCAGCGATCTGGAAACCTCCGCCGTCCGCTTCGCGCCCGACCGCAGCGCCTCCCCCTTCCTCGCCGAAATCGACCGCGGCTTCGGCTCCGCCGAACGCCTGCGCTTCGATCCCTTCTCCAGCCTGCGGAGGGATCCGGAACCATGAGCCCCGCCCTTCCAGCCCGCGCCCGGACCTCCGGCTTCCTCCTGCTCGAGACCCTCATCGCCCTCGCCGTGTTCGCGGCCGCCGCCACCGTGCTGACCGCCACCTTCGTGGCGACCCTCGAATTGCGCGATCGCGCCCAACAGGACGACCTTTTCCACTCCGACCTCCAGACCGCGCGGCTGCAGCTGCTGCTCGAGCCGAACCGGGACGACGCCGAGCGCGGCGGCCGGGTGCGGACGCTGGGCAGCGGCGAAGCCGAATGGGAGGCCGAAATCGAAGCGAGCGAGGTCGTCGACCTCTTCCTCGTCCGCCTCCGGATCGAGTTTTCCGAGCCCCCGGAGGGCCGGGAAAGGAATTACGCCGAGTCCCTTTACCTCCTCCGTCCGACCTGGTCCGAGAGCGACGAGCGTTCCGCCCTTTTGGAAGACAAACGCGAGGCGCTGCTCGACCGACGCGACTTCGACCGTTTCTGATGCGATTCCCCGGCCCCAGCCCCCGCCCTCCGCGACCCGAAAGCGGGATGACCCTGCTCGAAGTCATCCTCGCGATCAGCGTGGCCGGCTTCGTCCTCGCCGCCGCCGCCGGCTATGTCGTATCCGTCGCCAATATCTGGTCGGACCGGGAGGAGCGGAATTTCTTCCAAGACCATGTCGACGGGGTGACCGAATACCTCCGCGCCTCCTTCGCCGAAGCCGGCGTCGAAATCGCCCTCGAGAACTCCGAAGACGGCGGCGACGGGGGGGACGCCCCGCCCGAGGACGAAAACGGCGGAGAGCCGCCGCCGCCCGAGGGCGAAATCGTCCCGCCCGATGACGAAAACGGCGGCGGTGCGCGGAATGCCGAAGAATCCGAAGGCGCCGGCCTGGTCCGCCGCTCGGAGGATCCCGTCGCTTGGGCGCGCCCCCCTGGCTTCGCCGACTACCGCCAGCCCCTCCTCAACTTCAAGCGCTCCCTCCAACAGCCCCTGCTCGTGGCGCGCGACGTCAAGTCGGAGCTCGGGGTCGACTGCTTCCTCCAGTTCGACCCCGACGACGGCCTCTCCCTGCTCTGGTATTCCACCCTCCAGGAAGAGGTCGAGGACGAGCGCGACCTTCGCCGCAGCCCCATCAGCCCGCTGGTCAAGGAACTGCGCTACGTCTATTGGGACGAACGCTTCGAGGAGTGGGAGGAAACCGACGAACCGAAAGAAGGCGACGGGCAGGACCAATACCTCCTCCCCCGCTACCTGAAACTGGTTTTCGAATACGAGGGCGTAACCACGGAGCGCACGCTGGCGATCCCCATTCCCTCCCAAAGCGCCCTGATCTTTTGAGAATGAGCCCGCACCCCGACCGCGCCCCCTCCGACGGACCCTCCCCGGTCCCGGCCCTCCGCCGTCGCGCGGGCAGCATCCTGATCGCCGTCCTCGCCGTGATCATGCTCCTCTCCTTCCTCATCACCCGCTTCATGGAAGAGGCGGTCGAGGACCTCGAATACCGGGCCCTCTTCAACGAACCGGTCGATCTCCGCACCTTCGCCCACAGCATGCTCGAGGTCGCGCTGGCCGTCGTCCACGAGGTCGCGCTGATCGAGGACGGCAAGCTCTACGCGCCGGAGCAAGGCTGGGGCGACCCGATCGACTACGCGGGCCTGCCCGTCCCGAACGGCTGGACCGTGGCGGTCGAGGTCCGCGACGAAGGCGGCAAGCTGCCCATCAATACGATGAACGAAAGCGCCCTCAACCGGCTGCTCGAGGAGACGCTGGACTTCGATTTCGGGACCGCGCGGGCCCTCGGCAGCGTCCTCCTCGACTGGATCGATCCCAACGAAGAACGGCGCTTGAACGGAGCCGAATCGGAGGAGTACCTCGACCGCGATCCGCCCTACCGCGCCGCCAACGGGCCCCTCCAGTCGCTCGAGGAACTGCGCCTGCTGGAGGTCTGGGAAGACGAGTTCTTCGACGAGGAAGGCCGGCCGAACGAACTTTTCGAGCGCCTCGACGATCTCGTCTCGGTCGTCCACGCAGGCCCGGTCAACCTCAATTCCGCCCCGGCCGCCGTCCTCGAATCGCTGTCGGAGGGCCAGCCGTGGGACCCCGAATACATCTTCGACGGCCTTGACGAACCTTACCTCAAGGAACTTCCCGCCTCGATCGACCAACAGACCGCCGGCACCGAACTGCGCCTCCTGCGGGTGACCGTTTCGGTCCGACGCGGCGAGATTCCCTACACCGTCAGCGCACTGGTCGAGCCCCGGATCAGCGAGGAGTCCGCCTCCGGCGGCAGCCCCGGAGGACGCCCGGCGGAAGAAGACCAAGTCCGGACCGGCAGCCGGGAGGAACAGGACGCGATCCGGTTTCCGTTCAAGATCCTGCAAGTTACGGAATACGGCGTCGGCCGCGAAACGGCCGCCCCCGGCCGTTATTCGGCTGTGGACATCGACCCCGAAAGCTTTTGATTCTAGCCGGAAAATCCCTCCACCCACGCGTGAACGAAACCGCACCAGAGCCCAAACCCATCGAGCGCCCGAAGAACGAGCAAGTCCTCCGGATACCCGGCCACTTCTTTTTCATCGAGTCCGTGCCCTTGCCGGAGGGGGTCGGCCCTGCGGAGATCGCCTCCTTCGCCGAGCTCAGCCTGGAGTCGCTCTCGCCCTTCCCCGTCGACCAACTCAACTGGGGCTTCCTCCACCGGCCGGGCTCGGCCCGGCTGCTGATCTTCGCCGCCCATGCCGAGCGGCTGAAGAAGGAGGGCTTCGCCGGACTCGAGGACTACGCCTGGGTGCTGCCGGACTTCATCGGCCTGGCTCTCGCCGAGTGCCCCGAAAACACCGAGCTGCTCTTCGAGGGCGAAGATTCCCTCGCCCTGCTCCACCTCCCCAAGGACGGCGGCACCCCGGGCTTTCTGGTCTGCGCCCCGCGCTCCGCCGAGGAGGCGGCGGATTTCGAGCCGCTTCGACAGGGCGCTCCCGAATTGCCGCTCTACGCCAGCACCCTGCGCGTCCGTCCGTCCGGAATCGAACTGAGCGAACGGGGTCTTCCCACCTTCCTCCACGAGGCGGCCGACGCCACGATGGCGGACCATGGAGAATTCCGCGAGTGGACCGCGGTGCGGCCGCGCGAGGCCGAGCTCTGGGATGTCGACGTGCGCCCCGTCGCCTTCAAAAAAGCCGAACGCAGCGGGCGCCGCTTGAGCCACTGGATCGCGCGCGCCACAGGCTGGGCCGCCGTGCTCGCCCTCGCGCTCCTCGGCGCGGAACTCCTGCTCTTCGCGGGCGAGCGCTGGAAGGAGGCCCGCGAGGAGGAGGTCGCCGCCCAGATGCCGGCCGTCCGCCGGATCGAGGACCAGCAAAGCCTCACCGTCAAACTCGAACAGGTCGCCCAAAACGAGCTGCGCCCGATCGACATGCTGGAGCTGGCCAACCAGGTCCGCCTCGACCTCGACGCCAATATCGAATACGACGAGACCGTGATCGAAGGACGCAACCGCCTGACGATCGAGGGCAAGGCCGGCAGTGTGAACGAATTAAACAGCTACATGGACAGCCTCCGCCGCTCCGGGAACTTCCGCGTGGTGGGCGAGCCGAAGTCCTCCACCCGGCGGGGCGAGACGATCTTTACCGTGACGATGGAATACCTCCAGCGCGAACCCACCGCCCCGGCCGTGACTCCCGCCGGAACGGACGAGACGGAAAGCGAGGAACTGGGATGAGCCGCCCCCTCGAATCCGCCCGCCGCTTCTACCGCCGCACCTCGGTGCGGGAGAAGCTCTTCGTGCTCGTCTTCGTCGTCGTGGCGCTGCTGATCTGGATCAGTTCGCTCGGCGACCGTTTCGCCGTCTGGAACGCGGAGCGCCGGCAGGTCGGAATCGACCTGCAGGACCAGCAGACCTGGCTCGACCGGCGCGACGAATGGGCTCAAAGCCTGGCCCGCGCGCTGGAGCGCGTCGACCCCTCCAAGACCTACTCCTCCACCCAGCTGGCCGGCCGGATCGACGCCCTCGTCCGCCAAGCCGGCCTGCTCCCGAACGCCGATATCGCACCCGTCCGCACCCGCGAGGGCGAGATTTTCAACGACCACAACGTGGCCGTCCGGCTCAGCCGTATTTCCATTGCCCAGCTTATCCAGTTCAACAACCTCGTCCGGCAGGATAGCCCCTACATCAACTTGGAGAGCGTCCGTATCCGGAAAAACCGGAACCGCCCGGAAGAACTCGACGTCCGTTTCGAGATCAACTCTTTCGAACTGAAGGACGAGGACCCGTCCACCATCGCCGCCGCCACCAACTCCTGAAACTTCAGCCGTATTGCCCGACCAACCGATCGACCCGATGACCCATTTTCACCGCAACCCCTGCCGCCTGCTCCACGGCCTCGCCTTCTGCGCCGCGCTCGTCCTTGCCTTCGGCCCCTCGCACTCGGTCGCGCAGCCCGCGCCGGCCGAGCTCGAAGCGACCGATCCCGGCGAAACGATCGACCTGCTGATGCTGAGCGACGAGTCCGCCTTCCAGGTGCTCGACCTGCTCGAACAACTGACCGGAAAGATCATTCTCCGCCGCCAGGACATTTCGCCGGCTAAAATCAATTTCAACTCCCGCGGCCCCCTCTCGAAGGCCGAGGCCGTCCTCGCCCTGGAGAGCCTCCTCACCCTCAACGGCATCATGCTCACCGACATGGGCGGCCGCTTCATGAAAGCGGTCAATGCCAACGAGGTGAACCGGCACGTGCCGGAAATGCTCGTCGACAGCACCCTCGACCTGCCCTCCAGCCAGCAGATCTACGCCAAACTCTTCCAGCTCGACTACCTCGACGCCGAACAGGTCAACGGCAATATCGTGGCCCCCTTGCTCAGCCAGAATTCCGGGGTCGTGATCTTCCCCAAGTCGAACGCGCTCCTTATTTCCGACGCCCTCATCAATCTCCAGCGGATCGAGAACATCCTGACCGAGGCCGACCGCCCCCAGGCCACCCGCGAGACCGTCGAATTCATCAAACTTGACTTCGTCCAAGCCCGCGAAATGCAGGACCAGTTGAACAACCTCATCGAGGGACCGCTCGCCGACTACCTCCAAGGCAACACCAGTGTGACCGCCGACGAACGCACCAACCAACTGATCCTCGTCACCCACCCCGGCAACCTCGAGATGATCCTCCGCGTGATCGAAAGCGTCGATGTCGACGCCGCCCCCCTCACCAGCAGCGAGGTCTTCCAACTCCGCCAAGCCAAGGCCGAGGAAGTCGTCCCCATCATCGAGGACATCATCTCCGGCCAAGAGCAAGGCCGCGAGGAGGACGCCAAGGTCGACCGCAGGAACCGCAACGAAGCCTCCAACGAGCCCCGCAACGAAGCCAACCGCCCGGAGGGCGTGCCCGAAGTGACCGTCGACACCACCGTCAATACCGGTGCCGGCAACCTCCTCGAAGCCAACGCTTCGCTCCAGTTTTCCAACTTCGTCGGCCTCTCCGCCGACGAGCGCACCAACTCGATCGTCGCCTACGGCACGACCCAAGACCTCAAGACCATCGCCGAGCTGATCGAGAAGATCGACATCCCCCTGCCGCAGGTTCTGATCGAGGCCATCATTACCGAAGTCAGTTTGAATGAAAGTAGGCAGTTCGGTCTGGAAGCCTTTGGTTTTGAGTACGATATAGCCGAGAGTTCCGCAGAATTTGTAGGAAACTTTGTCCTTCCGGGCATTGATGGCACCGCCACCGAAAATCCTTTCACGCTCGATTTAGTTATATCGGAAGCAGAATCGGACAGCGACATACGCATTCTTTCAACACCGAGAGTCGTCGTGAGCCATAATGAAGAGGCAATTATTAAGTTTGGTGAGTCTCGGCCCTTCGTTACTTCGACGACCACCGACATCAATCAGGATTCCTTGGAGCGCAGCCAGGTCGAATATCGTGATGTCGGTATCCAACTAACAGTCACCCCATTAATCGGAGCTGATGGAACCGTCCAGATGCAGATTGAACAAACTGTCGATAACGTACAACCAGGAGGCTCGTTTGACCGACCCATCATTGGTAACAGAGAAGCTTCGTCGACGGTGAGTGTACTTTCGGGCCAGCTAGTCATTTTAGGGGGCCTTCAAGAAAATCAGGCTGAAGAGCGAAACTCATATTTTCCTATTGTTGGTAGACTTCCCGGCTTTAGCCAATTACTTGGAACAGACTCACAAGATTGGGCTCGCCGCGAACTTATCATTTTCATTCGACCCACAGTTCTTTCAGATCCATCCAAGGCTGCAAAAGAAACCGACGAAACACTTGAAAATGTGAGTGAGTCCGAAGCCGTCCGCACATACCTCGACACGAATTCCATTGGTGACATTTACATGGACGGCAGCCGCTTCGAGGAAAAGGAAAGCCCCGAGATCGATAATTCGCTTCCGCGCTCGATCGACCGGCATTAATCGTCTACCTTGCAATCATGATAACGCTCACCCGGATGCGTCGAAGCTTCGCGATGCTCGCCATCGCAAGCTGCCTCCCGGCGGCCTGCGCCCTTTCCGCGCAGACCGCGAGCCTGGAAGAGAAGAGCCCCTTCCTGCCGAAGGGCTACGGCGAGAAAGTCGAGGAGCCGCCCCCGCGCCCCGTCGTCGCCACGAACGGCCCGATCTCCCAGACGCTGGAATTCAGGAGCGTCATGAAGTGGGGCCCCGTCTACCAGTTCAGCTTGTTCGACAAGCGCGAAAACAAGGGCTACTGGCTGAAGGAAAACGAGACCGAGGACGGCATCTCGGTCCGGAACTTCGACCGCGACAACCTCACCGTCACCGTCACCATGAACGGCCGCTCCGAGCGGCTGACGCTCATGAGCGCGAACGACAGCCCGATGCCGGTCGCCTCCAGCATCCAGAACCCGCTCGAGGGCGCCACCGCCGAGGCCCGGCGTCCCTCCGGCTCCAGCAACGAGAGCAACCGCCGAACCGTCATCCCCCGGCGCCGCGTCATCCTCCCCCGCAATTAGCCCCCACCGCCCCAACCAACCCGCCCCGCAAGCGCACCGCCGCCATATCCCGGCACGCCGCCTTTCGGCCTGAGCTCATGGTCGAAGGCAAGCGGACGGCCCTACGCCTCGCCTCCCGCTTCGTCCTTCGACGGACCTTCCCCCAACAAATCATCATCGATCAAAGACTGGAGGGGTAAGGGATCTTCGAGCCAGTCCGGCCGAGGGAATCGACCATCCATCAGGCCGCCCAAAATTCTGGCAGCTCGTTCCGATTCCGAACGAACCAAGGCCAGGTCTCATCCGAACCGATCAATCCTGTCCGGTAAGGATTCAGAAAATCGTAAGCGTCACGCGAAGCACCGTGATTAAGAACTCTGCCCCTGAGTCGTAAGTGTCGTAGGGTTCCAGCTATGACATCTACGACAGATACGGATGAATCGGAGCTCTTACT
>Ga0008834_1000340_pt1 | contig 40207 bp, 33 predicted proteins | sample HotLakConsUCCL28_FD_62213 | JGI IMG/M metagenome (GOLD analysis project Ga0008834, IMG submission 62213) | Hypersaline microbial mat communities from Hot Lake, Washington, USA - Hot Lake Consortium UCC-L28 | ecosystem: Environmental > Aquatic > Non-marine Saline and Alkaline > Hypersaline >... | reverse complement strand
TCCGCAAAACCTCCTTCTCCCGGTCCCCGAACAGCCGCTCCCCGTTCACCGTCCGCGTCATGCAGTGGTACGCCGCCTCCCCTTCCCTCACCTTGATCCGACGATGTCGCATGACCCCACGCCTAAACAAACCACCCAAAAAGTCCAGTGTTTTTTGACTGGCACTTGTTTGGTTCAGTATTTTTTGACTGGCACTTGTTTGGTTGGGATTGAACCGGTTCTTCGTTGACTTACCGCAAGGCTTCTTAGTGCTTCAATTTCCCTACAAGTCCCGCGCCTAGAACGGTGGCTGCGCAGAGGAGGACGAACCAATCGCCGAAGCGGGTGTAGAAACTCTGACGACCAAACCAAGGCTCATATTGGACCGGTGTGAAGGTTCCGCCACCCCGGAAATAGATGCTGCCATTTTCGTCGACGATTACTTTGCGAATCGTCCCATACGCATCGATCCAGCCGCTCCACCCGCCGTTGCCGACCCGGATCACGGGACGCCGGTTCTCTACGGCGCGTAACACCGAGTGTGCGGCGTGCTGCGGTCCGCCCCCTTCTTCGCCGTACCAGGCGTTGTTGGTGGTGACAAACAGGAGGTCCGCACCCGCACGAACGCTCTCCCGGGCCAGAGCCGGAAAAATATCTTCGTAACAAACGAGCGGACCGATTCGGTGGCGCTGTCCCCGAAGTTCGAGCTCAATCAATTCGGGCCCTTGTCCCGGATGGAAACTTCCTTCAAGAGGAACGAACTTATCGACTATGACGTGGAAAGGCGCGGGCACGTACTCGCCAAAGGGAACCAACTCCCGTTTGGCATAAAACTGAGGGTCAAGACCGGTTTCCGGCTTTACCAGAGCGGCTCCATTCATCCAAATACCCTCCTCCGGCAGACGCGCGATCGTGCCCATCAGGATCGGAGTCTTCAACTGATCGACCAAGCCCTCCACCCGTTCCTGCGTCTGCGGATGACCGATGACGGGCCACGGGGTCGCCGCCTCCGGCCAAAGAAGCAGGTCCGGTTCGAGCGTATCGACAAACCAAGTCTGCCGCTCGAGAATTTCAAAATTCTCAAGTTCGCGGGCTTCATCCCACTTCAACTCAGCCGGAATGTAGGGCTGGACCACGCCGGCGGCGAAAAGCTCCCGACCGCTGTCCCGCGCGGGCAGAGACTCGAAAAACAGATAAACACAGGCGGCCAACCCACCCAGCGCAAGATACAGCTCGGGGCTGAACCAGCCGCTCCAAGTTTTTCTCTCGCGAGCAGTCAATCGCCGCCAAAGCGTGTGCGCCACACAGAGATTGAAGGCCAACAGGAGAAAAGAGACCCCGTAGGCTCCGGTCCATGCGGAGAGCTGAAGCACGACGGGGCGCTCCCATTGGCTCAACGCGAGCGGTGCCCAGGGGAATCCCCACAAAAGCCAAGAACGCGCCCATTCAATCAGCACCCAAGCCCCCGCCACGCCCGCGAAGCCGATCAACCGAATGGGAAAAGCGCGTTCGACCAGCCGCGGCAAGAGCCAGCGCGCACCCGTCAGCCAGGCCAGAAACAGCAGTGCCAAAACCCCGCTCAAAGCCACCGTACCGATCCATGTCACGTGCCGGAGCCAGATTAAGATAATCAACCAGGAAAGCCATCCAACCCCTAAACCCACGAGAAGGGTCGCGCGCGGCGAAGGACGCGAGTAAATCCAAATCAGTAGAGGGACAAAGGCGATATAGGCCGCCTCGGCAAAAGCAAAAGGGGGGATCGAACACACCCACAAGGCCACGGTCGCCACCGCGACCAGTCCGGCCCAAATCCGACCGGCCGACCGGTTTGCGGGATGCTTGTCGGTTTTGAAAATCATGGGAAATGCGACCACGTCAGCAGGTCCCGCCGGGCCTTGCGGAGCAAGCAAAACCTCGGGCGGCGGCGCTTTTCGACCGTGATCCGCCCGTGCGACCTATTTCGGCGACGTGCCGAAACATCGAAGACTCTTGCTCGATAATTGGGAGAATTCAACCGCCGGGCAGGACAGCTTCCGGCCTGCGCCCATTCGCCCGCAGGATCGCCCGTCGCAGCCGTCCGCCCGGGGTTCCAAGCGGCTCGAAGGTAAAGCAGCCATTGAACTTTACAGAGCTCTCGGGCCGCTCATTGTTCCAAACCATGCGTCTGCTATATCCTTTGGTGACTTTTGTGCTCGCCGGGCTCTGTTTTGTCGCGGGCCATCACGTCGGACGCTCGGGGTCCGATGCCCCGTCCGTCGTTCAGGACGATACGGCGGCAACAACGCCCAATCCGGAATCGACACCGGAGCCTCCGGCAGGGCCCGAGGCCGAACCTGCAGTCTCCCCGCCTGCGCCCGCACCGAAGGCGGAAACGATGAGTATGGCCGAGCGAGCGGCGCAGCCTTTTGTCCGTTTCACGGATACCCAAGGCCGCGAATTGAGCGCCGAGATTCTGGAAATCGAAGCGGATCAACTCCGAATCCGCCGGATGTCGGACCGCCTCGAGATGGACTTGCCCGTTGCACTTCTCTCCCCCGGCGACCGGGCCTTTGCCGCCTACCTTTGGGAAATCCAGCAGGCCACTTCGCGACCACCGCGCAACTCAACGGACGAGGATGAATTGCTGGACCGGATATTCGGCACCCAGTGAACCCGTCGAGTCCCGGAACGAGTGACCGGCAAACTATGCAAAGACGAAGGGATCGCCGCAGAGCGACGGATCGCCTCGGTCACGAAAACGTGAGGCTTACTATTTTCGGACGAGTTCCCAGCCCTCGTTCAGAATCAGAGGCTCGGCCTTCTTGAACTTCATTTCCTGCTCTTCGGGACCTTTTCGGATCGTCACGACCTCGTTCCGCCCGATTTTTGGCAACTCGCGGCGGACGGGTTCGACTTTGGGAAGCTCGACTGGTTTTCCCGTGGCAGCCGGACTCGTCGCGACGGCGGCGGCCTGTTGCGCGCGGGCGGCGGCGGCGAGGGCGCCGGGCTGCCCTTCTCCGGTGCCGGGGCCGTCTTGGCGCACCTTGACGTTCATCCGGGACAGCATGTTTTGGAAAGCTTCGGCACTCGTGGCGGATCGGAAGTAGGAATTGCAGATCTCGGAACGGATGTTGCCCATCAGCTCCTCGAAAAAGACATACGCTTCGCTCTTGTACTCGTTGAGCGGATCCTTCTGCCCGTAGCCCCGCAGGTTCACGCTCCGGCGCAGTTCTTCCATCTCGGTCAGGTGATCCTGCCACCGCCGGTCGAGCGAGCGAATCACAATGTAACGCTCGAGTCCATTGAGCGCCTGCGGATCCTCGAACTCCTCGCGATTCTTCGCGGCTTCCCGAATGCGGCCCATGATGTGTTCGTGGCGGGCACCGGTGCCCAGCGATTCGAAATCCTCCGCCTTCAGGGATATGGGGAAGTGGGTGTTGGCCCAGCCGAGGAACTGCTCCATGCCGTCCGCCTCCTTTGCGGCCTCCAGATTCGCGAGCCGTTCTTCGAGCTCTTCGTCTATCATCTCGAAGATGATGTCCCGGGGCGTGTCGGACTGGATCGCTTCGTTGCGAATCCCATAGATCACTTCGCGCTGGGTATTGAGCACATCGTCAAACTGAAGCAGCCGCTTCCGAATGGAAAAATTCTGCTGCTCGACCTTCTTCTGGGCGTTCTCGATCGACCAGTTGAGCATCGGGTGCTCCAACTCCTCTCCCTCGCTCATGGATTTTTCGAGCACCTTCGAGATCGGTCCGGCGTTGGCGAAAAGGCGCATCAGGTCGTCCTCCAAGGACACGAAAAACTTCGAAAGACCGGGGTCGCCCTGTCGCGCGCAACGGCCCCGGAGCTGGCGGTCGATCCGGCGGGACTCGTGCCGCTCGGTCCCGATCACGTAGAGGCCTCCGAGCTCCGGAACGCCGGCGCCCAGCTTGATGTCGGTGCCGCGGCCGGCCATGTTGGTCGCGATCGTGACGGCTCCTTTTTGCCCGGCCTTCGAGACGATCTCCGCCTCCTGTTCGTGGAACTTGGCGTTCAATACGCTGTGGACGATATTGCTGCGCTTGAGCATGCGGCTCAGCACCTCCGAGGCCTCGACGGACGCGGTGCCCACCAGCACCGGCTGGCCCTTCTTATGGGCCTCCTCGATTTCCTTGACCACATTGTTGTATTTTTCGCGACGCGTCTTGAAGACAACGTCGTTGCGATCCTCGCGGATGTTCGGCTTGTGGGTCGGAATCACCATGACCGAGAGCCGGTAGATCTCGTTGAACTCGGAAGCTTCGGTTTCCGCCGTGCCGGTCATGCCGGCCAGCTTGTCGTACATCCGGAAATAGTTCTGGATCGTGACCGTCGCGTAGGTCTTCGTTTCCTTTTCAATCGTGCAGTTCTCCTTCGCCTCGACCGCCTGGTGCAGGCCGTCGGACCACCGGCGCCCGGGCATCACGCGGCCGGTGTTCTGGTCGACGATGTTGACCTTGCCGTTCTGGACGACGTATTCCTTGTCTTTCTCGTAGAGACTATAGGCGCGGAGCAACTGACTGATGCAGTGGATGCGCTCGGAAGTCCGCTGGAAGAGCTGCTCGGCTTCTTGCTTGGCGCGCTGCTTCTCCTCCGGCGAGAGCTCGTCCCGCTTGTCGATCTCGATGAACTGGGTCGGCAGGTCCGGCAGCATGAAAGCGTCGGGATCGTCGGGGCTCATCAGCTGGCGGCCCTTCTCGGTCAGGTCGGCCTGCTGCTGCTTCTCGTCGATCACATAGTACAACTCCTCCTTCAGGGCGTAGCGGCGCTCCTTGTTGAAATCGCTGTTCATTTCGAGGTCGAACTTGTCCAGCACGCGCCGGAAGGCCGGCACTTCGACGAGCCGGAGGAGCTGCTTGTTCTTGGGCATGCCGAGCTTCACCTGATACAGCTTGGACACCGCCTCGTCGCGCGCCTCGGGATCGGTTGACTGGTCCTCCAAGACTTTCTTGGCCTCGGCCACCAAGCCGTTGCAGTAGCTTTGCTGCTTCGACACGAGGGACTGGACGGAAGGCCGGATCTCTTTGAAGGGCAGCGGATTGTCGTCCTGCATCGGACCGGAGATGATCAGCGGCGTGCGGGCCTCGTCGATGAGGATGGAGTCCACCTCGTCGATAATGCAGAAGTAGTGATCGCGCTGCACCTGGTCCTCCTTGCGCCCCGCCATACCGTTGTCACGCAGGTAGTCGAAACCGAACTCGGAGGCCGTCCCGTAGGTGATGTCGCAGCCGTACATCGCGCGACGGGTGGCCGGATCCATGCTGTTCTGAATGCAACCGACCGTCAGGCCGAGGAAACGGAAGAGGTGCCCCATCCATTCCGAGTCGCGGCGGGCGAGGTAGTCGTTGACCGTGACCAGTTGGCAATTGCGCCCGCTCAAGGCGTTGAGGTAGAGCGGACAGGTCGAGACGAGGGTCTTGCCCTCCCCGGTGGCCATCTCGGCGATCCGCTTTTCGTGCAGGGCGATCCCACCGAGGAGCTGGACGTCGTAGTGCACCATGTTCCAGTCCAACTGGTGGTCGCAGACCTCGTAGGATTTGCCGCACATGCGACGGGCCGCGTTCTTCACCACCGCAAAGGCCTCGGGCAGGATAGCGTCGAGTTCCTCCCCCTGCTTCACACGCTCCCGGAACTCGACCGTCTTGGCGCGCAGCTGCTCGTCGCCGAGGGACTGGTATTCCTCCTCCAGCGCATTGATGCGCTCGATGATCGGCTGGCACTTTTTCTGATACTTCTTATAGTGGCTGCCGGAGAATTTCTTGAGGATCGCGTTGATCATGGGATTGGAAAGCTGGGAACGACGGTGCACCCGCGGGCTGTCACGGGATCGACAGCGGCAACGGGAAAAAGTCGCAAAAATGGCGGCCCGGCGCGGGGCTGGCAAGGTTGTTTACCGAAAGCGCCCGGATTCGACGCCAAAGCCCGCGAATCCCGGATCAAGGGGATTTCAACCAGACGACGGTCGCGCCCCAGCCCCCCTCGGCCGCATCCGCCAAGTGGAACCGGTCGACCCGGTCATCCTTCTTCAAGAGCGCGTGAACGGTCTCGCGGAGAGTTCCGATCCCCTTCCCGTGAATGATCCGCACGCGGGTGATGCCCTTCTCCGAACAAAGCCCGAGATAGTCCGGCACAAGGTCTTTGACTTCGTTCGGACGGAAGGTGTGGAGGTCGAGCTCGTCGTTGATCTCAAACTCGACCGGCTCGTCAAAATCGGGATCGGGATCGGCCATAAAATCCACCCAACCGCCTCCTCCCCTTTCCCTCAAGCGAATCCACCTGAAAAAACCATTTTAGCCGATTGCCCGGGACCACCCGGGTTCCGGGGCGCCCTTCAGGCCGGTCGGCCCGGTCCGCCCGGCATCGTCGGCTTCTTCGAGCTCCTCCTGCCTGACGGAGGCGGAACCGAGTCTGCTCAGGACTCGTTTTCGGCCGGCAGGTCGGCGGTCCGCTCGATTCGCTTCGTCTCCGGCAGTTCGCCGACCGCGGTACTGTCGAGCTCCTGAAACTTGCGAGCGGTGACGAGCAGGCGGCTCTCCACGGAGCGGACCGCGTTGTTATAGTGGCCGACGGACTGGTCGAGGCTTCTGCCGAGCTTGGCGAAATGTCCGGTCACCACGTTGATCCGTTCGAAGAGCTCTTTCCCGAGTTCGGCGATCTGCCGGGCCTCGCGGGCGACGGCCTCCTGCTGCCAGCCGTAGGCGATGGCCTTGAGCAAAGCGATCAGGGTGGTCGGCGTGGCGAGGATCACTTTGTTCAGGACGCCCAGCTCGATCAGCTGCGGATCCTGCTCCAATGCGGCGCTGAAGATCGCCTCGTTCGGGATAAAAAGGACAACGAACTCAGGAGAGTTTTCGAACTGGCTCCAGTAGGCCTTCTGGGAGAGGGCCTTGATATGCTCCCGCAAATGGCGCGCATGGGCCTGCATCCGGCCGGTCTGAACGTCGGCGTCTTCGGCTTCGAGCGCATCGAGGTAGGCCGCCAGCGGGACCTTCGAGTCCACCACCACCTGACGCCCGTTCGGAAGCCGGATCAGCATATCGGGCCGTTGCCGCTGGCCCTCGCCGGTCTCGTGGGAGGCCTGCTCGACGAAGTCGCAATAGTTGATCATCCCGGCCATCTCCACCGTCCGGCGCAGCTGCATCTCGCCCCATTGCCCGCGCACCTGGGGCGCCCGCAGGGCCTGCACGAGGCTTCCGGTGGTCTTGCTGAGCTGGACCTGCGACTCAGCGAGGTGTTGCAGCTGCTGCTTCAAGCCCGCGTCGGTCCGGGTGCGCCGCTCCTCGATCATTTCAACCCGTTCGTTGAAGGCCTTGAGCGCCACGCCGACCGGCTCGACCGTCTTGGAAATCGCCTCCTGTCGCTTCTCCAGATCGCTTTTCGCTCCTTCCTGATATTTTTCGAGCGTGGACTTCGCGAGGTTCAAAAAGTCCGCGTTGTTCTTGGAGAGCGCTTCGGACGAAAGCGCCTTGAAACTATCCGTCAACTTCGCCCTGGCGTCCTCCAGTAGGGCGAGTTTCTCCTCCGCCGCCTTGCGCTCGGCCTCACGCTGGGACTCCAGACGGACCAAGGCCTCCCGCGTGCGGACATGGGCCCGCTGCAACAGCAAGTAGGCCGCAGCCGCTCCAAGCAAAACCCCGACCAAGCCGCCAATCACAAATTCCATGCCTCCGATTCAGGCCTTTTTCCCGTAGCAGGCAACGCAAGATCTTCGTGCTCATCGAAGAGCAAGTAAGCGCGCACCCCCGCAGAGACGGCAAGCGAAACGAATTCTCAAGGATTTCGTCAAATTTTTATAGCCTGGCAACTTTTTAGGCGCGTTAAAGAAAGGTCGCCCCCTGCTTTGGCGGAGGGCTTTGTCAAATTTTTATTGCCCGGCACTTTTTTATTTGGACGAGGACAGCTCCTTCCTCAAGGATCTTGCCACGCTGCCCGGCTGCGGCTTGACGCTCGCCGCAGGCTTCGAGTTCCAAGGCAAGCCGTTTCCGGCCCCGTCGGGAAAAGGGCTAAGCCGCACGGCGCGGCAGCAGCAGACCCACCAGGTAGAGTCCGGCTGCTGCCAGCACGATCGACGGGCCCGCCGGCAAATCCAAAACAAAGCCCAGCCAAAGCCCGAGAAATACGCAACCGGCGTTCACTGCGACCGCCGCGAGCAATACGGTCGCCATCCGCCGCGCTCGCGTCAGCGCGATCGCCGGCGGGAGCGTCAGCAAGGCCACGATCAGCACGATCCCGACCAGCGAGACCAGGGTCACGACCGTAACCGCCGCCAGCACCGGCAGCAGCTGGTAAACGGCCCCCGTCCGCAGGCCCCGCGAGGCCGCGAACTCGGCGTCGAAAAGCACGGAAAACAACTGCCGGTGTCCGATCCCCAGCAGGATCAGGACGAAGGCCGCCAAGCCCGCGGCCAAAAAGAGGTCGTTCGTCCGGACCAGGAGAATGTCGCCGAAGAGGTAGGCCATGGGGTCGTTGTAGCCCGGCGTTTTCGCGATACAGATCACGCCGATCGCCATGCTCGCGACCCAGACCGCGCCGATCGCCGCGTCTTCCCGCTGTCCCGACCGCGAGGCAATCCAGCCGACCAGCAGCGCGGAGGCCACGGTAAACAACAGCGCGCCGGCGAAGGGGGGCAGCCATTCCCAACCTAGGTGCGCCCGCAGAAACAGGCTCAGGCCGATTCCGCCGAGCGCGGAGTGCGCGACGGCCGCCGCCAGGTAACTGATCCGCCGCACCACCACGAACCCGCCCACCACGCCCAGTGGCACGCTCCCGATCAAGCCGAGCAGGAGGGCATTGCGTAAAAAATCCACCTCCGGATCCGCCAGCAGCTCGAAAAAGCCCCCCATCAGCCGGCGCCTCCTTTCCCTTCCGGCGACCGCGCATGACCGTGCCCCCCGCCGCCGGGCAGGTCGCGGTCGTGCCGCACCAGCCGCAGGTCCCGGCCGAAAATCCGCTCCAAGCGCTCCGCCGAGAGCGCGCCGGTCGGGTGCAGGTGCACCTGCCGGTCCACGCAGATGACCTTCTCCACCGCCCCCGCCACGAAGTCCATGTCGTGCGAAACCAGCACCCGGGTGATGCCCTCCGGCAAACCGTCCAGCAGGCGCAAGAGGTTCTCGCGCCCGCCGGGGTCGATGTGCGCGTCCGGCTCGTCGAGCAGGATCACGCTGGCTTCGCCGGCGAGCGCGCGGGCGATCAACACCGCCTGCCGCTGGCCTCCGGAAAGCGCGCCGAACGGCCGTTCGGCCAGACCCTCAAGCTCCACCCGGGCCAGCGCGGCCCTCGCCAGCCGCCGGTCCTCGCGCGAAGCGAAGCCGAAACTGCGCCGGCCCACGCGGCCCATCAGGACCACGTCGACGACCCGCACCGGAAAGGCCGGATCGAGCTGCAGTTGCTGCGGCACGTAACCGATCCGTCCGCGGGCTTTCTCCGGAGTTTCGCCGAAGATGCGGATTCGGCCGCGGTCGGGCTTCAACAAGCCGAGCGCCAGTTTCAACAGCGTCGTTTTCCCGCCTCCGTTCGGACCGACCACGCAGACATAGTCGCCGGGATACACGTCGAAGTCCGCGTCCACCAGTGCCGGATTCGCTCCGTAGGCGAAGGAGACGCCCTCGAAGCAGATGGCCGGGAGCGCCTTCACCGAGCGGACGCCTCCTCCTCGCCTTTCCCCTCGAAGGATCGCACCAAGGCCTCCGCCACGCGTTCCAGATTCGCCGGGTAATCTCCGGCCAAGGGGTCCACTTCCAGCAAAGCGATCCCCAGCCCGCGGGCCAGAAGCTCGGCGGTCGAGCGGTTGAACTGGGGCTGGACGAGAATCGCACCGGCCCCCGCCTCGCGCGCCTCCCGGCCCAGGTCCCGCACCCGGCGCGCGGACGGGGAGGCGCCGAAGCGTTCCAGCGAACGCTGCTCCAGCCCGTAGCGCCCGGCGAAATGGCCCAAAGCCGCGTGGTTGATGAAAAAGCTGCGGCCGGCGAAGGGCGCCAGGCGTTCGCGGATCGACGTATCCAAGGCATCCAGTTCGGCCTGCAAGGCCCGCTCCCGCTCCGCGAAGCCGTCGGCCGCGCCCGGGCGCAACCGCGCAAGCTCCGCCGCCACCTTGCCCGCGAAGGCCTTCATCTGCTGCGGGTCCATCCAAAGGTGCGGATCCTCGCCGTCCGCCATGCAAGCCGACCCGTCCGCGTGCGCGTGCCCCTCGGCCGCCCGCGTTTCGAGCGCCCACTCCTCCGGACCCACCACCCGGACCGACCGGAGCAGCCCCGACATCTTCTCCAGCACCCGCCGCTCCGCCGGCACGCCGATGCCGAAATAAAGGTCGCTCCGCGCCAGGGCGGCGGCCTCCGAAGCCGTCGGCGCGTAGGTGGCCGGACTGCGCCCGGGGCCGACCAAAACCCGCACCCGCGCCTCCGGTCCCGCGATTCGCTCCACCACGAAGGCTTGCGGCGGCAAGCTCACCCACACCGCCGCCGAATCACCGCCCTCCGCCCCGCCGGCCCAAGGGCTCAGCGTCGCAAGCAGCAGAGCGGTGGCCCGCGCCAGGCATTTACCGAAAACTGCTTTCACTAAAGAAATTTCCCGCCGATTCGGTCCGGCCGCAAGGGAAAAATCCCGGCATCACGCGTTTGCGCGAAGCGGTTTCCTTTCCCTTCGGCTGCGGCGGACGCCCGCAAAAGAGCTTGAACGCACGCGCCCGACGACCAGCCTTGGGGATTATGGAGTTGAAGCGCCGGGAAATATTCGAGTTGGTCAAGTCCCGCCTTCGGGCCAAGGGCGGACGGGTGACCCGCAAGCGCGAACGCATCCTCGAGGCCCTCCTCGGCTTCGACCGCCCGGCCAGCGCGGAGGAGTTGCGCGAGCGCTCGGGTCTGCCGGAGACCGATTTGGTCACCGTCTACCGCAACCTCGAAGCCTTCGACTCGGTCGGCGTGCTCCAGCGCATTCCGCTCGAGAATGGAACGCACCTCTTCGAATTGACGGCGCCCGGCGAACACTTCCACCACCTGATCTGCCGCCGCTGCCACCACGCCGAGCGGCTCGATGTCTGTCTCGGGCACGAGGTCGTCAAGAAAGCCGAGGCCAAGGGCTATTCGGAAATCGCCCACTTCATGGAAGTCTACGGCCTTTGCGAGGACTGCATCGAACGTTGAGTATCCCGGCACGAGGACCAAGACCTGACACCGCCGCCTACGCGCTGTGGGTGCAGGCGCTCTTCCGGCAGAGCCGGAAGTTGCGGGCGTGCGCTCCGGCCAGAAAGACGCCTCCGAGGGTGTTGACCCAAGCCCAGGCGCCGAGCGGGGCATCGGCGGCGCAATGGGCGCAGACCGGCGCGTCGGACCGCCCTCCCTCGAGCGCCGCGACATGCGCGGTCCGCTCTTGGGCCAGTGCCAGGATCAGGAGCGAGAGACCCACCGCGCCGCAGGCCAGCACCAGTCGATCCTTGTGACGGCGGCAACCCATGAAAATCGCGAAGCCGGTGGTCGGAATGACCACCAGCAGCATCCAGAGGTGAAAGTCCTCATGGACGAAAAAGCTAGTCGCCAGGATCGGCAGCAAGGCAATCAGCAGGGGTGCGAGCAAGCAATGGACGGCGCAAACGCCGGCCATCCCGATCGCGAGAGAATCGAGCCAGCCATGGGAGCGGGCTTGGCCCGGGCACTGGTGGATGGAAGACGACACGGGCGCAAACGAAAGCCCCTTTCATTAGAAAGCAAGGCGAAAAAAGGCCCGTGCGCGGCGCAGCGCCGGGGCGGCCTCCGGCCCGGCGCTGCGCCTCCTCTCCGAAGCTTGGGAGGAGACCCTCGCCGCGCCGCGAAGGCGGGCCGCCAGCGGCGTTCCCCGGTGCGGACCGAACGGACCCGGCGTCCCCGGCGGCGGCGCGCGCCGTATCAGTCGGGCGACTCGAAGCGGGCGGCGCCGAGAAAGAGCGCGATGGCCTCCAATTGATCCTCGGGAAGATTGATCGGATTCATCGGCCCGAACCGACGTTCCGAAGCGGGCAAGAGCGCCGGCGATTCGGCGGGCGCGCGGGTGAAGCGCGCGATCGCCTCGACCCGTTCCCCCAAGTCGGGGATTCCCTGCCGGTAGTGGTGGGCCACCGTAAAGGCCGGCGGCGCCAGCAAGCCGGCCTCGCCTCCGGGCGGCGGATCGATGCGGTGGCAGGCCGTACAGTAGAGCTTATAGAATCGCTCGCCGGTCTTGAAAGTCTGCACGGAATATCCCGCGTCCTCGATCTCCTCCGACGCCGCATCGAGAAAAGGCGAGCGGATGGCGGGCGGCGCGGCCGCCCCGGGAGCGGCGGACGGCACTTGGGGCGACTTGGGCTTGAGGTCGCAGGCGGACAGGGCGAGCAATGCCAGCCCCAGACAGGCGGAAATAAAGAATCGGGCCATCGGCCGAAAAAACTTCGAATTCCGCGCTTCTTGGCAATCCGATTCCGCAGGCGCGCAGACGCGTGGCGCCTTGACCTTTTCGCCGGGCCGCCAAGGCTTCCTCCCATGCCCGACCAAGACCTCGGCCCCACCGGCGAAATCTGTTTCGACCTGCCCTCTCCCTACGAGCCGCATCCCTGCGGACTGCTGCACCTGCCGCGCTTCGTCGCGAAGATCCGCAAGCACCTCGCCGGCGAGCTGCCGAAGTCCTATCAGAAAAACTTCTGCCGCGGCTTCGACCGCTTCCTCTGCATGCACCTCGGCGTCGATCCGCAGCAGGTCGTCGAGGCCGTCCGCGAGGCGGGCGAGGACGAGATCGAGCTCGACGGCCTGCTCGGCGAGATTTTTCCCGAAGACCTCCGTGCCGCCGAGTGGAACCGGGAAGTCACCAAAAAGGGCCGGACCGAGGCGGGACGGGAATTTCTCGCCGAATCCCTCGGCGCGATGGGCTGCCCCGAGATGATCGGCAAGATCGACTGCGTCTGCGACATGATCGATTTCGACGAAGGGCGCATCGCCGGTTTCTCCGACCACAAGCGGCGCGAGTGGGAGGCGGCGCGGGCCCGAACTTGAAGCGCGGCAAGCCGCCTGCCCGAACTCGGACCGCGCGGGCGGCCTCAGTCCTCGCCTCCGGGCTTCAGAAACTCCTCCATCTTGTATTTCCTGAGCTTGCGCCGCATCCAATCCACCGCGGCGTTGACGGCGCGCGCCTTCACATCCAGCCGACCGCCCACGTAGCGGACGCTCTTGCACCAGACCCCGACCGGAGAGTGATAGCCGAGGTGGATGGTCCCGACCGGGTTGTCCGCGTTCCCGCCATCGGGGCCGGCAAAGCCCGTGATGCTCAGTCCGTAATCGGCCGAGAGCTTTTCCGCCGCGCCCGAGGCCATCGCCACCGCGCACTCCGGGCTGACCGCGCCGTGCTGGTCGAGGATGCACTCGGGCACGTCGAGCAGGGCCATTTTGATCTCGTTGGTATAGCAGATGATCCCGCCCTTGAAGACCTTCGAGGCGCCGGGCATGTTGGTAAAGGCATCGCCGAGCAGTCCCCCCGTGCAGGACTCCGCCACCGCGAGGGTCCGGTCGAGGGCGCGCAGCTCGTGGAAGACCACGTCCGCCAGCGAACAGTGTCCGAAACAAACGAAGTCCTCGCCCAGCGCCAGACGGCATTCCTGGGCGATCGCTTCGAGGGCGGGTCGCTCCAAATCCCCGTTCCGGCTGCTCAGCCGCACGTCGACTAGGCCGTAGTGCACGCAAAAAGCGACCGTGAGCGAGGGATGCCGCGCGATGATCGGCTGGAGGGCCTCCTCGACGGCGGATTCCCCCGCGCCGAAGGTCCGGATCTGCAGGTAGGCCTCGTCGCGGCTCAACCAGCCATGCGCCTCCAGCCGCGGGAGCAGCTGCTGCTCGAACATGGGGCGCATCTCGTGGGTGGGGCCCGGGAGCATGGCCAGCACCTTGCCGTCCGCCGCGTAGAACAGGCCGGGCGCGGTGCCGCGGTCGTTGGACAGGATGGCTCCCCCCTTGAACCCGTAGCATTGCCGCGCGTGGTGCGGGGAAAGCGTGCGCCCCAGCGCGGCGAAGCGCGCCTTGATCGCCGCCTCGATCGAGGGATCGAAGACCAGCTCGACCCCGAGGGCCGCGGCGATCGTCTCCCGGGTCAGGTCGTCCACCGTAGGACCGAGGCCGCCGGTGGTGATGACGAGGTCCGAATGTTCCCAAGCCTCGCGAAAGGCACGGGCGATTTCGCCGGGCTCGTCCGCGATCACCCGGCTGCGGGTGATCGGGCGGCCGTAGCGCGCGAGTTGCCCGCCCAAGTAGGTCAGGTGCGTGTTTTCCCGGATTCCGACGAGCAGTTCGTCTCCTACATTGATGAGTTCGACTACGATCGGTTTCGACATGAAAGCATTTTGCTGGTTGAGAGTTCGCCGCACATTCGGCTCAATCCGAAACGCTACACAGACTTGTAACAAATGCCAGAGTCGCCCCGAGATAAGCTCAAAGAAAAAGTCCGGAAGCTCCCGAACAAACCCGGAGTCTACCTGATGAAGGACCGCCTCGGCCAGACAATCTACGTGGGCAAGGCGAAGAACCTGAAGAAACGGGTGTCGACCTACTTCCAGGCTTCCCGCAAGCTGCTCGTCGCCCAGCCCAAGGTGCGGGCCATGATCGACCTGATCCACGACTTCGACACGATCCTGGTCAAGTCGGAGGCCGAGGCCCTGCTCTTGGAAGGGCAGCTGATCAAGAAGTACAAACCCCGCTACAACACCGACTTTACCGACGACAAGCGCTTCCTGCTGGTCCGGATCGATCTCCGGGAAACCCTCCCGCGCTTCCGCCTGACGCGCAACCGCACCGACAACGCCTCCCGCTACTACGGGCCCTTCGCCCACTCCGGCTCGCTCCGCAAGACCCTTGCCGAGCTCCGCCGGAAGTTCGGCATTCTCCTGCGCGACGCCGAGCCGGTCCGACTGGAGAACGGGCGCTGGCGGCTCTACGCCGATGCGCGGGCCGAGATCTACCAGGAGGAGAACGAAATCACGGAAGAGGAGTACCGCGAGCGGGTGGACGCGGCCTGCGAGTTTCTCGAAGGCAAGGCGAAGGAATGGCTGGCGGAACTGGAGGAACAGATGGCGGCCGCGGCCGAGGCCCGCGAATACGAAAAGGCCGCCTCCCTTCGGGACATGATCGTCGCCCTCAAAGCGACCTCCAGGCGGACCCGGAAGTTCGAGCGCAATCTCACCGGACAGGTCCCCAGCGGGAAGGTCCTCGAACGCCTGCAAAACGAGCTGCGCCTGCCGCGCAAGCCCCTGCGCATGGAGTGCTTCGACATCTCGCACATCTCCGGCAGCTTCTGCGTCGCCTCGATGGTGGCTTTTCAGGACGGTCGGCCGGACAAGAAGCAGTACCGCCGCTTCAAGATCAAAAGCTTTATCGGCAACGACGACTTCCGCGCCATGGAAGAAGCGGTCGGCCGCCGCTACGGCCGCTTGCAACGGGAGGGCCGCCCCTTCCCCGATCTGGTCGTGATCGACGGCGGCGCGGGTCAGGTGACGGCCGCGCTCAAGGCCTTCCTCGCCCACGGCCTCGAGCCGCCCCCCCTGATCGGCCTGGCCAAACGGAAGGAGACGGTGATCTTCAGCGACGGGCGCGAGCCGCTCAACCTCTCCCACCACGACCCCGCCCTCCGCCTGCTCCAGCAGATCCGCGACGAAGCCCACCGCTTCGCCAACAGCTTCAACGCGGAGCTCCGCAGCAAGCGCCTGCGCGAATCCGTGCTCGACGACTTCAAAGGCCTCGGCCCGAAGCGCAAGCAACAGCTCCTCGACCACTTCGGCTCGCTCGAAAAACTCCGCGCCGCCACTCCCGACGAACTCGGCGCACTCGAGGGGATCGGCCCGAAGACGGCCGAACGCCTCGCCGCCTTCCTCGGCCGGAGCTGAGCGTCCACCCACACCCGCCCCCATGTCGCAAACCAATCCGCCGCCGCCACCAAGGCCAGGCTCGTCTCTGCGGAGCGGCCAAGGATTGCTCCTCGGATTAATCTTCTTGGCAGGAGTCTCCCTGCCGCTCTTCGAAGCGCTGGACGAGTCCTTCTGGGCCGACGAAATCGTGACCCGAAACGCCAGCCGACAAGCACTCGACGGAGTCTTCGCCTGGGTCGCCCAAAACAGCGTGCATCCGCCGCTCTACTATTTCGGGGTCAACCTCTGGACGAAGCTCGCAGGCCTTTCGGAGACCAGCCTCCGGCTTTACAATCTTCCTTGGACGGCGCTTCTTCTCGGCCTCGGATGGCTTTGGGGCCGGCGGATCGGGGGGGTTCCCGCGGGGCTGGCCGCCGCCGCTCTTCTCGCGCTTTCCCCGCGCGCGCTGCTGATCGCCGCCGACGCCCGCATGTATGCCCAGGCGGCCGCGCTCGGACTCCTCAGCGCCTACCTGCTGCTGCGCTGGATGGAGGCGGCGGAGCCCGCCCGACGAAGGCCTTTCCTCTTGGCCTATGCCGCCTGCGCCTTCGCCTTGGCGGGCAGCCATTATGTCGCCGCCTCGATCCTCGTCGCGGAGGGGCTGCTGGTGCTCTTCCATTTCCGGCGCCAGCTCCGGCGCTTGCTTGAATTCGCCCTCGCGCTGGCCCCGGCGGCGCTCGGTTTCCTGGCTTGGTCCTTCTATGTTTTTCGTTCGAAGGGCGGGACCTTGGTCGGCTCGGATATGGACTGGGTGGCCTTCCGCCCGCTCGACTTCCTTTCCTTTCCCGTCGTGCAATACGGCTTCCCGCTCGCCGCGCATGGCGTCCTTGGCGCCACCGGCAGCCCGGCCGACGCCATCGTGCCCGCCGCGCTCTTTGCGAAGCTCGCCTTCGCCGCCCTGCTCCTCGGCCTGCTGGCGACGCTTCCCTTTTTCCGCCCCGGCGGAGTAAATGCCCCCGTCCGGTCCCGCTGGGGCGGCGGCGCGCTCCTGCTGTTCCTGGCGCCGCCGCTCATCATGCTGCTGGTCTCCCTCGCCTACCAGCCCGTCTTCTACGCCCCGCGCAGCTCGGCCTTCGTCCTGCCCTTCTTCCTGCTTTCACTGGTCTTCCTGATCTTCCGGCTGCCGGCGCGGGCGCTCCGCCTCGCGCTTTGCGGGGGCCTAGTGCTCTTTTTCGCCTGGGGCAGCTCGCTTGTGTTGACCACCCGCCAGAAGGACGACGTCGGCCGCCAAGCGGCCGCCCTTCTCAAGGAGCAGCCGGTCGACGCCAGCCTCGTCGGAAATCCGGGCACCGTTTTCTTCTATCAGTACGCCCTGCCCGAGGAGGCCCGCCTGCTCGATTGGAAAGCCTTACCGGTGCTGCTCCATCCGGATCGCGAGGCCCCACTCACGGTCGCGATTTTCGTGCCGCTCGACAGCCGCGTGAACTACCGCGAGTGGTTTCGCTTTCCCGAAATGCGCCGACTGGTGGACCGCGCTTCGAAGATCCGGCAGGGCGAGCTCTCCAGCGGCTCCCGGCTCATTCTCCTAACGCTTCCTCCCGCTAGCCCCCCGCCGGCGGTTCGGGAAACCGACGCTCCCCCTCGGGAGGATCCGACTACCGCGAGTCCCCGGGTTTCGCGGGGGACCTCGTCCTAAACGATGGGCTCGGCCTTCCTCCGCCGATGAACCTCTCCGCCGTAAGCGATCGCAGGAATCCAGCCTCCCGGCATCGGGCCGGACTCCGCCGTTCGCCCTCCTCAGCGTGAGTCGCGCGTCGGGGCGCCCAAGCGCTGCAGGTGGTAGGACCGGTCGAGAATCGGCTGCCACCATTGCCGGTTCCGCAGGTACCACCCGACGGTCTTCGCCAACCCGCTCTCAAGCGATTCGACCGGTTTCCAGCCGATCTCCCGCTCAACCTTCGAACTGTCGATCGCGTAGCGAAAGTCGTGGCCCGGACGGTCCGCCACGAAGGTGATCCGGTCGCGATGGCTCTTCCGTCCCGTCCGATTCGAATCGGTTTCACGAGGCGCACGTTCATCCATGATAGCGCAGAGCGTTTCGACGAGATCGAGGTTGCTTCGCTCTTGGCGGCCGCCGATGAGGTAGGTCTCGCCGACGCGGCCCCTCGCGAGCACCCCGGAGAGCGCCTCGCAGTGGTCGGTCACGTAAAGCCAGTCTCGGACGTTGTCCCCTTTCCCATAGACGGGGATCGGCTCATCCCGGAGGCACTTCAGAATCACCAGGGGGACCAGCTTTTCGGGAAACTGAAACGGCCCGTAGTTGTTGGAACAGTTCGTCAACACGACCGGCAGTCCGTAAGTCGTATGCCAGGCCCGTACGAGGTGGTCCGAAGCGGCTTTGGATGCCGAGTAGGGAGAACGCGGGTCGTAGGGCGAACGCTCGGTGAAGGGAGCGGCGTCCTTCGCGAGCGAGCCGTAGACTTCGTCGGTCGACACGTGGACGAAACGAAAGCTCTCCCGGCCCGGCGAACCGGTTCCGTCGGGCAGCTTGCGCCAATAAGCCAAGCATGCTTCGAGCAAGCGGAAGGTGCCGACCACATTGGATTGGACGAAGGCTTCGGGGCCGTCGATCGAACGGTCCACATGCGTTTCGGCGGCGAGGTGCATCACCGCGTCGGGGCGGTGGGACTCCAGTATCCGGGAAAGCGCTCCGGCGTCGCAGAGGTCCGCAGGCTCGAAGGCGTAGCCGGGTTCGCCTTCCAAGTCGCTCAGGGACTCGCGGCGGCCGGCGTAAGTCAGCCGATCGAGATTGACGACTGCGAAGCCCTTTTCACGCAGCAGCCAACGGACGAGATTCGATCCGATAAAACCGCAGCCGCCCGTCACCAGTACCTTCATCCCTCATCGGGATAGCCCGTTTCCGGGCAAGGACCAAGCAGATATTTCGAAGTCGGCTCAGCGCCGGAGAATCCCGTACTTCAAGATCACGTAGAGCGCGCGCACTCCGTCCCGCCAACCGATCTTCTTGCCCTCCGTGTAGGTCCGGCCGTAGTAGGAAATGCCCACCTCGTAGATCCGCACGCCGAGGCGCGCCACCTTGGCGGTCAGTTCGGGCTCCACCCCGAAGCGGGACTCCTCGACCTCGATCCGGTCGAGCACCTCCTTTCGAAAGACCTTATAGCAGCACTCGATATCGGTCAGGTTGATGTTGGTGAACAGGTTGCTCAGGACCGTGAGGAACTTGTTGGCGAGCATGTGGCGGTAGAAGACCACCCGATGCGGCCCACCTCCCATGAAGCGGGAGCCGAAAACCACGTCGGCTTGGTCGCGTAGGATCGGCCGGATCAAGCCGGGCAACTCGGCCGGATCGTATTCGAGATCGGCATCCTGGATCGCTACGATCTCCCCCGTCGCTCCGGCGAAACCGGTGCGCAGCGCGGCCCCCTTGCCGCGATTGACCGGATGGAAGAAGCACTTGAACGGGGGCCCCTGGAACTCGGTCTCGATCAGCTCGCGGCTTCCGTCGGTCGAGCAGTCGTCCACCAGCACGATCTCGGCGAGGTCGAGCCCCTCCACCGCACGGACCCGCCGGACGATTTCGCGCACGGTGGCGGATTCGTTGTAGACGGGGATGACAATGCTGACGCGCACGCCGCCAAAAAGTCCCCTTTCGGGGCAAAGATCAACCTGCAAGATTGGCCGAGTTCGGCCATTGACGCGGGCACGGCCGCGAACAAGCCTGCCCTGTTCCGACGTCTCCCCTCCGCATGCCGAGCTTCGACGAATTGCTGGCCACTCTGGCCTTGGCCGCCGCCTACGGCACGTCCATCGCGGGCCTACTGGGCATCCTGCGGGCCGAGGGCTTTCGAAGGGCGCCGGCGGCGGCGCTCGCCGTGCCGCTGACGCAACTGGCCTACTCCGTCGTCTTTCAGCTCCGCTTCATGCCGGGACTCGAAACGCTTGGCAAACTGGCGGCCTTCGCGCTCCTCTTCGGCCTGGTCCTCGCGGCGGTCCGGCGGCAGAAGCTCCTGCGGGAAGACCTCGCAGCCGCCGCCGCGCTTGCCCGGCGTTGCTGGTGGGCCGCCCTTCCGCTCCTCGCCGCCGGCCTCTACGGCCTCGCCCAAACGCTCCTGCTGCCGCCCTTCAACCTCGACGGAAACGCCTACCACATCCCGCGCGTGTTTCTCTTCCTGCAGGAGGGCGGTTTTTTTCCGGAGCACTTCAGCTCCTACCACCAGGTCGTCTTCCCGGTCGGCGGAGACCTGCTCTTCTATCCCTTCGTCGCACTGAATACCGACCACGGACTCTCCATTTTCAGCTTCAGCAGCTACTTTTCGATCGGCGCGGCGGTCTATTGTCTGGCGCGTTACTTCACCGGAGTGGCCCGCGCCGGCCTGCTGGTCTTGGTCTTCCTCTCCCTCGATCTCGTCGTGCTGCAAGCGGTCACGGTGAAGAACGACATTCTCGTCGCCGCCGTCACCGCGTCCTGCCTCGTGCTCGTGATGGAACTGCGTTCCCTGGCGCAGGTTCGCCGCTTGGCGCTGCTCGCCCTCCTCTCCCTGTTCGGCCTTTCGGTCAAGCTCACCTTCGTCGCGGTATTGCCAGGGCTCGCGGCGCTGCTCGTCCTGCGCTTGAAACCGTGGCGCAGGGCCGCTTTCGCCGGCTTCGCGCGTTCCCTCCGGAAAGAGGCCCCGTTACTGTTGGCGGTCCTGCCGGCAGCCGCCCTGCTTTCGCAGGTCTGGCTTTTCGCCGCCAACCAACACAGCTACGGGAGCTGGAACGGACCGGAGTCGTTCACCCATCGTCACCGGCAACACGACGGAGCGACCGGGACCGTCGCCAACCTCGCACGCTACGCACTTCAACTGCCCCAGGCCGGCTATGTGAGCGACCGCTACCTCGCCCCCCGCCTCGGACTGCCGCCTCCGACGATGGTGCTGAACGAAATCTACGCGAGCAGACTCCACCCCGTGTTCGGCGAAGCCGGCGCCACCCGGGGATCCTTCTCCGTCGTCTGGGCCCAACACGAAGACTTCGCCTGGTTCGGTCCGCTCGGGGCGGCGATCATCTTCGGCGCGGTCCCTCTGGCCCTTAGGCGTCGGCCGCGCACCGCGCTCCCGCTGCTGCTGCCATCGCTCGGCTGCCTGCTGGTGATCGCCTCCCAAATCTCGTGGATGCCTTGGAACGGGCGCTTCTTCAGCCCCTGCATCGTCGCCCTCGCACCACTCGCCGCGATCGCGTTGGATCGGGTCCGCCCGCGCATGCTGCTCTTCGGAATCGGGCTTCTGGCAATCATCCAGCTGACCGCCGCGAAGGTCGTCGACATCGAGCGCTACCTATTGCCGATCGTCCCGATCATCCGGGACGGCGAGACCCTCGGCCCCGCACAGCTCTATCGCCGGGTGGTCGGGCAAGGCGAGCACATGTGGAACCCCGAGCGGATCGCCCGGTCGACCAGGTATTCCCAGATCGACTCGATCCTATCCGGACTTCCGGCGGGCAGCCGGATCGGCCTCTACTACACCCACGTCCGCGAGGACTACGCATTCTACCACCGACGGCCCGACCTCGTCTGGCGCCCGCTCAAGTTCAGCCGGGACGGCGGAGAACAGGGGCTCAACGCAGTGGTTTCGGACTTCCGGCGGAACGATCTCGACGCCCTTCTCGTCAACGGACGCTTCGTCGGCGAGCCGGGGCTGCCCGTCCTGCGCAGCGACGACGGCGAGCTCACCTTGTTCGTCAAGCCCCTGCCCAGAGGAGGTCGCATCCGATGACCCCTTCCACTTCCGGTCCGATCGACGCTCCCCGGCGCGACCTGCTTTGGCTCGTCCTGCTCGGCCTGTGCTACGCCCTGCTCTGGTTCGTCGAGTACGGTGCCACGGCCCTCGGGCAGTCGCCCGCCTTGGATAACCGGCAGACCCTGCTGCTGGCGCGGCAAATGGCTTTCGGCGAGCTGCCGCCGGAACCCTTCCACCGAGCCCCGCTCTACCCCTGGCTGCTATCCTGCGGCTTTCGGCTGGGGCTCCCCGGGGAGCTGATGCCCCTGTTCGCACGCCTGTTGAACCTCGGGGCCTTCGCGGCGACGACCTATGCCACGGCTCTCGCCGCCTTCCGGATCTGGCGTCGTCGGTCCGCGCTTTGGATCGCCGGAATCGCGGTGGGGCTGAATCCGGTGCTCGCCTTTTTCGCCGGGGACGCCTTCGACATTCTGCTGGCGACGGCCGCCTTCGCCCTCGCCCTGGCCGAACTCCCCCGCTGGCTGGACGAACGCAGCCTGCGCGGAACATTGGTCATCGGTTTCTGGCTGGCCCTCGGCGCGGCCCTGCGCTCCCACCTGCTGCCGCTCGCGCTGCTCTGGGCGGTCGCCGCGCCCTGCCTGGCCCCCCGCGCTCGGGGCGCCCACTGCCTCGCCGCCGGCGGACTCACCATCCTGAGTTTCCTCCTTCTCGGCTTCGCGAACCTCCGTGTCGCCGGCGAGTTCCGGATGTTCCCTTGGCAGGGCGCCTACAATCTGTGGGCCGGCAACCACCCCGAAGCGAGCGGACGCATCTACGCCCAACGGATACGGGTCGAATTCGGCGAAAGCTACGACAACCCGGCGAAGCTCGAATCGATCGCGCTCTACGAGTCCGAAACCGGCGCGGAAGCCCCGCACTCGGTCGCGGAGATGAACGCCTACTGGAAGGAGCGGTTCTGGGAACAGGTCCGGGAGCACCCGCTGCCCTGGCTCGGGTTGATGGCCCGCAAGGCTTACTTTTTCCTCAACAGCTACGAACAGTACGACAACAAGACCTACGGCTTCCACAAGCCGCGCTACCTGGCCCTCCGTTGGAACCCGCTCCATTGGGGTCTCCTGCTCCTGCTCGCCGTCGCCGGCACGCTGGCCGGTCTTCGGCAAAGCCCTTACCGTCCCTTTCTCTTCCTCGCGATCGGGACCTTCGCGGTCTACGCGGCGGGAACCATCCTCTTCTACACCTCCAACCGCTTTCGCCTGCCCGTGCTCCCGCTTCTCGCCGTCCTCGGCGGAGCGGTCGTCCTCCTTCCCGCCGCTTGGAGGGAGGCGCGGCTCCGTTGGAGGCTTTCCCTCGCCGGCTGCCTCGGACTGACCGCGACCATCGCCTATTCGGGATTCTTCGATGCCCGCAAAACGGACACTTGGGAAGAAGACTATGCCCTCCTCGCCAACGCCTCCCTCCGCAGCGGCCGGGAGACCGAAGCCATCGGCTGGGCGAACCGCGTGATCGAGCAAAATCCCGGCCGAAGCGACATGTGGGCGGTTCTGGCCCAAGCGCATTTCAATCGCTGGGCCCTCGACAATCCGTCGCCAACGCTCGACCGAAGGCAGGCCGAGGCCCTGCTCGCGATCTCCCGGCGCGCCTCCGCCTCCGAACCGGATTTCCATACCGTGTCGGGCATCTACCTCTGGAAGCTCGGCCGGCAGGACGAGGCGGCCGAACTTTGGACCGAGCGCTCCGCCCGTGATCCGCTGGCCCGCCTCTGCCTGATGTGGACCGGTCGCCAAGCCCCTCCGGACCCGGACGAGCTTGAGTCCTACGCGGGCCAAGAGCACTACGGCCTGCTTGAAATCGCGGTCGAAGCCCGTCGTTTCCCCGGGCGATACCCCGAAGTCACCGAAACATTCGACAGGCTCTTCAAAACGGTCTCGCCGTGATTCGCGGGCCGCTCCGCTTTCCAGCTAAAACGGAAACCCGATCGAAAAGTGCACTTGCCCCGACCCATCCTGCGAACGGGGATTCAGGTTGTGCCCGTATTCGAGCCGCACGGGTCCGACCGGGCTCAGGTAGCGGAGCCCGCCGCCCGCCGACGAGAGCAGATCCGACTCGGATTCGAAGAAGGCGTCGCGCGACACCAGGACGGAGTCGACGAAGACCACGATCGAAAACTTTTCCAGCACCCGCTGCTCGAGCTCGAGATTGGAGCGGACGAAGGACTCCGCCCCGATCTCGTCGCCGCTCGTCCCGAGCGGGGAGGCGCGGCCCTCCCGGTAGCCCCGGACCGAGTCGGACCCGCCCGGAAAGTAGCGCTGGTTGAAGGGGATGTTTTCCCTTGATTCGCCCCCGCTGAAAACCGCACCGGCCTCCAGCCCCCCGTGGAAGAGCAGGCTCTCGCCCAGCGGGAAGTGGAGCGATCCGCCGGCTCCGAGCTTGTTGAATTCGACGCTCCCGCCGAAATATTCGGAGGCGACCGCGTAGGAAGCGAAGAGGCGGTAGCCCGAGCCGGGCGCCAGGGCGCTGTCCCGGCGGTCGAGCGAAGCGCTCAGCTCGATTCCGGCCACGGTCGCGTCGTTTTCCGAGACGAACTCCGCCTCGTTCGAGCGCTCGGCCGACTCACGGGCGATCCCGTACTCCAAGGCCAGGCGCCAGCCCGATTGCAGACGGGTGGCGAGTCCCAACCTCGCCCCGGCCGTCGTGCGGTCGAAGGAGACCTCCTGGCGGTGGTTGTATTCGGTTTCCAAATACGCGTCCGCAGCGGTCGCGAAAACCTGGGGAACGAAGTAGGCGAACTCCGCGCTCCGCGCCTTCACGCTCTGCTTCAGGTCGACCGTGTAGCGGTGGGCCCGGCCGAAGGGGTTGCGCTGCTCCCAGTTCAGGCCGACGCGGGCCAGCTCGTAGCTGCCCCATCCCGCCCGCAGCCCGAGCTCCTGCCGCGTGTCGGGCGTCAGGCTGAAGACGGCTTCCCGCTCGGGACCTTGCGCCGGTTCGAAACGGAGGCCCACCTCGCTGAAAATGCCGAGCGCCATCAGCCGACGCCTCGCCCGCATCACATCGAGGCGGTCGAGCGGCCGGCCCGGTTCGAGCGCCGTTTGTCGGCGCAGGACCGAGCGTCGCGTGTCCGGGTCGCCCTCGAAGCGCAGCCCGGTCAGCCGGACCGATTCGCCGCGCTCGACTACGAAGCGCAAGTCATGCACCACGGCTCCTGCCGAATCCCCCTCTGCCGCGTCCCTCCGGGTGCCGACCGGCTCCAGCCGGACCTCGGCGTCCGGATAGCCCTCGCGAAAGGCGGCATTGGCCAAGTCCTGGCGAACCGCTTGCTCCCATTCCCGGGTATAGGGCTCGCCGGAAAACCGGTCTTCCGCCCACGCGGCCGTCTCCTTCCCCTCGACGAGGCCGAGCACCTCCACCTTTCCGACCCGGTGGAGCGGCCCCGGCTCGACCACCAAGTCCACCGAAACCGCGCCGGTCTCGCGGTCGATGTCCGTTTCCTGATCGGCGATCGCGGAGGAGCGGTAGCCGAGCGCCTCAAGCGAGCGCAAAAGCCGCTGAGCCCGCCGGTCCAGGTTTCCGTGCGTGAAGAAAAGGTCGGCGCGCGTCCTCAGGAGCGAGCCGGCCGGAATGAAATAGCGTTCCAAGTCATCCTCCTCCATGAAAGGCACGCCCGACACGCCTACGCGGTCGTAGTAGTAGCGGGGACCGGCATCGATCCGGTAGGTCGCCCGACGGGCTTCGAATTCGACCGGAAGTTGAAGGCTGTATTCGCTTTCCCAATACGCTTGGCGAATCCCTTCTTCGGTCTCGAAGCGCCCTTCGATCGAGGGCTCGAGGAAGCCTTCGCGCTTTATTTGCTCCAGCAGGAGGAAGGCGCTGTCTTCCAGCAGCACCGAATCGAGCGGGACTTCCTCGGAGGGATCGAAGCCGTGAAGGAAGGAGATCCTCGCATCCAAGCTCCGGTTCATGAAAAAGCCGAGGCCTTCGACCTCGATATTCTCCTGGGCATCCAGGCCCGCCGGACCAATCGAAGCCGCCAAGGCCGCAAGCAGGGCCGCGGCGGAACGCTTCCAACTTCCTTCGGGCAATCTCATCGCTCGAAGAGGCTCCAAACCAGGTCCAGGGTGTAGGCGTCGTATTCGTCGTACTCGCCTTTCAAGTAGTAGTCCTCGCTCAGGTCGTAACGCACGGCGACGGTTTCCTTGCCCTCCCGGGTGACCTGCTCGCCCAAGTCGATCGTCAGGCGGTCCATCAAGCCATCGTCCATCCCCGGCCCGGCAAGCAGGCCCTTGCCGAGATAGAGTCCGACCGTTCCGGCGCCGCCACTGCGGGTGCTGCCGGTCGCCAGGAGACGGACGATTTGCGCGTTCGTCAGGCCGGGGGTCGATTGAAACTCAATGTGGGGGTCGTCCAGCGTGTTCGATAGGTCCATGGCAATGATATAGGAGCCCGTCCGGGCGACCCCGCTCGCTTCCAATTGAACCACCTCGCTCCGCCCTTCCTCGATGAAGGCCTCTCCTCGGTCGAGCTTGATCTTCGCACCCGGGAAGCGCAGCTCGGCATCTTCCGTCAGGACGCTCCCGATCAATTTAGGCCGGGCAAAGCGCCCTCCCAGATCGAAGTCGGCCGAAAGCAAACCCCGGAAGTAGGGACTCCGCACCCGCAGGAAGTCGTCTCCCCGGATCTCGAGATCGAAACGCCAGTCCGCGAACGGCTCCTCCTCGATCGCGAAGAACGGCGGCGCCCGCCGGGGACCGCTTCGGACGCCCGGCGACAGCGGATCGAATTCCAGCAACAGGGTGCTTTGCCGCAGGTCGAGGCGGCCGGCCACCAGGGGTGCCGCGCCGTCGGCCTCTTGGCTCGCGGTCAGGTCGATGTCGCTCCGCAGGATCATATCGGTCGTCCGCGCCAGGGGAACGTTTCGCCCGCTTGCGGTAAAACGCCAAACCGGCCTCTCGGGCTCCCGCAAATCCAGGCGGCCGACGAAGTCTAGCGGAATTCCGCCGAAACGCGCGCCCGCCCGCTCGAAGGAGAGCACCCGGTCCTTCAGCCGCACGCGGCCGTGAATCCGGTCGACCGGAAGCAAGGCCGCCGTGGGACGAAGGCCGAACTCGGAAAACTCCAGCTCCCCGGCCAGCTCCAAGCCCGGCGACAGGGACAATTCCCCCGTCATTTCGCCCGTCCGCCTCAAGACCTCCGGCAGCAGCCCCGTCCAGTCGGCCGCCTTCCAGTCCCGCAAGCGCAGCCGCCCTTCGGCCTCCCGCAACAGCGACCACGCCTCCCGCCCGCCACCCGACCAGTCGAGCAGGGCCGCCATCGGGAGGGCGCCTTCTCCTTCGACCCGGCTCTCGTTGACGCGAAACTCGAGCGACTCGATGCGGACAGGGCCGCCATCCGCGCGCGCCGACAAACGCAGGTCCCTCAGCGGCGGCAGGGCCGAACCCATCCGTCCCTCCGGCAAAGCCAAGTCATCGAGGGAGGCCTCAAGCCGGCCTTCGGGCGCCTCCAGCCGCCCGCCCAGCTCGAGCTCCAGATCCGCCGAACCGAGCCGGGCGCCCGTCCGGTCCGCCAGCCAAGCCGCCACGGCTTCGTTCGAATGCGCCGTCAGACGGCCCGACAAGGGAGCACTACTGTCCCACTGGAACGGGCCCGCCTCCTCTCGCTCGGCCAACTGGAAGCGCAGGGGAAGCCGAAGGCTGCCGTCGAGCAGGGTCTCGTCATCCAGCCGGAGCTCGATTTCGGGGAGTTCCACGCCCTCGCCGTCGAAGGCGGCGCGCAAGGCAAGCTGGGTCGTCCCCAAGAAAGGCACCGCCTGCTTCGCCACCACCGAGAAGCGGCCCGACAGCGAGGGCCGAACGGCACGCAGCTCCAAGTCCGCCGACTCGATCAGGACCTCGGGCAGGTCGGCCGCGATCCACGGGTCGAGCCCCTCGGCGGACCAATTCCTCAGGCGGAGCCGGAGCGGCCCCCCTTCCTCCCGGGAACCCTCCAGACGGCGCCCCGGCCCTACCAGCTCGAAAGGCGCCACGCTGAGACGCTCTTCGATTGGTATCGAAGAATCGGATACATCCCATTCGATCCGGGTGGGACGGCGCAGCTCGAGGAGAGTGCGGGCGGCGTCGGCGGAGGCCAGCTCCTGCAAATCGACCCGCAGCCGTCCCGCCCCGTAACCGCCTTCCAAGCGGGCCCGCAGGCTTCCCGCCCCGGCCCGCGCCTCTCCGTCGAAGGCGAAGGCCGGCACCGCCCGCGCCCCGGGATCGCCTTCCATTCGAAAATCGCCCGCCAGTGAAAAAGGGTTCAACCCTTCCGGCGCCAAGGAGAGCTCCATCCGCCCCTCCAGCTGCGGCCGGGTCCAGCTCCCGCCCAAGCTGCCGTCGATCGCCTGGCTGCCCGCGAACAGCTCCAGCCCGATCCGCTCGTTCAGCCAGTCCGCCCGCTCCGCCTGCCATTCGTAATCGAGCGCGAGCGTCCGCGCCTGCGGATCGACGATGCCCGTCACGCGGATACGATCCCCCTCCGCGCCGCCCTCGGGCCGGAGCAAGACTTCGTCCAGCTCCACGCGTCCGCCCTCGTAACGTCCCGCCGCCCGGACCCAGCCGATCGCCTCACCCTGGTACTCGAGCTCCCGCCCCTCCAGCGCGAAGTCCAGCCGCAGCCCGCCCGCTTCTTCCGCCCGCAGGCCCGCCGTGCCTTCGATCCGACCTCCGGCTTCGAAAAGATCCTGCGCCCCGAGCTCCGCCCGCAGCCGCAACTCGGCCGCGGAGCCCGCCAGCCCTTCGCCAAAGCGGAAGCGAAGCGGTGCGCTCAACTCGCTCTCCAGCCAATCCGTCCGCAGCTGCCAACGGTCGATCCGGATCGTCTTCCGATCGCCCGTAAAATCCAGTTCCGCCGCGAGCTCGCCCGCTCCCGTCCCGTCGCCGAGGCGCGGGCTTGTTCCGGACAGGCGCAAAGTCCCGACATAACGGCTGCCGTCCCAGCCCGCTTCCATCCGCTCGATGCGCACGGACCCGTCGCCGTGGTTCTCATAGAGTCGGCGAATCCAGTCCTCGCGAATCGTAAACCCATCCGTCCGGAGCGCGGCCGTCGCCGGCAGCGGTTCGCTCGCTTTCCACTCGGCGACGAGTTCCACGCGGTCCTCGGCCCGGCGCAGCTCGGCCGCCAAGCCCCAGCCCTCGCCGGAGGGAGCGAGTTCGGCGTTCAGCCGGAGGTCCCCGTCGACCGGCTCCAGCCGCGCCGACCACGGCCCGTCGGCCGGGAGCTCGAGGCGAAGGCGCGCCGCCGGCCAGCCTGCGTAAGCCTCCGTCCCCATCCGCAAAATTCCGTCCACCAGAGCCAGCTCGGGGAGGACCAGAGGCCCGGGCCATTCTTCGCCGCGAACGGTCAGCCGGTCCGCCCGGATCGCGGGTAGCCAGGGCCGCACCTGCTCCAGCCCTCGGCGGAAGCGGTCGAGCGACTCGGCGGGCGAAGCACTTTCACGCTCCGTCGCCCCGACCTCCGCCAAGCTCACACGGACCCCTTCCAGGATCAGCTCGGTCTCCGTCGAATAGCCGTCCCCGCGCCAGCGCTCCCAGAGGTAAGGCAGGGGCGAAGGCAGCTCCACCGCCTCCGCCTCGACGACCGCGCCGTCGGCCGCGTAGCGTAACCCGATCGCGCGGATGCGCCCGGTCTCGGTCCGCTCCGCTTGTTCCACTTGCAGGTCGAACTGTCCCGCCAGGCCGGGCAAGAGGGGCGGAAGCCAGTAAGCGAACGAAAGGACGAGCGCGGCCAATCCGAGAGCCGGCAGGAGCAGGAGCCCCGCGATCCGGCGGAGTTTGAAATTGGCAGGCACTCCAACAGGCTAGGGAAGGAACCGCGCCCGCTCAAATGCGAAGCGAGGAAATCGCCTCCGGGCGGAAAGTCTTCCACATCGCGAACGCGTGAGCTTGCCCCGAAGGTTCCGGGTCGTTTGAATGCGGCCATGTCCACGACCTACCGCGGCCGAATCGCACCGACGCCCACGGGTTACCTGCACCTCGGCCATGCGCGGACTTTCTGGATCGCGATGGAGCGGGCGAGGGAGGCCGGCGGGCGGATCGTTTTCCGCGACGAGGATCTCGATCCGGGGCGTTGCAAGCCCGAGTTCGCGGCCGGAGCGCTGGAAGACCTGCGCTGGTTCGGCTGCGACTGGGACGAGGGCCCCGACCTCGGCGGCCCCTTCGGGCCCTACCGTCAGAGCGAACGGCGCGCGCATTTCCTGAAGGCTTGGAAGCGCCTCAAGGACGCCGGCCTGATCTACCCCTGCGAAAAGTCGCGCAAGGACGTCGCCCGCGCCGCCCAAGCGCCCCACGAGGAAGAGGAATCCGCCGAACCGATCTACCCGGAAAGCTGGCGCCCTCCGCTCGGTGCCGGTAGGGAGGCGCGCGAGCCGGGGGCCTTCAACTGGCGCTTCCGGGTGCCGAACGACCGTGAGATCCGCTTCGACGATACCCGCCTGGGCCCCTGCGAGTTCGAATGCCTGCGCGACTTCGGCGACTTCCTCGTCTGGCGCAAGGACGGCGTGCCGGCCTACGAACTGGCCGTCGTGGTGGACGATGCGGCCATGGGCATCACCGAAGTCGTCCGCGGGGAGGACCTGCTGATCTCCACCGCCCGGCAACTGCTGATCTACGAGGCGCTCGACTTGATGCCGCCGAGCTTTTACCACACCCCCCTGATGGTCGACACCGCCGGACAGCGGCTGGCCAAGCGCCACCGCGCGCTCAGTCTCCGCGAACTGCGGGAGGCGGGCCACCGGCCCGAAGCGCTCCGCCAGTCCGAAGACTGGTGGTCCGGCTTGGACGATTGACTTCCTCATCCCCGACGACCCCGCTTCGGTCCGGGTGCCCGAGGCCCTTCCCGACCCTTCCGCCCTCGCCCCGCTTCTGGCCGGCGCAAGGCCCCAGCTCGCCCGCGGCCCGGACTTCGCCTACCTCAACCCGATCGATCCCGGGACGCTCCCCGAGGTTCCCCGCGACCGCTACCTCCACCTGATCGTCGACCGCTCCGAGGCCAACGCCGCCCCGCTCGACCTCCGCGGCCTCGCGGACCGCCTCCGCGAAGCCTTTCCCGAAATCCGGGACGCCCGGCTCAGTCTCGCGAATTTCAATGTGGTCGAGCTCCCCGGCGGCCCCTTCGAAATCGAAGACCTGCCCGGCCGGCTCACCAGCCGACAGCTCGAAAGCCTCCCGGCCGTCGGCGGCCTCGACTTGGACAAAGCCCTCGCCCACGCCATCCGCGGGCATACCACACGGCTCGACGCCTACGAAGAAGGCGCGCCGCCGCCTCCGGAACCGGTCTTCGTCGTCCTCGGCCGCGCGGCCGAAGGAATCGAGCTCGAGCCCGAACTCAGCCCGGTCTGGCAGTCCCACCTGAGCCGCCTCGAACTGCACGCGCTCGGTCGGGACGGAAGCTTGAACGCAGTCCTCGCCCCGGAGGCCGCCGACGCTCCGCTCCTCCGGATCGGCCGGAGCCTCCGGCCGGTCCGGACCGGACGCTCGCTCGTCTTTCCCGCCTCCGAAGGCGAGCCCCGTTATTGGGACCCCGAGGCGGCGGCTTGGAAGCCCTTGACCCACGATTCCCACCCGGCGGACAGCGCTTGGAGCCAGGCGGTCGCCGTTTCGGTGGCCAATCACCGCTACGCCGCCAGCCCGGGCTCCTTCCCGGAAGGATTGAAGGCGATCGTGGCCGAAAGCCGCCGCCTGGGCGTGCTGGTGCCCGCCACCAGCTACATCGTCGTCGAAAACGAGGCGCAGTGGCGCATGCTCGAACATAAGGAAAGCCAAAAGCTCGAGCAGAACGAGGCCCTCGACTTTCTCGAAACCCCCGCCCCTCCCACCCTTTGGCTCGCCGCCGCCCTCGCCGTCTGGCTGGCCTGGCGGCGGCGCCGGAGCGTGCTTTCGCGCTTGTGCCCGCAAGCGGGAGATTGAAACTCTTCGCCATGGACGAGGAACTGCAGCAACTGGAGAACCTGAAGGAGCAACTGATCGCCTACCTCGCCGCCAACGGCGTCCGCATCCTTGTCGCGATCGGTATCGTCGTCGTCGGCTTCTGGCTGGCGAAGAGCCTGTCCCGCCTGATCCTCCGCATTTGCGAAAAGCGCGCCATCGATCAAACCTTGGCCCGTTTCTTCGCCGCCTGCGCCAAGACCTTGGTGATCGCCTTCGCCCTGATTCTCGCCCTCAGTAAGGCGGGCATCGAAATCACCCCCTTCGTCGCCCTGCTGGGGGCCGGCGCCTTCGGCCTCAGCCTCGCCGTCCAAGGCCCGATTTCCAACTACGGCGCCGGCATCGTGCTGATCATCACCCGGCCGTTCAAAGTCGGCGACACCCTCACGGTCAGCGGCCAGACCGGTCTCGTCGACAGCGTCAACCTCGGCAACACCCAGCTGGTGAACGAGGACGAAGAACGCATCACCATCCCCAACCGTCAGGTGCTCGGGGAGATCTTCGTCAATTCGCGGCAGTACAAGGTGGTCGAAGGCGTCGTCGGGATCGACTACGCGGCAGATCCCGAACAGGCCATCGCCTGCATCGCAGCGGCGATCGACTCCGTCGAGCATCTCGCCCCCGGTCGCAAGCCGGAGGTCGGCATCGACGCCTTCGGCGATTCCTCCATCACTATCGGCTTCCGCGTCTGGGTGCCCACCGCCAGCTACCACCGCGACCGCTACGCCCTCAATCTGGCCGTTTACCACGCCCTCAAACGCGCCGGGATCACCATCCCCTTCCCCCAGCGCGACGTCCACCTCTACCCCCACAAGGACTGAACGCAGGCCGCCTTCAGTCCGCGAAGAACAGCACCATCCCGGACAGGCAGACGAAGAGGACCCCGCAGAGCGGCCGGATCTTGTTCAGCGACTTGAGGGTGATCCGCTGGGGCACCCGCTTGGCGAAAACGGCGGAGAGGAAGGTGAACTGCCCCCACCACCAAAGCACCCCGACGACCGCGCCCTTCATCACCTCGGGGAGCACGGCCGGAGTCGGCGGGTGGTTCACGTAAACGCCGGTCGCCATCAGGATCGCCACCGCCGCCGGCAGTCGCATCGGCATCGCAAAGGAGCGGCGGAAGGCCTCGCGGAAGAGCTGGGAGGGCGCCGCCAAGGCGTCCGCATCGTCCAACGCGGTCGCCTTCCGGGCGCGGAAGAATTTGTAGCCCATGTAGAAGAGCACGAAGGCGGCGAAGGCGTGCATCACCCAGCGGATGAGGTGGAGGTGCCTCGTCATCAGCATCAGCCCCGGCACCGCCACGAGCAGCCAGGCCAGCTGGGAGAGGGCGAAGGCCGCGCCGACCGCGCAGACCTGCCGGACGTTGCCGGAGACGCCGACCTTGGCCAGCCAGACCGTCCCCGGGAAAAGGGAAAGCGAGAGGATGAAACCGGCCGTGATTCCTTCGATCATACCCAATCAACCGGAGGCGACTGCGCGGCAGGCGCCCCCCGGCCCCTCCGGACATCCGGCGCACCTTCGCCAGGCCAAGACCAGCGCCTCCTACCGGAGCGGAAGCGGAGTTTGAAGTGAAAATACTTTCGCACGTTTTAGCAAGAGGGGTCCGGCCCGACTTTGGCGGCCGCCTCGGATCGCGCCAGATAAAGCACGAGAAGAATTCCGAAACCGCCATGCCAAGCCAAAGCCGCCGACAGATTCAGGATTCCGGTCAGCGACAAGGCAACGCCAATCAACCCGGGTGCCACCGCGCCGAGGACCGCCCGGGCGGACCTTCCTTCCTCGACCATCAGTTCGGCCGCGTAGATCGACGGGGCGAAGCAGGCCGCCGCGAGCCGGAGGACCGCTTCCTGCATCCCCGCGCTTGCGATCGACCATGCGAAACCGGTCAGGATCACAAGCCCGATCACGGCTTGGTGGCTTGCCATCCATCGGGACCCCGGGCCGACGGGAACGGCGGAAGCGGGCGGCGGCGCCCTGCGCAGGCCCCTTAAGACGCCCTGTTGGACCCTCCGAACCAGCAGGAGCGCCGTCAATACCCAGGGCAGCGCGGCCCAATAGCCCTCCCTTCCCGGGCCGAACGCGGCCAGCGCGAGGCAGCCAAGTAGGCCCGTCGAGATCAGGCCGTCGAAATGCCAGCGTCCCTGCCGCGCCGCCCGCAAAGTCGGTGCCAGGAAATAGCCGCCCCCCACCGCGAGCGCCAGCAAGCCGACCGCCCACCGGCAGAGGTCGATCAAGGCCGAGGACCCGCCCAAAGAGCCGGCGGTCCGGTCGATCCAGAAGAGAATCCAGGCGTTCAGCCCGAAAAGCGCGCAGAGCAGGACCCGCCAGGCCAGCCCGTCGAGCCGGACCGGTCCGGGGCGCTCGGGCTCCGCACGGTAGCCGAAGCGCGCCAGTTCCAACAGAAACTCGCTCAGCCTGAAGCCTCCCGGCCGCCAACGCAACCGGAGGGTGCCTTCGACCAGACTCGCGCTCGCCAGAAGCACCTCCGGCCCCCGACGCGCGACACGCTCGATCAGCCAGACGCAGGCCGGGCAGTGCATGCCCTCGATTCGTAAACTCAGCTCCGGCCGGGCCGCCCCCGCCTCGGCCGCGCTTTGCAGCCGATCGGCCCAGACGAAGCTCGCAGGGTCCGCGTCCGGAGCATCCGGCGGTCGGCCCGCGCCGTCCTGCCACCGGTAATACTCGGCCAAGCCCTCGCGCTCGATCAAACCGCGCACCTCGGCACAGCCCTGGCAGCAAAAGCCCGTATCCTTTCGAGCGGACGGAACCCGGCGCCCGCAATGCCGGCAGGTCGCTTTCATCGATCTTCTCGGGCCTGTTCCCGCCTGTCGGCTATTCTCCAAAATAACTTGCGGAAACCCGTATTGTTGAGAAATATACACGCATGCCGGATGATCAAAAAGAGCTGCATCAAATCATGTACTTGAGTTCGGCGACTCATGAGTTTTCTGAAAGTGAATTGATGGCGCTCCTCGAAGGCTCGCGCAAACGAAATGCGAAACCGGGAGTGACCGGCCTGATGCTCTACTCCGAAGGCAATATCATGCACGTGATCGAGGGCCCGACCGTCGTGGTCCAGGCGCTCTTCGCGAAAATCCGCAAAGACCCGCGCCACCGCGGCATCCAATTGCTCTGGTCAAAACCCATCGCGAAACGGGACTTCCCCGACTACAACATGGGCTTCCGGCGGGGCACTCCGGGCAGCATCGAGAAGGAGGTGCCCGCCTTGGCCGAGGTAATGAACGGAGGCGAACCTTCCTCCGGCTCGCTCGACAAGATGTCGAAGCAAGTCGGCGTGCTCCTGAAGACCTTCGCCAAAAACACCCGCCTGATCGAGTGAGGCGGGTGTTAAAAGATCACGAAGCCCTGCCACCACTTCACGCCGAACACGCCGAGATTGCTGGCGGCGTGCGCCACCATGCAGGGAAAGATCGAGCGCCGCGGGTTCCAGGGACCGAAGCGAATCAGGTAGAACCAAATCGAATTGGCGAAGAGGATGAAGGTGGTGAAGGCGGCCTTCGTCGTGAAGGTCCACTCGAAGCCGTCTTCCATGCTCCAAAAATGCCCGTGGATCAGCGCGAAGAGGGCGGAAAATCCCACGATGCTGCCGATCAACGCCGCCCGACCGCGGTTCTCGACCACGAGGAAGCCCCGGAAGATCACCTCCTCGACGACCCCCGCCGCGACGATCGCAAACACAAAGTACCAGACCATCGTGCTCTGCTCGTCGGCAATCCCGAGCGACAGCTCGCCCGCCGTTTCCACCGCCAGAATCAAGAGCGCGCCGATGAGCCCGATCAGGAAGACCCCGAGGTCCGCCCCGGTCGCCCCGGGCATCGCCGTCGAGCCGGCTTGGCCCGCTTCGGCCGCACGGTAGTCGCCCCAGTACATCCAGCCCACGTAGGCCGCGACGCCCACGTAGAGCAGGATCATGACGGGATTCTCGTTCATTCAAAATCTCAGTTTCAATTGCCCCGGGGCACTCCGTCCCCACGGACAGGCTTCGCTCGGCGGGCTTCGCGGCACCTCGTCCCCTGTCGCGCATCCCGCCAGTCAAATGTGGCGCGAGTCCGCCTCGTCCTTGGTCGCGTAGCCGCTGTCCTGCCGGCTGTGGTTCACCTTGTTCTTCTTCGTGTAGGCCTCATGGACGTCTTCCGGCGTCATCCCAAGCACCTGCGCGATCGAAATCAGGAAGTGGAAGAGGTCGACGACTTCGACCTTGGCGTTCTGCTCGTCGAACTCCTGGTACTTCGCCCACCACTTCCAAGGCACGGAATCGATCAACTCGGCGATCTCCTGCTGCATGGCCCTCGTGTAGTTGAGCACCCATTTCGCCTTTTCCTCGTCGGACATGGCGTCGGTGTTCACTCCGATGCGCTTGTTCAGCGCGTCCTGCAGCTCGAAAATCTCGTCCAATTTATCCATGCCCTCTGCCTAGGTCCGCCCCGCTTCTCAAGCAAGCCGAATCAGCCGCCGTAACTTCGAGTGGCTAAACTTAACGCTTGCCGCCAAAAATTTACTCCTCTAGCCCTTGGGCTCTAAAGCGGCCCGTCTCGGAACCTATCGTCGCGCGGAAAGGTCCACCCCTCCACGCGCCTTCCTCGAACGGTCGAGGACGTCGCTTGAGCCGCCCGAACTACCGTGCGCCTGCCCGCCGGGACCGATCCGCCCGCAGGCGCCATCACCCGCCAACCACCCATCCAGATGCCCGAATTCGAAGAAACCACGCCTCAGTCCAATCCCGCCCACAGCTACACGCCCAGCCAAGACGCCAAGCCCCGCACCCGCCGCCGCAGCGGCGGCTTCAAGAAAGACCTCAACCCGACGCCCACGGGCAAGATCGGCGAGGTCGACCCCGCCCAAGCCCTTCGCGATGAGAAGCTGAGCGGTGCCGCCCGGAGCGGCCCGGCCACGGAATCCGATGCCGAGCCCGAGCGCCGGCCCGAGCGCGAACGCCCCCGTCGCCGGGAAGAGCGCCCGCAGCGCCGCGAATCCCCAAAGCCCGAGGCCGCCGAGGCCGAAGCCGAGGCCGCCGCCGATGCGCCCGCCGGTTCGGCTCCGCGGCCCGGCCCGGACGCGCTGGCCGCCATCCAGCGGGTGGAAGCGCGCATCCTCAGCCGTAAGGCCGAGCGCGACGCCCGCCGGGAGGAACGCGGCCCCCGCAAGAAGCAGGCGCCCGCGAACCCGACTGCCTCTGAAAGCAAAAGACCGGCCCCCGCGCCCAAGCCCGAAGCCAAGGGAGGGTTGATCCGCTCGATCTTAAACCTCTTTGGCCTCGGCCCGAAAAAGGACGCCGCCAGCGACTCCGGCTCGGAGCGCTACGGCTCGGGTCGCTCCGGCCCGGGCCGCGGGCCGCGCCCCGAGGGCGGACGCGGACGGGGCGGACCCAAGGGCGGAGGCGGGTCCGACCGCCAGCGGGGCGGACGCCCCCAGGGCAAAGGCGGGCGCGGCGGACCCAATCGCCGGCGCGGCGGCGGACCCCGGCGCCAGCCCCAGGGCTCCCGCAGCGAGTAGACCGCCCGCCATTTGACCCATGGACGTCTTCCGCGTCACCGGCCACGGGCCGCTCAACGGTGATATCCGGGTCGGCGGCGCTAAAAACGCCGCCCTCCCCCTCCTCGCCGCCACCCTCCTGACCGAGGAGACCGTCACCCTGCGCAATGTGCCCGACCTCAGCGATATCCGCTTCATGGTCGAAATCATGCGCCACGTCGGCGCGAGCGTGGAAAACCCCGAGCCCGGGGTGTGGAGCGTCACCGCCAAGAAGCTGACCCACGTCGCTCCCTACGAGCTCGTGCGCAAGATGCGCGCCTCGGTCTGCCTGCTCGGCCCGCTGGTCTCCCGCCTCCGCAAAGCCGAAGTCTCCATCCCGGGCGGCTGCGTGATCGGCCCGCGCCCCATCGACCTGCACCTCAAGGGCCTCGCCAAGCTCAATTGCAAGGTCGAGATTTCCGGCGGCTACGTCCATGTCGACGCCCGCGACATCGCCGGCGGGCCCATCTTCCTCGGCGGACGCAGCGGCAGCACCGTCACCGGCACCGCCAATATCGTGATGGCCGCCACCCTCGCCCCGGGGGTGACCCGCCTCGAATGCGCCGCCTGCGAGCCGGAAGTGGTCGACCTCTGCAACTTCCTCGTCCGGATGGGCGCGAAGATCGACGGCATCGGCAGCCCGGAGCTCACCATCACCGGAGTCAAAAAACTCCACGGCTGCACCCATTCCGTCATCGCCGACCGGATCGAGGCCGGCACTTTCATCGCCGCCGCCGCCATCACCCGCGGCGATGTGACCGTGCAGGGCATCCCGCCCAATTTCCTCGGCGCCTTCCTCGACAAGCTGGAAGAAGCCGGCCTGCCGATGGAGCTTTCCGAAGACTCCGTCCGGGTCCTCCCCTACCTCGGCTCCCTCAAACCGGTCGATATCATCACCCTCCCGCACCCCGGCTTCCCCACCGACCTCCAGGCCCAGCTCTGCGCGCTCATGACCCAGACCGAGGGCATCTCCATCCTGACCGAGCGCATCTACCCGAACCGCTTCATGCACGTGCCCGAGCTCCAGCGGATGGGCGCCGACATCGCGATCGAGGGCCCCAGCGCCATCGTCAAAGGCGCCAGCCCGCTCTCGGGCGCCCCCGTCATGGCCTCCGACCTGCGCGCCTCCGCCGCCCTCATCCTCGCCGCCTTCGCCGCCAAAGGCGAAACCTGGATCCAGCGCATCTACCACCTCGACCGCGGCTACGAACGCTTCGAGCAGAAGCTCGGCGCCCTCGGCGCCAGGATCGAGCGCCTCAGCGACAAGGACATGCCAAAGGAACTGCTGGCGGAGTAACGGACACCCCCCTGCCCGACCACTCCAGTCGTCCTTGACTTCATTTGTCTATTGATGGCATAGAGACAAATCATGCGCCAAGGCGAGTCCTTCGATGCCATCGACCCGGATCTGTCCGACTGCGTTCTGCCGTCCATCGCCCGGTTCGAACTCCAATACGGCGTCAGCCGCGCCCCGTCGCACCTGGAGGCCGCCCTCCGCGAACGACTCACCCTGCTGCTCTCCAGCATCGAGGAAATCGCCTTCGATGGCCAGGCCGCAAGGCACGCCGCCGACATCCGCCACCGCCTGGAAACGAAAGGCACCCCCATCGGCCACTACGGTACCTTGATTGCGGCCCACGCACGATCCCGCCAACTTACCGTCGTCACCGGCAACACACCCGAATTCAAACGAGTCCCGAAACTCAAAGTCATCCCCGTCTAATGCCCTTCTCCCCCCAAGACCCGCCCACCGGCAGCGACTTCATCGCACAAAGCCTCTCCGAGCCGGACGGCCCGCAGGAATGCATCCTGCGCCCGCTTTCCTTCGATGCCTTCGCCGGCCAGCCCAAGACCATCGAGCGCCTCAAGGTCATGGTCGGCGCCGCCCGCGACCGCTCCGATCCGCTCAACCACATCCTCCTCAGCGGTCCCCCCGGCCTCGGCAAGACCACCCTCTCCCTCATCCTCGGCCACGAGATGGGGACCAAGGTCAACATCACCTCCGGTCCCGTGATCGACAAGCCGGCCGACCTGGCCGGACTTCTGACCAATCTCAACGAGGGCGATATCCTTTTTATCGACGAGATCCACCGCATCCCCAAAACGGTCGAGGAGTACCTCTACTCCGCCATGGAGGACTTCCGGATCGACATCATGATCGACCAAGGCCCGAACGCCCGCAGCGTCCGCCTCAACCTCCCCCGCTTCACCCTGCTCGGGGCCACCACGCGGATGGGCCTGCTGACCGCCCCGCTCCGCAGCCGCTTCACCCTCCAGTCCCGGCTCAGCTACTACGACCACGCCACCCTCCAAGGTATCGTCGAGCGGACCTGCGGGCTGCTCAAGGTCGAGTTCGAGCCCGACGGCGCCTCCGAGATCGCCCGCCGCGCCCGCGGCACCCCCCGCATCGCCAACAACCTCGTCAATTTCTGCCGCGACTACGCCCAGCAACGCGGCCGCGGCGTCATCACCCGGGAGATGGCCGCCGCCGCCCTCGAACTGCTCGAGATCGACCAGCGCGGCCTCGACGAGATGGACAAGCAAATCATGCGCGTGATGGCCGAAAACTACCGCGGCGGCCCCGTCGGCCTCGGCACGGTCGCCGTCGCCGTCGGCGAAGAAGCCCACACCCTCGAGGAAGTCCACGAACCCTTCCTCATCCAAGAAGGCTACCTCCAGCGCACCGCCCAAGGCCGCGTCCTGACCGACAAAGGCTGGAAAGTCGTCGGCCTCCAAGCCCCCGGCAACGCCCAGTCGAAGCTCTTCGACAAGTAGCCCCCCCGCCCGGAAACCGACGATTCTTGACAGGATGATTCTCTAGAAAAGGAATTGGGAACCTTCAATCAACGTTGATTCTCGCGGCGCGGAAAAAGCCGGAGGAAGAGGACGAGTAAGAGGAAGACCGGACGATTCGGCTCTTCGGCCCGCCCGGTAGAACGACGGCGACAGCCGTTGTTTCGAGGCCGCTTTAGTTTCCCCAATAATTCCGTCACCCGCCTTCCTTGCTTTCCGTGCATTCCGTGCATTCCATAGTCCCCCAGCCCTTGAGCGGTTTTTGAACCAGTAGAGTAGAGAGTGACAGGCGGCGCTTGCGAAGCAAGGCCCTCCTGCCACTCCCCCTCGTCGAACCGGACGTGCAGATTTGATTCGCTACGCTCACCCCTTCGGGGCAGCCATTCGGC